>SKFA01001469.1_pt1 | contig 13585 bp, 12 predicted proteins | sample 4820291 | NCBI WGS metagenome assembly SKFA01 (sample SAMN11008795, study PRJNA524170) | human gut metagenome | isolation source: fecal sample from pouch patient p30 | place: Israel: Tel-Aviv | reverse complement strand
ATGGTATAATATATAGAACAAAAAGTAACAATGATGGAGTAAAAGGGGATACATAAATATGACGATGATGACCATTGCCATTTGTGATGATATGCAGACGGATGCGAGAAGACTTCACAAACAGCTTGAGCGGATCGTTCCAGGGTCAGAAATTCGGATATTTAAAAGCGGCGAGCTTTTATTGGAAGAATTGGAAAAGAAAAGGAAACCTTATGATGCAATCTTTGTGAATATTGATTCAAAGAAAGTAGACGGACTGGAAACAATACGGAAGATACGTGAAAAAGAAATGTCAGTGGCAGTGCTTTTTATGAGTAGAAGCGATGAATATTACAGAAATGCTTTTGACCTGTTTGCATATAACTATTTACTGAAACCTGTGACCGAAGAAACTTTGGAATATGTAATGGAACCACTGAAGAAGCGACTTAGCGACGGGAATGATGAGCGGGTGATCCATTTTCAGTATCGTGCCCGTGTGTATACTTTACGCTACAGTCAGGTTAGCTATATTACCAGCAGTCTCCATATCGTGAATTTCATAGGACAGACGGAAGCATACTCCAGTGCAGAGGTAAGCTGAAAGACTTCGAAAAACAGCTTGACGACGGTACATTTTTGCGGTGTCATCAGAGCTTTATAGTAAATATGGAACGGGTCACAGGAGCTGAAAATGACAGCTTCCATATCGGAGAGCATGTAATACCGATCTCCCGATCCTATAATCGGAATGCACACGAGAAATATGATGAATATCTGAGGCTTCAGCAGGAATATGACGAGGAAGAAGAGGATTAACTTGATTATTATCCTTTTTTAGCGTACAATCGGTAATGTATGAAATACGACTACACGTATGCGAAAGGATGATAAACATGGTCGGTGGGACTTTTGGTATTACCGGACAGAAACAATATAGGAATGATTTGGGACAGGTTCCCGGATATGATAAATTTGCAGAAGATAAAAAGGAAAGCAGCGAGGAAATGTTTTCCTTTACGTCTTGTGCATTTTTTTGTTGCCTGAGATGATGCGACGTTTTATACTGACATTGGAAATACTGTTTGTATCGCTTTTTCTTCTGGGAGGTAGTTTCCCGGAAACAGAAACTGCCCGGAATACATCAGGAGGATTTAGCTGGAAGGACTACAGGACCATTGCACATGCTCTGGGAGGTATGGACGGAAAGGATTACCTGAATTCCAGAGAGGGATTTCTGTTCATGTATGAACAGGGAGTTCGTCTTTTCGAATTGGATCTTTCCAGGACATCCGATGGAGTATGGGTCTGCAGGCATAACTGGAACGATTCCATGGGACAGTGGGATGGCAACGGAAAAAAAGTCCTTACAGAAAAGGAATTCAGACAAAGTAAAATATATGGGAAATACACCCCCATGACACTGGAGGATTTTTTCCTTCTTCTGAAAGATTATCCGGATGCATATGTGCTGATCGATTCCAAACAGTATTCTCTTCGCAATTATCAGAGAACACTGGAGGATTACAGTGATTATGTGGAAATCGCCAGGAATGCAGGTGCCGGTGAGACGCTGGATCGGATCATTCCGGAAATCTACAATGAAGCAATGTTTCCCGGAACGGCCATGCTCTATTCTTTTCCTTCCTATGTATATTCACTGTGGCAGGAGTATTCTGTGGAAGAGCTGGAGTATATTGCATCCTTCTGTAAAGAAAAGGGAATTCCGGCAGCAACAGTATACTGGGAGTATTGGTCAGAAGAAACGGAGAAGATCTTTGAAAAAAACGGGATCAGTCTGTATGTTTATACGGTTAATGACCGTGACCAGGCCAGAAGATACATTTCGCAGGGAGCAGAAGGAATCTGTACCGATTTCCTGACAGCGGAAGATCTGTGGTAAGAGAAATAAAAACAAAGGAATCAGAAGATTATGAAAATAAGAACAACCATTGCTGTGATGGCAGCAAAGATCACAGGACATGTCTGTAAGCTTATGGGCCGGCAGGGTGTGACCTGGGCCGGTAAGGTCGCGATGAAGATCTGTCCGGATATCCTGGAAGAGCTTTCTTCTCAGGTAAGAGAAAAAATATTTGTAGTATGCGGAACCAACGGAAAGACCACAACCAATAACATGCTGTGCGCAGGCCTTGAGGCAGAGGGAAAAAAGGTCATCTGCAATCATACCGGTTCCAACATGCTCAACGGAGTTGTGGCAGCCTTTGTATTGGGGGCAAAATTCAGCGGAAAACTGGATGCGGATTATGCCTGTATCGAGGTGGATGAGGCATCCACAAGACATGTGTTCACAAGGATCAGACCGGATTATATGGTTATGACCAATCTGTTCCGTGATCAGCTGGACCGTTATGGCGAGATCGATATCACTATGAACATCCTGGAAGAAATGATGAAAAAGGTTCCGGATATGAAGGTCATTGTCAATGGTGATGATGCACTGTCTGCATATCTTGCCATGGACTGCGGAAATCCTTTTGTAACCTACGGGATCAGCAAACCGGTGATCGAGAACAAAACAAACGAGATCCGTGAGGGCCGGTTCTGTAAGTGCTGTGGAGAAAGGCTGATCTACAGCTTCTATCATTACAGTCAGCTGGGAGACTACAGATGTCCGAAATGCGGCTTTAAACGTCCGGAGATCGACTTTGATGCCACAGATGTGAAGGTGGATGATCAGATTGCCTTTACAGTGGAGGATAAACGGATTGTGGCCAATTATAAGGGATTCTATAATGTGTATAATATTCTGGCTGCCTATGCGGGAATTCGTACCGCAGGCTTTAAGGCGGAGCATTTTAATGAGATGCTCCGGAAGTTTAATCCGGAAAACGGACGCAATGAACAGTTTCGGATCAAGGGCACCAGTGTTGTTCTGAATCTTGCCAAGAATCCGGCCGGTTTTAACCAGAATATTTCAGCTGTGATGCAGGACGGATCACCAAAGGATATCATCATTGTGATCAATGATAATGCACAGGATGGAAAAGATATCTCCTGGCTCTGGGATGTGGATTTTGATCTTTTCGGAGGGGACAATATCAATTCCATCACAGTCAGTGGTATCCGGTGTCAGGATATGCGCCTCCGTCTGAAATATGTGGATATCCCGTCCATGCTGGAAAATGATGTGGAGACAGCCATCCGCAAACGAATCGGGGATGGATGCGGCAATCTTTATGTACTTGTAAATTATACGGCGCTGTTTGGCACCAGAAATATCCTGAAGAAACTGGAGGGTGAGAAATGAAGATAACGATAGGGCATTTATATCCGGATCTTCTGAACCTTTACGGTGACAGAGGAAATATCCAGTGTCTGATGAAGCGCTGTCTCTGGAGAGGAATCGAGGCAGAAACCATAGCTTATGAACTGGATGACCGAATCGATTTTTCCAAACTGGATATCGTACTTCTTGGCGGTGGCTCCGACAGAGAACAGATGCTGGTATGTGAAAAGCTGAAGGAAATCCAGAAGGATTTCAAGGCGTATGTGGAAGACAATGGAGTTGTGATCGCAATCTGTGGAGGGTATCAGCTCCTTGGAAATTATTATAAGACGGATCAGGGAATGATCGAGGGTCTGAAGCTTGTAGATATGAGCACTGAGCAGGGAAAAGGCCGCCTTATTGGAAACATTGTGATGCAGAGCGATCTTTTTGATATGCCCATCGTAGGTTTTGAAAATCATGGAGGGCGTACCACCATCGGAAACAACAGATCCCTGGGAAAGGTTCTGTCAGGATACGGAAATGACGGACAATCCGGTGAGGAAGGGGTTGTATACAAAAATGTGATCGGTACGTATCTTCACGGACCGCTTCTTCCCAAGAACCCGCAGCTTGCAGATCTTCTGATCAGCCGTGCACTGGAAAAGAAATACGGTAAAAAGATCGAACTTGAGAAACTGGACGACAGCGAGGAACAGGAGGCAAACTCCTATATTTTCCATCGCTTTGTAAAAAACGAAGGATAAGAGGGCAGTATGGCAAAATCAAACAATCAGAAGGCGAAGATCCTGTACCTTGAAAAAATGCTGCGGGAAACAGGGGAGCATCGGGTAATATCTATGCAGAAGATCCTTGAGAATCTTGAGAAACAGGGAATCCGTGCAGAGCGAAAAAGCATTTATGATGATGTGGAGGTATTACGTTCTTTTGGAATGGATATCCGTTATACAAGAGAACGGCCGGGTGGGTATTATCTTGCCGGTGAGAGTGCCGGAGAGGAACAGCCGTCTGAAGAACCTGGGCTGACTGCGGAAGCTAAGGAGATTCATGAAACTAAAGATATTCATGAGACCTCTATGACAGGGTACCGGAAGCTTCTTGAGGCTTCAGCCGGAACCATAAAAAAAGAAATAAAACTTCTCTGTACCGGAGCTGTACAGGCGGAGGTGCGTGACTTTTTCGGCACAGATGCAGAATATAAGATGAAAGATAGCGGAGATCTGACGGTAACTGCAGAGCTTCCGGAAAATGGAAAATTCTACGGCTGGCTGACCGGGATGGGCGGCAGTGTACGTATCCTGAAACCCAAGAAATCTGCAGCCGCCTACAGAGACTATCTGAAATCACTGGCAAAGGACTATAAAGGCTTATAGGAGAGATTTGATCATGAAGAAAAAAACAGCAATCCTGCTTGTGGGAGCTTTTGTCTTTACAGCAGCCTTTTCCGGCTGTGGAAAAAACAAAGAGGCGACAGAGGCAGCCAATGAAAGTGTGGAGTCTGAAGACCCGGAAGGAAAAGCCAAAAACAGCAATGATGCAGAGGAAGAAGAAAAAGAAGAAGCAAAAAAAACTGCGGCAGCAGATAAGAAAGTAGGTGTGTTTCTGCCTTCATCAGCAGATGATCCCCGTTGGTCTGCTGATGGAGAAACTCTTCAGAATACACTGGAAGATGATGGATATGATGCAGAGATATTTTGGGCAGATGAAGACAGTGATACGCAGGTATCACAGATCCAGTCCATTCTGGACGATGAAGAGCTTTCTGCACTTGTCATCGCACCTTCAGATGCTTACAGCCTGAACGATGTGCTGGAGCAGGTGTATGAGAAATCTATCCCTGTGATTTCTTACGATCAGCTGATCATGGATACAGATAAGGTCAACTATTATGTTACCTTTAATACAAGAAAAGCCGGAAAAATGGTGGGAGATTCCATCATAAAAAAAATGGATTTGGAGAAAGCCCGGGAAGAAAAGAAAACTCTGACCATTGAGTTCCTTATGGGCTCTCCGGATGATCGTGACGCACTGTTCTTTTATAATGGCGTGATGGAGAAGCTTCAGGAATATTTCGACGACGGAACACTGGTATGTACTTCAGGAAAGCTGACCTTTGATGATACTGCAGTGATGCGTTCCGGAAGAAATACCGCAAAGAATGATATGGCGGAGATCCTTTCTCAAAATTATACAGAGGGTGCGCCGGATATTATCTGCACAGGTGCCGACGACCTTGCACTTGGGGCTGTGGATGCCCTGGAGGATGCAGGACATGTGTCTGGAGAGGATGGCTGGCCTATGATCACAGGAGGCGGATGTGAGGCAGAAGCAGTGACCGCTGTGATCCAGGGAAAGATTGAGGATGATCTGCTGTTTGATAACCGTGTACTGGCAAATGACTGTGTGACGATGGTGGATGCTCTTCTGAAAGGGGAGAAGCCGGAGATCTCCGATTATGAGCAGTATGACAACGGGACCAAGATCGTGGGAACTGTGACCAGTGATATCCAGATGATCGATGCAGATAATTATCAGATGCTTGTGGATGACGGATATTATGAAGAGAAAGAGATCATGCCGGAGGCAACTGCCACACCAACGCCGCCAGTGACATCGGAAGCTACGGTGACGGAAGAACCGGATATAGATGAAAATACACCGGAAGCTGCATCGGCTTCATCGGAAAAGGAAGAAACGGAAATTTCCGGAACACCGACACCGGAGGAAACAGTAACTCCGACACCTTCAGAGAAAGCGGAAAAGGGTGCAGATGCATAGATCAGAAATGATATCATGATCTGGCTGTGATAAAAATAAAAATACTCCCGGAAACAATGTATATAAGTTTCCAGGAGTATTTTTTATGATAAATCTTATTCACGGAAAGTAAGTTTGCCATCAGCAATGGAATCAATGATAGCAAGGGATTCCAGATGGATACCCATGTCACGGATGGTCTGTCCGCCGGACTGGAAGCCTTTTTCGATAACGATTCCGGCTCCTTCAAGAGTTGCGCCGGATTTCTTAACGATGTCGATCAGACCGAGAAGTGCACAGCCATTGGCAAGAAAATCATCGATCAGGAGTACGTGATCTTCTGGTCCGAGAAATTTCTTGGAAAGGATCACATCGTAAACTTTCTTGTGGGTGAAAGACTCTACCTTGGTGGTGTACATCTCGCCGTCAAGGTTCACACTCTGTGCTTTCTTGGCAAATACAACCGGTACATGGAAATACTGTGCCGCAATACAGGCAATACCGATACCGGAAGCCTCGATGGTAAGGATCTTGGTAATTGGACAGTGGTCAAAACGTTTCTTGAATTCTTTGCCGACCTCGTTGATCAGGTCAATATCCATCTGATGATTCAGGAAGCTGTCCACTTTTAAAATATTTCCTTCTTTTACTACGCCGTCTGTCAGAATTCTGTCTTTTAAAAGCTGCATGAAATTTATCTCCTTTGATTTATCACATTAATATATGTTTACTGCCCACGGACAGAGCAGTAATATTTTTAATATGTATCATACGACAATATTTGCGTGAGTGCAATTATTTTTGACAAAAAAACATAAAATTATTATAATGGATAGGATGACTAAGAAAGGAACAGGCACAGATGAAAGAGTACGAAGTAATCTGGGAAATTTTTAACAAATGTCCGAGAAATCAGATGCGTGATGTATTTGTGGAAGAAGTGGAGATTGCAGATCCGGAAGCGTATGTGAAACAGAAATTTCAGGGGAAGGATGTCTCCTACGAGAAGACAGTACTGGAAGACGGAACCATCATTTTTGACATTCAGACATCTATGATCCGGCAGCGCTGTTCTTTCACGGAGATCTGAAGGAGGAAATACACATGAAAGAAACACATGTGCACGTTCTCGAGGATGGAACCGTTCTTGAACATACCCACGGGGATCAGGAACATGTGCATACTCACGATGGCACACATCCTCATCATCACAGCCACGCACAGACCAAGGCCGTACTCAACAGACTTTCCAGGGCCATCGGGCATATGGAATCCATTAAGCGTATGGTGGAGGAAGGACGTGACTGCAGCGAAGTGCTGATCCAGCTGTCAGCCGTAAAATCTGCGATCAATAATACAGGCAAGATCATCCTGCAGGATCATATAGAACATTGCATCGTGGATGCAGTGGAGCATGGAGACAGGGATGCTATCAAGGAACTGGAAAAAGCGATCGACAGATTTATGAAGTAAGGTAAGGAGTTCATGAGAGCTCATGAATGAGAAAAATGCACGGACAGAGAGCCAGTTCTGTCTGTGTAAATACAAAGAATGAGAGGAATCTATTATGGCAAAAGAGTGTAGCAATACATCCTGCAACAAATCAAGCTGTGAAGGCTGCGGACAGAAACAGCCCCAGAGCCTCATGGCAGAACCAAACGTTTTTTCTGACGTAAAACATGTGATCGGAGTTGTCAGCGGAAAGGGAGGCGTGGGTAAATCCTTCGTAACAGGCTCCCTGGCAAACCTGATGGCTTCCAAGGGATATAAAGTGGGCATTATGGATGCTGATATCACCGGTCCGTCCATTCCGAAGATGTATGGCATCAAGGGCAATGCACAGGGCAGTGACAATGGAATCTATCCGATGCCAACTGCAAACGGAATCGAGGTTATGTCTGTAAACCTTCTTCTCCCGGATGAGGAAACACCGGTGATCTGGAGAGGTCCGGTCCTTGCAAATATGGTAAAACAGTTCTGGAGTGATGTGATCTGGGGTGAATTGGATTATCTCTTTGTAGATATGCCGCCAGGAACCGGAGATGTTCCGCTGACAGTATTCCAGTCCCTGCCGATCGAGGGTGTCGTGATCGTTACTTCTCCGCAGGATCTGGTCCGCATGATCGTCAAGAAGGCCTATAACATGGCTGATATGATGAAGGTTCCGGTCCTTGGAATCGTGGAGAACTATAGCTATGTGAAATGTCCGGACTGCGGAAAAGAAATCAAGGTCTTTGGCGAGAGCCATATCGATGAGATCGCTGCAGAACTGAAGGTTCCGGTCCTGGGCAAGATGCCGATTGACGTGAAGCTTGCAGAGCTTGCAGACAGCGGTCTGTTCAGTAAGATCGAGAATGAGTATATCACTGCGGCAGCAGACGTGATGCCGAAGGCTGAAGCGTAAGTAATAAGAATAATATCTGACCGATATCAATAACAGAAAAGACCACCGGAATTGAGTACATAAGGATCGTAATAACCTTATGGCAGATTCCGGTGGCTTTTTTACTGAATCAGGGAAGTATCCTGCTTCGATCGCGAAAAGCAGTAAGCGGCAGGAACTTGATCGTATCAGATCTGGGAAAAATATTTAAGAAAGCACTGGGCAGCCTGGGAAAGCTGCAGTGCTTCATGATGAGCGATCACGGCACTTCTTGCGGGCAGAGGTGTTTTCAGATGGACAGGTTCCAGACCCGGACGGTTGCGGAGCATATAATCCGGGATACAGGCAATACCAAGTCCGATCTCTGCAAGATCGATCAGCAGATCGTTGCTGTTCAGTTCAACCTCAGGCAGCAGCTTCAGTCCCTGGGCTGCAAACACCTGATGAAGATATTCGCTGGTGGTACTCTTTGGAGCGAGCATCAGGATGGGATAATCCAGAAGATTTTCCATGGAAAGAGGCGATTTGCCCATGGTGAAATAGTCCGGATTTGCCACGAAGATATCCCGGAATTCCAGCACAGTCTGAAGCTTGGTGTGGGCTGAAAGCCGGGAATTCGGGTAGTTGGTGACGATCAGCTCAGCCTGGCCGTTTTCTAGAAGCTCCGCACATCCGATGGAGGTACTGTTGATGATCTTGATCCGTACCTCCGGATGATCCTTGTGGAAACGGCGGAGATAGGGGATGAGAAAATAGCGGCACAGAGTATCGCTGGCACCGATCCGCAGCTGACCGGTAAGATTTCCTTCTCCGGAAAGGACAGCCTCTCCTTCGTTTAGCATGGAAAGTGCCGGCTTTACATGCTGGAGGAGAAGTTCTCCCTCCGGAGTCAGGATGACCCGTTTGGTACTGCGCACAAACAAAGTATGGCCCAGCTTTTTTTCAAGGTTTTTGACGGCCTGGCTTACTGCAGACTGTGAGATAAAAAGCTGTCTGGAAGCCTCCGAAAAGCTCAGCGTCGTGGCCACGTAATAAAATACTTTGTAAAGTTCAAGATTGATATCCATATGTGAAAAATCCTCCGCTTATAAATGATATAAGATATATTAATTTTACTAATGATATTTCCTATGATACTATATTTTCAGCAGAAAAGAAAGACTGAAATGCTTTCTGCACGTTTACCATCCTTATTATCGGATATAGAGAAAGGAGCCTTCTATGAGCAACGTAAGACGTGTGTATGTAGAAAAGAAACCTGCCTTTGCAGTAAAAGCAAAGGAACTGAAACATGAGATCAAACATTATCTTGGTATCAGCACTGTGACAGCAGTCCGTGAGCTGATCCGTTATGACGTGGAGAATATCTCCGATGAAGTATTTGAGAAAGCCTGCAAGACCGTATTTGCAGAGCCGCCGGTAGATGATCTGTATCTTGAAAAATTTGATGTGGCAGAGGGCGCACGTGTATTTTCCGTAGAATTCCTTCCGGGACAGTTTGACCAGAGAGCCGATTCTGCAGTGCAGTGTGTACAGTTCCTGGATGAGAATGCAGCACCGATCATCCGTTCAGCAACTACTTATGTAATCGAAGGAAACGTTACAGATGCAGAGTTTGAGGCGATCAAACATCACTGCATCAACCCTGTGGATTCCCGTGAGACAGGTCTTGAGAAGCCGGAAACACTGGTAACAGTATTCCCGGATCCTGAGGATGTGAAGATTTTTGACGGATTCAAGGATATGGCTGAGGCTGATCTGAAGGAGCTGTACTCTTCTCTGAACCTCGCCATGACATTTAAGGACTTCCAGCATATCAAGAATTATTTCAGAAATGAAGAGAAACGCGATCCTTCCATGACAGAGATCCGTGTTCTGGATACCTATTGGTCTGATCATTGCCGTCATACTACTTTCTCCACAGAGCTTACCAGCGTGAAGTTTGACGAAGGTGATTATAAGACTCCTATTGAAAAAACATACAAAGAATATCTGGATGCCCATAAGGATATGTACAAGGGCCGTGATGATAAGTTTGTCTGCCTGATGGATCTTGCACTTATGGCAATGAAGAAACTGAAAGCAGAAGGCAAGCTTGCAGACCAGGAAGAGTCTGATGAGATCAATGCCTGCAGTATCGTGGTACCGGTGGACGTGGATGGGAAAGAAGAAGAGTGGCTGATCAACTTCAAGAACGAGACACACAACCATCCGACGGAGATCGAGCCTTTTGGTGGTGCGGCAACCTGCCTTGGCGGAGCCATCCGTGATCCGCTTTCCGGACGTACCTATGTATACCAGGCAATGCGTGTGACAGGTGCAGCAGATCCTACCGTATCCGTAAAGGAAACTCTGAAGGGTAAACTTCCGCAGAAGAAGCTTGTCCGCAGCGCAGCCCACGGCTACAGCTCCTACGGAAACCAGATCGGTCTTGCAACCGGTGCTGTAAAAGAAATCTATCATCCGGACTACGTTGCAAAACGTATGGAGATCGGTGCGGTTATGGGTGCGGCTCCGAGACGTGCGGTCATCCGTGAAAATTCCGATCCTGGAGATATCATCATCCTTCTTGGCGGACGTACCGGTCGTGACGGTATCGGCGGTGCAACCGGTTCCTCCAAGGTCCACACAGAGGCTTCCATCGAGGTCTGCGGCGCTGAGGTGCAGAAAGGTAACGCGCCTACCGAGCGTAAGATCCAGAGGATGTTCCGCAGAGAGGAAGTCAGCCATATCATCAAGAAATGTAACGACTTTGGCGCAGGCGGTGTTTCCGTTGCCATCGGCGAGCTGGCACCGGGACTTCAGATCGACCTCGACAAGGTTCCGAAAAAATACGCAGGTCTTGACGGCACTGAGATCGCCATCTCTGAGTCTCAGGAGCGTATGGCTGTTGTAGTTGACCCGAAAGATGTGGATACTTTCCTGAAATTTGCAAATGAAGAGAATCTCGAGGCAATTCCGGTTGCAGTTGTAACGGAGGAGCCACGCCTTGTCCTTAACTGGAGAGGAAAAGAGATCGTAAATATCTCCCGTGCATTCCTGGATACCAACGGTGCACATCAGGAGACCTCCGTTGAGGTTGAGATCCCGTCAAAGGACGGAAATCTTTTCGAGGAACGTCCGGATGTAACAGATGTAAAGAAAAAATGGATGGATACTCTTGCTGACCTGAATGTATGCTCACAGAAGGGTCTTGTGGAGATGTTTGACGGCTCCATCGGCGCAGGCAGTGTATTTATGCCTCACGGTGGTAAATATCAGCTGACAGAGACACAGTCCATGGTTGCAAAGGTTCCGGTACAGAACGGAAAAACAGAGACTGTTACCATGATGAGCTACGGCTTTGATCCATACCTTTCCTCATGGAGTCCGTATCATGGAGCTACCTACGCAGTAACCGAGTCTGTTGCCAAGATCGTTGCAACCGGTGGTGACTATAAGAAGATCCGTTTCACCTTCCAGGAATACTTCCGTCGTATGACAGAAGATCCTAAGAGATGGAGCCAGCCGTTCTCCGCACTGCTTGGTGCTTATGCGGCACAGATCGGATTCGGCCTTCCTTCCATCGGCGGTAAGGACAGTATGTCCGGAACCTTCAATGACATTGATGTTCCTCCGACACTGGTGTCCTTCGCAGTGGATGTTGCAAAGGTAAAAGATGTGATCACACCGGAGCTCAAAAAAGCAGGAAGCAAGCTGGTATGGCTCCGTGCACCGAAGGATTCCTATGATCTTCCGGATTACCCGGCTCTTATGGAGCAGTATGATAAATTACACCAGGATATCCAGGCAGGCCGTGTGATCTCCGCATATGCACTTGACCGTCATGGAATCGCTGCTGCAGTCAGCAAGATGGCCTTTGGTAACGGCATGGGTGTAAAGATCGAGCATAACCTTGATCCAAGAGATTTCTTTGCTCCGGCATTCGGCGATATCATCTGTGAGGTTCCGGATGGAAAAGTCGGTGAGCTTGCCATTACCTATACTGTGATCGGTGAGGTTACGGATAATGCGAAGTTCACCTACGGTGATACAGAGATCACTCTGAAAGAGGCGCTTTCCACATGGGAAGGAACTCTGGAGAATGTATTTAAAACAGCAGCAGGAACCGAGGACGTCAAGGCAGATGACGGTTCCCTTTACAAAGCAGACAGCATCTATGTATGCAAACATAAGGTTGCAAAACCGCGTGTATTTATTCCGGTATTCCCTGGAACAAACTGCGAGTACGACAGCACCCGTGCATTTGAGAGAGCAGGCGCCGAGGTAGACGTAAAGGTATTCAAGAACCTTACAGCAGAAGATATCCATGATTCTGTAGAGCTCTTTGAGAAAGCCATCGATCAGGCACAGATGATCATGTTCCCGGGCGGCTTCTCAGCCGGAGATGAGCCGGACGGATCCGCGAAATTCTTTGCTACCGCGTTCCAGAACGAGAAGATCAAGGAGGCAGTTATGAAGCTCCTCAATGAGCGTGACGGTCTTGCTCTTGGTATCTGCAACGGATTCCAGGCACTGATCAAACTGGGACTGGTACCGTACGGTGAGATCTGCGGACAGAAAGAGGATTCTCCGACACTGACCTACAACACCATCGGACGCCACGTATCCAAGATGGTTTACACCAAGGTTGTCAGCAACAAGTCTCCATGGCTTCAGAAAGCACAGCTTGGCGGCGTATACTGTAATCCGGCTTCTCATGGTGAGGGACGTTTTGTCGCAAACGATGAGTGGCTGAAGAAACTCAAGGAAAATGGACAGATCGCAACAGAGTATGTACCGGTAGATGAGACCGGATATGAGGGTGAGTTTAACGTAAACGGCTCTTATATGAACATCGAGGGTATCACAAGCCCGGATGGACGTGTTCTCGGAAAGATGGCACACAGTGAGCGTCGTGACGCAGGCGTGGCTGTCAATATCTACGGAGAGCAGGATATCAAGATTTTCGAATCTGGTGTTGAGTACTTCAGATAATACCAGGGGGAAAAGGTCAAAAAGTCGTTCGTGCTTGCACGATAAGACTTTTGAACTTGGACCCCGCCAAACATGAGGAAGTAGCAATTTACGTAGTAAATTAGCGGATTCCGAATGTTTGAGGATTGCGTGAGCTGCGTGCAGCGGAGCAATCCGGGAGTATCAAGTTATGGGCAATACTTTGCCCATAACATCCTTACAGTGGCAGGGGATTTCAGACCTCCCTGCCACTGTAAAAATAC
>SKFA01001416.1_pt2 | contig 13585 bp, 10 predicted proteins | sample 4820291 | NCBI WGS metagenome assembly SKFA01 (sample SAMN11008795, study PRJNA524170) | human gut metagenome | isolation source: fecal sample from pouch patient p30 | place: Israel: Tel-Aviv | reverse complement strand
TGCGCTGGTAGATCTCCCGCTCGGTGCGGCCGGAGGAACCGGTCTCGCCGGTCACCCGCCGGTTCATCGAGCGGCTGGGCGCACTGACGCTGGAGCTGCCCCCGCTGCGCAGCCGGTCGGACGAGATCCCGTCCCTTTCCAGTTTGTACCTGAACAGCCTGAATCTGGAGCTGGGCAAGCAGCTCTCCGGCTTTGAGCCCCGCGCCATCGAGATGCTGCGGCAGTACCCGTGGCCGAACAACTACACCCAGTTCAAAAACCTTCTGCGCTCCCTTGCCACCCTGACGAACGGCCCCTACATCCGCAGCAGCAGCGTGGCAGACCTGCTCTCCAAGGAGCGCAGCCTGCGCAGCGCCCCGGCAGCGCACCCGGCGGCGGTGGTCAGCACCGACACCTCCCGCACGCTGGAAAGCATCATCGGCGAGGTGGTGCAGCAGACGGTAGCCGCCCACGGCGGCAACCGCGCCGCCGCCGCCCGGCAGCTGGGCATCAGCCGCACGACCCTGTGGCGGTACCTTGGAAAAATCGAAGCCGGTGAGTCTGCCGACCCTATCTGATGCTTTTGTCCCTCAATGGGTTCGTTTTCGGTGCTTCATACGGAGCACCGAAAGAACGTTTTGCAAAAATGTACAGCCTGCATCCATCGGATGCAGTTCAAGGGCTTGGGTGTTCCCCAACAAGTATTTTGCAACGCAAAAATGATATATATATACGTGTGAAGACACCTCTTGTTAGCACTATGAGGCTGCTCAAAACGCCTCCCAAATTTGACAATCATTTTGCAAGAATGATCGTCCGTTTTCAAGCTCAACTTGAAGCAGACGGTTGTTTTTCTGCTCGGAAAAGTTCCGAGTTTGCATTCCGTTGCAAACAGAACGAGCTATCCAGCCCTCTCTTTTTACCAAAGTTTCCATCATTTTTTCTTGCAAGCTGCCGAAAGTAGCCTGTTTTCAAAAATTCCTGTTGACACGGCTCAATTTTTGTGGTAATCTATTCCAACAACTTAATATAACATATTTACTTAGAGTTCCAACTCGGCTCCCGAAAGAGCCGGAGCAAGTTTTTAGCTTTCTTATCGCTACATAACGAACCCGAACCAAGGCCATCCCAGAAGGGATGGTCAGGTTCAGGTTGTTGTGTGGCGATTTTTTATTGCTAAATTCAGCACCGTACCTTGACAACCGCATGACCATCTGCATGGGATGTCCGACCATGATCCCGTAAGGGAGAGCCGGAAAACGCCGCCGAGAGGGGGCAGGAAATCCATGCAGGGAGAACGGCAACTGCCATCCACTCACCTCATATGTTCAAAATGATATGCTCCCTATAACAGAGGCACTGAAATAGGGAAAGGGTTAAAATGAGCAAACGAAAAGAGATCGATCCAGAGTTTAGAATCCGGCTCATTGAAGAATGCCTTGCAGGGCGAATGCGAGGACGAGAGGCTGCCAGACGAGCAGGTGTTTCTTCCACTGCAATGCGAAAGTGGATCAACTTGTGCAGCAGCCCCTTCTTTTTGTTTACTTATGCTTTTTTAAGTGTCACACCATACCGGCGTTGCTGCGCTGATCAGGGTCCGAGGGGTCTCGGTAGCTTGGTGTCCTGTCCTGCTCTCCTACTGCTTTCCATGGGTGGTAAGCTGGGATCTCCTCCGGAATGGGGCCGAAGGGGTTATCTTCCCGTTCTCCCAATCCAGCCTCCAGGGCAAAGCCGAAGCGACAAGGCCGATCGTCGATGCGATATGTCGGCAGAACATCTGGGCCGCAGCTGCTGTTGCCCAGACCCCGGTGGGCATAGTCCAGATGCACATACAGGGCCTCCGGTGCAGGAAGCTCAAAGGGATGCCGGGCATTCCACAGCTGCAGATCACTGTAGGGCACTGCGCTCATGGCCATGGGGCAGGCGGCCTCAAACCGTACAAAATCCGCACGGTTCGGGTCTGTTAATCGCATACTGCGAGATTCCGTATGAAGTCCGTATTCCTGAGGCCGTAGATAAAACGGCTGATTTCTCACATCTTCGCTGTAAACTCCCATGCGCCCGCCGCACTGGCGATCAGGATAGGTTTCTAACGGTCCCTTCCCATACCATTTCATAGCCGTAAACCGCACGGGAAGAATTGCCGTCATCCCGATTCGCCCCGGAGACAGCATATCTGCCGGAGATTGCACGTTGCAGTCAATAAATATACGATTTTGTCCTGCCTGCCATAAACCAACGGTAACATAGAAGCTGTCCTTCTCCGTCTGGTATGCGGTGGTGTAGGTCAAAGACGGCTCTTCTCCCCCGTTCCCCTGCCGGACTTCCAAACAAGTACGTTTTGGATGATCATACTGCTTTGTAAACCAGTTCTGTTTACCCAGTACCAGTGGGCTGTGAGCATCGTTGTCTGTGGGGGCACGAAAAGGGGTGAAGAACAGATCGTGCAGTAGCACACCGGATACGTTGTCGACCTGAAGTGCTCCGGTTTCTGTATCCAGCCGAAGAGTCAAGTCACCCATCTCGCCCACCAGAAGAGTTCCCTGTTTTGAGAAATGAGCTGTGACCTTTTCTGTCACAAGAGCCGGGTGACATCCCTTTTTCCAAAGGAACTGCTTCCATCCGCTGAGGCCGCATCCCGCATGGGCCGGAGATTTCTCCATGAACAAGAACTCCAGAAGCTGTTCTCCCGAAGCCGGAGGAATATCCTGCATGTCGGCCTTCCATACCACCGACTGTCCTGCAGGGCAATCCGGCAGAGAGAGCTCTCTGATTTCCCGACAGACACCATTTTCCAGCAGGCGCAGTTGAGCTGCAAAATCTCTCAGGTTCAGCTGCTCACAACGGTTTTCCAGAACAAAGATTCCACTCCGGAGGTCCTTCACCCGAAGATCGATGGGCTGGTACACCGTCTGAACTTCCTGTAGCTTAGGCGTAAATCGACGATCGGGTGTTGTCAGTCCATCGATGCAGAAATTGCTGTCATGGAATTCCTCGCCAAAATCGCCGCCATAGGCATACCAGGTCGTTCCATCCGGGTTCGTCTGGCGCAGACCGTGGTCGCACCACTCCCAGATAAAGCCGCCCATCAGATTCTGGTGTTCATAGATTTCTTTCCAGTAATCCCCCATGCTTCCGCATGCGTTTCCCATAGCGTGAAGGTACTCATTGGTCAGAAAGGCCCGATTGGGATTTGCTTCTGCCCGTTCCCTCATGTTCTGAGGAGAAGGATAGGTCTCGCTGTCCATATCTGCAATCTTGTTCATCTGGCGCTTGTGGATCAGACGGGTGGGGTCCGCAGTGCGGCAGTAGGATGCCGCCAGTGCCACAGTCTCTCCATAACCAATCTCATTGCCGAGGGACCAGCAGAAGATTGATGCATGGTTTTTATTGGTTTGAACCATGGCAGCCTGTCGGTCCAGCACACGGGGGAGCCACCGCATATCGTTGCCGGGCAAAAGATTCTTGCGGTAAGAAATGCCATGACTTTCCAGATTTGCCTCATCCATTATATAAAGGCCGTATTCATCACAGAGCTCATACCAGCGTGGAGTATCGGGATAATGCGCACAGCGAACCGCATTGATATTGCATCGCTTCATCAACTCAATATCTTGGCGCATGCTCTCTTCGGTGATGGCATAGCCGGTGACAGGGTCGAACTCGTGTCGGTTCACGCCTCGCAGCTTGACGGGGGCACCGTTGACTCGGAATACGCCTTCTCCATCGATCTCATAATGGCGGAAGCCGAAGGGCACGGTGGTTTCCTCCAGCTTTTCTTCTCCCAGAAAAGTAGACAGTCGCACCTGATACAAATAGGGTGTCTCCGCCGACCAGAGGTGCGGCGTTTCCACCTCCAAATGCCCATACGCTGTTGCGGTGATGCCCGCCGGAATCTGCAATGCGCCATCCAACCAGGCCGGATCAAAACCACGCTCTTTAAATACCGCTTCCAGGCTGACCTCCTCAAAACGATCACTGTCGTTGCCAGTCTTCCCATTGCAACTGCCCACTGGACACGCCTCGGCATCCAGCAACTCCACCTCTACACGGATGCGTGGAGCACAGCGATGGCTCAAATTCAAAATTTTACTTTCGGTATGCAGAACTGCCTTTTCCGGCGTTACCTCTGCCCAGAGATAGCTGTCCAGAAGGTGCAGCTCGTGGATTTCATACAATTTAACGCTGCGAAAGATTCCAGACAGCCTCCACATATCCTGACATTCGAGATAGGAACCTGGGCTGAACTCATCCACCCGAAGCAGCAGTAGGTTCTGCCCAGGCCGTACAGCATCGGTCAGGTCTACCTCACAGGCAGTGCGCCCGTTTTCCGCATAGCAAAGAACCTGCCCATTCAAAAAAACAGTTACAGCAGAGGAAAAACCGCCGATGGATAGGATCATCCGGTGGTGCGCGGTAGGAACTTCCAGAGTCAAATCTTTCCGGTAGATGCCAACCATCCCCTGTCCCTCCGGAATAAAAGGCGGCTCCAGCTTGTTCGCATCTGCCCCGAAGGCATAGCGTGTGTTGATGTATTTGGGCTTATCGAAACCCTGCAGCTGCCAGCATCCGGGCACAGAGATTGCTTTGGGCTTTGGCAACGCCCCAAGCTGTTCCGGAGTCTGTGTATCGGCTTCAGCACGGGAAATCAGCGCAAAATCCCAGACTCCATCCAGACAGTGTTCTTTCGTTCGGGGAAATCGGTCAAACCGATAGGGCATTCTTCCGACTGCGTGCGTCCAGACATCCATAGTAGTTCTCCTTCCTGTAGGGCCTTCCGGGGCCATTTCATCCCGGCATTCGGGCATGTTGCTTACGGTAATCGCTGGGTGTGACTCCTTCAATGGATTTGAACAATTTGGTGAAATGCGAAAAGCTGGAATATCCCAGTGCGACAGCCAGATCTCCCACGGGCATATCGGTGCCCGCCAACAACTGTCTTGCTAGATTGATGCGTTTATTCTGGATATAGTCGTTCAAACTCTGGCCGGTCTTGCGCTTGAATAGCCGGGCTGTGTAGTCCGGATTCAGGTAGACGGCCGCTGCAATATTTTCTCGCGTCAATTCTTGATGAATATTCAGTTCGATGTATTCCTTGATTCGGCGGATTACCTGTTCCTCGCCGGGCGAGTGCCGCAGCAGTCTTTCGGTCCGAGCAAGGTTGCCCTGCACCCATGAAAGAAACTGCGGCAGCGATTCAAACACCGGTTTCGCTTCCACAAGTTCTGTTGCCTCCGGGCAGCCTCGCTCTTGTAGCGTGCAGTGGAGCGCCTGTATCAAGGTCTGTGCAATCCACTGCATCCGTTCCTGTGCTGCCTTGAGGGACAGCCGGTTGAGTTCGGTGGTAATCTCTGCCTGCACAGTCTGAGCATCTTCCTGCAAAAGCAGGGTCTTCCAATGTCGGATCCGGGCCTCCTCCGGGCTCTGCGACTCCTTGTGAAGGCTCGTTTCCCACTGTTCCAGCGCATCCGCAGTGGAACAAAGTCCCAGAATGCTGCTGGACACGGCAGGCGAGACCTTTACTGACTGCTTCAGCATCGTTTTGCAGGCCAGACCCAATTCTTCCCCGAAATGCGCAGCCGCAGCAGGTTCCATTCCAGCGCTGATGAGCAGAAAACTCTGTCCACTTCGGCGCTGCAAAGAGGTCCAGCCGGTACCGGTTTTATCCCAAAGCTCCTTGGCAATATTGCACACGCCGTATCCGAGCAGCTCCTGCTCGCTCTGCGGCAATGCAGCAGGCATCTGCACCAATACCCGTACCACCTGCAGCGGCGCACTGACATCCAGCTCCAGATCATACTTCTGTGCACAATTGAAAAGAGATTCCGCCGTGGATAGGATGTTTTTTTCTAAAACGTCCTGCAAATACTGGTCTCGGCGCAGACTGCGCCCGTTTTCATAGGCGCGGCGGGTCCCGCGCATACTTTCCTGCGTCTTCCAAAGGTTGAGCGCATGTCGGATGGATGCTGTAAGCTCTGCCGGTGCAATTGGCTTGAGCACATACTCCACACACCCCAGCTCCATCGCTTTCTGCGCCATGGGAAAGGATTCGTGGCAGGTCAGGATCACAGCCTCGGTATCGGGACAAGAGGTCTTCATCCATTCCAGCAGCTCAATGCCGGACATCCGAGGCATTTCCAGATCACAGACCAGAACCTGTACCGGTTCCTGGCAAAGGATCTTCTGCGCTTCCACACCGTTTGCGGCATCCAGCACCCGGTCCACATCAAGATTTTTCCAGTTGATCGAGCGTCGGATGGCTTGGATTGCAAGCGCCTCATCATCTACAATCAGAACGGTCGTCACAGTGTTTCCTCCTTTTCCGGCTGTTCTGTGCCGTAGTTCAGCGGCAGAATCACGCTCACATGTGTGCCGCCGTCAGGCCGATTTTCCAAGTGAACTTCCGCTTTGCCTGCATATAGCAGTTCCAGCCGCTGTCGGACATTAGCGATTCCGATGTGGACCCGCCCATCAAAAAACGGTTGCGCCTTTTGCTGCAGAACCTGCAGCACCTCATCCGAAAAGCCAGGGCCATTGTCCAGCACTTCCAGCCATAAGTAGGTTTCCCCCTCCCGGTTCTGCATCGAGGCGCGGATGTCGATTTTGGCTTCCCTGCTCATATTGCGCGCATATTTCACCGCATTCTCTGCAAAAGACTTGATGACCGAAGGAGGGATGCGTGCCTGCCGCAGAAAGGCCGGGACGGAGATAGTGTAGGAAAAGGCATCGCCGAATCGGAGTTTCTGGATGGAGAGAAAGTCATCTGTGAAGCGAAGCTCCTCTTCCAGCAGAACAAAATCATTTTCTACCTGTGCCATAAACCGGAAATATCGGTTCAGGTAAGTGGTCAGAGCCAACACCTGCTCAAAATCGCCGGTAAGGGAGGCATTGTAAACCGCATTAAAGCAGTTGCCCAGAAAATGCGGGTTGATCTGCATCTGTAGATTTCGCAGCTGGCTCATCTGCTTTTCCCGTAAGATCTGTGTCTGACGCTCCTGCAGCTCAGAGATCTCCTCCAGCGTGAGGTTGAAGGTCGTACCAATGGTGGAAAACTCTTGCAGCATTCCGCTTGTATCCACCCGGACGCTCAAATCTCCCTGTCCGGCTTGGTGCATGATCTGTGAAATCCGATCAATGGGTTCCACAATTTGTAATCGGGCAAAACGGTACAGCAGAAAGAGTGCAGCCAGCAGCAAGAGCGGAATCACCATCATCAACAAGCTGAGCCAGACGATGCCATTTGTAAGACCGGTGCGCACCAGCCTGACCCGGAGTTCAAAGCCGGTGCGCCCGATTTTAGCCGAAAAGCAGTTTTCCGGGCCGGCCTCCACTCCTGCAATCCGTTTGTTGTTCAGGTAGAGGCTGGTCTCCGCATACTGGCTACTATCCTCTGCAAAAGGAACCGTCATCAGTTTCACTGGATCCAGCAAAAAGCCGAAGTAGGCATCGTTCATCTGGTAGCTGTACAGAAGATACTGAGCGGCCTCATCTGTGTAATACTGCCATGTGCCGGTGGGGTAGTCGTCCAGATCTTGGCAGATCGTCTCAATAGCATGATTCACCTGTTGACGTTCCATAAGACTTTGGCCCTCTCCGCGAACCATTAGGACTGCCCCATGTGCAAGAGGACACAGAAATTCTGCACTCATGCTAGGATACTCGATCACGTCCACTGCCATCCGCCGAAAGACCCTTGTTGTGGCAAACACACGCTCTGTCTCGGATGTCAGATACTGCATATAAATGGTATCGTTATCCACTGTCGTAAAGGTCTGCACATTCATTTCGATGGCGTTCAGATTTGTTTCCAACTGATCCGCATAGTTCTGCAGCGCCGCCTGATCCAGCTGGGTCACCTGGCGGTTCAGATTGTATATACTCAGCCCGCAGCAGATGAGCATCAGGAACATCAGAACCAGAACCGGGATACTGTAGAACCAGAAAAGCTTCTGATGGACGGATGGTCGTTTCATAGGCACAACTTCCTCCGGAAGCACCACAAAGGCCCGGCAATCTTGTCTGCCAGACCTTTGCGCTACCACATTGATTATTCTTTCACGCCGCCGATCACGATTCCTTTGACAAAATAGCGTTCAAAGCATGGGAACACCGCCAAAACCGGGATGGCAACTGCCGATGCAATGGCCATACGGACACCCGATGTAGGCAGATTGCTGACCGCAGCCATCATCTCACCAGCCGCTTCACTGTTGTTTTTCAGGAACTGGATGTTTGCAAGCATATCGTTCAGGACATTCTGAATATTATAATACCGCGTATCAGTCAGATAGTACAGACCATTGTTCCAGTCGTTCCAGTATGCCATGAAGATGAACATGCCCAACGTTGCGATGATGGGCAGTGAGATTGGAATTACGATCCGCCGAAAAACCTGAAACTCCGTAGCACCATCAATGAGGGCCGCCTCGATCAGTGGTTTGGGGATACTGTTGCTGAAGAAGTTCCGTGCCAGCATGACGTTGAAGGCATTCATCAACAGGCCGGGAATCAGGAGGGCCCAATAGGTATTCTTGATGTGGAACACCTCGGTGTAGACCAGATAGGTAGCCACTAGGCCGCCGTTGAATAGCATGGTGAACAACACCAGGAAGTTCAGAATCTTCCGGCCCGGCAGATTCTCGCGGGAGAGGGTATAGGCCAGCATCAAGGTAATTGCCAAGCTGATGGCCGTTCCCATTACTGCGATGATAATGGTAGTCAGATAGGCGCGTCCGATGATGGCACGGTTTCCCCACAGATATTCATAAGCGGCCAGGCTGAACTCCGAAGGAATGAAAGAATAGCCGTTCCGGGTAATAGATTCCTCGCTGGAAATGGACGAAGTGAACATCAGCACAAAGGGCAGAATGGCCGAAAGTGACAACAGCGCCAGCACAACGTAGGAGACGACCGTCACCCCGGAAACATGTTTTTTCTTTTTTGTTGTAGTATCCATACTCAGAACAGGCTCCCTTCCATATTTCTCTTTTTCACCAGCCAGTTGGAGAACATCACCAAAATAAAACCAACAATAGACTGATAGAAGCTTGCAGCCGAAGACATGCCCACGTCGCCCAGTTTCATCAGGCCGTTGTAGACATATGTATCAATGGTGGATGTAACGCTGCTCAAAATACCAGACTGCATCGGAATCTGATAGAACAGACCAAAGTCCGAATGGAAGATACGTCCCACGCTCAGCAGTGACATCATAACGATGGTAGGAGAAATCAGAGGGATGGTGATTGAGAATATTTGCTTTAGTTTCCCGGCACCGTCCAGCTCGGCTGCTTCATAGAGAGAAGAATCGATACCCACCATAGTGGCATAGTAGACGATGGCGGTGTAGCCCGAGCGCTTCCATAATTCCACAAAGGTCAGGATAAAAGGCCAGAATTTGCTTTCCATATACCAGGAAACCGGGTCTTTTCCCATTACTGTGAGAATATGATTGAACATACCCGTAGTGGGGCTCAGGAATGCATATACAAGGTAGCTGGCGATGACGTAGGAAAACAGGTAAGGCAACAGCACCGAGGTCTGAAAAAAACGGTTCCAGAATTTGGACTTTACCTCATTCAAGAACAATGCAATAGCAATGGCCATTACAGTTTGCAGCACGATAAAGAGTAGATTATAACCGATGGTATTACGGGTGATAACCCAAGCATCCTTGGTGGCAAACAGATACTTGAAGTTTGCCAAACCGCACCAGTCACTTTTCCAGATTCCCTTGGTATAGTTGACATTGCGGAACGCAATGCTCAAGCCAGCCATAGGGAGATAGTTGTTGATGAGCAGATACAGCAATCCGGGCAGCGCCATCAGATACAGCGGGAGGAACTGCTTGATCTTCACTTTTTTCTTCGGGACGGTAACGGTCTTTTCCATAAATACCACCTGTTCTCAAAAATCCCCTGCCGGATCAGGGCAGGGGATCGTGTTTCACGTGCTGGTTCCCTGTATTTCGCGGTTAGGAAGCGCCATTCTCTTTCTTCCAGTCAGCGAACTGGGCAGCCTTTTCATCGATAATCTTCTGCAGACCGGCGCTCTCCAGTTCCTTGAGGAACTTGGGCAGATTGTCGTCGATGTCGATGCAGCCATAAGCAAGTGCATTCAGATACTGATCGCAGACATTCGTTACTGCCGTATACTCGGTCTTTACCGGTGTCACATCGTAAGCGAAGCCCATTGCCTTACTCAGCATGGCGCTCTCATTCATGGCGCGCACCTGTTCCGGGAAGTCCTCTTCTGTGCCGTCCCAGAAGTAAGCGCTCAACTGGTCACCGAAAGCGAAGCTCCAGTTGTGGAAATAGCCACTGGTAGAAGCGTCCACTCCATCAGCAAAGGTGATGATACGGTCAGAGCCCTCCTTCAGCTTATAGTGGACACCTTCCAGACCCCAGTCCAGCATATTCAGGAAGGTGGGATCCGAGTACATCATATCCAGCACCTGCATGGCAGCCTCAGGATTCTTGCTGTTGTTCAGCAGACCCCAGCCAAAAGTGTTAACCTTAGTGGTGTAGGAGAATACCGTGTTCAGTGGGATCACAGTCATGTCACGGCCGCACTGATTGGTCTTGTCCTGTGCAGTGCCAGGACCAACAGTACCGTAGAAGCCCAGAAGCTTTCCAGCCTTGATCTGCTCTGCAGCAGTGTCAGATGTTGTCAAGATATCAGATGCAATCCAGCCCTTCTTGAACCACTCGCGATGTTTTTCACACTCGATGCGGAATTCGTCGCTGGCAAACAGATCACGGATCTCGCTATCCTGACCGTAATTCATCAGAACGCCAAAGTTGTCACCCAGCGAATCAAAATCCGCATAAACGAAGGTTCCGGTGCTCTCCAGACGCATCATGGCCATATCCGGCTCACCCGCATGAATGGTCTCGAACATCCCATCTAAATCATCGGTAGATTTGATCGTAGCAGGATCAATCCCATACTTTTCCAGAATATCAGTACGCACCACAATACCGCCCTGATAGAACAGTGAGCGATTGACCGGCACCTGATAAGTCACACCGGACACCTTACCGGCCTGCAGATAATCTCCCAGACATTCCTGAATATCCGTACCGTATTCATCCAGCAGGTCATCCAACGGAAGCAGTGCACCCTTGGCCACAAAACTGGAAACGTTGCGGCCCCAGATCAGAGCCAAATCAATCTGCTCACTGCCAGCCATCACAAGGTTCAGCTGATTGTCATAGGAACTATTGGGTACTACCTCCAGCTGTAAGTCAATGCCCTTTTTATCGGCTACATAATCGTGAATGGCTTTAGACACCTTTTCCTGATCGGGTTGGACTGAGGACAGAGGGTAGTACATAACGACCTTGGGCATTTCGCCGCTGGCAGCTGCCGAACCGGATGCCGTCGAACTGCTGGTGGAGCTGGACGAACCACCGCAGGCAGTCAGACCCGCTGCCACAGCAGAGATACCCGTTGCCTTCAGAAAATTCCGGCGAGAGATCCATTTCTTCATGATTGTTCTCCTTCTCATGTATCTTCCCACCCCCTTCCGAGCGTGGAAAATAAGACATTTTGCAGGAGCGGCCCATTTCCTCATCGACGCTCGCTTCTGCGTTTCCTGACACTAGTATACCCCTTCTTTGCTCTTTCCCGCTAACGCAATCTGCAGGTAGATTAGCGAAAAACGGACTTTTGAAATTGCTGGCAACCTATAACCGCTCCGGCAGGGGCGAATCCTTTATGGCCCATTAGAAAGCACGAGATTTCTGATATGCACCCTAGCTCTTGAACGGTAAAGCGAAAAATCCGAACCCTTCTCCTACCGGAAAAAGGTTCGGATCTTGTTTTGATGCCGTTACAAAGAGCCATTTTAGCGGTACAGCAGATAAGTCTGCTCCCGCTGGGTCAGCCGTTTCAGGCCATCGTACAGTTCCCGGCGCGATTCCTGTTCTTCCATAATGGTCTGCGGCTGCATGGCGTAGGGGTCGGCTGTGGCTTCGATGCGCCGCAGCTGCTCTTCTCCCGGCAGAACATCGTCCAGCGAAACACGCTGGTAACAGATACCATCCTTGTCCTCCGTTGTCCTCCGTTACCATCCACTGTTCAAAAGCGGCAAAGGCTTCCCGAACCATATCCATCATGGCGTTGCGGATGGCCGGAGCCGCGTAGATCAGGAACTTCATGTCGCGCGCCGCATCGAACTTCGGCACAGCTTTCCATAAGCCCAGATTGCCCGCTTGTTTCAAATCGTCCGTGTCAAGGTTCAGGCCAGACTGTGCCAAATTCATGCTGCAGAAAAGGTCATTTGCCACCTTGCTAATAAAGGACTTGTTGTTGTCGATCAGGCTGTCCAACGCGGTTGCATCGCCTTTCTGCGCCAGCACACAAAGCTGTTCATTCATCTGCTTCATGGGCGTTTTCCTGCTCTGTGGCAGACCGCAAGATTCCCAGCAGACCGTTCCGCAGCTGTTCCAGTGCTTCCGGCGTGGCTCCTTCCATGCCCGAAACACTGACTATTCCCGGACAAGCTGGAGCGCAGCACCACTTCCCTCATCCTGAAAAGCACCAAAACCGCATCCTCCTGCCGCACCATCTTCATGGCCTCTGCCTTGAAAGAGGAATTGAAGAAGTGGCTGAATCAGTTGGCGGCAGACGAGATGAAAGACCCTGCACGTTACCATGACAGCGGAATGTTGTTCCGTTTGCCCAACGGTCTGGCGGTGGAGTCTGTGCTGATTCGCAAGAAGTTCCTCAAATGGTAGGATACCCACCCGGAGTTCCCACGCATCGTCGCATCGTCTTTCACGGTCTGCGCCATTCCAGTGCCACCTATCAGCTGATGATCTCTAGCGGCGATGTGAAGGCCGTTCAGGGCACCACAGGACACGCCACGGCGGATATGTTGGTGAACACCTACGCCCATATCCAGCAGTCCTCTCGTGTAGAACTGGGCAGGAAGTTCGAGGAAGGGTTCTATGCTAAACAGGAAAGCCCCAGCCCGCAGGCTGTACCCGCCGCAGGCGAACCGACCCATCTCTATGACTGCTCTGCTGGAACTGCTGAAGAATGCAGCCCCCGAAGTAAAGGCTCAGCTCCGTCTGGCTCTGTTGACTTGATGCAAAATTTACCACGCATATCAAAGTAATTCCAGCCCATGCAGAGGATTCCTATGAAAACGCCAACCGTGCATCGACCGTGCAGACCCCGATTTTTTTGGTTACATAACAAAAAAGAGCGTCAAATCATACGATTTAACGCTCTTTTTGAGTGCACCTCGCGCACTCATATCCGAACTTTTCTCCGCTTTCACGGCTTCCCCGAAAGCGACCGTTTCTGTACCTTCCTTATAGTTAAAGGTAATGAGGACCTTATCATCATAGAGATAGATGGCATTGATGAAAGTATCCACCAGTGCCTGCCGCTGCTCCGGCTGGGTCATATCCAGCTTGCGGAAGCGGAGCAGCCAGAATCGGACGAATTCTTCTTTCATCTTCGGCTTGGCCAGCCGTTCCTCTGCAATGCGGGCTTGCAGTTCTTTTCGCTGATCTTCCAGAGCTTCCAGCCGTTCCTTGGTAGAGCTGGTCAGAATGCCCATCTGGATAGCGTTCAGCATATTGGTGATGCCGAC
>SKFA01001465.1_pt1 | contig 13619 bp, 8 predicted proteins | sample 4820291 | NCBI WGS metagenome assembly SKFA01 (sample SAMN11008795, study PRJNA524170) | human gut metagenome | isolation source: fecal sample from pouch patient p30 | place: Israel: Tel-Aviv | reverse complement strand
CGCTGGTGGCGGCTCAGTCCGCGTTGATGCTGTACCCATCCTTCGCCACGATGTTTATCGCAGTAACCAGAACTGTCTGTGGTTGTACCTGCACATCCACGCTTACGGCAGGCGCGTGGGATTCGTGGGGGCATATGTACTCCAATGAAGAAGCCACCGACATAGCCTCCTCCATTCATAGTGAAACTATTTTCATCTACCCAGTAATGAATTCTTTGTAGAGTTGTGATCAATACAACTCACTAATGGAGAGGCTTGTCCAACACGTTGGACAAGTTTCCTGTTTGATTTACTGGACACTATAGAAGGACAGAATGCCTTCATCACTCGAATAACATCAATTAAGGAGGTTCAACATGTTTCATTCCACAAATCATCAGGCTGTAATTATGGCTGCATCAGCTTGTGCCACAGACCTTTTCCGCTTCACTTTGAGCCTGATTCATTTCTACCTGACCGGCTCGCCTCTATCTTTTTAATCCCCGCTTTATCCAAATTGCATTGCCAGAATGCCGACAACAGACTGACATTCAAATCCTGACTACCTCCAATAGGCTGAGCATCCACCTATATAGTTTTAATTTTCATCAATCCATTTAGCTATCGTTTAATTATTATCACATAGGATTCTGCCGTTTTTAACAATGCAGGATAATAAGATGAAAAAAATGTTATTTTCTGCCGCTCTGGCAATGCTTATTACAGGATGTGCTCAACAGACGTTTACTGTTGGAAACAAACCGACAGCAGTAACACCAAAGGAAACCATCACCCATCATTTCTTCGTTTCGGGAATTGGACAGGAGAAAACTGTTGATGCAGCCAAAATTTGTGGCGGCGCAGAAAATGTTGTTAAAACAGAAACCCAGCAAACATTCGTAAATGGATTTCTCGGTTTTATTACTTTAGGCATTTATACTCCACTGGAAGCGCGTGTGTATTGCTCACAATAGTTGCCCATCGATATGGGGAGCTCATCTGCACTGTTCATTAATATACTTCTGGGCTCCCTACAGTTGTTTTTGCATAGTGATAAGCCTCTCTCTGAGGGAGGAAATAATCCTGTTCAGCGATGTCTGCCAGTCGGGGGGGCTGCATTATCCACGCCCGAGGCGGTGGTGGCTTCACGCGGGGATGGGCAGATTGATCTGATATGCAACCGACGACGACCAGCGGCAACATCATCACGCAGAGCTTCATTTTCAGATTTGGGCCACCTTTTGATTTCTCGTTTAACTTTTGCAGTCACCAGACTGTGATTTATTTTAACAAATCAATAGCTTTCATAAAATTCTCGAAGCTGAAAGCTTAACTGAACCAACCAGCCTGGCTGGTGTTTTCTAAAGACAAAAAGGCCATCAGCAAAACACTGATAGTCTGAATCACCTTTATCAATCATGTATGAAGAAAATATGCGCAATTAGTTGACAGTGATTATCATTTTCATTAAAAAGAGCGCGTAGCATTCTTATTTCATGAGGAAATTTACCCGCCAACAACCTGAGTAGCGAAAGCTGTTCATCCCCAATATTTTTGCTGGCGGGTTCTTTTTTCTACTGTCCTCCTCCCCAGAGGAAGCATTCCCATTAATCATTACTGGCGAGGAGGCAAGAGAAAAAGTCGGTTCTTTGTCCCTAAATAACAGCATCATTTCAGTCCATGCAAAATCTGATTTACCAGCTCACATAATAACCTGATGATACACAGTGTAAGTTCACAGAGATATTGCAATTGCCTCCGGATAAGTAAGGGGAGATTGCACTATGCAAATGCAGCACCTGAGGTTGGCTATCCTAAGCAGCCGATTATGCGTTGAGGCTTTCAGTGATGGCTGATATAGCAACAATGAGAATGAAGGCTCTGCACTTCTGGGATAAACACGGTATTTCTGCAGCTTCTGAAGCCTTTGGCGTATCCTGCCGCACGCTTTACTGGTGGCGTCAGTTACTGAACAAGGGAGGACCTGAGGGGCTAATCCCGCACAGTAAGGCACCTCTGGTGCGACGAAAAAAGCACTGGCATCCCGATGTGCTGAAAGAGATTCGACGCCTCAGGACAGAGCTGCCGAACCTCGGTAAAGAGCAGATTTTTGTTCGCCTGAAGCCCTGGTGCGCATAACGCCATCAGACCTGCCCGAGTGTTTCCACCATCGGCAGAATGATCGCCACCGCACACGATAAAATGCGGATGATACCAGTACGTCTGAGCTCGCGGGGTAAGGCTCTGCTTGTCAAAAAGCGAACCACCACCCCCCCGCAGGCCAAAGCACTACCGTCCGGTAAAGACAGGAGAGCTCATTGGGATGGACGCCATTGAGCTCAGAATGGGTGAAATGCGTCGCTATATCATTACCATGATCGACGAACACAGCGATTACGTACTGGCGCTGGCTGTGCCGTCGCTCAACAGTGATATCGTCAATCACTTTTTCAGCCGTGCAGCCCGGCTGTTCCCTGTCGGTATCAGCCAGATCATCACAGATAACGGGAAAGAGTTCCTGGGAAGCTTTGACAAAACGCTGCAGGAAGCCGCCATCAAACACCTCTGGACCTATCCCTACACGCCAAAAATGAACGCTATCTGTGAACGTTTTAACCGGGCATTAAGAGAGCAATTCATTGAATTTAATGAAATTTTACTCTTTGAGGATCTGGCGTTGTTTAACCTGAAACTGGCGGAATATCTGGCGCTGTATAACAGCAAAAGACTCCACAAGGCGCTCGCACTAACGACGCCCGTGGAATATATTTTAAAAGAGAACAAAAATTGCAATATGTGGTGGACCCATACACAGCAAACGCACAGGCCGCCCCGGTTGGGTAGATATGTGGGATGGCTGGTTCAGACTTCAGGATATGGTTGAGGCTGGTGATGAAGTCTCTTTATCAGGAGATCTGATCAAGAGACAGCCGCGCAGGGGGATTCACTATGCTGGATTCTTTTAACAAATTCTCCGCTAACCAAAAAATAGACTTTTTGCATTCGTAAATGCGTTAAGAGATAATTTTTAAAGTTCCATCAATCTCCCGGCCAGTTCGTCTCGCGGCATTACTCACTATCCGCACAACTTCAGTAAGATCATGACTTTTTCAATCGTTATCTGTTGACCAAGCTTTGAAACCACTAGCGTCCCGTCAACCTGACCTGGAATCGTCGAGAACCGCCCATAGTTGTGAATTGGCTAGAGTGTGATGGAAAGCAACGCTAAACGACCTAGTCACACATTCTCTTTTCCCTAACAATGACCATTTAGTGAAATAACGTATCCAAAATGATGACGTGAAAGCCTGACACTGGCAGCGAAAAGCCGAAAAAACTCACCTGGTCAGGAGCAAAAATCGGATTATTCGCCAACAGCGTAATATCAGCAGTAGTTCTCGACACGCTTGCGCTATAGACAGAGGATGAAACGCTGCTGGTCGGAGTTCTCTATACATTTTTGGCGACGGCAGAACCGCTCACCAATGCCTTAACGTCTATCAGCCTTCCGGTGAGTTGGAACAGCATGCTCAGCGTTTGCAAGATATTCTCCACGGTCTGTAGCAGCGTAGGTTTCAATTTAAATATCCCCAGATAGCCCTCTGGGAGCTTCCCTTTTTATTAAGTTTTAATTACCGTTGCAATAGTTAAATGATATTGGTAATTATTATCATTAGCATTTGTGTCTGTGTTGTTTCTGGTAAGGCTGAAAGGGAACAAACATCGCCTGTACAACGGCGTTTTTACTTACAGACCAGCGAAGGCGAGACTATCAGGATGATGCATCGTGTGTCTAAGAAATCACGGTTCTTTCCAGATTCGTTGTTCGGTCTAACACTGCACAAATGCGTCAGAACATCCCGGCGTAGCTGTCCGACGCCATTTGGGCTGTTCAACAGGACAATGGCGCGTAAGCGTTAATGGAAGTGGGGATACGGAGTTCCCTGTTCACCTGTGTATGTCACGGAAAAGTCTCTGACTGAGCTGTCCATAACGCTGGTGAAGCACAAATGGCGCAGCATCTGGTAAAGCAGGTTTAACGAAAAGTCGTGTCCTGCTGCTGGCATATGAGTGCGTCGACTGCCTGATTTAGATCGTCAAGCGGAGAGGGATTTTCTCATGCGTATTTTGTTTGTAGGCCCGCCTCTCTATGGGCTGTTGTATCCTGTGCTGTCTCTGGCGCAGGCATTTCGCGTTAACGGTCATGAAGTGCTGATCGCCAGTGGAGGACAATTCGCACAAAAAGCGGCAGAGGCCGGGTTGGTGGTGTTTGACGCCGCACCCGGTCTGGATTCCGAAGCTGGTTACCGCCACCATGAGGCACAGCGGAAAAAAAGTAATATCGGAACCCAAATGGGCAACTTCTCATTCTTCAGCGAAGAAATGGCCGACCATCTGGTGGAGTTTGCCGGACACTGGCGGCCTGACCTCATCATCTACCCTCCGCTCGGAGTCATCGGGCCGCTGATTGCCGCCAAATATGATATACCGGTCGTGATGCAAACCGTAGGCTTCGGCCATACCCCCTGGCATATCAAGGGTGTAACGCGTTCGCTCACGGACGCCTATCGTCGCCACAATGTGGGGGCCACACCACGTGATATGGCCTGGATCGACGTAACACCGCCGAGTATGAGCATTCTGGAAAACGACGGTGAACCCATTATTCCGATGCAGTACGTCCCGTATAACGGTGGCGCGGTGTGGGAACCATGGTGGGAGAGAAGGCCCGAGCGTAAACGTCTGCTGGTGAGTCTCGGCACTGTCAAACCGATGGTTGACGGCCTTGATCTAATCGCCTGGGTTATGGATTCTGCCAGTGAGGTCGATGCCGAGATCATCCTGCATATTTCAGCCAATGCGCGGTCCGATTTGCGCTCGCTGCCGTCAAATGTTCGCCTGGTTGACTGGATACCCATGGGTGTCTTCCTCAACGGCGCAGATGGTTTCATTCATCATGGCGGAGCAGGCAATACCCTGACAGCGCTACACGCTGGTATTCCACAAATCGTCTTCGGCCAGGGAGCCGATCGCCCGGTAAATGCCCGCGTTGTTGCCGAACGCGGCTGCGGGATTATCCCTGGCGACGTCGGCCTGTCGAGTAACATGATCAATGCTTTCCTCAACAATCGCTCACTTCGCAAAGCCTCTGAAGAGGTAGCAGCGGAAATGGCGGCGCAACCCTGCCCAGGTGAAGTGGCGAAAAGCCTGATCACAATGGTACAGAAAGGGTAACCACTACACCTTCATGATAATCATATGCCAGCACCCATCCAGGAGTCATGCATCCATAACAATGCGGGACCGGAGCGTGCTGGCTTTTTTGCGGAACGATCCGGCCAGTGGATCGTATTTTACAGACGGAGGAGGCTTAATGCCTGCGAATCACACTCCCACACCGGCTCAGTCATGGATAGTTCGCCTAGCGCGCGTGTGCTGGGAACGTAAGAAACTTAGTGTCATCGTGGTGGTAGCGTCAGTATCGACTATTTTGCTGGCTGCGCTGACGCCACTGCTGACAAGACAGGCTGTGAATGACGCACTGGCGGGCAATCCGGCCCGCCTGCCGTGGCTGGCCTGCGGGTTACTGTTGATCGCTTTTTTTGATTTCATCGGTAACTATGTGCGCCGTGGTTATGCCGGGATGCTCTCACTCTGGGTGCAGCATACCCTCAGAGGACGGGTATTCGACAGTATTCAGAAACTTGACGGCGCAGGCCAGGATGCGCTGCGCACCGGGCAGGTGATTTCACGGACCAACAGCGATCTGCAGCAGGTGCATACCCTGCTGCAGATGTGCCCGGTGCCGCTGGCAGTGTTCACTTATTACATTGCCGGCATTGCCGTGATGCTGTGGATGTCCCCTGCCATGACGCTTATCGTCGTGTGCGTACTGGTATGCCTGGCGATCACCGCGCTTCGTGCGCGTCGTAGGGTCTTCGCGCAAACCGGGCTGGCCTCGGACCAACTGGCGAATCTCACCGAACATATACGCGAGGTGCTGGCACAGATCTCAGTGGTAAAATCCTGTGTGGCAGAGATGCGTGAAACGCACTGGCTCGATAGGCAGTCGCGGCAGATTGTGCGTGTACGCATCGGTGCGGTTATCTCGCAGGCGATGCCTGGGGCCACCATGCTGGCGCTACCGGTGCTCGGGCAAATCGTCCTGCTGTGCTACGGCGGGTGGTCGGTCATGCACGGGCGGATCGATCTCGGTACCTTCGTTGCATTCGCCAGCTTCCTCGCGATGCTGACCGGGCCAACCCGCGTACTGGCATCGTTTCTGGTTATCGCACAGCGCACTCAGGCGTCCGTGGAGCGGGTGTTTGCACTGATCGACACCCGTTCACAGATGGAGGACGGGACGGAGTCGATTAACAGTCAGGTTGTCGGACTGGAACTGGAGAATATGAGCTTTGACTACCACCATGGCGACAGACATATCCTCAGCGATATCTCCTTTTCCCTGCGCGCCGGTGAAACCGTGGCGGTGGTGGGCGCATCGGGTTCAGGAAAATCGACCCTGTTGATGCTGCTGGCGCGTTTTTATGATCCCTGCTCCGGAAAGATATGGCTCAACACCAGCGAAGGCCGACAAAATCTTCGCGATATCAGACTGGAGGCGCTTCGTCGCCGGGTAGGCATCGTATTTGAAGATGCTTTTCTGTTTGCCGGTACGGTGGCGGAAAATATCGCCTATGGCCACCCTCAGGCAACGGCGGACGACATTCGCCGTGCGGCAGCTGCTGCAGGAGCCAGCGATTTTATCAACGCCCTGCCGAAAGGCTTCGATAGCCTGTTAACCGAACGGGGTACGAATCTTTCCGGCGGGCAGAGGCAGCGAATAGCGCTGGCGCGGGCGCTCATTACTGCACCGGACGTGTTAATCCTGGATGATACCACCTCAGCGGTTGATGCTGTTACGGAAGCGGAGATTAATACCGCGCTGGGTCGCTATGCTGACGAAGGGCATATGCTGCTGGTGATTGCCCGACGGCGTTCAACACTTCAGCTAGCCAGCCGGGTTGTGGTGCTGGATAAGGGCCGTATGGTGGATACCGGAACCCCGGCAGAACTTGAAGCGCGCTGTCCGGCGTTCCGCGCACTGATGACCGGCGACAGCGATTTTCTGGCCACGTCCCACAATAGCCACAACGAATTGTGGCCGGCTGAACCAGCGACACAAGACGATGTAACGGATACGGGGGATAAAGGTTTTGTCGCCCGTATGACCCGCGTACCGGAAAATGCAGTACAGCAGGCGCTGGCCGGTAAAGGTCGCAAAGTCACGTCACTACTGAAGCCTGTGGCGTGGATGTTCGTCATCGCCGCTCTGCTGATCGCACTCGATTCTGCGGCAGGCGTAGGGGTACTGATACTGTTGCAGCACGGCATTGACTCCGGTGTCGCCGCAGGCGATATGTCGACCATCGGCCTCTGTGCCCTGCTCGCCCTGAGCCTGGTCATTGTGGGCTGGTGCAGTTATTCTCTGCAGACGGTCTTCGCCGCCAGAGCGGCGGAATCAGTTCAGCATTCGGTGCGCTTGCGCAGCTTCGGCCATATGCTGCGTCTTGGACTCCCCTGGCATGAAAAGCATGCCGATTCGCGTCTTACCCGCATGACCGTTGATGTGGACTCTCTCGCCCGCTTTCTGCAAAACGGCCTTGCCGGTGCGGCCACCAGTCTGGTGACGATGTTCGCAATCGCCGCCACCATGTTCTGGCTCGACCCGTTCCTGGCGCTGACGGCATTAAGCGCAGTGCCAGTGGCCGCACTGGCAACCATGATTTATCGCCGCCTCAGTACCCCTGCTTATGCACAGGCACGGCTGGAAATAGGCAAAGTCAACAGCACCCTGCAGGAAAAAGTCTCTGGCCTGCGTGTCGTGCAATCGCATGGTCAGCAGGAACTGGAGGGCGCCCGGCTGCGCGCGTTATCGGAGCGTTTCCGCGCAACCCGTGTGCGAGCACAAAAATACCTTGCAGTCTATTTTCCGTTCCTGACATTCTGCACCGAGGCCTCCTATGCCGCTGTTCTGTTAGTGGGAGCTTCGCAGGTCGCCGCTGGAGAAATGACTGCCGGGGTACTGGCGGCTTTCTTCCTGTTGCTGGGGCAATTCTATGGGCCAGTGCAGCAGTTATCAGGGATTGTCGACGCCTGGCAGCAGGCGACAGCCAGCGGCAAACATATTGATGAACTACTGGCGACAGAAGGCACTGAGAACCTCGGGTCCTCTTCGGTCCTCCCTGTCACCGGTGCACTGCATCTTGATGAGGTCACGTTCAGTTATCCCGACAGTCACGAGCCAGCTCTGAACAAACTTACCCTGACGATCCCAGAGGGAATGGTTGTCGCGGTCGTCGGTCGCAGCGGTGCGGGTAAGTCGACGCTGATTAAGCTGATTGCCGGGTTGTATTTCCCCACGCACGGCAACATCAGAATCGGTGTGCAAATGCTCGATGATGCCTCGCTCGCTGAGTATCGTCGCCAGATTGGGCTTGTCGATCAGGATGTAGCACTGTTTAGTAGTGATATTGCAGAAAACATTCGTTATTCACGGCCATCCGCCACCAATGAAGACGTTGAAATTGCCTCACAGCGGGCAGGGCTGTATGAGATGGTGTGCAATCTGCCGCAGGGATTCCGGACACCAGTGAATAACGGCGGAGCCGATCTGTCCGCAGGTCAGCGCCAGTTGATTGCGCTGTCCCGCGCGCAACTGGCTAATGCTCACATCCTGCTGCTCGACGAAGCCACGTCATGTCTGGATCGCACATCCGAAGAACGACTGATGTCATCGTTAACAGATGTCGTGCATGCCGGGAAGCACTCGGCGCTGATTGTTGCACATCGTCTGACCACCGCGCAACGCTGCGATCTGATTGCCGTTATTGATAAGGGGTTACTTGCGGAATACGGAACCCACGAACAGCTGTTATCTGCGGGCGGCCTCTATACCCGCTTATGGCATGACAGCGTCAGCAGTACTGCGCTCCATCGCCAGCACAACATGAAGGAGGAAACCCCGGGATAGTTACTGGACACGTAATGTATTAAAAACACAGTCAGAAGCGGCGGTACCGTGAATAGCCGCTTTAATTATTTATACTGACATCCTTAATTTTTAAAGAGTATGAATGCTGAACATGCAACAACATCCCTCTGCTATCGCCAGCCTGCGCAACCAACTGGCAGCGGGCCACATTGCTAACCTTACTGACTTCTGGCGCGAAGCTGAGTCGCTGAATGTTCCTCTTGTGACGCCAGTCGAAGGAGCGGAAGATGAGCGAGAAGTGACCTTTCTGTGGCGCGCCCGACATCCTCTGCAGGGCGTTTATCTGCGTCTGAACCGGGTGACGGATAAAGAGCACGTAGAAAAAGGAATGATGAGCGCCCTTCCCGAAACGGATATCTGGACACTGACACTGCGTTTACCCGCAAGTTACTGCGGCTCCTATTCGCTGCTGGAAATCCCCCCCGGCACTACGGCTGAGACGATTGCACTGTCCGGAGGCCGTTTTTCCACCCTTGCCGGAAAGGCCGATCCGCTAAACAAAATGCCGGAGATCAACGTTCGGGGAAACGCAAAGGAATCAGTGCTGACACTTGATAAAGCTCCCGCCCTGTCGGAATGGAACGGCGGCTTCCACACCGGACAACTGCTTACCTCCATGCGCATTATCGCCGGGAAATCTCGCCAGGTTCGGCTCTATATTCCGGATGTTGATATTTCTCAGCCCCTCGGGCTGGTCGTGCTGCCCGATGGTGAAACCTGGTTTGATCACCTTGGCGTATGCGCGGCAATTGACGCCGCCATAAATAATGGGCGCATCGTGCCCGTGGCTGTACTGGGCATTGACAACATTAATGAACATGAACGCACTGAGATACTCGGCGGGCGCAGCAAACTGATAAAGGATATCGCCGGACATCTGCTGCCGATGATTCGCGCTGAACAACCGCAGCGTCAGTGGGCAGACCGTTCGCGCACAGTGCTGGCCGGGCAGAGCCTCGGCGGGATCAGTGCGCTAATGGGGGCTCGTTACGCACCGGAAACGTTCGGTCTGGTGCTCAGCCACTCTCCTTCAATGTGGTGGACGCCAGAAAGAACCAGTCGACCAGGCTTGTTCAGCGAAACCGATACCTCATGGGTGAGTGAGCATCTGCTTTCTGCCCCACCGCAGGGCGTACGTATCAGCCTGTGCGTGGGATCGCTGGAAGGTTCGACAGTGCCTCACGTTCAGCAGCTTCACCAGCGGCTGATTACCGCTGGCGTCGAAAGCCATTGCGCAATTTACACCGGTGGTCACGATTACGCATGGTGGCGCGGTGCACTGATTGACGGGATTGGTTTACTACAGGGTTGAGTTGACCCACAAACACTTTCAGGAAACGGTACAGACTTCCTGAATAAATCAAATTGTCACCTGCGGAAAAGGAATAATCATCAGATGTATGCCCGCGAGTATCGCTCAACACGCCCGCATAAAGCGATTTTCTTTCATCTTTCTTGCCTCACCCTTATCTGTAGTGCGCAAGTTTATGCGAAGCCGGATATGCGGCCACTGGGGCCGAATATAGCCGATAAAGGCTCCGTGTTTTACCATTTCAGCGTCACCTCTTTCGACTCTGTCGATGGCACACGCCATTATCGGGTATGGACGGCCGTGCCGAATACAACCGCACCGGCATCGGGTTACCCGATTTTATATATGCTTGACGGTAACGCAGTTATGGACCGCCTGGATGACGAACTGCTCAAACAATTGTCAGAAAAAACACCGCCAGTGATCGTGGCTGTCGGGTATCAGACCAACCTCCCTTTCGATCTCAACAGCAGGGCTTACGACTATACGCCAGCAGCAGAAAGCAGAAAAACAGATCTCCACTCAGGGCGTTTTAGCCGTAAGAGTGGTGGCAGCAACAACTTCCGCCAGTTACTGGAAACGCGTATTGCCCCAAAAGTGGAACAGGGACTGAATATCGATCGGCAACGCCGCGGCTTATGGGGGCACTCCTACGGCGGCCTCTTCGTGCTGGATTCCTGGCTGTCCTCCTCTTACTTCCGGTCGTACTACAGCGCCAGCCCGTCGTTGGGCAGAGGTTATGATGCTTTGCTAAGCCGCGTTACGGCGGTTGAGCCTCTGCAATTCTGCGCCAAACACCTGGCGATAATGGAAGGCTCGGCGACACAGGGTGATAACCGGGAAACGCATGCTGTCGGGGTGCTGTCGAAAATTCATACCACCCTCACTATACTGAAAGATAAAGGCGTCAATGCCGTATTTTGGGATTTCCCCAACCTAGGACACGGGCCGATGTTCAATGCCTCCTTTCGCCAGGCACTGTTAGATATCAGTGGTGAAAACGCAAATTACACAGCAGGTTGTCATGAGTTAAGCCACTAAACACTGCCCGCTTTTACGCGGGCAGTACGCCTGAAACACTACGATCAGAATGATGCGGTAACTCCGGCATAGTAAGCCCGGCCTGGCTCGTTATAGGTATTCGCCCCTTCAGAAGATCGGAAGATCTGTTTATTGAGGATATTACTGACGCCGACATTAAGACGCAGATTTTTATTAATATCGTAATTGAAGTTCGTCCCCACCAGTGAATAAGCGCCCAGCTCTTTACCTGACAGACCGCCAGTATCTTCACTGCGGGTTTCCGCATGAGTACGCGGTTTTTGTCTGCCATATAACGTCCAGTTGACGCTGGCAGAAAACGCCTGGGTGATGGTCCAGTTAAGCGAGTTATTGATAGTATATTTCGGGATGACCGACAGAGGATTAGCGGTGTCTTTTTGCTCCGAAGTGATCATCCATGTGGCATTGGTATTCCAGTTCAGACGATCTTTCACCAGTGGGAAAGACATACTGGCTTCGATACCGTCCACCAGAGCTTTCCCGCCATTCTGCCACTTGAGGATATATGCGCCTGAAGCGGTTTGCCCGATAACGTTATCCCCGGCCACGATCTTATTCTGGTAATCATTGCGGAAGTAGGTCACACTTGCGTGGTAATCTTCCCAGGTGAACTCCAGCCCAATTTCTTTATTGACGCTGATTTCCGGATCGAGATCTTTATTACCGATCAGGTAGCACCCGCCTGATGTAATATCTTTTGGACAGCCATTGCCTTTCGAGTAGAGCAGATAGCCTTCACTGGATTGATACAGGTTTGGGGCTTTAAAGGTTCGGGCAACCCCTGCTTTGACTTTGAAATAATCGCCCAATTCCTGCGAAAGATTCAGACTGGGGCTGAAGTTCCCGCCGGAGTCGCTGAGATAATCAAAGCGCAGGCCGGGAATGATATTCGTGCCAGGAACCGGCTCAATGTTATCTTCAATATACAGCGCACTGATTTGAGAATGATTTTTACTGCTGCGATCCGCAGCAGAGCCAGAAATACCGCTGATATCACTGTCATTCACCGTCAGGCTGGTAGAGGAAGGATCATCGAGCTTATCGCGGTTCCACTCTGCACCAACGGTCAGCGTTTGATCAACCATCACATTCAAAGGAATATTAAGCTCGCCGCTGGTTCGCCAGGAACTCAGGCGATTGGTCGTAAACTTTTCACCCGCTAAAATACGCCCTTCACCACCGCCGGATAATCCTTCATTCATGCGGGTATTATTGGTTTTCTCGTAATAAACACCAAAGCGACTTTGTCCCCAGTCCCAGATACCATTATGCGTAATGCCATAATTCTGTCGGTACAGGCGGTTCGTCTCTTTGCCGGATTTTGCCAGGCTTTCGGTAACTGCACTGGAAGAACTGTTTTGCGTATCGCCCGCATAGATATTCCCCTGGCGGCTATATCCGGCTTCGAAATCGAGAATCTGCTGCGGATTTAATTTCCACGAGACAACGCCGTTAATATCTTTGTTACGTACCCCTTCATGCCCGGCTGCGTTTTTCGTACCGACCGGAGAATTAATATCCCAACTGTCAGCATCCGTTTTATTCAGGTTACCATACAAACGCGTGGTAAGAGCATTATCAGCCAGAGGCCCACTAAGGCTGAAATTGGCGCGACGCGTAGCGCCCTCATCGCTACTTTCCGGCTGATTGGTGTATAACGACAGCGAACCGTGCCAGTCGTTGGTGGGACGTTTGGTAATGATGTTCACCACCCCCCCGGCTGCCCCCGAACCGTAGCGCGCCGCCGCAGGGCCGCGGATCACTTCAATACGCTCAACCTGTTCCGGTGGCACCCAGTTGGTGTCACCGCGGGTATCACGCTCTCCACGCCAGCTATAACGCACGGAGTTACGTGACGTCACCGGTACACCATCAATTAAAATTAAGGTGTTTTCCGGCCCCATACCACGAATATCGATCTGGCGGTTGTTACCGCGTGTGCCCGAGGCGCTATTGCCGGTAAGATTGACGCCAGGCATTTTACGAATAATATCTGAAAGGTCGTTTACCGGAGGGGTCTTTTTAATATCCTCGCTGGTAATAACCGACACGCCCGGCTGCTGTTTTAATACCTGCTCAGCGGTGGCTTCCACCACCAGAGTCTCGTCATTATCATCGTCGGAGGATTTGGCTACTGATACCTGGCTATTCAACCCAACCAGGAGCACAGTTAGCGACCAGAGGATTTTGTTAATTCTCATACCTATTCCC
>SKFA01001438.1_pt1 | contig 13770 bp, 10 predicted proteins | sample 4820291 | NCBI WGS metagenome assembly SKFA01 (sample SAMN11008795, study PRJNA524170) | human gut metagenome | isolation source: fecal sample from pouch patient p30 | place: Israel: Tel-Aviv | reverse complement strand
ACTATCTATAAGTGCTATAATACACACATACTCGAGTTAACAAAATTGTAACATTTAAAGGAGGAACATTATGATAACGAGGAAAATGAGACTATCGATGGCGATGCTTACGATTGTAGCAAGTATGTTAACGACAGGAAATATAAAAGCAGATGAGAAAGATACAACAAAAGAAACAAATACAGCAACGGAAAGTAAATATGCGAATAAAGCAGTTGCAGATATTTATTCTACAACAACATTAAATATCCGAAAAAAGGGTAGTATAAATGCAAAGATCGTAGGAAAAATGAAAAAAGGTAACATTGCAACTGTGCTGAAGAAAGGATCTGAATGGTCAAAAGTAAGATCAGGAAATGTTACAGGATACGTAAAAAATCAGTATCTTGTATTTGGCGATGAGATTGAGAACTTTGCGAAACAAAATGTGAAAAAGGTGGCGAAAGTTCAGACGGAAACATTAAGAGTTCGTAAGAAAGCATCTACGGATTCAAAGATTGTTACATTGGTATCTGAAGATGACAAATTAAAAGTAAAGAAACAGACGGATGACTGGGCAAAAGTTAAGGTCGATGGTCAGACAGGATATGTGTCAAAAGATTATGCAAAAGTAACATACTCTTTTGGAAAAGCAAAATCCATGAAACAGATTCAGGCAGAACAGGCGGCAAAAGAGGCACAGAAACAAGCAGCGCAAACAACAATCGGAAATGAGTCTGCATCAACATCAAGCAGTAATACTTCAAACAGCAGCACAACATCAGGAAGTACAAAAGCAAGTTCTGTACAGGCGGCAAAGAAAGCTTCCGTATCAGTATCATCCAGTGGTTCATCAGCAACAGGAAGCAGAATCGCAAGTTATGCCCAGCAGTTTATTGGAAATCCATATCGTTATGGAGGAAACAGTTTAACAAGGGGAATTGACTGCTCTGGATTTACACAGCAGATCATGGCAAAATTTGGATACAGCATCAGCCGTACAAGCAGTTCTCAGACAGGGGATGGAAGAGCAGTATCTACAAGCAACTTAAGAGCTGGGGATTTAGTGTTTTACGGAGATGGTGGAAGTATCAATCATGTAGCACTTTATATCGGTGGTGGTCAGGTGGTACATGCAAGTAATTCTGCACCATATCCAAGAGGTGGAATTAAGATTTCAAATGTAAATTACAGAACACCAATCTGTGCGAGACGTATCATAGGATAGAAAAAGAACTACGAATATTGTGTGCATATGAAAAGAGCGCAGGAGAGCAATTCATGTCGGATTGGTCTTCTGTGTTCCTTTTTTGATATATTTGGTATGAAAATAAAAAATTAAAGTTCTGATGTTGACAGAAGAACATCAGATTTATAAAATGAAAAAGGTATATTTTTGGTTAGGAAAATAAAGACAGAAAAGAGATGTAGAAAGAAAGCATGAAAGAAAGACGTTTCACAAACAAAAAGCTGATCGCTCTTATGTTACCATTGGCAGTAGATCAGCTTTTAAATTCATTTATGGGTACGGTAGATACTCTTGTGGTCAGTAACTTAGGATCGGCAGCAATTTCAGCGGTCAGTTTAGTGGACTCCATCAATATTTTGGTTGTTCAGGCATTTTTTGCATTGGCTTCTGGTGGTACGGTTGTTTGTTCACATTATCTTGGGTGTGAGAAAAAGGAGAGGGCAACGAATGCAGCCAGACAGTTAGTGTTTATTACATTCGCCATGTCACTGATCATTGCAATTGCATGTCATTTATTCAGCAGTCAGATTCTTGGTTTGATCTTTGGTCAGGTGGAACCAGCAGTCATGGAGAATGCAAAGAAGTATTTCTTTTTTTCTGCAATGTCCTATCCATTTATTGCATTGTACGATGACGGAGCCTGCATTTTAAGAGCACAGGAGAACAGTAAACTTCCAATGCAGATTTCATTTATTGCAAATGGAATTAATGTCGTATTGAATCTAGTGTTTGTATGGATTTTCCATTTTGGAGTAGCAGGATCTTCTGCAGCAACAATGATCGCCAGAGCATTTGCAATGATCGCAGTACTTTATAAATTAAGAAGCCCAAATATGAAAGTGCAGCTTAGAGATTATTTTTCGATTCGTCCGGAATGGAAAGAAATCAAGCGTATTTTACATATCGGGGTACCATCAGGAATTGAAAATGGAATGTTCCAGTTTGGAAAACTTGCAATTCAATCAACAGTATCTTTAATGGGAACGGTGGCAATCGCAGCACAGGGAATGACGAATATCATCGAGAACATAAATGGAATCATGTCGATTGGAATGGGAATCGGCTTGATGACAGTTGTTGGAGAATGCCTTGGTGCAGGAGAGAAGGAAGAGGCTGTATATTATATAAAGAAGATTTCTATTGCAGCAGAAGTAGTGTTGATCATTACGTGTTTATTAATGTTTGGACTTACTTATCCGATCACTTATTTTGGAGGAATGGAGCCAGAGAGTGCTAAACTTTGCATCTTCATGGTAACATGCATTACGATCGTAAAACCAATTGTATGGATCATGGCTTTTATTCCACCATATGGGTTCAGAGCTGCAGGAGATGTGAAGTTTACGATGACGACATCCATGTTATGTATGTGGCTTTGCAGAGTTGTACTTGCAATGGTACTTGCAAGAGTGTTCCATATGGGACCAATCGCAGTGTGGATCGGAATGTTTACGGACTGGACGATTCGTGCAATTATTTATACAGTACGATTTAGAAATAGAAAGTGGCTTGCACATCAGGTTATCTGATGTGCGTTGCGGATCATGGTGGTTCGTGTTATACTAAAATGTATTTGAATATTAGAAAAATGAAGAAATATATAGAAGGGATACAGAGAAGATGAAAGTATCAGATTTTACATTTGATTTACCAGAAGAACTGATCGCTCAAGATCCGCTTGAGGACAGATCAAGTTCCAGATTATTAACATTAGATAAGAATACAGGAGAGATCGGACATGATATCTTCCATAACATTGTAAATTATTTAAAACCAGGAGATTGTCTTGTGTTAAATAATACAAAAGTAATTCCAGCAAGACTGATTGGGGCTAAAGAAGAAACAGGTGGAAAAGTTGAGGTTCTGCTTCTTAAGAGAAAACAGGACAATGTATGGGAAACACTTGTAAAACCAGGAAAGAAAGCACGTCCAGGAGCAAGAATCTCTTTTGGAGATGGGAAATTAGTTGGTGAAGTCATTGATGTTGTTGATGAAGGAAACCGTTTGGTGAAGTTTGAATATGAGGGAATTTTTGAAGAAGTGTTAGATGAACTTGGGCAGATGCCATTACCACCATATATTACTCATCAGTTAAAAGATAAGAACCGCTACCAGACAGTTTATGCCAAATATGATGGTTCAGCAGCAGCACCAACAGCGGGATTGCATTTTACAAAAGAATTATTGCAGCAGATCAAAGACATGGGAGTCAATATCGCATATGTGACACTTCATGTAGGACTTGGTACGTTTCGTCCTGTCAAAGTAGATGATGTCTTAGATCATCATATGCATTCTGAATTTTACAGAATCGAAGAAGATGATGCGAAACTCATTAATGAGACAAAGAAAAATGGTGGAAGAGTTATTTCTGTCGGAACAACAAGTACAAGAACATTGGAATCTGTTGCAGAAGAAGATGGGACACTCCATGCTAAGAGCGGATGGACAGACATCTTTATCTATCCAGGATATAAATTTAAAGTAATTGATGGACTGATCACAAACTTTCATCTGCCAGAATCTACATTATTAATGTTAGTTTCTGCTCTTGCTGGAAGAGAACATATTTTAAATGCTTATAATATCGCAGTTAAAGAAAGATACAGATTCTTCTCATTTGGGGATGCTATGTTTATTCATCCATAAGAAGAATTTATGATAAAATGTATTGAGGTATTATTTTAAAGATAAGAAATGGAGGAACCCTTATGAAACTTGCACTGATTGGAACAGGAAAGATCATCGAAGATGCATTATTTGCAATGGAACCAGTGAAAACAATTGAGAGAACGGCAGTTTTTGCAAGACCTCACAGCAGGGATAAGGCAGAAAAACTTGCAAAACAGTATGCGATCAAAGAAGTCTACACAGACTATGAAGAGTTATTGAAAAAGACAGAAGCTGATACTGTTTACATTGGCTTGATCAACAGTGCCCATTATCCATATGCGAAACAGGCATTATTAGCAGGAAAAAATGTAATTCTTGAAAAACCATTTACTGGGTTTTATGAGGAAACCAAAGAACTAGCACAGATCGCAAATGAAAAGAAATTATTTATTTTTGAAGCAATTACAGTACTTCACAATGAAGTGTTCTATGAGATGAAGAAAAACTTAAATAAACTAGGAAATATTCGTATGGCACTGTGCAATTATTCTCAGTATTCAAGCCGTTATGATGCATATTTAGAAGGAGATATCACACACTCTTTTGATCCAGCGTATTATGGCGGTTCATTATATGATATCAATGTATATAATGTTCATTATTGTGTGGGATTGTTCGGGGAACCAAAGAATGTAACTTATTATCCGAATGTTGGACCAAATGGAATCGATACATCAGGAACACTTGTGATGGAATATGATGGATTTAGCGCAGTCTGTACTGGAAGTAAGGATTCAGACAGTCCGGGATATGTCAGCATTCAGGGCGAAAAAGGATTTATGAAGATAGATTCTAAACCGAATATTGCTTCTGAACTGAAGACAATCTATGTCGATGAAAATGTTAAAGAGAAAGTAAAAGACGCAGCAGGAGCGATGGTTCGTGCAACAATTACAGAAGAATATAAAGCACCAGAGCATCATCACCGTATGACACAGGAATTTACGGACTTTGCAAGAATGATCGATGAAAAAGATTATGAAACAGCGAAGGAATTCTTGGATGAGACGGTTGCGGTTGTGAAAGTACTTGAGACGGCAAGAAAGAAAGCTGGAATCGAGTTTTAATATTATAGAAGGAAGTAACCTATGAAAGTAATCATTATCGGTGGCGGTGCTGCTGGCATGCTGGCTGCATATCAGGCAGCAAAATGTGGAAACGATGTTTCTTTATACGAAAAAAATGAAAAATTAGGAAAGAAGATATTTATCACAGGAAAAGGCCGCTGTAATGTGACAAATGCCTGTGAGGTCGAAGAATTGTTAGATCATGTCGTAACGAATAAAGAGTTTTTGTACAGTGGTTTCTATTCATTTACGAATAATGCAATGATGGAATTGTTAGAAGAGCTTGGATGCCCGCTCAAAGTAGAAAGAGGAAACCGAGTATTTCCAGTATCCGATCATTCTTCGGATGTTATTGCAGCATTGCAGAGAGGGCTTAGAAAAGAGAATGTTGATATTTATTTAAATACAACAGTTAAAAAGATTCTGAGTGAAGACGGAACTGTAACAGGAGTTAGATTGGCATCTGGAGACACGGTGAAGGCTGATAAAGTCATTGTTGCAACAGGAGGTATGTCCTATCAGACAACAGGATCTACGGGTGATGGGTATGATTTTGCAAGAAAAGCAGGACATAAAGTGACAAAACTTACCCCGGCACTTGTGCCATTTGAGATTAAAGAAGATTTCTGCAAACAGCTAATGGGATTGTCCTTAAGAAATGTCGCAGTGAAGATGACAGCAGATGGCAAAAAGATTTATGAAGATTTTGGAGAAATGCTTTTTACGCATTTTGGAATTAGTGGACCGGTTGTTTTAAGTGCCAGCAGTTATATCGGAAAATATCAAGGAAAAGAATTAAAATTTATGATTGACCTGAAACCGGCACTTAATAAAGACCAATTAGATCACAGAGTATTAAAAGATTTCAACAAGGCACTCAATAAAGATTTTGTAAATTCTTTGGATAATCTTTTGCCGAAAAAGCTGATACCTGTTATCGTAGAATTATCAGGAATTCCAGAACATAAGAAAGTTAATGAGATCACGAAGAAAGAAAGAGAAACTTTGGTTTCTTTATTAAAACGTCTTGAACTTACGATCACTGGAGTCAGAGGATTTAAAGAAGCGATCATCACACAGGGTGGAGTTAATGTGAAAGAAATAGATCCTGGAACGATGGAATCAAAGAAAGTCAAAGGATTATATTTTGCAGGAGAAGTCTTAGATCTTGATGCGGTTACAGGTGGATTTAATCTACAGATCGCATGGTCAACAGGCTATCTTGCAGGAATGAATTAGTATATCAAGAAGCAGATCAGGAGGAAAAGATAATGTACAGTATTGCGATTGATGGACCAGCGGGAGCAGGGAAAAGCACGATTGCAAAAACAATTGCAAAGAAACTAGAATTTATTTATGTAGACACAGGGGCGATGTATCGTGCTATGGCACTTTATTTTATCAGACACGAGATCGATCCAAAAAATGAAGAAGCAATCAATAAAGCGTGCCCAGATATTCATGTAAGTATCAATTATGAAGATGGGGTGCAGCAAGTATTATTAAATGGGGAGAACGTAAATGGTCTGATACGCACCGAAGAAGTTGGAAATATGGCTTCTAAAACATCTGCTTATAAGACGGTTCGCGCAACACTTCTGGATCTTCAGAGAGATCTTGCCAAGACAGCCAATATCTTAATGGACGGGAGAGATATCGGAACCAATGTACTGCCAGATGCAGACTTGAAAATTTATTTAACAGCATCATCCAAAGTAAGAGCTGAGCGTCGCTACAAAGAGTTAGTAGAAAAAGGCGTGAAAGCTGATTTTAATAAGATTGAAGAAGATATCATCATCCGTGACCGTCAGGATATGGAACGAGAGATCGCACCCCTAAAACAGGCAGACGATGCAGTGCTTGTTGATTCTTCTGATATGACGATCGAAGAAGTTGTCGATGCGATCGTTGCGGAATTTGAGAAAGTAAAATAATTGCGTTTGCAAAGATTCATTTACAAACAGTGAGGGTAAAGATGGAAGTTATTTTAGCCAAAACAGCAGGATTTTGTTTCGGGGTGAAGCGTGCGGTTGATACGGTTTACAAAGAAGCAGGGAAGAAAAATGTATACACATACGGACCGATCATTCACAATTCAGAGGTTGTCAATGACCTGAAGAAAAAGGGTGTGGAAGTGATCAATTCCAGAGAAGAATTAGAAGCTTTGGAAGAAGGAACTGTGATCATCCGTTCTCATGGAGTTGCAAGAGAGATCTATGATCTGATCTATAAAAAAGGATTAGAATTAGTTGATGCGACATGTCCATTTGTAAGAAAAATCCATAAGATTGTAGAGAAAGCAGGCAACGATGGCAATCAGGTGATCATTGTTGGAAGTGAGCAGCATCCGGAAGTTCAGGGAATTAAAGGATGGTGTACTGGAGAAGTACATATCATCTCAGAAGCAAGTCAGCTTGATGGAATTGATCTTAATAAGCCAACCACTCTTGTATCACAAACGACATTTAATTACAAGAAATTTCAAGATTTAGTTGAAATTCTGAATAAAAAGGGTTATGATATAGGAGTATGTAATACAATATGTAATGCCACGGAAGAGCGTCAACTGGAAGCAAAGTCTATCGCTAAGGGTGTAGATGCAATGGTTGTGATCGGAGATAAGCAAAGCTCCAACAGCCAGAAGTTATATGAGATTAGTAAGAAAGAGTGTGAGAACACCTTTTTTGTGCAGACACTTAGAGACCTGGATTTGAAACTTTTTGAATCGACTGGTAAGGTAGGTATTACAGCGGGGGCCTCAACCCCACAGAAAATTATCAAGGAGGTTCATGCTAGCATGACAGAAAAGAGTTTTGAAGAATTATTAGAGGAAAGTTTTGTGACAATTCACAACGGAGAGGTAGTGAAAGGTACAGTTATCGATGTGAAACCAGATGAGATCATCTTAAACATCGGATACAAAGCAGATGGTATCTTAACAAGAAGTGAATACTCTAATGATTCAGCCAACGTAGATTTAACAACTGTTGCTAAAGTTGGTGATACTATGGAGACTAAGGTATTAAAAGTGAATGATGGAGAAGGACAGGTTCTTCTTACTTATAAGAGATTAGCAGCTGAAAAAGGAAACAAACGTTTAGAAGAAGCTTACGAGAACAAAGAAGTCTTAAAAGCACCTGTAGCTCAGGTATTAGATGGTGGATTAAGCGTACTGATCGACGAAGCTCGTGTATTCATCCCAGCAAGCTTAGTTTCTGATTCTTACGAAAGAGACTTAAAGAAATACGAAGGACAGGAAATCGAATTCGTTATCAGTGAGTTCAACCCTCGTAAGAGAAGAGTCATCGGAGATCGTAAACAGTTATTAGTAGCTGCTAAGAAAGAAAAACAGAAAGAATTATTCGAGAAGATCGAACCAGGAATGAAAGTAGAAGGAGTAGTTAAGAACGTAACAGACTTCGGTGCATTCATCGATTTAGGTGGAGCAGATGGACTTCTTCATATTTCTGAAATGTCTTGGGGACGTGTTGAAAACCCTAAGAAGGTCTTCAATATTGGAGATAAAGTAACAGTTCTGATCAAGGATATTCAGGGAGAAAAGATTGCATTAAGCTTAAAATTCCCAGAAGAAAATCCATGGTTAAAAGCAGAAGAGAAATACAAAGTAGGAAGTGTTGTAACTGGTAAAGTTGCACGTATGACAGATTTCGGAGCATTCGTTGAATTAGAATCAGGAATCGATGCACTTCTTCACGTTTCTCAGATTGCAAAAGAACATATCGACAAACCATCTGACGTATTAAGCGTTGGACAGGAAATCGAAGCTAAAGTAGTTGACTTCAAGAAAGATGATAAGAAGATCAGCTTAAGCATGAAAGCATTAGCTAACGAAGAAGAAAAAACAGAAGAATAAGATTTTTATCAAGGAATCCTGATTTTTATAAATCAGGATTCTTTTTTCGTACAAGTATTGTAAAAAAAGACGTTTTGCGATATAATCAGTCTTAAAAATACATTTTTTTAAAATGATAAACCTCGAAAAGGAGTTATGACCATGGAATTAAAGAAGTTTAAAAAAGTATTGGTTGCAAACCGTGGTGAGATTGCGATCCGAGTTTTCCGAGCTTTGAATGAACTTGGAATTACAACGGTTGGTATCTATTCAAAAGAAGATCGTTATGCCTTATTCCGTTCCAAAGCTGATGAATCTTATCAGCTAAATCCGGACAAAGGACCAATCGATGCATATCTTGATATCAATACGATCATTCGTATTGCAAAAGAAAAGAACGTAGATGCAATTCATCCAGGTTATGGATTTTTATCAGAGAATCCAGATTTTGTAGATGCCTGTGAGAAGAATGGAATCACATTTATCGGGCCATCTTCAAGCTTAATGCGTAGAATGGGAGATAAGATTTCATCTAAACAGATGGCAATTGAAGCTGATGTGCCAATCATTCCTGGTGTAGACCATGCGGTTCACGGACTAGAAGAAGTGACTGAGATTGCGAACCAGGTTGGATATCCTGTGATGTTAAAGGCCTCTAATGGTGGTGGAGGACGTGGAATGCGTATCGTTCATTCAGCAGAAGAGATGCCAAAAGAATATGCAGAAGCAAGGGATGAATCCAAGAAGGCATTTGGAGACGATCAGATTTTCGTTGAAAAATACTTAGAGAGTCCAAAACATATCGAGGTTCAGATCATTGGTGACCAGTATGGACATGTGGTTCATTTATTTGACCGTGATTGCTCTGTACAGAGAAGACACCAGAAGGTTGTAGAATATGCTCCAGCATTTAGTGTACCAGATGAAGTAAGAAAACAGATTTTTGAAGCTTCTGTTCGTCTTGCAAAGCATGTAGGATATTCTAATGCCGGAACATTAGAGTTCTTAGTAGATGCAAATAATAATGCATACTTTATTGAAATGAATCCTCGTGTACAGGTAGAGCATACGATCACAGAGATGGTAACAGGTGTTGATATCGTACAGACACAGATTCTTGTGGCAGAAGGATATACTTTAGATTCTGAAGAAATCGGAATTGGTTCTCAGGAAGATGTTAAATGTAATGGATATTCTATTCAGACACGTATCACAACTGAAGATCCAATGAATAATTTCCTGCCAGATACAGGTAAGATCACAGTATATCGTTCTGGGGCTGGTAACGGAATTCGATTAGATGGTGGTAACGCATATGCAGGAGCTGAGATCACACCATACTATGACAGCTTATTAGTAAAAGCTATTTCTCATGATCGTACATTTGGAAGAGCAGTTGATAAATCTATCCGTGTATTAAAAGAGATTCGTATCCGTGGAGTTAAGACAAACATTCCATTCCTGATCAACGTATTAAACCATGAGACATTCCGTGAAGGAAAATGCTATACAACATTTATTGAAGATACACCAGAATTATTCTTACTTCCAGAGAGCCAGGACAGAGCAACAAAGATCCTTGAATTCTTAGGAAATAAAATGGTTAATGTACAGAAAGCAGTTCTTGATAAACCAGATTTTGAGACAAGAACTCTTCCAAAATATGACACAGAGAAGAAGATATATGGTTCCAGAGATAAGTTCTTAGAGATGGGAGCAAAAGACTTCACACAGAGTCTGTTAAATGAGAAGAGATTATTGATCACAGATACAACCATGCGTGATGCACAGCAGTCTTTAATGGCTACACGTATGAGAACAAAAGACTTAGTTGGAGCCTCTGATGCGACAAACGCATTTATGGAGAATGCATTCTCTGTAGAGGCTTGGGGTGGAGCTACTTATGATACAGCTTATCGTTTCTTAAAAGAATCTCCATGGAAGAGATTAAAATTATTAAGACAGCATATGCCAAATACACTGATCCAGATGTTACTTCGTGCATCCAATGCTGTGGGATATAGTAACTATCCAGATAATGTTGTTAAGAAATTCATCAATGAAGCATCTCAAAAAGGTGTCGATGTATTCCGTATCTTTGACAGCTTAAACTGGGTTGAGAATATGAAAATGCCGATTGAAACTGCATTAAAGACAGGTAAGATTGTAGAAGGAACGATCTGTTACACAGGAGATATCACAGATCCTAACGAGACAAAATATACATTAGACTATTATGTAAAGAAAGCCAAAGAATTAGAAAGTTTAGGTGTACATATCTTTACGATCAAGGATATGGCAGGTCTTGTAAAACCATATGCAGCGAAGAAACTGGTAAGTGCGTTAAAAGAAGAATTAAACATTCCAGTCAACCTGCATACGCATGATTCTACAGGAAATGGTGTCAGTACATTACTGATGGCATCTGAAGCAGGACTTGATATCGCTGACTGTGCGATCGGTTCTATGAGTTCTATGACAAGTAATCCATGTATGAACTCTTTAGTAGAAGCATTAAAAGGAACAGAGCGTGATACAGGACTTGATACAGATGAATTAACAGAATTAAGCCAGTACTATGCAAGAATCCGTCCAATCTACAAACAGTTTGAGAGCGGAATGGATGCACCAAACACAGAGATTTACAAATATGAGATTCCAGGTGGACAGTATTCTAACTTGTTAGCTCAGGTGAAAGAAATGGGTGCAGCAGATGACTTTGAAGAGATCAAAGGATTATATAGAGATGCAAACCATTTACTTGGAAATATCGTCAAAGTAACACCATCATCTAAAGTGGTTGGAGACTTTGCAATCTTTATGTTCAAGAATGGATTAACAAAAGATAATATCCTAGAAGCTGGTAAAGATTTATCTTATCCAGATTCTGTAGTAGAATATTTTGAAGGTATGATCGGACAGCCAGAAGGTGGATTCCCAGAAGAATTACAGAAGATCGTATTGAAAGATAAGAAACCGATCAGTGTACGTCCAGGAAGCTTATTACCAGATGAAGATTTTGATTATATTGCAAAGGGATTAAAAGAAAACTTCTATATGGATAATATGGAAGATCCAGATGTTTTAAGTCAGAAAGTATTAAGTTATGCATTATATCCAAAAGTATATGAAGATTATTGCAGACATTTTGAGGCTTACAACGATGTAACAGGACTTGAAAGTCATGTATACTTCTATGGATTAAGAAAAGGTGAAGAAACAACCCTAAGATTAGATGAAGGAAAAGATCTGATCATCAAATTTATTGATATGACAGAGCCAGATAAAGATGGATATCGTCTGTTAGATTTTGAAGTTAATGGATCTATCCGTGAGATCAAAGTCCTTGATAAGAACTTGGAGGTTAAGACAGACGGAAGAGTCAAGGCAGATAAATCAAATCCAGCACATCTTGGATCAACAATTCCAGGAACAGTTGGTAAAGTTCTTGTCAATGAAGGTGATGAAGTTACAGTGAACATGCCACTGATGACAGTCGAAGCCATGAAGATGGAGACAACAGTTGTTTCTACAGTTAATGGTAAGGTTGATAAGATCTATGTCAAAGAAGGAGAACAGGTAAATCAAGAAGATCTGTTAATTTCTTTTGAGATTGATGAATAGAAATTAAATTAGATTTCATACTAAAGAAGGAAGTAAGAAGACACTTCCTTCTTTTTTTTATATAGAAATATAATATGGAAAGGTAAAATTTAGTATGAAAGATAATGAAACAAAAGAAATAGAAAAATTTGGACAGTTACAGGAAAATGGAATTTTGATCATGACGATCGTTGGTGAAATTGAAGGTCATCAGCTATCTGCACAGAATGCAAAAACAACGAAATATGAACATATGATTCCACTTCTTGCAAAGGCAGAGCAGGATCAAAGTATTAAAGGAATTTTGATCTTGATCAATACGATTGGCGGAGATGTAGAATGTGGACTTGCGATCGCAGAGCTTATTGCATCGCTTGGGAAACCAACCGTATCGCTTGTTCTTGGAGGAAGCCATTCGATTGGAGTACCACTTGCTGTAGCTGCAGATCATTCATTTATTGTAAAAAGTGCAACAATGATGATTCATCCAGTGAGAAGTTCTGGGACGTTTATCGGAGTGATTCAAAGTTATCGTAATATTGAAAAGATTCAGGATCGCATTACTACATTTATTAGTGATCATTGTAAGATGAGAAAGGAAAGAGTTTTTTGGGGTCTATTTCTTGTAATAGCTGGAATAGCCTTAGTTGTTAGTAAGCTTGGGTATTTTGCAGGTGTTAATTTGTTTAGTTTAGTTGCTACAGTATTTTTAGTTGCAATTATTATAAAAAGTGTATTTAAGATGAATTTTGCAGGTATTCTGTTTCCATTAGCATTTATAGGAATACTTTTTGATGATCAGCTTGGAATTACTACAATCACTCCATGGACAGTATTAATTGCTGCAACATTAGGAAGCATAGGTCTATCAATTATATTCCCTAAGAAAAAGAAGTGGTATGGTAGAAGCTATGATTATGATTGCAATGTTATTGATGTAGAAGATGATAGTCATATTAAGTTGGAAACTTTATTTTCTGGCAGTACTAAATATGTAAATTCTAACTCATTAGAACAAGTAGATTTAAAATGCACTTTTGGTGGTAGTACAGTATATTTTGATAATGCAACGCTAAAGGATGGAAAAGCTATTGTAAGGTTAGACATTAACTTTGCTGGTGTAGAATTATATGTGCCTAAAACATGGACTGTTGTTAGCAATGCCAATGTATCTTTAGGTGGAATAGATGAAAAGAACAAGGGAATAGGTAATGGAGAAAATATTTTAACTTTAGTTGGAAATGTTAGTTTCTCTGGTATAGAAATAATTTATATTTAAAGGTAATAAAGCTACTTCTAAGAAATTAGGGGTAGCTTTTTTAATTTCCTTACCTTTAGTACGCGTG
>SKFA01001417.1_pt1 | contig 13891 bp, 8 predicted proteins | sample 4820291 | NCBI WGS metagenome assembly SKFA01 (sample SAMN11008795, study PRJNA524170) | human gut metagenome | isolation source: fecal sample from pouch patient p30 | place: Israel: Tel-Aviv | reverse complement strand
GGGGAAGCCACCGAGCGTGACAGCACCATCGCCGTTCTCATTGTTGAGCCGGGAAAGGAGCCTTATGTGAAGGAGATTGACTCCGGTCTGGAGTCCTTGCAGCATGAGGTCGGCGGTTACATCGAGGCAATTTATCCCTACGAAGACCCTGTTGCCTTAGTCTGCAACGAGGAAGGCAAGCTGGAAGGTCTGCCCCTGAACCGCGCTCTGCGGGATGAGGACGGTGACATCTACGACGTTGTTGCCGGAACATTCTTGGTAGTCGGCTTGACGGATGACAGCTTCGGCTCTCTGACCGTAGAGCAGATGCAGAAGTTCTCTGACCACTTCAAGGTGCCGGAGCAGTTTGTTAAGTTGGGCGATAAGATTGTGGCAATCCCCATGATCTCGAAGGAGCAGCAGAAGCAGGAGAGCGTTGAGCAGAAGGACTTTGAGATGAATGCCGACACCTCCGGTCTGACGGTTGCCGGTCACATCGGGACGTGGCACACCATTGACCAGCACGAAGTCGGCGGTCACAGCTTTTACCTGATGGAGCATGACACCTACGGCGATGAAGCTGCTTGCATCATCGTCGATGAGCGCGGCAAGCTCGTCCTTGATGATGTCTACAACGGCTTTGACGATGACACGCTCCGCCTTCTCGACCTTGAGGTCAAGGAAGTGCCGGAAATGCCCGATCCCGCGCTCTCCGTTCAGGATATGAAGGACTACGGCTACGCATGGGCTGGCGTTCTTCCCGCCGGTCAGGAGGCGGCTGAGAAGGCTTTGGAGAAGGGCTGCGAGGTTTACCGTCTATATTCCGATAATACCGAGGGCTTGTGCGTGGATGCCAAGGAGATTGCCGATCATGCGGCAAAGGGCGGAATGCTCGGTATCAGCAAGGAAAGCTGGATGGCAGCTCTTGAGAAGGAAAACTACCTCAAGGCGGCGGAGATGTCGATGGAGGATGACTACGGCATGATTGATGGGATCATCAACAACGGTCCGAAGGAGGATAAGACCGCAGAGGTCAAAGCCCCCGAAAGGGGCGAAAAGTCCTCCATCATGGACAGGCTCAAGTCTGCAAAGGCTGAAAAGCAGAAGGAATGCTGCCCTCCCAAAAAGCACAAAGGAGAGATTGAGCTGTGAGCAGAAGTCAGAAATGGCGGCAGGAGTGGTCGTTCTTCATAGGAGACAGCGGACGCCGGAAGTATAACCGCTTCTGCGTCCGCTGCGTCCATAGCTGCAAGCAGAGCTTCCGTGCGGATCTCATCGCCTGTCCGCACTTCTCCCGCAAGGCATCGAGGTGTAGACAGTTAGGGGTCGAAAAAGCCTGTGATTGCAAGCCTCAGAGCGGCGCAAATTGACCAGCCTAAGTGATTGTATTCCCTGCGCAGTTTCTTCTTTAGCGCGGAAATAAGTGTCGATTTCGGCACTTGTTTGAATGCCCGGAAAACGAACCAAGAGCCTCTGTCGATGCCCGTTTTGGGTGTCGGCAGAGGCTCTTTTTTTATGACATATTCAAAATAGCGGACAGCAGCTCTTGAACCTGTTGCCGGTATTCCGGCTTTATATCCGAAATACGTCTGGCAAGCGCAAGGGCTTCCGCTTCTGGCTCGTCAGTCCCAAAGATAATTCGGTCTGCACTGACGCCGAGCAAACGGCAAAGACGCTGCAAGGCTTCAAGAGAGATACCGGAAGCACCACGCTCAATAGCACTCAGGTGATTCGGCGTCATGCCAAGCATTTCTGAGAGCGTGTCCTGCGTATAGCCCGCCTGTTCTCTTGCCACTTGAATATTGCCGCCGATTTCAATATTGATGTCCTTCTTCTCTCGCATAGCCTCACCACCTTTGCATTTAGTGTACCTAACGGCGGTGTCATTATCCACGGTACGCCGTCGTTGATTTTACTAACGACAATGCGTTGACTGTCCGTGATGAGGGTGATAGAATGGAGTTACCTACCAAAAGAGTGAAAGAAGGGGTGTCATGTCGCGCATTATTGAGTTTAGAAAGTCTGCTCAAAAAGCTGCAAAGCAATCCGTTCAAGGCAAGAGTTGTGCGTTTACCGGTCATAGACCGCAGAGTCTTCCGTTCGGCTTTGATGAATCCGATAAGCGTTGTACTTCTTTGAAGTCTGTTATGCGGGATCAGATTGTAGCACTCATCGAGAACGAGAGCGTCACGCATTTTATTACCGGCATGGCTCTTGGCGTCGATATGTATGCTGCGGAAATTGTACTTGATTTGAAATCAAAATACCCTCACATTACTCTGGAAAGCGCAATCCCTTGTGAGACACAAGCGATCAAATGGTCTGTGGCTTCACGGGAACGGTATTATAATATCGCGGCAAAGTGTGACAAGGAGACCATGCTGCAACGGGAGTACACGCCGGACTGCATGGACAAGAGAAATCGGTACATGGTAGATCACGCCGATTATATTCTCGCAGTATGGAATGGATGCCCCAGCGGTACCGGGAACACCGTGAGATATGCCCACAAAAAGGGCAAATCTATCATCGTTATCAATCCGGTTTCCCTTGATGTCACGCGGGAATAAGGCAAAAATCCCACTCCTGAATCAAGCGTTGTGAAAACCGTGAAGTATTTCCCGATAGTGAATACACATTGCACTACTCGGTGATTATTGGAAACGTGTACGGCGTATGCTGCCCAGTGAACATCTCCACGGAACACATCGAATTTTCACGGCTTCGTAAAACGGAAAGTGTCACCTTATGAACAGTCCCTTGCCGAGAGAAAAATAAATCGCTGGAAACGGGAACGCCCCCGGCACTGTGCGTCTGGCACAGTGTCGGGGGCGTTTTTCCGTGTCTTAGTTATGAGCCAGTTCATTTAGGAGCAGCTTTCGATAGTCCACATCCAAGACGCAGCGATGGAAGTCCATCAGACGGTGTTCGTCGAACAGCTTTTCACAGAGCTTGGTCAGCGGATGATTCATCAGCTTTGCAGAAATGCCAGTCTCGTTGAAAAACCTTGCCCATGTGAAGACCTCTTCTAAATCCTCCTGCCCAAGCGTGGCAGGAATGATGGCGTTGCAGAGGCGGACAATGGGGCTGTCCGCAAATCGCTCTGCCACTTCCTCCGGTGTGCATTCATAGCGGTCACAGTCAAAGGAAAGCGCATCCTCAATTTTAAGATAATTTTCGGTTTCATCCCGCGTCAAGGTTATGGTGTAGTCCCCCATACCGGACGGCACATCAATATTCTCCATGACATCAAGCTCGTAACGGGAGCCGCCGATGATCGCCCCAAAGGAGAAGGACTGACAGATTACTGCCGGGTTTTTGTCTATCTTGTCCTCATTCAGAAATGACAGCGGGTTATACTCCGTCAGCTCCCAGGCGATTTTTCCTCTCTCTGTTTGCTCGGCAATCTGCTGGATCAGATGTTGTTCTTCTTCGTGCAGATTTTCATTGTACAGCATGATACACCTCCGTTTTCTGATTGTCGTTTTTTTGGGGGGCTGCTCTATGTTTCCGAAGAGACTGCCGTTTGTATCATCATTCCTTGGCTGAGGGCAGACCTTCGTAAAACTTCCTAAGTTCGCCCAAACTGCTTGTCCGATTTTTGATAGGCAGGGAGTCCCATGTAATGTCATGATAGCGTTCCGGCGGCTCGTCCCGCAGTCTTCGGTCGATGATGCAGACAATGCCTGTGTCTGTGAAATTGCGGATCAATCGTCCGATGCCCTGCTTGAGCTTGATAATCATTTCGGGAACGCGAACATCCATCAGAGCATCCTTAGCAATGGAACACTTATACTCGATAATTGGATCGGGGACAGGAAACGGAAGCCGGAAAATGATGACATTGGAAAGGCTTTTTCCTTCAATGCTGATACCTTCCCAATATGCGCCCGTCCCCAGAAGCACGGAGTTCGTATCTTCCTTAAACTCATTCAGCACCTTGTCCTGCGACGATCCCGGCTGCTGCATCAGGATTTTGTACGGAAGGTTTTTCTCACTGAGAATGGAGTAGACCTCTTCCATGTCGGTCTTTGCCGTAAACAGCACGAGTGCCTTTCCGTTGGAAATGCTCAGGATCTCAAGCAGTCGCTCCACGCCCTTTTCAATGAAGGCTTCATGTTCTCTGGTCGGGTGCGGGAGATCGTCGCAATAGTAGATCATGGCGTGTTCATCGTATGGATATGGGGAAGGCTTTGGCTCGGATAAGCAGCCGCGGTCACCAGCGGGAAAGCCGGTATTGCTGATAAAGTAAGAATACTGTTCTTCCAGAGACCCGCTCGTGGCGTTCGTCAGCGTGGCAGAGGTCAAGATGGTTCTTTCATCACCATTGAAGTATAGGCGGCTCACAATTTCTTTTGTGTTTTTAGGGCAATAGACGAGTTCCGTGTTGCTGCCGTGCTGCTCAATCCAGATCAGCATATCGTCTATCTGGTCAAGAAGCTCTGAAAGGGACTCGCTGACGGCATCCAGATCATCAGAGGCAGCAAAGGAACGGTTGTTTCTGAAATCCATGCTGGAATAAATCTGAATGCTGGACGAAAGGTTGTGTATGGCGGCGTTCATCTCGGTAAGCAGTTCAATCGCACTGCCATTGTTGTCGAAGAAAAAGCGGTCAGCGTAGCGCATATCCTGTTCTGCCTCGTTGATCTGCTTTTGGACTTGTGCTTTCAGGCAGTTATAGAAGGCGATGATTGCGCTCTCTGCCTCTCGCTTTTCACCTGACACACTGCTCTGGTCAAAGGATCGCAGCTCATAGAATGCGCTCTTAATCATTCCAAAGAGCATACCTTGCCCGAAACGCTCCGTTGTGGCACTCCGCACCTTATCATCCAAGTTGTGTGCTTCATCCACGACAAGCAGATCAGCGGCGGCGTTAATCAGCCCTTCCTGACCGCGCCGGAGTTTCATGAGATGCTGGGTTAGAAAATCCTGATTGCACAGTACCACTCCATCCGTAAACTTTAATGCTGCGCGGACTTTGTAATACTTGCACTTCTTTTCACAGGAGCTACAATTCTTCATGCTGAACCGCTGCACGTTTACCTTGTCCCAGACTCCTTGCGGCAAAACCTCCGGGAAATCCTTGCGTTCCTCATACCCTTGCTTGATTCCTTCTTTGAGCGCGTCCGGTGGGTCTGCTTTCGGGTCACACATATACTCATCTGCGCGTTTGTTGCAGAGATAATGGGTCTGTCCTTTTGCGAGGATAACATCTCTGTTCAGCCCAAGAAGGGGCATTACCGCGTGGACATCGCGCCAGAGCTGTTCTTGAAGCGCAATGGTCGAGGTTGCGATGATAACCGGCTTGTTCATGCGTTTGCTGTACAGCAGCACCGGCACAAGATAGCCAAAGGACTTTCCAATGCCCACGCCAGCTTCAATCGCAAAATGCTGATCGTTTATGAGGGCGTCCACAATCTCAAAGGACATATCCTGCTGCCCTTCACGCATTTCCAAGCCATGCTGCGGGGCTTCATCCCAAAAGAAGGTGCTGACTTGCTCACTCATGGAGTACAGCTCTGCTTTTCTGCGCTTTTTCCGTTCCTCCGATGTATTGAATCCAAAATAGAATCTGTTGTCCATCCACATTCCTCCCGGAATAGAAACCAAGGCTATCCGCGTTTCAGTTCAATGCTGACGTTTCCGTTCTCGTCGATAGTCAGCGTCATGTGCCTGATGTGCTTCTCATAGAACTGCCGCCGCTCTGCGGGAGACATTTCGATCCTCGTGTTTCGCAGAGCTGCATCAAACATATCGTTGACATTCAGGTGAACGGAGTTGTCAATCCAGCGGTACATCTCCTTGAACAGTGCGTTTTTCTTGATGTCCTCGCTGTTGCCGGAGTAGAAGTCATCCAGATAGCAGTAGAATATCCCTGATTCTGCAAGTGCTGCCTTCATATCCGGTCCGCATTTTTCCCGCTCAATCATGACAAGGAATCTGGCGTCCGGTAAGGAAGAAATCAGCCCCCAGTAGTCGGAATCGCTTGAGACGATGACGAAGGAATCCACTTGCTTCTGGTAGTGTTCCTGACAGGCTCTTGCGGTGAGCTTGATGTCTACCAGTGATTTGTTCTGCTTGATCCGCTCAATCATGATATGTTCAACGGGGATGCGGGTGTAGTTTTCAAGAATCCGCCATGCCGTAGCGGTGTGTACGTCATCAAAGAGAATGATCGCCGTAATCTTCTGCATGACCTCATAATCAAGGTTTTTGAGCGTGGCGCACAGCTTGTACGGGTCAGAGTTTTCGCAGTCCACTACCAATACGGTCTTCTCACTGTCATCTATGAAGTCGTAGATATTGTTTTTTACAAAAGCCCCTGCATCGGAGACTTTACTGTATTCCGTGAAGGCGTCGCAATGCCATTGATAAAGCAGGGTAGCAAACTTCTTATCATTATAGAGGACATTGCCCTCGTCCATCGGTACCCAGTTGATATACATTTGATAGGGGTAGTAGGAGAGACTTGCGTAATAGATGTCCGCAGCATCTTTCGTTCCGTCCTCTGTCAAGCCGTTTGGCATAATGAACAGCTCTTTTATGTACGTCCAGTTAATCCAGATTGGAAAGAGGCTTTTGCAGTTGTTAATGCGGTCTGAAATCAGCCGGTTGATCTCGATAATGTGGTGGCATAGCTTTGTACTCGACTTTTTGATAAAGCTGATTCCGTCGTTTGAGAGCTGCTGCATACTGGAAGCCGGAATGATCTCCGGCATTGAAAGCAGCCCACGGTATTCCATCCGCATGATGTCATTTATTTTCCGGTAGTTGCGCTCAATGGCGGTGCGGATGATACATAGATTACGAATAATGCGGGCATTTTTATCCTGCTCAAGCCGGTTGTATATCTCTATCTTCGGCGGCTCGTGTTCATTTTGAAAAATACGGAGCGGGACGCCGATCAGGTAGGCAACCTTTGACACAAGCTCATAGGTGCTGTCTTTGTAGGCAATCTGCTCTCCGGCATATTCGACGCCATTCAACATGACTGAATTGCCCATGATCTACTCCTTTCGGTGGAACGCGAGTTATTGAGCGTACTTTTTGAAGTTTTCAGCTTGTTCCAGAACCTCCTTGTAGACATCATCAATGGTTACGGGGGGATAGTCAAATTCATCCAGTAGCAAAATGAGGTCAACTTGAAGATTTGCCTTAATGTCATCACGGGTAGACCAGTCGGTGTATTTAGCTTTGTCATCGACAATGATCTTAATCCGCTTTGACAATTCAATCATCTTATCGTCCGGGTACTCGAACTCGTACTTCTTGGCAACCGCTTTGAGGATGTCATAGAAGGCTTTTTCTTCATAGTCAATCCCCATACCCTTGAAGGAGTCTTTTTCCTTTTTGAGTTCTTCAAGGAGCTTCGCAAGTTGTTCCGCTACATCGTCAAGAACTTCGTTAGCGAAAGCCTCATCACGACGGCGATTGTTGTACTCATCAACAACCCGCTTGAGGCGGTCTGAGAACTCCATGCCCATAATGCGGTTGACTTTTTTATACTCATCAATCGCTTGAGAAAGAAGCCTCTGCAACACCTTTATCTTTGTGTTTGGAAGTTGGATTGCATTGATCTTATCCAGATACTCGTCACTGAAAATATCAACAGAGATGTGCTTTCCCGTCTCAAACAGTTCCTCTATACCATCAGATTGAATTGCACCTTCAAGAAGTTCACGGACACGGGCATTCATTTGTGAAATGTCAGGGGCATCACCCTTTGTGAGTTTGAAAAGAATAGAGCGCACAGCACAGTAGAAGTGCAGATAGTCCTTTTCTTTATCAGAGATAGCCTCACTTGAACTGCATAGGTTGAACGCTTGTTTCATGCGTTTGACTGCCGCAATAAAGCGAGTTTCCAAATCTTCCGTGAGCTGTACATACTCAACAGCCCGATTGAGGCAAGCAAGCTGCTCTTTCGGTGAGCCGTTGAAGTAATCCGTGCTATTGAAGTTGTGGAACATCTGAGCCAAGACATCGAGCTGGTCTTTAACAATCGTGATAGACTGCTCGACGCCTTCAAACTCATCGCTCTCAAAGTTGGTGTATTTCTTGAGGGCGAGATTCATGTTTTTCTTAATGCCGATGTAGTCCACGATCAAGCCCTTGTCCTTGCCGGTATAGACGCGGTTGACGCGGGAAATCGTCTGGATAAGGCTGTGCTGCTGGATGGGCTTGTCGATGTAGATTGTGTCGAGTGCCGGTACGTCGAAGCCGGTAAGCCACATATCAACAACGATGGCAATTTTGAAGTTTGATTTAACGTTCTTAAACTGACGGTCAAACTCCTTGCGGTCATCTTTCGTTCCCAGCATTTCATAAAGCTCAGGCTCATCATCTTTATTTCGCGTCATGATGAGCTTGATCTTCTCGATGGGTTTGAGTTCCTTTTTCTCTTTTTCCGTCAGTTGAACCCCGTCAGGGCAAACCTTTTTCTCTGCCCATTCCGGTCTCATTCCAACTATAATCTGATAAAAAGCGTATGCAATCTTGCGATTAGAGCAGACAAACATTGCTTTTCCTGCAACGGTAGCTCCTTCGGCAACGCGGGTCTCATAGTGGTTAATGAAGTCCTCCGCAACTGCGTGAAGTCGGTCAGGATCACCGATGATCGCATCAATATGAGCAACCGCCTTCTGGCTTTCCTCAATCTGATGCTCATTTGCGCCTTCAACAGCACAGCGGTCATAATAATCTTCAATTTCCCGAACCTTTGCCTGATCAAGAGTGACCCGTGCAGCGCGTCCGTCGTAGACAAGGTTGACTGTGATACCGTCTTTAACCGCCTCTGTCATTGTGTAGGCATCGACAACCGGACCGAAGACTTCAATCGTGCCATCTACGGGCGTGCCGGTGAAACCGACATAGGTAGCATTGGGGAGAGAATCGTGTAGGTACTTTGCGAATCCATAGCTTCGCTCTACACCTTCGGCAGTGACCTTGACTTTCTGATCGAGGTTTATCTGACTACGGTGTGCTTCATCGGATATGCAGATCACATTCGCTCTATCCGTCAGAAGCTCCAAGTCCTCGGTGAACTTTTGGATGGTGGTCATGTACACCCCACCGCTTGTCCTGCCTTGAAGTTCCTGACGCAGTTTTTCGCGGGAATCAATGCTCACAACGGTTTCGTCACCAATGTACTTCTTGGATGCTACAAACTGCTTTGAGAGCTGGTCATCCAAATCCGTTCGGTCGGTAATAATCAGGATTGTAGGGCTATGGAAGAAGGTACTCTTCATAAGCATTCTTGTGAGGAAGAGCATAGTATAGCTTTTTCCGCAGCCTGTCGCGCCGAAGTATGTGCCGCCCTTGCCGTCCCCCTCCGGTCTGAGATGTGCCTTGATATTCTCAAACAGCTTGACCGCAGCAAAATACTGAGGATAGCGGCAGACGATTTTGATGTCCTTGTCCGAGCTATCAGGGAAATAGACAAAATCCTTGATGACTGCCAAAAGCCGTTCTTTGCGGAACAGTCCGCTCACCATAGTTACAAGGGAATTGATGCCGTCCAATTCCTTATCGTCAGCTTCAATCTTTCTCCACGCATAGAAGAAGTCATACGGGGAGAAGAAGGAACCGTATTTATTATTTGCACCATCGCTTATGACGATGAAGGCGTTATACTTGAAGAGTTCAGGAATATCACGGCGATAACGCACGGTAAGCTGAGTATAGGCGTCCATGATCGTTGTGTTTTCTTTGACTGCGCTCTTGAACTCAAGCACAACAACAGGAATGCCGTTGATGAAGACGATCCCGTCCGGTATGCGTAGCTGGTTGTTGATGCCTTCAATTTCAAATTGATTGACGATCTTGAACACGTTTTTCTCTGGCTCATCAAAGTCAATCAGCTCAATGTAAAGGTCTTTCTTTGTGTGATCTTCGCGGTTGAAGATGAAGCCGTCACAAACCATTTTGCAGACTGCTTTGTTTGCTTCGTAGATCGTGCCGGAAATAGACCTCAGGCGAAGGATAATGCTATCAACCTCGCTTGCGGTAAGACCCTCTGCGGCATATCTGTTCAGGAGGTATTTCCGCAGATCGTCGATAAGCAGAACCTCAGAGCGTTCGCGGTGGATCTGCTCGCCATTCAAATAGACATACCCTTCATCCTGAAACAAATCCATGATGGACATTTCAAGAGAATGCTCATTGAAGTTCGCCATTATCATTTCCCCCTAACTGCCTCTGCATTTCTGCTTCAAAGGCTTTTTCACTTTGCTGGAAGTCGTACTCCTGATACTTCAAACCCAGACGTGCCAGCATGAGTGTACCTTCCCAGTCATCAATGTTTGAGTATTGCGTTGCACGGTTTACGTCTGTGAGAACACCGAGGATCAGCCCTGTACAATCGAGTGCAAAGTCTATCATTTCCTGTATGTCCGGATATAAAATAGGATGACGATACGTTAGGTTCTCGTTGCTCAATATACGCTGTTCATCGTTGTGGGCGTAGAGCTTATTCCGCTGCATTCGGATATTCTCTCTCTTTTTGCTTAACGCATTGAAGCGTTTCTGATACAGAGCTAAGAACTCTGGAAATGTCAAATCCACCCGAACCGGAGCATTTGCGGCATCAGGAATATCAAACACTGCAAAGAGCTTTCTGTCGCTCTCAACCTGATCCTTGAAGAAACGCTCTTCCTCTGGCTTGAGCTGATGCTGATACGGGATTTGATAGGAAAATGCTGTCCCATCATGCTCTACGGTCATTGTTTCTCTGTACGTCGGAAATAGGTCTTGATTTTCCGCGCATTTGGCAAGGAGGGTGCCAATGGACACAACGCCATTTGAGCTATCATACAGTTTGGCGATCTCCATAAAACAGGCTTTCATCAAAGCTCCGTGAATCGTTTGATAGAACGCTGGTGACATCTTCATTTCTTCCGCGTATTCACGCTGGTTCTTACGATACTGCTGCAAGATGAGGTAATCGGCATTTGCGTCAAAAGCTCCATGATGAAGTTCCTCGGCAATTTTGATCAGCGTTTCCTTGTCCATTTTCATCCCTCCCTTCGTAGGTAAATGATAATTTAGCGGCTTGATGAAAGCCGAGCAAGGAGCTGATTTTGCAGCTCATACAGTCTTTCAATTTCAGAGAAATTGTTCTGCATTCCCACTATTAAGGGGGTTACGAGCTGCATATAGTGATCCTGCCCTTTACTGTCAGGGAGCAAAATGGGCAAATCCTTAATTGTTCCCAAACTAAGATTGGCTTGAACAGCTTGCTGCGTATTTCTCTTATAGAACTCGACCTGCCATTCGCCAATGAAATAGCTATACAGCATTGCAGGCATGATTTTGCTCGTTCTAATTATTGCTACTGCTTGATTGGTGTTAGCAGGAATAACAGAGCTATCAACTAAGGCGAATTTCCCAAGCGTACCAGCAATCGTGAAAACAATGTCATTCACATAGATACGCGACCTTTTAAGGAGTTCATCAGTTTCATCATCAATATGGGCAAACAGAGTCTTATTAAAACTATGGTCATCGTTGATACTTTCGCCCTTGATAAAATTGATACCCGTATCTGTAAAGTCTTTGCCTAATGTGGTTGGTGTGGTTCCTTTAGTAACACAATCACAAAGGTTGCCAAGCAACTCATAATGCCAGCCGTTCGGGATAAGACCATACTGTGATTGTACAAGCTCTACACCATCAAAAGCATCAAAGTCAAGAAACCAAGATTTGAAGACAGCTTTGATTGTCTTCGCTAAATTATCATTTATCCGCCGCTTTAGCTCGATCCGCTCCGTAATGGTCTGATACGCCTTCACAATGCTGCGCTGCTTATCAATAGAGGGAACAGGAAGTTCCACTTTGCAAAGCTCATCCCAGTCAAAGATTTCTCTAACACTTCCGTGAGACATATATCTGGCGTAGCGGTCAAACTCCGGTCTGCTAAACCAAAGCATAAGGTATTCTGGATCAAGCTCATTCTTATTCACAACCTCAAATACGGTATATGAGCTTGAAATGATGCAATCCTTATCTCGTAGAAGAGCAATCGAAATCTTCTCGCCATTCCGAGATGTAACAGGACCATACGCAAATTGCCCAGTACGAACAATCTTATAGCTCGATAAATCTGTTCCAACAATATTTGCAATGGAGGGAATAAACTGCTTGCTGATGCTGACACCAAGCAAATAGTCAATTCTCAAATCCCTATTTCGTTCGTCAACCGGCTGAATGAAGTCTCCAAGCAGCCTATATCCTTCTTTCATCGTGACACCTCACCCTATGTATTTTCTGTGTGCCAGCTTGACATTTTGCTGTTTGACCATAGCATAGTGCATGGTCGTGTCGATTTTCTGATGCCCTAAGAGCTGCTGGACTTGCTCTATGGGCATTCCTTTGTCTATGGCGGATGTTGCCAATGTTCTTCGGAACTTATGTGGGTGGACACGAGGCAGATTCAGCCTTTTCCCCAGTTCTCGAAGCCGTCTTTCAACACCGCCGATCTGCAAACGGTCATGCGGTGCGGTCAGCGAGACAAACAACGCTGAACAGGTGTCTGTACGGCTCTCCAGATAGTTTTGGAGATGGATTTTTGTCCTGGCATCGAAATAAACGATCCGTTCCTTGCTTCCTTTTCCGAAAACAACGCACTCTCGCTCATTAAAGTTGATGTCATCGCGGTTAAGGGTAACCATCTCACCAACACGCATTCCGGAGGATGCAAGAAGGTCTATCATCGCAAGATCGCGGACATTGCAGCAGTTGTCCCGCATGATTTCCAAAGTCTCATCTGAATAAGTCTCCTTGATCACCTTCGCTGTTTTGACCTTATGTATGCGGCGAACAGGACTTTTCACGATATAATCTTCATCCTCCATCCACGAGAAGTAACTGGATAGAATCCTGCGAATGTTATCAATCGTGACCTTGCTGGATTTTCTTTGCGTTTGGTAGTCCGTGAGATACTGACGCAAGTCTTCTGTGGTGATTTCCTGCGCCAATTTCCCGATGCCGGACAGCATTGCAAAGATGGTCTGGCGATAGTAGTTCAGCGTCTTTTCTGAGCAGCCCTCTATTCGCTTGGCTGTGATAAACAAGGAAACCGTGTCTACGCCTTCACTTACATCAGCAGCTTCGTCACGATGGACGGTTACGCCGGTCAGTGCCTTCTCAAGTACAACTTGAAGCTGCTTGAGCTGTGCATTGTTCAGATACGGAAGCATCTGTCGCTGCACTTCTTGAATTAGTTGTTCTTTCATTATCGTTTCTCCTTTGTTTTAACTCAGAGAACGACAATCAGTGGCAGTTCCTTGTGGTAAAACTCTCGCCACTGGTGAGAGTTGTGGACTGTAAATGATAATTTGGTTGCGACCGTTACTGCAATCTACCGCAGGATGTTTATTGAGGGTGGCAGAATATATCCGACTGCCCCGCTGAAACAACTTTGCTCTAAAATTGGAAGTGGTGCAACACCGAAAGGCGGAAAAACAGCCTATCAGGAGTCAGGTGTTTCACTTGTCCGAAGCACAAATGTCTTTGATTACGCCTTTTCCTACGATGACCTTGCTCATATTTCTGATGAACAAGCAGACCAACTCTCAAATGTGATTGTCGAGGAAAATGATGTCCTTTTCAATATAACTGGCGTATCGGTTACACGATGCTGCATCGTTCCAGCGGATGTTCTTCCTGCTCGTGTAAATCAGCACGTCATGATATTGCGTCCCAAAACGGCTATGCCAATGAGCTATTACATCATGACAACGCTTTGCTCTGCCGAAAACAAAGGCAAACTCATGGGAATCGCCCAGTCTGGTTCGACCAGAGAGGCAATTAACAAGCAGGAAATGGAGTCTTTCTCAATTCCGGTTCCGCCCACAAAAGAAGTACAAGATTTTGAGATTAAGGCGCGTGGGCTATACGAATCTGTCATCCGGAACAC
>SKFA01001414.1_pt1 | contig 13923 bp, 12 predicted proteins | sample 4820291 | NCBI WGS metagenome assembly SKFA01 (sample SAMN11008795, study PRJNA524170) | human gut metagenome | isolation source: fecal sample from pouch patient p30 | place: Israel: Tel-Aviv | reverse complement strand
TGCCTATATGCCTGCAATCAGGCTGATTTGTGCTGTCAGGCTGGCTGGCGTCAGCGGTTGATCTGCCGATGTTGCTGCTCGTCAGTCTGGACTGTTGGGCTTTCGTTTTGACAGCGGAAGGAAGATCCTCCTCGCGGTAGGGCAACAATTATCAGTATCATAATTAAGGTAATCGTGATTACATTAACCATGATACTCTTATTATTGGGCAGTAGGCGGATCGGAGGGCTGCAATGTTTGTCGCACGAGAGCACGAGTTACAAGTGCTGGAAAAGCTGTTTACCAGCGATTCGTTCGAAATGGTGGTGCTGTACGGTAGACGGCGTGTAGGGAAAACGGCGTTGATCGACGAATTTGTCAAAGATAAACGCGTGCTGTACTTCACGGCCATACAGCAAAGCGCCAAGATGAATCTTGAAGATTTCTCAAGAGCGGCATTGTCGTTCTTTGGTATGCCGGATTCCACCCCGTCGTTTGGCGGGTGGTCTGATGCGTTATCGTTTGTTGCTGAACGTGCTGCACAGACTGACGAACGTATGGTGTTCGTATTCGATGAGTTCCCTTATGCAGCTGCCGCCGAGCCAGCATTACCCTCCATGTTGCAGATAGCAATTGACCATGGATTCCTCGCCACAAAAGTGACGATGATTCTATCCGGTAGTAACGAGGGATTCATGGAAAACGACGTATTGGGGCGTAAAAGCCCGCTATACGGGCGTCGTACAGCACAGATTCGACTCCTGCCATTCGACTATGCGGATGCGGCAAAATTTCTAACGAACACATCTCCGCAAGAACTGGTCCAATACTATGCGACTTTCGGCGGTACGCCATATTATCTGGCCCGTATACAGGAAGCCGATGGCTTTGAATCCAATGTGCTGCGCTTGATGTTCGACAACTTGGGCGTACTGCGTGAGGAACCTATGGTGCTGTTGCGTCAGGAGCTTCGTGAACCGGCATCGTATTATTCGATATTGCAATCTATTGCGGGTGGTAATTCCTCGCCAAAGCTTATCGCTGAACATGCGGGTGTCGGATCTGATTCGATTGGAGCATATCTGAAAACGCTGGTCGATTTGCGCTTAATTGAGCGAAAAGTGCCGTTTGGTGAAGATCCGAGTAAATCGCGCAAGGGAATGTATGTGGTGAGCGATCCCTTCTTTGCATATTGGTTCCGCTTTGTGGGGCGCAACATGAGCATTTTGGATGGTAATATCAGCGAGGAGGTTACGAGCAGACTCGCTTTTGGACCAGCGTTTGATACCTATGTTGGTCAACAATTTGAGACGATTTGCCTGCAATGGCTTATTCGAAACAACGCTATGGGCAACCTCCCCTTTGTTGCCACTCAGTTCGGCAAATGGTGGGGCAATGATCCGATTGCTCACGAGCAAACCGATATCGATGTGATTGCTGCGGATTCGCTCGATAAAACGATTCTGTTCGGTGAATGCAAATGGCGTAATTCATTCAACGAAACGGAGGCTATTGAAAAGCTCCATCAGCGTGCTGGCTTAGTCCGCGGCTATCAGGCAGGTAATGCGTGGCTTATGCTGTTCACCAAGAATCCGGTGAGTGAGTCCACGCGAACCCGCTACATGGATGATGAACGAATGGTGTTCGTTTCCGCGGAAGAGTTATACACTGCGTGATGCATTACTGGGTGATTGTGACGCGGTATCTAGAGTCCTGCCGACAACCACGTGGCAATTACGCCGAATCACGCACCACCAAATCGGTGTTCAGGTGCATCACGCGCGGTGAAGAGACTCCGTTGATGGCTTTGATGACCACGTCGGCCATGGTCCAGCGCGCTGATCCATGTGCTGATCGACGGTGGTGAGTTCCGGGGTTATGGAGGTGGAAGCTAAGTTGTTATCGGGCTTACGTATTTGGGATAGCACTTGTTGCTCGTTGTACATATAGCAATGCCCTTGCCTCCTCACGGGAAGCAAGGGCATTACGCTACTGCTTAGTACTGCTCAGTGGCAAGCGTCACAGCACGCCCTGGGCAACCATGGCGTTGGCGACCTTGACGAAGCCTGCGGCGTTGGCACCGAGCATCAGGTCACCCTCGTGACCGTATTCCTTGGCGGCGGCCAGGGAGTTGGCGACGATTTCTTCCATGATGGACTTGAGCTTGGCGTCGACCTCTTCGAAGGTCCAAGACAGGCGGTAGCTGTTCTGGCTCATCTCCAGGCCGGAGACGGCCACGCCACCGGCGTTGGCAGCCTTGGCCGGGCCGTACAGCACGCCGTTCTTCTGGTAGACCTCGATGGCCTCCGGGGTGGACGGCATGTTCGCACCCTCGACGACCACGGTCACGCCGTTGTCCACGAGCTTCTGTGCGGATTCGCCATCAACCTCGTTCTGGGTGGCGCACGGCAGAGCGATGTCGCCCTTGACGGTCCACACGCCCTTGCTGCCCTCGTGGTACTCGGAGCCCGGAACGCGCTCGGCGTATTCCTTGATGCGGCCGCGCTCGACTTCCTTGATCTGCTTGACGACCTCGACGTTGATGCCGTTCGGGTCGTAGATGTAGCCGTTGGAGTCGGAGACGGTGACGACCTTGGCGCCCAACTGCTCAGCCTTCTGAGCGGCGTAGGTGGCCACGTTGCCGGAGCCGGAGATCACGACGGTCTTGCCCTCGAAGGAGTCGTTGCGCAGCACGCGCAGGGCTTCCTGGGTGTAGTAGCACACGCCGTAACCGGTAGCCTCGGTGCGGGCCAGGGAGCCGCCGAATTCCAGACCCTTACCGGTCAGGACGCCGGAGTACTCGTCGCGGATGCGCTTGTACTGGCCGAACAGGTAGCCGATCTCACGACCGCCGACGTTGATGTCGCCGGCCGGAACGTCGGTGAACTGGCCGATGTGACGGCACAGCTCGGTCATGAACGCCTGGCAGAAACGCATGACTTCAGCATCGGACTTGCCCTTCGGGTTGAAGTCGGAACCGCCCTTGCCGCCGCCCATCGGCAGCGTGGTCAGGGAGTTCTTGAGAATCTGCTCGAAGCCAAGGAACTTGACGACGGACTCGGTCACGCTCGGGTGGAAACGCAGACCGCCCTTGTACGGGCCGATCGCGGAGTTGAACTGGATGCGGTAACCGCGGTTGACCTGCACCTTGCCCTCATCGTCCGTCCAGGCGACGCGGAACTTCACCACGCGCTCCGGCTCGACGAGGCGCTCGAGCACGCCCGCCTTCTCATATTCCGGGTGCTTCTCAACAACCGGCTCGAGGCTTTCGAAGACCTCGCGAACGGCCTGCAGGAACTCCGGCTGGTCGCCATCGCGCTTCTCGACCTGCGCGTACACGCGCTTGACGTACTCATCAGTGAGCATATTTTTCCCCTTCGGGATAGTTGGGTTATCAATACGGCGGTTTCATTCTATGTGCTTGATTGTGAGACGCACAAGATATTGCTCAAGATTTGGCTGGAGCGTGCGGATATAGGATGGATTCGGGCATGCAAGAGAGACACGTCCAAAGAGAGACTTGTCCATTGACGCGATTCACGGAATCGCGAATGCAGAACAGGAGCAAAAATGTTCGAAGGATTCAAGAAATTCATCGCACGCGGCAACATGATCGACATGGCGGTCGGTGTTGTCATGGGCGGTGCCGTCACCACAGTGGTTAATTCGATCGTCAACAATGTGATTAATCCGTTCATCGCCATGATCTTCGGCAAGCCGAATATGGACGGCCTGCTGGCGATCACGTTCAACGGCGCGACCGTCTCGTTCGGCGCTGTGCTGGGCGCTATTCTGAATTTCCTCATCATCGCCGTCGCCGTCTATTTCTGCATTCTGGTGCCGATCAACAAATTCCGCGACATGACCGAAGCGCTGCTTGCCAAGACCAAGCTTGCCGAGCAGAAGGAAGCCGAGGAAAAGGCCGCTGAAGAGCCGTCTGCCGAAGAGCAGACCGTCCAGCTGCTGCAGCAGATTCGTGACGAGCTGGCCAAGCAGAACGCGGCCCGCAACTAGTTGCGATTCGTGGTGCCACTCCCCTATTGATTTGATGATTCCGGCCGCTTGCGGGTATGCAGGCGGCCGTTTTATTTGGTTTGCGGGCGATTACGTCCGTTGGATGGTCGACAAGAGGCTGAATACGAAAAAGGCTTCCGATTACTCGGAAGCCTTCAATTCTGTGGAGCTAAGGGGATTCGAACCCCTGACCCTCTCCATGCCATGGAGATGCGCTACCAGCTGCGCCATAGCCCCGTGGAGCTAGCCGGGTTCGAACCGGCGACCCTCTGCTTGCAAAGCAGATGCGCTACCAGCTGCGCTATAGCCCCATAGGTGAAAAAAGCGGCTATGCCGCTTCCTTACCATCTACGTGGGCCCGGGAGGACTTGAACCTCCGACCTCATCCTTATCAGGGATGCGCTCTAACCACCTGAGCTACGGGCCCAACTTGCTGTGTCTTGAACACAACGAATTGAAATGATACTTGAATCACAGGGAAAGTCAAGTGCCGCCGTGTCATCGGCGTGTCGTGGCATAATGCAGGCATGACATACGGGCAGCGCAACGGCGGTAACGGCCGTTACGGCAGGGGAGTGGGGCATCGCAACCGCAATCGCGTGATTTCCGAAACGACGGCGAGCATCGCCGGCATGCGGGTGGCCATCGTGCGCAAACCCATCAAAAACATGTACCTGCGCATCAAACCGCCGAACGCGGACATCGTCATCTCCGCGCCGCAACGAATGTCGCAAAGCGCTATCGAACGGTTTGTAACGGAACGCAAGCCGTGGATCGAACGGGCGCAACGCAGCATGCGGCAGGCCAGAGACGCGCAACTCAACGCGCAGCGTGCGCAAAACGGCACTATTGGCGATACTGGCGCTTCCGCCAACCCGCCCGCTTTCGTATGGACGGACGAGGCCAAGGCGCGGGCGCAACGCAACATCGAATCGCAATTGCCTGTGTTGCTTGCCAAATGGGGCCCGATCGTTGGCCGTACGCCGACGCATATCACGTTGCGTCTGATGAGTTCGCGTTGGGGATCGTGCACGCCGAAGACCGGACGTATCCGACTTAACCTGCAGCTTGGTTTAATGGCCCCTAGATTCCTCGAATACGTGCTGGTGCATGAGATGACCCACCTGTGGGAGAACGGCCACGGAGAGGGCTTTCAAAGGCGTATGAGCGCCTATCTGCCGCAATGGAGGCAGTTACGCCGCGACATCAACCGGCAGGTGGTGCTGTAAGAGGCCGCTCGGGTTACTTGCCGTCCGCCGCGGAATCGCCAGCCGCGGAACCGTCCTCATCGGCGGTGTGCCGACGCACTTCCAGCGTTTCGATACGACGGCCGTCCACCTTGGTGACGACCATGTCATAACCGTCATCGGACGACAGCACGTCGCCCACTTCGCCCATTTTGCCGGTGTGCGCCAGGAAATAGCCGGCAACCGTCTCGTATGGGCCGTCTTCCAGCTCGATGCCGGTCAAATCCGCGAAATCCTCGATCGTCATGCCACCTTCGATGGTGGCCACGCCATTGACGAAAGCGGCGCGTTCTGTGCGTTCACCGCCCTTTTCCTCCGGCAGGTCGTATTCGTCGCGGATGTCGCCGACCAATTCCTCGGTCATGTCTTCCAACGTGACGATGCCGTCGGTGCCGCCGTATTCGTCGATTACCACGGCCAGGTGAATGCCTCGTTTGCGCAGCAGCTCAAGGCTTGGCAGCAGCTTCGACGTGCCCGGCAGGGAAATGCCCTCACGCGTCACGTCGGCAACGGTTCTCGCCTTCGAATCGCGGATGTCAAGCAGGTCGCGCACATGCACGAAGCCGAGCACGTCATCGAAATCCTTGCCGGTGACGGGGTAACGCGAATACGGCATTTCACGCACGTACGCGGCGGCTTCCGCAATCGGCATGGAGCCGTCCAGGAACGCGACGTCGGCACGAGGACGCATGACCTCCGCCACGATGGTTTCGGATGCGTCGAACACGTCGTCGAGGATGGTGCGCTCGTCCTTGCTGAGGTTGGTGTTGGTGTTGACGAGCACGCGCAGCTCGTCGTCGGACACCTCGCTGTCGGTCTCGTTCGGATCGAAGCCGAGCAGCCGCACGATGCCGTTCGTGTTCTTGCCGATCAGCCAGATGATCGGCTTGCACACTTTGGCGAACACATGGATGGCCGGCACCACGGCACGCGCGATCTGCTCGTTGCGTTGCATGGCGATACGCTTCGGCACCAGTTCGGAAATGACGATCGAGCAATACGAGATGATCAGCGTCAACGCGATGGTGGTCAGGGGAGCGGCGACGTTATGCGGCACACCCCAGTCTTCGATGACCGGCACGATATACGGGGCGATTGAGGATTCGCCGAACGACGCGGACAGGAAGCCGCACAGCGTCACGCCGATCTGCACGGTGGACAGGAACGTGTTCGGGTCGCGTGCGATCTGCGCCACACGCTTGCCGCGCGCATCCTCCTGTTCCATCTGGTCGATCTGCGATCCGCGCAGGCTGACCAGCGCCAGTTCGGTGCCGGCGAACACGGAACCGAACAGCAGGAAAATGAAAATCAGAAGGATGTTCAAACCAAGCGACATGATTCCAATCTAAAGCAACGGCATGTCAAAACAGCGCGACGCAACGGATCCGGAAGCCGTCTTTTTCCGGAAAATCGTCAGAAGCTCAGCACTTCCACCTTGCCGGAATCGAGCTGGTAGCGTGCGCCCGTGATCATCAGCCGATCCTCGGCCAGCGCGCGCTGGATCACTTCGGAACGTTCCACCAGCTGTTCGATGGTGCGTGCGATGTGCACGCGCTCGAAATCCTCCGCCGATTCCAGTTCCGATTCGTGCGCCTGCCAAATCGAAAAACCGACCGTGCGCAGCATCAGCGATTCCGCGTTCATAATGCGTTCGTCGATGTCGGCGATGCTGTCGGCGGCCATCAGCGAATCCTCCGCGTCGGCGGTCAGCTCGTGCAGCAGCGCCTCGTATTCCTTGCATGCCTGTTTGATCGCACCGCAATTCTGGTGGCCGAGCACCACCAAAAGGCGCACGCCGAGCACGTCCACCGCGTATTCCAAAGAGGCGATCACAGCATCGTCTATGACCTGCCCTGCCGTGCGCACGGTGAACAGATCGCCGATGCCTGCGTCGAAAATAATATCGGGGCTGACACGCGCATCAGAGCAGCTCAATACCGCCGCATCCGGCTCATGCGTGTCGATAGTCGCCTCGCGCGCTTCCACGCTGCGGTTCGGATGCTCCAGCTTGCCTTCCGCGAATCTACGGTTACCGGCCAGCATACGGCTCCACACGCCGCTTGCGGTGCCTTCCACGTCGTTCTGGTTCACAAATGGTTCGTCCGTCATTGATTCCACCTCTTTGTCATTTCATCACAGGCTATGGTTCATCATAAACGGTGTTTCTGAAGTTGTTTCGATTGAATCGCCATCTAAGGCAGGGGCTGCGGACGTTTTCTTGGAGATAATCACGCAGCTATTCCTTGGCTCTGACGGTATCGTGCCGGACTCATCCAACCGAGCGACTGCCCCGGGTTCTAAATAGACGTGCAACGCCTTGTCTAGGTTTGGAAGTGTTCAGTTTCTAATTTAAGAAGGCGTTGCGCTTACAAGTTGAATCCGGGAACGCGAGCGGGGAGGCCCGCGCCGTTTATCGGCACGGAACCTCCCCGCTCGTATCATCCAGGCGGTCAGCCGAAAATCAGCCCGTGTTCTGCAGGCCTGCTGCGACACCCGGCGCCTGATTTGGGCGTTGCCATATGGATTCAGCGATGATCATTGCACTTCATGTAACTGCAATATTTGCTGTTATTCATTGAAATTCTTGATACAACGATGTTTTATTGGTATGAAAAAATGCTTTGAAAGTTGCGGCGAAAGAGACGGGACCTCCTTTGACAACCGCATGAAAAGTTCCTTTGCTAAGAACATTCAGATTTCCTTCAAACCAGGAATAATTTGGAGACCATTGGAAAACACAGACCCCGGTCTGGTATGAGCTTCCAAGCAAGGATTTTGAGGTAACTTTGTAATTCGTTACTGTAGCTCGAAAATCTTGCTTTACCCAACAAGCTCCTCCTGCTGGGACTCCAGAAAAGACGCTTGAGGTATATGTTGCCGTACCGCGTGTGCTTGCGTTTTTGGTTTCTCTGGTATTAGAGGCTGTATCTTCTTCGTATGCTTTCGCAATAGATTCAGCGTATAGATTGGCATCACCGTGGTATTCATCAATCGTACTTTGAGGAGCATCGATTTTAAATTCGCCGAATTCGACGTCTAAGTTATTCGTGGAAGCAATGTTAGAGAGTTTTTCTTGCAGAGCGACTTCTGCAGAAGAATTGAAGGCGCTTCGGTCATGTCCAGAAGTGCTAGCCATTGCTGATGGGGTACCAGAGAACGCCAGTATTGCCACCAGTACTGTGGTGAACGCGATTTTTTTATGAAGGTTCATTCGTAGTCTCCTTTGGCTTCGAAAGTATTTTTTATCCAGTGATGCGTCTTTGCGTCACTTTAGTTCTATCTATTCTATACTGATTATCGTTGTTCTCATAATTTTGTCGGCGAAGGTTTGTCCTTTGGTGTCCCATAAAGGCCAAAGAAACCCAATGAAACATGGCACGAAATCAACGCAGTGAGCTATCTCGCGTAAACCCATCCTTACTCCCGATATGGGCAGGTTGGAATATTGATCGACTACCTGCAGTCCTAGAAAATGATGCGACCAAGCTTGTCCGTTGCGCGTAGAACAGGCAGAAATCACGCAAACTATGATTATGGAGACGCAGTTAATCCAGATTCCCATGGTTCCATCTATGGAAGATCTCCCATATAAAACGCTGTTTATTAATTGTGATAGCAATGAAGTTGGCAATATTATGCGAAGAATATATGACGCTGCTCTGCGACACCATATTTTCCCCATTGACGGCCTCCTTGACGAACCCGGCCAGATTGGAAACAGTATAAGAAAAGGTTCAGTGTAATGCTGTAGTTCCCCTTCTAAGTTATTTCAATCTTATGTTTGATTCCATAAGAATAGGACAAAACGCCGGATAACGCGAGCGGGGAGGCCCGCGCTGTCAACGGCGTAGGCCTCCCCGTTCATCGAGCGGTCGGTCAGCCGAAGATCAGCTGGTGTTCTGCAGGCCTGCTGCGACACCCGACACGGTGCACAGGATCAGGTAGGTGTTACTGCAGTCTGCAGAAGATGAAAAGAATAAGAGCTAAAACAAGAAAGGCGGCACCGCTTATTCTCATTAAGGATGTGTATAGATTGCTCGGATCTCCTTTTTGAGTCCAGAGGAAATTGCTTATTTTCCAGAGTTGCCTTGGAAAAATAAGCATACATAATCCTAGCAGAGCAAGTGCTGTGAGATATATGTACTGCACTGTTCTCCTTATTTTAGGTAGTCGGAGATGCAAGGGTATGGTCCTTGTTTATTTATTAAGAGTATTCTAATGGAAAATGAGTAGGGGTGCACTTTAGGGTGTGATTTTCTAGTGAAAATAGCAAAGGTTCTCTCTCGTGGAAGTTACAAACGAGGGCTTCGCTATGTGTCTGTGTTTCAGGAGTCATGCAGTTGTTACTGAATCATGAGTGGATTGAGGATAAGTATGCTAGTGCTGCATGTTAGGCGCTGAACAAAAACCTTCGAGTGCGGCGTCTTCCGTCAACAACACAACTCGTTCAGAAATACACCCAATATGGTCAAACAGTAAGACAGCGCTATGATGCGAACAATCTTCTTCCAAGACAGTTTGTCATGAAGGAAAGCCGTAACCAAAAGGGTTGTCATTGGGGTTATAAGCAGGACGAGGAAGAAATAGAGAAATGTGGACTAGGCTCAATCTGCCGAGAATATAAGTCTGACCGAACCAGTTGTATAAGCCCACGATGGCTGTCGGTGTCGCGGCGTGGGTAAACGCGGACAGGCGCCGGGTTACGTCGGATGATCGCGAGTCTGTTGCCCGGTCCAGTGTCCGGCTTGCCGTCTTCGCCATCCGTCCCAGCGCCGTCCGCGGGCGTGTGGTCCCCCTCGTGCGCGTCCGTCGTCCCGTCCGTGTCCCTTTCCGCGTCCATATGTCCCCTCCGATCATCCGAGTCTGTCGTTCGGTCCCGCACCCCCTCGCGTGCTCCGCCGCGGGCCAGTCTAAGGCCGGACAACGCGAGCGGGGAGGCTCGCGCCGCTGATCGGCACGGAGCCTCCCCGCTCGTTCATCCAGGCAGTCAGCCGAACGATCAGCCCGTGTTCTGCAGGCCTGCCGCGACGCCCGAGACGGTGCACAGGATGAGGTAGGTGTAGCCCTCCCTCTTGCCGTGGCTGAGCTCCTCCTTGTCCACCTTCTTGCGCAGCGACTTGAGGGCGAGCACCTGGGTGAGCGAGAGCACGTCCACGTACGGGGAGCGGATGCGCACGGCGCGGCCGAGCACGTGGCGGTGCTGCAGCGGCCACTTGTCTCCGACGATGGCGAGCACCCACTTGCGGGTGAGCTTCATCTCGGTGAGCACCTTCTCCGGCAGGTCCTCGCGGTCGTCGAGGGCGAGGTACATGCGGGCGATACGCTCAAATTAGTCCGGTCGAATGGCTTTGGAAAATCATGGGGAGTGCGGCTGCACGGGTTCGCTCCTCGATAAGGTGACTTGTTTGGGACCGCTGTTAACTTTCGTCAGACACATCGTAAACCCCGTCCAGGTATCCGTATCGTCCATTGTGCTTGTCTTTTGAAAATTCGACGATATTGACGTTTTCATCAAGAGGAATACCGGCCATGTGATTCGTGTTTTCGATAATGATGATCTGCTGTGAAACCGCTTGTTTCGCTAGGTAGGAAAACAAGCCAGCTTTCATGGAAGAGTCTTCCGTAGACCGTGTCCCCTCATCGAACCCATGCAGAGGCGTATCAATAAGCAACCAGCCTGGAGCGTGCTTTGACTGTTTATTGAGATAATCATGGAATGCGAGCATAACAACGCTGTTAAGAAACGCGCAGTACCCTTTGCCTTGTTCATCAGCTTTGGAATATCCTGCTATTTCGACATCGAAAGAAGTTTTGCTGAAATCCGCAATATCGGCACCAGGGAAATGACATTGTCGCAGAATGTTGCGTATGGTGTTATTCATGGAATACCAGAAATCGCCTTGGAAGCATTCGCGCGGCTTGTATTTTTCATTGTTCGACGTTGCCTGATCAGCGTTATCAAGTGCCTTGTTGAAACGGGCATGCAACGCCAGGAGTTCCGCATATTCCGCGTGTAACTGCTCTGCATGGGCAATTTGTTCAATATCCTGTTGCATATGCTGCGCTATTGGTTGAATGTCAGATTCGAGCGTATGCATGTTTTGCCGATGCTGCTGTTGCTTCAGCTGCAATTCCCGTTGTACCTTATCGGCTCTGTCTGCGAGGATGGCCAGATCGGTTTCAACATCCGCTTGGATGCCGTGGATATGTTCGATTTCTGTTGAGACGACTAAAATGTCCTGTTCAGTTGGCGCAGACATGTGAATGGAACTATGGCAAAACTGGCATGTGGTGGGATAGGCATGCGTACGGGCATGTTTCATCGCTTGTAGTTGCAGATCAAGGCGTGCAGCGTCTGATTCATATTGACTGATAAGTACCTTGCGCTGGCGAATAAGTACCTCAAGATGCTCATATTGTTGATTAAGCTGCGAGATATGTGAGATGGTACGGGCATCTTGGTCGAGAAGAGTTTGCCTTTGCTGCTCCACATGCAATGCTTTTTTTCGTAGGGCTTCCAAATAAGTGTGAACGGTTTTTCCCTCATTCGTTGCGATATGGCGCATTTCTTCAAGGCGTTTGATGCGGGGTTCTATGTCGTCCAATTGCTGGTGGATGAACTGTTCCACGGCTTTTCTGCGGGTACGATGTTCGCTGGCGCTTTCTGTCTGCATAGAGCTGTCGATTTTGTCGTCTTGGACCAAGACAAGCAGCGAGGACAAACTTTGTGTGAGAGTTGTTAACGTGGTGCTTTTGGGAAAGAGAATGGAAGGCTGCGGACGTCCTACTTGGTCTTCGGGAACAAGCATAAGATGTCTGACGGCATTCCATGTAAAAGCAACTGTATGGTAAGTTTCGTTCGTCGCTATCCTACGGGTTGGCTCAATGCCTAACAAGGCAAGAAGAACCGTATTGATTGATTTGCCGGAACGTGATGAAACAGAATAAGAGCCGGAAGCAACTGCGGGGTTGCTGGATTCCACGTGAATAGTGTTCTGAGTGCGAGTCGAACGACTAAGCGAAACTTCACCGTCATTGGTTATGAACGTGACCTGTGCGACTTCGTAGGCAGTTTTGTCGGTAAAGGGGGTCTCTTTTCCTCCACAGACGAATTCTACGGTTTTTGCAATCCGGGTTTTCCCGGTATTCGAAGCGCCGATAACACAGTTCAACCCGCATGTGAGATTAATGGCGGATTCCACTCCATCTTTTCTGATTGCCGAAATCTGACGTATCCACGTGCTTCTCATAATTGGTTGTTCTCTTTCGTTATTCGGTTCATGATGTCTTCATAATCTTCCTCCGCCAACAGCTGAACAGCCCGGCGATAGGAGGTAGCATAATCGCCATGCAATGCTTCTGAATATTGAAAACATTCCGGAGTGGCGCGGTAGAACAGGCAAGTGGAATCTACGGTTGCTGCTCCAATGATTACAAGTTGCGCCAACCCTGCTTGCACTCGTTTGCGACGGGCGTCATATTCGGCTAAAGCGTGTGGGCCATCACCATGAAGATTATGCTGCCCGAATCCGAATGCCTTCATATAGGTGGCGGTAAGGTCGATGGCTGCGATCTCGTCGATTGTGGAAGGCCTAGAGAGCAATGGGAGGCATAATGTCAATCGCGTTGCTGTTTCCTGTGTCGTATTAAATAGCGAATTATGCATTCCCCTGTACCCACTCCAGCTTATGATCATTGACCAGCATGTGACACAGCCCCTTCTTTTCTGCTGCCTTAATCATTGATGGGAATTGGGCTATAGCCGAGCCAGACAATGGGAAGCCGGCTGCTTGAGATAGCGTTGCTCGCATACGCAGCAGTCCATCGGCATAATCAGATGCGCATATATCGCATATTCCGTCATAAAGATCCACCTTCAGCGCGTCAAATTCCTGCTCTCCATTTTCTATGACATCCCGTAGATTCCTGCGCATTCCTTCCGCATCGTAAAAATATTCCCGCTGCTTGGCATATTCGGGACGGCATGTCTGAGGAAGATCGTCGGAACAGTTGATTGGCTTGTGCAAGTGATCGGCATAGGCAGCTTGCATCTGCGTGAGGTATGTCTTCTCAAGATGATCATCTGGTTTATCCGGTGGAATCGGATAAGTCTTCCAAGGGACTGAAGACCGCCCAAGGTGCAATTTGCCGTTGCTGATGTGGCCGGATGCCAAAGGCAAGTTTTCGAACATATCGAATTCCGGCTGAAAACCTATGCCATCGACGAGAATATCACGTCCATCGGCATTGGCTTTGAGGACTGATAGAAGCCATTTCCCTGTGGCGGAAGGAAGTTCGCTGATATCTGACTTTAATATTCGCCTTGATCAGTTCCTTTTGGAAATCAGCGAGGGCGTCAACACTAATATCGCTACAAAGACGTTCTACCTCTGAGACGTCCAGATGCTGATAGAACTCGGTGGCTTTCCATGAAGGGATTTTCTTGCTCCCGTTATAGAAGCGAGTCAGGTCAGTTTCGTTGATTCCAGCCCAGACCCCAGCGGTAATCGTGGTTTTCCCAGGTCTGCGGGTTCGATGATGCCGGGAAGGTGGATTACTTAAAATGTCGCCCTCTAATACAGCGTCGAAGAAATCCTTCATAAATCCCTTTTTGTGGTGGTCTACGCCAGATATATAAGGGTTTACGAGCTGACAGAAGACTCCCAGAGCATAGGTAGCAGTA
>SKFA01001409.1_pt1 | contig 13960 bp, 5 predicted proteins | sample 4820291 | NCBI WGS metagenome assembly SKFA01 (sample SAMN11008795, study PRJNA524170) | human gut metagenome | isolation source: fecal sample from pouch patient p30 | place: Israel: Tel-Aviv | reverse complement strand
GTGTGTTGGGAGACCCGCAACGGGTCTGTACCTTCCAGAACGGTGCGTAGATAACCGATCTGCTCAGGGGTGCCGTCGGCCCACTCGTACAGGAGTTGCCGCGGGCTGACGGCGACCACAACAGTGTCGTTGTCCTCGCTATCGTGCACGGAAGCGATATGAACAAGTTCCTTGCCCAGGATCTCTCGCAGCTGGGCGAGCTGCTCAGCGGTCACGGTGTCGGCGCACTCCACCTGTACGGTCTGAGTCTCGTGGTCGGCGTCGGCGTCGGTCACGCCGGCAACGTTGAGCAGCGCGGTCTCGACGGTGGCGTCGCAGTGGCCGCACATAAGGCCGGAAGTCTTGATTGTGTAACGCATGGGTGTACTCCTTATCGATTGAGAATATCTGACAGTTTAGTCGTGAACAGCGTCATCTTAAAGGTGTGCTGAGGTGCCCGAGATTGCCCCGAAAGAGGAGCGAAGCGTACTTGGGTACGCGAGCGACGGTTTGAGGGGCAAGGTCGGGTGCTTCAGCGCGCCGTCTTGGGCTTAAAGGATTTCAGGCGCAGTGCATTGGACACGACGCACACGCTCGACAGGCTCATGGCCGCGGCGCCAAACATCGGCGAGAGCTGCCAACCGGTGAGGGGGAAGAACACGCCCGCGGCGAGCGGAATGCCGATGCCGTTGTAGAACAGCGCCCAGAACAGGTCCTGCTTGATGTTGCGGATCGTGGCGCGCGAAAGCTCGATGGCGCGGGCGACGTCCATGAGGTCGCTGCGCATGAGTACCACGTCGGCGCCCTCCTTGGCGATGTCGGCGCCGGTGCCGATAGCAAGGCCCACGTCGGCGCGCGCCAGGGCGGGGGAGTCGTTGATGCCGTCGCCCACCATGGCGACCTTGCCGCCCGCATCCTGCAGTTCGCGCACGTGGCGTTCCTTGTCGGCGGGAAGCACGTCGGCGATGACCTGTTCGCTGCTCAGCCCCACGCGGCGGGCGATCGCTTCGGCGGTGACGCGGTTGTCGCCGGTGAGCATGCGCACGTCGACGCCAAGCGAGCGCAGCGCGGCGATGGCCCCGGCGCTCGTCTCCTTGACCTCGTCAGCCACGGCAATGGTGCCGGCAAGCTCGCTGTTCTTGGCAAAGAACAGCGGCGTCTTGCCCTCGGTGGCAAATTGTTCGGCAAGACCCGCGGGCACGGTAACGCCCAGTTCGTCCATCAGGCGTACGTTGCCGGCTGCAATGGCGTTTTGCCCCTCGCGCGCCGTAACGCCTCGCCCGGGCACGGCCGCAAAGTCCTCGACCATGCGCGCGACGATCCCGCGTGTCTCGCACTCGGCCATAATCGCCTCGGCCAGCGGGTGCTCGCTCTGGCGTTCCAGCGCGGCGGCCAGCTTGAGCAGCGCCTTTTCGCTCATGGCGGGCGAGCCGTCAGTGCGCGTGGCTACTACGATATCGGTCACGGCAGGCTTGCCGCGGGTGACCGTGCCCGTCTTATCGAGCACCACGGTGCCCACGCTGCGCAGATTCTCCAGCGCCTCGGCGCTCTTGAACAGAATGCCCATCTCGGCGCCCTTGCCGGTGCCGACCATAATGGCGACGGGCGTGGCCAGGCCCAGCGCACACGGGCAGCTGATCACCAGTACGGCGACGGCGGAGGTGAGCGCTTCGTTGATGCTTCCGGTCAGCGCCATCCACGCCACAAAAGTTACGGCAGAGATCACAAACACCACGGGCACGAACACGCCGGCGACCTTGTCGGCCATGCGGGCGATGGGCGCCTTGGTGGCGTTGGCGTCCTCGACGAGCTGGATAATCTTGGCGAGCGACGTGTCGGCGCCCACACGCGTGGCGCGGAAGGTAAACGAGCCCGTGCGGTTGACCGTGGCCGCGTTGACAGTGTCGCCGGCGGTCTTCTCCACGGGGATGGACTCGCCGGTCAGTGCACTTTCGTCCACGGCCGAAGCGCCCTCGAGTACCACGCCGTCGACAGGGATGGACTCGCCGGGGCGCACACGCAGCACCTGGCCGGGCAGAATGGCATCGACATCGACGGTGGTCTCGGTACCGTCGACGGCCACGACGGTCGCGGTCTTGGGCGCCAGGTCAATGAGCGCCTCGATGGCGCCGCCAGTCTTGGATTTGCTGCGTGTCTCGAGATATTTGCCTACGGTGACGAGCGACAAGATCGTGCCTGCGCTCTCAAAATACAGGTTGTCCATGCTCGTCATCATAGCCTCGTGCACCTGACCTGCGGCTAGCTGGTCGGCCATGATAAACATGGCGTAGAGCGACCAGGCGATGGAGGCGGTGGCGCCGACGGCGATGAGGGCGTCCATGGTGGGCGCGCCGTGCGCGAGCGATTTAAACCCGTTGATAAAGTATGCGTCGTTGACGTAGACGATGGGGGTGAGCAGGACGAGCTCGGTGAGCGCGAGCGTCATGCTGTGGGTGTGGTCGGTGAAGACGCCGGGCAGTGGCCAGCCGAGCATATGCCCCATGCCTATGTAGAACAGCGGGATGAGGAAGATGATCGAGATGATGAGGCGGGTGCGCATGGCGGAGGCGGCGGCCTCCAGCTTTTTGGTGGGCGACTCCATATGGGCGGCGCCGGACCTGGCTTGCGCGCTGCCGCTTTGGGCGGCGTCGGTGCCCGTGCTGACGGGCGAGGCCGAGTAGCCAGCGCGATCGACAGCGCTGCAGATGTCGTCGGGGGTGACCTGCGCGGGGTCATAGTCGACCATCATGGAACCGGCGAGCAGATTGACCGCGACGCTCTCGACGCCGTCGAGCTTGCTCACGGCGCGGTCTACGTGCGCCTGGCAGGCGGCGCACGTCATGCCGCCCACGTCAAACTTATCTTGAGCCATGGCTTCTCCTTTCTGTAGTTCGGTGGTGTGAATGTTTGCCTGCCGATACTATACACCCATACCCCCTGGGGGTGTCCAGTACAGAAAGAAATGTATGACATTTCGTTACAGATGAGGGTGGCTGCCGGGTTGGTGCACCATCCCCGCCCTTCGTCTCAATCTGTAACATCTAGCCCAGTTTTTGCCGAGCTGCTGTTACAGAATGAGACAAACTCTCCGGCGGCAAATCAATATCTCGATCTGTAACATCTAGCTCTCGATCTGTAACATCTAGCGGGGAAAATGACCTCTAACTGTTACAGATTGAGATTTTGTTTTGAGAGGTTTGAGTTTGTCTCCATCTGTAACAGTTAGACCGGTTTTTGGATTCCAGATGTTACAGATCGAGACGAACCTTCAGCAATAAACTCAATGTCTCAATCTGTAACATCTGGCGGGAAATATGACCCCTTACTGTTACAGATCGAGACAGACCGTCCGCGGCCAACTCAAATGTCTTGATCTGTAACATCTAGAGAGGTTTTTGACCCCTTACTGTTACAGATTGAGATGTTGTCTCGCGGGATTGGGGTTTGTCTCGTTCTGTAGCATCTAGACCTGTATCTGCCGAGCTAGTGTTACAGATCGAGACAATTGCCGGGGAGGGGTCCCGCCACGGCAAGACACCCGCCGCCTAGATACAGAACCCGGGGATCACGCAGGTTAGCTTGTTTGGCTTTTCCGCAGGCGTTGCGTACGTAAAGACGTCGCCATCGTGCCCCACGCGGTTCATATAGAGCGTGCCTTCGCTCTCCGATGTGTCGGGGCTCACCGTGCGCTCCCACCAACAGGTGTCCTTGCCCTTCCACTGGCGGACCATCGTCTCGTTCGTGGAATACGGGCTTACCTTGAGCTCGCGGAAGAGCTGATACTCCTTGCCCTCGCCGTTGTAGATGTCTGCCAGGTAGTGATAGTCCTCGGTAAACGAATCGGGCGGTTGCGTACCGCACAGCTCGACCATGGCGGGCAGCCAAAGGGTTGCGGGCAACTCGCTCAGACACGATGCACTGTTGGCGGCGCCAACGTTATTTGAGATCTTTTTGACGGATTTGATGAGTGCGCGCAACTCGTTGGGCAGCAGCTTAAGGCCGTCGCCGTTGAGCCATTCCCGCAGCTCGCAATCTGCCCAGCCGGCGCTCGGCGGTTCAGCCGCAGCGTTGCGCTCGGCAATACCCGCGTCGAACATAAACGTCAGTCCGGCTTTGCCCGTCCCGTCCAGAAGCTCGTCGTGGCGGATGCCCACAAGCTGCGCGCCGACCTCCAGCCCGTTGGTGAGCGTGACACGCTTGGTGCACGGATAGGGGATATGCCCATCAGCGTCGAGCAGGTGGTAACGCTTGGCAATCTCGCGTGCCTCGCTACGGGTCTCGGCGGCCTTAATCTTGAGCGAAATCTCCTGCAGCTGATCCCAGGTGTAGTCGTCAAGTGAACCGCGGATGCCGTCAAGGTAGTCGGGGATGCCAAAGCCATGGGTTGCCGCCCCGATAACGCTGAGCCCCGCAACGGCTGCGATAGCGCCGCCGATAATAAAGCGGCGGCGGGTCATGGCATCGTGCCGGGCCTGCTCCAGGATCTCTCGCGCGCGCTCGCCGGCGACTTCGACCTTAAGGTGCGTACCGGAGTCGATGTCAATCGCGGCCTCGTCTCCTGTGCCTTCGCGGCCCTCGGATTCGGCATCGGTGAGGTATGCCGAGAGCACCTCGAGCATCTGCTGCTCGGTGGAACGATCGCACTGCTCGACTGAGAGACCCTTCATGATGATTTGGACGAGCGCTTCATCGCCCTCGCAGCGCGGCTCGAGCGGTGCCGGCTTGGTCTTGGTCTTTACGAGATAGAACGAGCCGGTTGCAGCGGCGTCCGTCGACTCAAAGTCAAACGGTTTGCGACCGCTGTAGAGCTGGTACAGAATGCTCGAAAGCGCATAGACGTCGATTGCCGGCGAACGGCGAAGGGCCGCGATGCCTTCGATATCCTGCGTGAGCATCTCGGGCGCGGCGTATGCGGGTGTGGCAAAGCGCCAGATGTCGGCGCGCCGGGTGATTGTGTCATCGCCGAGGGCCATGGTCGCGGAGCCCATGTCGATGAGGCAGGGGTCAAAGGAGCAATCGGCAATCTGTTGCTCGAGCGTTCGGCTGGTGGTACGGAACATGATATTGGCGGGCGACAGGTCGCGATGGACGACCGGATTCACGAGCCCCTGGGTCATCAGGAGTGCGCGAAGCACGGCGTTTCCAACGGCGGCCACCATCTGGGTGGTTAGCCCGCCCGAGACATCGTGCGGAAGCAAGGGCAGCGCCTGCTTGAGCGAGGTGCCCTCGACCCACTCCATGAGGATGAGCGGGTCGTCCTCGCACGATCCATAGCCATAGACGCGCGGAAATCCGCGCAGGTGCGAGACGGTGCACAGATGACGGTACTCCTCGAATAGCGCGGCGGTGTTGGCCAAGTGAGCGGCCGATTGCTCGGCGGAGCGGTCGGGGGCTTGGCCGGAAAGGACGGCGTTGTCCTTGAGTAGCTTGACGGCAAAGACCTCGCCGCTCGTGTTGGTCGCGCGCAGCACGTGCCCGATGTTGCCGTTGTTGCGGTGGGCCGTCTGGAGAATAAGCGTCATAAACCGACGCTTGGCGTCGTCCTCGGCGCTGGGGTCGACCGCCACGGCGGTGTCGAACGTGTCAAGACGGATGAGTTTGTCGCCATAGGCGCTATCGGTAGTATCCATGGCGTTCCTTTGTCTGGCATGGGTTGCCGCACGTTTACGCGAGCAGTGCGGATATCGGTAAAGTACCATGATAGCCGCACTGCCCACGTATACCGCTGAGTATTGTCGTTTACGATGCAGAAGGTAAAAGACGAAAGACGGACGGCGACCGTCTTTCGATCGCCGTCCGCGCTAGTCCACAATGACGAGAAATGTTGTGTAGAGACCCAGATGGAGCCTGTCGCTGTTGGCTATTTCCACCGGGGGATAGATCTTGCCAGGCTCGCGTTGGTCACGCGGCGGCTCAATCACAATATCGTCGTCACCCGCGCCCGATTCGAGCACTGTGCCGTTGGTCGACCCAAGGCCCTGGGCGTACCAGCGCTCACCCTCGAGCCAAATACGAAGATGCTCGCGCGATGCGTCGGCGCCCACATCGGTGATGCTGGGCGAGGTTTTGGGCAAAGAACCAATCACGGTGCCGCGCGGATCGCGTGTGAGGGGATGGATTTGCATGTCGGCGCAGTTGTCGGCATGGGTTCTGAGCAGACCGAGATTGGGGGCGACGGTGCGCGGCTGTTCCAGGCTGCTCATAAAGCCACGTCCGACGGTAGTTTCGGTGGTGCCAAAGTGCCCGTCCGTCTTGCTGTCGCAAAAGCGCTCGACGGTGGCCACGCCCTGAACGGGATCGGCGAGCGCCCCCGTTGCCACAAAGAGCATAAGGTAAAGCGTGCTTTTCTCGCGCACGGCATTGCCGTCGAAGTTGTCGATGCGATTGAGGGCATTTGCATATAGGCGGCTGTCCAGCTTGTAGCTGGCGAGAGCCGACATCATTTCGTTGGCGGCCGGACCGCGATAGTGCTCGGCGATTGCCCGATAGGCGGACTCGCCGCCGCCGAGCTTGCTGCAGATTGCCGCGGAAAGGTTGAGCGTGGTGACGGTAAAGTCGCTGTAGATGGCGGGCGCGCACTGGTCAGGCTTGCGATGAACGATGTAACGGGTGAGATACGAGCGGTTGGAAGAACATTTCTCGAGCAGGGTGCTGCCGAGATAAGAGTTTCCATTGATAAGCATTCGGGCGATCTCGAGATGTTTAAGACCGCCGAACGAGCGAATATCGTTATAGAGGACCGAGCAAGGCGTCTCTGCTGCCACGGATACCTCCTTTGATTGCTTCCTAGCCAATATGGCGATAGGAATTAATGGCCCCCGGTGGGCGACGTATTAAATGGCTGCGCAATATATAGCGTAACCAAAGCAACATTATAGGCCACATGTTCGAAATTGCAGGAAGACCGAGAGATTTTGGTTGGACTGGACGGAAATCCCCCTCTGTCTTGATCTATAACAATTAGGACCCGGTTTTGTCCCGCAGCTGTTACAGATTGAGACAATCAGCCGGGCCCACCTCGTCCACCTCGTCATCTGTGGTTTACGTGGGGGCATGCGAAGCACGGGTATACTAACCGGCGGCGAATCTGCTCCATCGCTTAGAGCTGCTGCGTCTGGACGGCGCGTGATAGGGCTGCCAAAGCGATCGCCAGCGTGCTGAGCAACGTCCTCTCTGTGCGCACCCGTTTTTGTATGTATTAGCGCACTACCAAGCACGCCTGCGCGGCCGCATGCCGCGCCCATTGCGCGTGCAGATAAGGAACAACAACATATGCGTAATTCTGTATCCGACGTCACCGACGCCGAGATTCTGGACGAGACCCGCGAGGCCATGACCCAGGCTGCCTTCGATGCCGCCGACGAGGCAAATGCTGCCCAGGCCGTCGAGTCCGCTACCGAGAGCCTGCCCGCCTTTGACGAACTGGGACTTTCGGACGAGATACTTCGTGCCATCGAGAACCTGGGCTACACGGCGCCGACGCCCGTGCAGGCCGGCTCGATTCCTGTGGTGCTCGAAGGCCGCGACTTGCTTGCCGCCGCCCAGACCGGCACCGGCAAGACGGCCGCTTTTTTGCTGCCGACCATGAACAATCTGGAGCACATCGCTCCTCCCAAACCCGTGCGCGAGCGCGGTGGCCGCAACCGTCGTCGCGGTGCTAAGAAGCCCGAGGGCAACGGCCGCGGCCCCGTGATGCTCGTCATCACCCCTACGCGCGAGCTTGCCCAGCAAATCGACGAGGTCGCGAGCAAGATCGCCGACGTTACCGGCCATGTCGCCGTGACCGTCGTGGGCGGCGTGAGCTACAAGCCACAGACCGCGGCACTCAAGTACGGCTGCGACATCCTGGTCGCAACGCCGGGCCGTCTGGTCGATCTGATCGAGCAGGGCGCCTGCCACCTGGACGAGGTTAAGGTCCTGGTGCTCGACGAGGCCGATCGCATGCTCGACATGGGCTTTTTGCCCGCCGTCCGCCGCATTGTGCGCGAGACGCCGGCCGAGCGCCAGACGCTGCTGTTCTCGGCGACCCTCGACGAGGAAGCCGTGGGTGAGATTACCGACCTGGTGAGCGACCCGGCCCGCGTGGAGATTGCGCCCGCCACGTCGACTGCCGACACCGTCGACCAGTTTGTGTTCCCGGTGTCCATCGAGGCCAAGAACAACCTGCTGCCCGAGTTCCTCAAAAAGGAGGGCCCGGAGCGCACGATCGTCTTTATGCGCACCAAGCACCGTGCCGATAGCTGCTGCCGTCGTCTGGAGCGCAAGGGCATTAAGGCCGCCGCGATTCACGGCAACCGCAGCCAGGCCCAGCGCGAGCGTGCCCTTTCGGCCTTCCGCGACGGTACCGTCGACGTGCTGGTGGCAACCGACGTGCTCGCCCGCGGCATCGACATTAGCGATGTGCGCTACGTCGTGAACTTTGACGTGCCGGCTGAGCCGACCGACTACATCCACCGTATTGGCCGTACGGGCCGCGCCGGCGAGCTGGGCTGGGCCATCACGTTTGTGACCGAGCAGGACGTGGATGAGTTCTACGAGATCGAGAAGCTCATGGACAAGACCGCCGACATCTACGAGGCCGGCGACCTGCATGTGGGTCCCAACCCGCCTGCGGTTGATCCCGAGCGCGACCCTTCGGCCTTTAAGGTGAAGAAGAAGACCAAGCGCGGCAAGTCCAAGAGCAAGAAGAAGCTTGAGCAGGCACGTCGCGACGGCAAGCGCAACGGCGATGACTACGGCGATGTGGCCGGTCGTTCCAACCGCGGTCGCGACGAGCGTCGCGGCGACGGCGAGCGTCCGAGCCGTCCCAAGCGCGGCGGCAAGACCCGCGTGCGCGAGGGCGTTCAGGCTCGCGTGGACGAGGCCGTGGAGAGCGTGGCCCGCGAGGTGGCTGCCGAGGAGCGCGGCGGTGTCGGTGCCGTCGAGCAGGCCCCGCACGGCAACCGTGCCGAGCGCCGTGCCAAGCAGTTCCAGGGCGAGGCGCATCGCCGTCGTCGCGAGGACGAGGACCGCGGCGGTCGTCGCCGTGTTGAGCGAGAGGACGAGGGCCGTGGCTCGCGTGGCGGCAAGCGTGGCTCGGGCGATCGTCGTCGTTCCGGTCGCAATGACGAGCGCGGCGGCCGTGACGAGCGTCGTGGCGGCGAGGGTCGCGGTGAGCGTGGCACCCGCAGCGGTGAGTCCCGTGGCGGCAAGCGCTTTGAAGAGCGCGGCGGTCGTGGCGGCGAGCGTCGCGAGGGTACTCGCGGTAATGGCGGGCGCAGCGGCGCTGGGCGTTCTGGTGAGTCGCGCGATCGTCGCGATCCGCGTGCTAGCCGCGATCGTCGCGATGACTGGCGCAACTACGACGATACCCGCGAAGAGCGTCGCGGCGGCTATCGTGGTGGTCGTGGCGGCAACCAGGCCGGCTCCCGTGGCGGCCGTGCCGGCGGTCGCGATAACCGTGGCAGCTACGGCAACAGCCGTGGCGGCAAGCGCGGCGGCAGCTCCCGTCGTCCCGGTGACGGCGGCGGCAAGCGCAAGTAAGATGCGCATCGCGCATTAGATTGAGGCACAGTGAGGGCCCGAGCAAACAACGCTCGGGCCCTTTTGTTTGCCGTGTCCATCGTTAATTCAAACGTGATTTTCTCGGGAATGCATCTGGGGGATGCCGAGGACCGATTTCCGCCATGCAGCAATGGGTCCTATGGGGTGCGCCGTGCATTTTTTTGGAGTATTCAGCAGCTCTAGCTGGCTGCATACGATTCGGTATTGCCAACGGTGGCCTTCAGATACCCCCTATGAGCGTTTTGAGTTAGATTTCGCCGTTTTTCGAAGCAAAGGTACGTCATTCTCGCTATGTCGGAACCCTAAATGACGCAGCGCCCTACAGTTTTGCCCGCCCGCGGCGGTGCTGGCGCGGTCACGTTGCAGAATACTCCGTTTTTTGCACGGGCCAGGATGGGGTACCTCAGGAGAACACGGCGGTATCCCGTAAATATATACAATCTGTACCGTAATTTATACAAAACGAAGAGGCAGACAGCGTAGGGTGGGTGCATTGGGGTGCTTGGTGCACCAAAACGGGGATCCCATGCGCCGTATACTCTGTCTGAATGTGAAAACGGCTTGACGCGTTGCCTGGCGTAGGGGGAGGGTGCCTCGATGAGCGTATTCGAAATTGTGTTTAGTCCGACGGGTGGAACGCAGAAGGTGTCTGGCCTTGTGGCCGGGGCACTGGACAAGAATACCGTTACCGTCGATCTGACCGATAGCGGGCTAGATTTCAGCGCTGTCTCGATGACTGAGGACGACGTGGCCGTAATCTCTGTGCCGGCGTATGCCGGTAGAATCCCGGCTGTGGTGGCTGACCGGTTGGGCATGGTTCACGGCAACGGAGCGCGGGCCGTTCTGGTGTGCGTCTACGGAAACCGCGCGTTTGAGGACACGCTCGTAGAGCTGGAGGACGTTGCGAAGCATGCGGGATTCCGGGTGATCGCGGCAGTTGCGGCCATTGCAGAACATTCCATTGCGCGACAGTTTGCTGCCGGTCGTCCGGATGCGCAGGATGCGGCGCAGCTCGCAGAGTTTGCGCAGCAAATTCAGCAAAAGCTGTTGGCCGAGGATACATCCGAGCCCTCTATTCCCGGCAATCGTCCTTATAAACAAGCCGGAGGTCACCGCATGGCACCCGAGGCAACAGGGGATTGTGTCTCCTGCGGTGCATGCGCCGCGGCGTGCCCCGTTTGTGCTATCGACAAGGGTGACCCCAAACGAGCAGCTGGCGAGGCGTGCATCTCCTGCATGCGCTGCATTGCCGTATGTCCGCGAGGCGCTCGTAAGCTTGATCCCAACAAGCTATCCGCTGTTTCCCAGATGCTGAGCAAGGTTTGCGTCGTGCGGAAGGAATGCGAGCTCTTTATCTAGCGCAAGTGAGATTGGTGCAAACAAACCTGGCCCTTTTGCACCAAAAACGATCCGTTTTCCTCCGTTCCCAAGGGATCATGTGATCCGAAGGGGACGGAGGAAAACGGATCAAAAAGGAAAAATAGTAAGGCGCTCTTTTTCACATTGAATATTGCAATTTGGTAACGCGTTTTATCAAATATGGCATTTATCTGCGGTAATGTTCTATTTCACCGCTGAGGGTGACATTTTATACCGCCTGCCGAACCGTATGGAGACCTCACAACTTTTTAGGTCAGTGTTGTGCGTGTAGCAATTTCGCCCGGCCTCGCCTCCGGGCTGCCATGTGAGAGGGGATCTTATGGCTCGACTGCATGTAATGGAACGCAGCCACGCTCAGGCCGTCATGGACGACCTGCACGATGCGCTCGGACGCCGTCTGGCGGTGAGTTCGCTCGCCCCGTGTCCCGTTGAGTTTACGGCAGCGCTCGTCAACCTGTGCTCCACCCAGAGCTGCGGCAAGTGCACGCCCTGCCGTGTGGGCCTGAGCGCGCTGAGCGACCTGCTCGCCGATGTGCTCGAAGGGCGTGCCGATGAGTCTACGCTCAACCTGATTGAGCGCACGGCCCGCACTATCTACCTCTCGAGCGACTGCGCCATCGGTTACGAAGCCGGTGCCATGGCGCTCGCGGCCATTCGCGGCTTCCGCGACGACTTTGAGCACCACATCCGCGAGCACTCTTGCGGCTTTGACCGCGAGGCCCGCGTTCCGTGTGTCTCGGGCTGTCCGGCGCACGTCGACATTCCCGGTTACATTTCGCTCGTCGAGGCCGGCCGCTATGCCGATGCCGTCAAGGTCATCCGCAAGAATAACCCGCTGCCGCTCGTCTGCGGCCTGGTGTGCGAGCATCCCTGCGAGATGCACTGTCGCCGTGGCATGGTCGACGACCCCATGAACATCCTCGCCCTCAAGCGTTTTGCCGTTGAGCACAGCGACCTCAACGACCACAAACCGCATGTAGTGGACAACACCGGTAAGCGCGTCGCTGTGATCGGCGGCGGACCGGCCGGCCTTTCCTGCGCCTACTACCTGGCCGTGATGGGCCATAAGGTGACCATCTTTGAGCAGCGTCACCACCTGGGCGGCATGCTGCGCTACGGCATCCCCAGCTATCGTCTGCCGCGCGAGCGTCTGCAGGCCGAGATCGACTGGATCTTGAGCGCCGGCATCGACGTTGAGCTCGACTACTCCGTCAACGGCGAGGAGCTTGCCCGCCTGCGCGACGAGTTCGATGCCGTCTATCTGGCCATTGGTGCCCACAGCGATAAGAAGCTCGGCCTTCCGGGCGAAGAGGCTCCCGGCGTGGAGTCGGCCGTCAAGATGCTGCGTGCCATCGGCGACGACGAGCTGCCCGACCTGAGCGGCCAGCGCGTGTGCGTCATCGGCGGCGGCAACGTGGCCATGGACGTGGCGCGCTCTGCCGTGCGCTGCGGTGCCGAAAAGGTAAGCATCGTCTACCGCCGCCGCATCTGCGATATGACGGCTCAGGATGCCGAGATTGCCGGCGCCCAGGCCGAGGGCTGCGAGGTTCTGGAGCTCACAGCCCCGCTCGGTATTGAGACGGGCGAGGACGGACGCGTGAACGGCCTGCGCGTGCAGCCGCAGATTATCGGCGAGCCCCGCCGCGGGCGCCCGGCCCCGCGTGCCGCCGCCACGCCCGAGCAGGTCATTCCCTGCGAGCGCGTGTTCGTGGCCATTGGCCAGGGCATCGATTCCAAGCCGTTTGAGGACATGGGCATTGCCTGTAAGTGGGGCTGCGTGGTCACCGATTCGGATGGCGCCGTGCCTAACTTCGATGGCCTCTTTAGCGGCGGCGACTGCCAGACCGGCCCCGCCACCGTCATCCGCGCTATCAATGCCGGCGTGTGGCTTCGGCAAACATCGACCACTACCTGGGCTTCGATCACAAGATCAAGCTCGAGGTCGAGCTGCCGACCGTCCAGTTTAAGGGCAAGCATGAGTGTGGCCGCTGCGAGCTGGGCGAGCGCGAGGCCGGCGAGCGTATTCACGATTGGAATCTGGTCGAGCAGGGTCTCACCGAGCAGGAGGCGCGCCAAGAGGCGAGCCGCTGCTTGCGTTGCGATCACTTTGGCTTTGGCGCGTTCCGCGGAGGGAGGAACCTGGAATGGTAGAGCTCAACAACCCCACTGTCAGCGACAACACCGAAAGCGGAGCACTCAATATGGTCAAGCTCACTATCGATAATTGCGAGGTCGTGGTACCCGAGCACACCACGATCCTGGACGCGGCCAAGTCCGTCGGTATCCAGATTCCCACCCTGTGCTACCTGCGCGATCTGAACGAGATCGGCGGCTGCCGCGTGTGCGTGGTCGAGGTTGAGGGCTGCGACCAGCTGGTTGCCGCCTGCAACAACTACGTGCTCGATGGCATGGTGGTCCACACCAACAGCCCCAAGGCCCGCGAGGCCCGTCGCACCAACGTGCAGCTGCTGCTGTCCCAGCACGATTCGCAGTGCACGAGCTGCGTGCGCAGCGGCAACTGCAACCTACAGACCATCGCCAACGACCTGGGCATTTTCTATCTGCCGTATCAAAGGCATTTGGCGGGCGAGGGCTGGGATTTCGATTTCCCCATCATCCGCGAAAACGACAAGTGCATTAAATGCATGCGCTGCATCAAGGTGTGCGAGAGCGTGCAGGGCCTGGGGATTTGGGACCTGACCAACCGCGCCACGCACACCGCCGTGGGTACCCGCGGGCGCGCGCCGATTGGCAAGACCGATTGCGTCGCGTGCGGCCAGTGCATCACGCATTGCCCGACGGGCGCACTGCGCGAGCGCGACGATACCGAGACCGTGTTTGACGCGCTCGCCGATCCCGACAAGATCGTGCTGGTGCAGATCGCGCCGGCCGTGCGTAGCGCATGGGGCGAGGAACTTGGCATTCCGCGCGAGGAGGCAACCGTTGAGCGTCTGGCTTGCGCGCTGCGCCGCGTGGGCTTTGAGTACGTGTTCGACACCGACTTCTCGGCTGATCTCACCATTATGGAGGAGGGATCCGAGCTGCTCGAGCGCCTGGG
>SKFA01001406.1_pt1 | contig 13972 bp, 10 predicted proteins | sample 4820291 | NCBI WGS metagenome assembly SKFA01 (sample SAMN11008795, study PRJNA524170) | human gut metagenome | isolation source: fecal sample from pouch patient p30 | place: Israel: Tel-Aviv | reverse complement strand
CGGAGGAATCATTATGTGTGGAATGAAAACTGATTTATAAATAAAAATAAATCGGAGGTTTATATGAATTATTCAATAAGAGAATTAAAACGAGACGAAAATAAGATATTAGATACTTTTTTGTACGAGGCGATTTTTATTCCTGAAGGTGTTCCTGTACCGTCCAAAGATATCATTAACAAACCAGATTTGCAGGTATATGTAAAAGACTTTGGTGAGAACAAGGGAGACTTATGTTTGGTTGCTCAAGTTGCGGATGAGATTGTTGGTGCTGTATGGGTTCGGATTATGAATGATTACGGGCATATAGATAATGAAACACCGTCTTTTGCAATTTCACTTCTTAAAGGGTATAGAAACTATGGTATCGGAACAGAATTAATGAAACAGATGCTAATGAAATTAAAACTAGAAGGATATAAACAAGCATCATTGGCTGTTCAAAAAATGAATTATGCTGTCCGTATGTATAGGAAGGTAGGATTTGAAATCGTTGATGAAAATGATGAAGAATATATTATGATTTGTAAATTATAGGAACTTTCAATTTCAAGTTTGTCTGATTCATAAATAATTTAATAACAGGATTATAAGCACTTTAGCCAATATGGTTAAGGTGCTTTTTTGCACCTTAAAAGGAGGTGGTTGAAGCATACCACATCGGGGAAAGCCCGATTTAATCATTACAACAGGCATTGCCTGATCATATATAGTAACTTTTAACAGCCAGTTAGGGATTATCCCTGCTGGCTTATTTTTTTATCGAAAAGGAGACAAACAACATGAGAAAAGAACAGATTATTACAACTAACAACAATCAGATGGAGGAGAAAGGCATGAAGAACAGATTCATTCACTTTAAGAAGAGATTCGTTCCGGCATTATCTGGGGCACTTATGGGAGCAATGCTTATGAGCACTACTTGTTTTGCAGCAGGTACAGGTACTTCCGCAGTAACACAGCCGCTTGAGAACTTAAAGACACTTATCATTGCAGTCATTGGTGCGGTTGGTGTCATCATTCTTGCAAAGAATGTCATGGAGTTCGCACAAGCCTACCAGCAGCAGGATTCATCTACCATGAACTCCGCTCTGAAAGGAATTGTGGCAGGTGTCATGATGGCTGGTATTTCAACAGTTCTGACATTCTTAGGCTTCTAAGATTGGGGAAATGCATTTCCCCTTTTAGTAAAAGGAAAGAGGTGAATAACAAGTATGGATATTTTTAAGCTTGGAGACAAGATCCTTGCACTTCTTGAGGCGGTGTTTGGGTTTTGGAACAATCAGATATCCCTGGTCTTTGCAATGCTTGGACAGTCACCGGTCAGTTTCAAGGGCGGAGGTCCCTGGGCAGTCATTGAGGGTATAGAGCCGGTCTTTGTAGCGGTCGGCTCATCCCTCGTTGTGCTGTTCTTTGTTATCGGTTTCTGCTCGGAAAGCATAGATGTAAAAGATGAGATGAGGTTTGAATCAATCCTGCGTATGCTTATCCGACTGGGACTTGCAGAATGGTTTGTTGCAAATAATGTCACGATTATGAAAGCATTTTTTACTTCCATAGGAAATCTGGTGGGACTTATATCTGCCGGGACAACGACGCAGCTTGCCATTGACAGTACACAGGCAGATATCATTAAGGGACTCGGATTTGGTGAAAGTCTGGTAATGCTGATACTTACAGCTTTGCTTGCAATCATCATTATTATCTGTGGATTCTTTATCATCTACACAGTGTATTTCAGGTTCTTAAAGATACTGATTATTGTGCCGCTTGGTGCGATTGCATGCTCCACAATGGCAGGAAACAGAATGGTCAGTCATACAATGGCTACCTACTGCAAATATTTCTTGTCATGTGTGTTTGAGGCAGTAACGATGGCACTTGCAATTGTGGTATGTAATGCATTTATCAATGCAGGACTTCCGGCATTTACAGGAAGTTACGCTGACTGGGCACAGACGCTTATATATCTGTGTGAAATGACATTTACGATAGCAATGACTGTTGGAAGCGTGAAGGGTGCACAGACACTTACAAGCAAGGCATTTGGATTATAGAAGGAGGCAGAAATGGATAATGAAAAGAAACAGGTTACTTATAATTCAAGTATAACCGGAGAAACGCAGGTGACATTTGATATCCAGCAGTATATGAATAACAGGGCAATGTTTATTGGTCTTATGTGTAATGAAGATGGATATGAGGAACCTTTTGGGGATGTGACTGTGAATTTGTCGGTTGCAGCACCAAATTACTGCGGATATCTGAATGTGAATGACATGCCGGATATTGAAAAGTTTATTACAGACAATGACATTGGAGAGTTTACGGGATTTACGCAAAGGAGCGGTTTCTGCGAATATCCACTTTATCTGTTCAATGTAGATAAGCTTGGGGAATTGTGTCCGGATGGAATGGATAAGTATGAGGCAAATATTGGAATGACAAGAAAGCCGGAGACAAAGGATTTATCAAGATAGGAGGCAGGGACAATGGTAATCGAAGTAAACAAGGATATTGACCGCTATCAGGAATCGGTTGCGATGGGACTTACTGCAAGGCAGCTTATATTTTCCATTGCAAGCGTAGTGGTCGGTGGCGGTATTGTCCTTCTTCTTTACAAGTATATCGGTCTTACGGGTTCTGCTTATGTGGCAATTCCCTGTGTGGCACCGATTGCTCTTGGTGGTTTCTATTCCTTTAATGGGATGAATTTCTACGAGTATATGGGAAAGAAACTGCATTTTATGTTTGGCAACAGGGCACTTACCTATGTATCAACAGAAGGAGAGCCTGCAATAAAGCAGTTAGAAGCAGAGCAGAATGAACAGGTAAAGAAGAAAGGCAGAAAGGCTGAACCGGAGACTGTAACAGCTGATTCGGCTGTAAAGAAGCAGGAGGAGTTTGAAGCGATGAAGAAAAAGACGAGAAACATGCTGCTTGGACTTGTCGCAGTCATTGTGGCGGCAGCAGCTGGTATTGCAGCATATAAGGCAATGCATTAGAAACGAATAGTATCTGACCGCAAGGTCGGGAACACAGCCCGCAGGGTGAAGTTCCCGGCGGGCTTTCATTATAAGAAAGCGAGGTTAGAGACATGGGTTTATTTACAGACGGATTTAAGTTATTAAAGAAGGCGAGTGAGCCTTTGTATAAGACACCTAAATCCATTCAGGAAACCATAGAGATTATGGCGGTGGCTGAAAACGGCATTTTTGAAGTAAGCAAAAATAAGTATTCCAAATGCTACCGCTTTCAGGACATCAATTACACGACAGCAACCGAGGATGAGCAGATCGGTATTTTCGAGAGATACTGTAAGTTCTTAAATTCGCTGGACTGTAATTATAAGATTACGATCAACAATAAGAACAAAAACATGGATGAACTCCGTGACAAGGTTCTGATTGCTGAGAAAAATGATGGTTTCAATAATTACAGAAGAATCTACAATGACATCATTGAGGAGAAGATTATTGAGGGCAGACAGGGGATTGAGCAGGAGAGATACCTGACAATCACGATTGAGAGAAAGAACTTCGAGGAGGCAAAGGCACAGTTTGCAACCCTTGAGGCAACGATACACAAGGCTTTCATTGAGCTTGGTGCGGAGATTGTACCACTTAATGGCAATGAGAGACTGAAAGTGCTCTATGACTATTATCATCTTGGAGATGAGGGCAGCTTTGATTTTGATATCAAAAAGGCAAAGAAGGTCGGGGCAGATTTTAGAAATGATCTGTGCAATGGGATGGTGAAATATTTCCCAGACCATTTTGAGGATGAGAGTAAAATCTGCAAGGCGCTTTTCATCAAAAAGTATCCGAGCAGTTTGTCAGACAGATTCATCAATGAGATTACTTCCCTTCCGGTTCATTCCATCACGAGTATTGATGTGGTGCCCGTACCAAAGGATCTGACTACAAAGGTGCTTCAGAAGAAATACCTTGGTATTGAGTCGGATATCATTAAGCAGCAGAGAGTCCGTAATAAGAATAACGACTTTTCTACGGAAATCTCATATGCCAAGAGAACGGAGAAAAAGGAGATTGAGGAAATCATGGATGATGTCCGTGAGAATGACCAGTGCCTTTTCTTCGTGGGAGTAACCATTATTCTTATGGCAGAAAGCAAGAAGGAGCTTGAGAGTGTATGTGAGACAGTAGAGACTATCGGAAAACGTAACAGTTGCACAATTGATACACACTACTTAAAGCAGAGGGAAGCACTCAACACAGCACTTCCGATTGGAGTAAGACAGGTGGAGACTATGCGTACCCTTCTTACCCAGTCACTTGCGGTGCTTATGCCATTCAATGTGCAGGAATTAAATGACAGCACCGGCAACTATTATGGTATCAACCAGATCAGCAAGAATGTGAATATCGGCAATAGAAAGAAGCTCATCAATGGAAATGGCTTTGTATTTGGTGTGCCGGGTTCCGGTAAATCCTTCTTCTGTAAGATGGAGATGGGCAGCGTATTCTTGTCGGGAGATGATGAAATAATCGTCATAGATCCAATGAACGAATACTTTGATATTGCCGAGACTTATGGCGGAACTGTAGTAAATATGTCTACCTATACGGATAACTATGTGAATCCGCTGGAGATGGATGTGTGGAGCCTTGATTCGAATGATTCCAAGGGAATGGTAAGAGAAAAAGGCGAGTTCATGCTAGGTCTATGTGAGCAGTGTATCGGGGACAGCTTAAATTCAAGACAGAAGTCAATCATTGATCGTTGTGTGAGAAAGCTGTATATCGACATTGCAAGGAGCAAAGAGAAGTATATCCCGGTGATGAGTGATTTTTACGATATCCTTATGGCACAGCCGGAGGATGAGGCAAAGGACATTGCATTGTCTTTGGAGCTTTTCGTAAATGGTTCACTTAATATCTTCAATCATCAGACAAATGTGGATGTGGATAACAGATTCACAGTCTATGGCATCAGGGACTTAGGTACAGAGCTTAGTCCTATCACAATGCTTGTTATGATGGAGTCCATTCAGAACAGGATTGTTGAGAATGGTAAGCGAGGCAAGGCAACATGGCTCTATATTGATGAATTCCACGTCCTGCTTAATTCGGAGTATTCTGCAAAATATCTGCAGCAGCTCTGGAAGAAAGTAAGAAAGCAGGGAGGTCTTTGTACCGGTATCACGCAGAATGTTGTCGATCTGTTGCAGAATTACACAGCAACAACAATGCTTGCAAACTCAGAGTTCGTGGCACTTTTAAAGCAGGCAAACACGGACAGTTCCAAGATGGCGGAGGTTATCGGAGTATCAGAGGCACAGCTTCGATTCGTAACCAATACTGCATCGGGAATGGGGCTTATTAAGTGTGGCTCAGTGGTAATTCCATTTGATAATCAGATTAGTAAGGATACAGATTTGTACAGGCTGTATAATACCAACATTCATGAGAAGATTGCGGAACAGAAGAAACGTGAAATGCAGAAAAATGTCGAATAATGTTGATAGAGGTCGCAATTTGCGACCTCAAAGCATAGCCATCCGGGAAGCTGGGTGGCTGTTTTGCATTTTGAGTGAAAGAAGGTGAGAACATTGAAGATAAAAAAGGTGGATGACAAGCCGATGATCATTCACACAAAGGAGAAAGCTAAGATTCATGCCCACGAGCCAAAGGGTGCCAAGATTAAAGGCAGCAACATCTATACAGTAGAGAGAGGTCCTAAGACTATCGGTGCAAAGGTATCTGATGATAAAAAGAAGTCCTATCGCAAGAGTACCATTCATCAATCAGAGTCGAAGAATAAGGGATTATCAAGATTTAAGCGAAACTATAGAGAATCAAACACTTCCATCAAGACTAAGAACACCAATCTTCACATTGCAGGAAGAACAGGTGTACTTGCAGCCGGGGCAGTAACGGAGCAGGTGGAAGGCGGGTATGAGGTATCGCAGGCAGCATATCTTGCATATGAAGCAAGCCAACCTGTTACCGGAACTGCTTCCAAGGGGGCAGCACTTTTTAGGAAAAAGGCGGCAGCCGAGGCAAAGAAGCGTATCAAGAAGGTAGAGGCAGGAAAGAAGCTGGCAAAAAAGACAGCAAAGAAAGCTGCCAAAGATACAGCCAAGACGGTAGCTAAAGAGACGGCAAAAGAAACAGCCAAGACAACTGCCAAGGTTGCAACAAAAACTGCGACAAAGGCAGCTGCTACAGCGGCAGGAACAGCGGTTGCACCGGGAGTTGGTACTGCAATTGGCATGGCAGCCGGATATGCTGAAGGTGTGTCCATAGAGGTCAAGGATGAAAAGATGACCAACCGGAGCAGGAAGATAAAATTCTTTCTGGATAAGATGAAAACACAGGAGAATCAGACAGACAGCGTGGCAAAGCTGGTAAAGGATCTGATTGTGCGAAAAGCGATTACCTGGGTAAAGGCAGCTGCACCGATTATCGGATTGGTGCTTTTATTACTTGTTCTTGTAGTTGCCATGATTGCGGTTCCGGTTATAGCGGTGATAGCAATCCTTTACAATTCTCCATTTGCTTTATTTCTGCCACCACTTGAATCAGGAGATACCGTGCAGACAGTAACGAGTGCTTATGTGCAGGAGTTTAACCGGGATGTGAACACGAAAGTGAATGAGCATACCGGATATGACCTTGGAGAGCTTGTCTATGTGGATTATGAAGGTATGGAAGAAAATCCCAGCAATTACTATGACATCATGGCAGTCTATATGGTCAAGCATGGTGTCGGAGATACTGCAACAGTCATGAATGATACTTCTAAAGGCTGGCTGCAGGCAGTTGTAAATGATATGTGTTCATACACCACAAGCACCGGAACAAAGGATGTGGAAGAAACGGATGCAGACGGCAATGTAACTACTGTCACAAAGTCGGTTCTGTATGTGAATGTCACACTAAAATCGTACAGGGATATGATTTCGGTCTATGGATTTAATTCTGATCAGGTGGAAATGCTTGAGCAGATCATGAGTCCGGAGTTTATGGGACAGCTTGGATATGCCGGAAGCGGAAGTGGCGGCGGAGGCGGAAGTCCTGGAGTAAGCTCCATGACTGAGGATGAAATCAATGCCATCCTAAACGGAATTACAGACAGCAGGCAGAAAACAGTCTGCTCCTATGCACTTCACAGAGTTGGCTTCCCTTATAGTCAGGATTTAAGAGACAGCGGTAACTATTATGACTGCAGCTCCTTAGCCTATTATTCATGGAAGGATGCAGGCGTGGATATTAGTTACGGCGGTGCAACCACAGCGGCAGCGGAGGCACAGGGACTGGATGAAGCCGGAAAGACAGTCTCCTTTGATGAGTTACAGCCGGGAGACCTTATCTTCTACAGTTTTACAAGCAACGGAAGATATAAGAACATCAGCCATGTGGCAGTATATGTCGGAAATGGCAAGGTGGTAGAGGCACTTAATGAAAGTCTTGGTGTGGTCTACAGGGATGTGGCAAGCACAGGAAAGATTGTTGTGATTGGAAGACCATAACAGAAAATTTGCTGAGAGGGCATAGTCCCTCTCTGAGACTGGAGGTAAGAATGGATTTAAAAGATATGATACTGGTAACAGAAAACGACAGGGGAACAGAGATAAATATGCTGATGACTCTGGATGATTATAAGAGTTTTATAGCAATTGATGACATGTCAGAGCTTGCAGACCATCTGTTGCAGCTTGGAAGGACACTTGGTGAAGCAGATAACTTCACAGAGTATTACAGGGCAGCAAATGTAACTGTATCTGCGAGATTCTGTCTGGATGATATTCAGCTGGGACACTTTCTTCAGGGACTTTATAACGATTCCAAAGAAATTCGGTTTGATAAAGAAGCCAGTTCTTCTGAATGTGTTGCAAAGCTTAAGGAGATTGGAATGACCGATAAGGGCTGGGTGGATGATTTTAACCTGCATTATGAAAGTGTGGACAGATTATTTGAAAGGGGACAGACATTTCATAACTTCAATGACCATGATTACATGGTGCTTGAAGCATTATCACCAAGGAATCTTGTGGTGATGGATATGAAGTCAGGTTCCATTACAATCGCCCTTGGTGCGACAGAGTATAAGCGTTATCCGAAGGATGAGAAGCCTACAAAGGACAATACCACAATCGGGGTATCGTGGGAGCATGGCATTTATCTAGGTTCCACACTTTCAACTACAAATTTCAAGGCATACAAGAGGGAGTATGGCACACCGGAAAAGATAGAGGATATCTATGATTACAGGGCAAAGCTAAAGCAGAAGTTCTATTTTTATCAGGATATGTCAAAGGATGATGATGTACCAAAGAAGCTGCAGAATGACTTCCTTCACCAGATGTATGAGGATTTTGGAACGATTGAAGAGGACTGTTTTTACGACAGGCTGGAAGATGGAAAGTACGATGGTGGCTTCAAGAAAAGACAGGTAAAGGAAGAAAAGAGCCGGTGATGAGAATGGTACAGGAGGCGATTTCATATGGAACAGGAATTTGATGTTGAGATAAAGGAAGTGCTCTCAAGAGTACAGAAAGTAAAGGCAGAGTCGCTTGACGATGCCATCAATAAGGCAATGGATATGTATTATGCAGAGCAGATAGTCCTTGGAGCAGAGGACATGAAGGGAGTTGATTTTGCGCCTATCAGCGAAGGTCAGCTCCCTTCTTCATTAAAAGAAAACGGAGGAAGAGCAAGATGAAAAGTGATTCAACAACAGTAATTAAGAACATGGAGTTTTTAGTAAAGGAACTTCATAAGGAGTGGGACAGATCGGGTGCTTCTAAGGCATCCGTTATTATTTCCCTTGAGGAAGTAGATGGTATCAATGATAAGTTAAAAGATATTATCTATCAGACACAGAAGTCAGTCGATGAGGATGAGCTGACCTTTAAACAGAGCATTGCAAAGTCCAAGGAGTGCTATGTGCTTCTTCGTGTGGTGCGTAAGATTGTAAAGAAAAAGGATAAATGCGAAAAACAGGCAATCGACAATGAATTTGCAATCGAGCTGGATAAGGATGAGTTAAAGCTATTTAAGGGATTGTTTGCAGAGATGTTTAAGTAGAGGAGGACAAAGGTATGGGCGTTGATATGAAGGTCAAAGCGATATACGATTCTGAAATTGGTAACATCACCAGATCAGAAAAGAACTGGAAGGATGTGTTAAAGGTCGCAGGTCAGTTATACCGCTATGAATTTGACAATATCGTTATGGTAACAGCGCAAAGACCTCCGGAAAAAAGCACACTCATGGCAGATTATGATACCTGGAAAAAGGTGGGAAGATATGTAAAGCGTGGTGCGAAAGGCTGCGCTATCTTCCCGTCGAGGGCACTGAATCCACGCATGAGGTATATCTTTGATATCAGTGATACCGGAGGGAAGAATGTCAAACTGACATGGGACCTTGAGGGAGAAAATCTTAAGGATTATCTGGATTTTCTTGTGTCAGAAGGTCAGATTGAGCAGTACGATAACAGCGACAGGGAGTCTCTAAAAAATATATTAAAACAGTTTACAGGAACAGATGTTTGGCTTATAATAAAAGAAGAGTTCGAAAACCGAATGACCGAGCTTATGCAGCTATCAGGTAGTGTGATAAAGGAAGAAAGTAAGAAACGCAATGGCTTACAGCAGGAAATGGACATGGAGCAGCTTGTATATGCAAGTGTCATGTATGCTGTAGGGACGAGATGCGGATTTGACTTATCTGTGCAAGAACAGGATTTTAGTCAGATCGTAAATATCAAAGACGAAGAGATTATTTACCGTCTTGGTTCCATTGTATGCGATGTCTCCTGTAGTGTTCTTAGAGAATTTAGTCGTAACTTAAAGGCAATCGAGAGCGAAAGGAGAATTGGATATGTTAGAAGAAATGACTTACAAGGAAGTGGACGGACTGCTTTATCCGCAGATAGAGATGCCGGACGAGACGGAGGATCTCACGAAGCTGGGCAAATACGGAAGGATGGCGATGAACTATCTAAAGGAGAACGAGCCGGCAAGATACAAGACGCTGATGAGATTCGGGAAGATGTACGAGAAGATGTCAGCGGTAGAGGAGGAAGCGAATCAGCTGTACGACCAGCTGGAGATGCAGTATCTGGCGAAGCACAAGCCACAGAATCCGTCATCGACAATGGAGATGTGGAAGATAAGAGAGCAGGCGAAGATGCAGGCAGAGGAAGTGGTACTGAATCAGATAGTGATGCGATTCCACTAGAATCAGATGATACAGAACTGAATAGGGAACTTGATGAAATCAATTCATTGGGTGTTAGTAAGGAAGCCGAATATACACAGGCTTCCTTTTTTTTCGACCAGAACGGGCAGGCAAGCATTGGCACCATTCATACTGAGGATGAAAACAATAATCAGTTTATGCGTCAGTTCGAGCAGGACAGAAAAGCTGCATTAGCAGGTAAATACAATTACCTGAATCCCAAAAAGTCTGCAACAGTACCAGGTGAGTATATCAAACAGGTGCTTATGAGAGGTACAGGTTTTATCGGTGGTAAGGGCAGGGTATGCAAGATTTTTGAAACAGAGATTGATGCAGGAACCAGGGCAAAGCGTATCAAAGCAGAATATGGTCAGGGAGGTGCAGGCTGGCCGGTTGACGGACTAGGGCTGCACGGATATGACACATTTCATGGGAATGGACTGCGTTTTCAGTGGCGAGATGAGGATGGAGAGGTTGAAGGATATGTTTCATGGAAAGATATCGAAAAAGAGCTTGGTGTCCTTATTCTTACAGGGGAATACCAGTCTGAGACACCTCGTATTGATGAGCTTGCGATGGACGGACTCCGTGAGGATGATGAGGTCATTGATGCCGAATACCGGGAAGTGGAACCGGAGGAGGCAGAATCAGAGATTGATGATTACGCAATACCGGATGAGCCGGAGAGCTATGCTTCTAACCGATCTGTAAAAGTAGCAAATTCGCATGAAGATGCACATGAGGAAAGTAATGAAGCATATGTATCTGCATATGGCATGACACCACAGGAAACTGCCGATGAAGATCGCATGGTAACACAGGCAGAATATGGTGCTGAGATAGAAGCTGAAACAACTGAAAAAGATCCATCAGAGCTTCAGTATATTACACCGATTGATTATGCCAAGCGTATTGAGGAGCTTGATGAAGACCTGCGTGATGCGGCAGAGATTCTTGTAACAGATTGCAGCTGCTACACTCCGTTTAGGGCATTCCTTATGGATGTGGTGCAGTCTGATTTTGCATTTATGCCCAATAAACTTGACCTTATCAGGGATATTGCATTAGGGACAGATAATGCAGAAAGAAAAGCATATTCCAACAATAAGTATGGTCTTGTGGAGTACTCAATCAGAAGCGGATATGTGAAGATCAGCTATAAGAACAGGAATGGTGTGCGAAAGGAAGGTGCTCTCGACTGGCGTGAGTTATACGAGATTTTATCCTATATGGCAAAACAGCCATTTTACTGCGGAGAAGACCAGAAGAAGTATTATCAGGAGACAAAGCAGAAGGCTGACAGGGATAAGATGAATCCGGTCTATAAGAGATTCTTTGATATCGAGGATAGTGTAAAAGCCAATCGTCTTGAAACCAGGGAAAGAGCAATAGCGAATGGCTGGGAAACCAAGATTGATGAGAATGGACATGTGGTTTCAGATGATGCAGTACAGAAAAAACACAACTTCCATTACAACCTCTGGGAAATGGAAAAAGGCGGTGCTAAGACCAGATACCAGTGGAATATTGATGCAATCCGCACTCTAAAGCAGATTGAATCAGAGAACAGGCTTGCCACACCTGAGGAACAGAAAACTCTGTCGAAGTTTGTCGGATGGGGCGGACTGTCACAGGCATTTGATGAGAATAACGCAGGCTGGAGCAAAGAATATGCAGAGCTGAAAGACCTTTTATCTGATGAGGAATACAGTGCTGCAAGGGCAACAGTAAATAACGCCTTTTATACTTCACCGGAGATTGCCATGTGCATAAATTCGGCACTTGTCCAGTTTGGTTTCAGAGGCGGCAATGTATTAGAGCCATCTATGGGTATCGGTAACTTCTTTGGAAGTATGCCGGCACCAATGCAGAGAAGCAAGCTGTATGGGGTGGAGCTTGACAGCATTTCAGGAAGAATTGCAAAGCAGCTTTATCAGAATGCCAATATCAGTATCACAGGATTTGAGAATACCACATATCCGGATAACTTCTTTGATGTGGTTGTCGGAAATGTGCCATTTGGTGATTATAAGGTATTTGATCCAAAGTACAACAAGTATAACTTCCGTATCCACGATTATTTTCTGGCAAAAGCACTTGATCAGGTAAGACCGGGAGGCATGGTTGCAGTAATCACCACAAAGGGAACACTTGATAAGGCAAATCCTACTATCCGAAAGTATCTGGCTGAAAGAGCAGAGCTTGTGGGAGCAGTAAGACTTCCGAATACTGCATTTAAAGATAATGCAGGAACCGAAGTGACAGCAGATATCCTGTTTTTGCAGAAGAGGGAGAGAAAGATTGATATTGAACCGGACTGGGTGCACTTAGGTGTCACCGAGGATGGCATAGCAGTCAACTCTTACTTTGCAGAACATCCGGAAATGATGCTTGGGGCTATGGAATATGATACAAGAATCTATGGACAGGACAGCAGATATACAGTCTGTGTCAGTGATGATGAAAACTTTAACATGTATGAAGCATTGAATAAAGCAATCGCCAATATCAAAGCCCAGATGACAGATTTTGAGAGAGTGGCAGATGAGGCGGAGCAGACGGAGGAAGTTATCCCGGCTGATCCGGATGTGAGAAACTACACTTACACATTTTTTGAAGGAAAGCTCTATTACAGGGAAAATTCTGAGATGGTAAGAAAAGAGGTATCACAGACTGCCGAGGAGCGAATCCGAAGTCTTGATGAAATCAGACAGATAACAAGAGAGCTGATTGATATCCAGATGGATGGCTGCAGTGAGGAGGAGCTTTCTGATAAGCAGAGACTTCTTAATGTGAAATACGATGCCTTTATAAAGCAGTATGGAGCCATTACCTCAAAAGCAAACAGAATAGCTTTCAGAGATGACAGCGATTACCCGCTTCTTTGCAGTCTTGAGGAAGTAAACGAAGACGGGGAGGTGAAAAAAGCGGATATGTTTTATAAGCAGACGATTAAGGCAAAGACTGTCATAGACAGAGTGGAGACGGCTGTTGAAGCATTAAATGTATCCGTCAATGAATTTGGATATGTGAATCTTGCCTATATGCTCTCTATCTATGAGCCAGATATTACTAATGCAAAGGAAGAGCTTGCAGAAAAGTCCGGGCAGACAGTGGATGAGATAACATTTAGTGATGATGCTTTGGCAGAGCTTAGAAGGGCAGTTCTTGTGGAAGAACTGGATGGACTGATTTTCCTTAATCCCGACCGTTACAACGAGAACAATCCTGATATCGGCTGGGAGACAGCAGACGAGTATCTTTCCGGCAATGTGAGAGACAAGCTCCGTGTAGCAAAGGCTATGGCAGCGGATACAGACAATCCGCAGGCAGAAAGATTTGCAGGCAATGTGGCAGCACTGGAAAAGGTGCAGCCGGAGTGGATTGAAGCTTCAGATATTGATGTAAAGATTGGTACGACATGGATTGAGCCGCTTGATTATGAGCAGTTTATCTATGAGCTTCTCAATACACCAAGAAGAGCAAGGGCAGTCAGAAGCCAGTTTTACAATACAGGCATTCAGGTACACTTAAATAAGATGAGCATGGAATGGTTCATCGAGAATAAGAGCATGGATAAGCATTCAGTGGCAGCTACTAGGACTTATGGTACAAGCCGCATGGATGCTTATTCTATTTTTGAGGATACGCTGAATCTTAAAACTGTAACAGTAAGGGACAGGATTGATGACGGTGATGGCAAATATCATTACGAAGTCAATAAGAATGAGACAATGCTTGCAAGCGGCACTTGAAGAGAT
>SKFA01001403.1_pt1 | contig 13987 bp, 10 predicted proteins | sample 4820291 | NCBI WGS metagenome assembly SKFA01 (sample SAMN11008795, study PRJNA524170) | human gut metagenome | isolation source: fecal sample from pouch patient p30 | place: Israel: Tel-Aviv | reverse complement strand
ACTTTATAGACCAATTAAAATGCAGTTTCTGCAGGTCAACGTCTGACCATCATTGTCATCACTCTGGCCATTAGAGTAACCTTCTGCATTCATCCTTTTGTAAAAAGTTTATATTAGTATCAGCAATTAACCGGACCTGATACTGATATGAGTCTTACCGCATATACGGTCAATTTCAGCAATTAATTACATTATCCACGCCAAAGTATTTGTCATCACAATGATGGTACCTTCTTTCAGACACCATTTTTTCAACTCCGTTTTCCACGGACCGCACTCTTATGTCAAGAGTGCGGTCCGTGGATACAACCAGAGACCGACTGACACGAGTCAGAGGAAACGACGGATATGTTCAGTCGTAAAATATCTATCAAAAAACATGATTAAGGTCAAAAATGTTTGATATTTACAATTTATGAAGATGACAATAATTATAGATATATGAGAACATAAATGAAAATAATTATCATTACAGCAATCATTTGTACTTTGTATTAATGAGGGATGAAATGTTATATAATATACCTTGTCGAATTTATATCCTTTCCACTCTGTCATTATGCATTTCTGGGATAGTTTCTACTGCAACCGCAACTTCTTCAGAAACAAAAATCAGCAACGAAGAGACGCTCGTCGTGACCACGAATCGTTCGGCAAGCAACCTTTGGGAAAGCCCGGCGACTATACAGGTTATTGACCAACAAACATTGCAGAACTCCACCAATGCCTCCATAGCCGATAATTTGCAGGACATCCCCGGAGTAGAGATAACAGACAACTCCTTGGCAGGCCGTAAACAAATCCGCATTCGTGGCGAAGCATCCTCCCGTGTTTTAATTCTCATTGATGGTCAGGAGGTAACTTATCAGCGCGCCGGAGATAATTATAGTGTGGGACTGTTGATAGATGAGTCTGCGCTGGAGCGTGTTGAGATAGTGAAAGGTCCATATTCCGTACTGTACGGTTCACAGGCAATTGGCGGTATTGTTAACTTCATCACCAAAAAGGGAGGTAACAAACTTGCATCTGGAGTTGTGAAAGCTGTTTATAATTCCGCAACAGCAGGCTGGGAAGAATCAATCGCGGTCCAGGGGAGCATCGGTGGATTTGATTATCGCATCAACGGTAGTTATTCTGATCAGGGCAATCGTGATACGCCGGATGGACGTCTGCCGAATACCAACTATCGTAACAATAGTCAGGGTGTATGGTTGGGTTATAACTCCGGAAACCATCGTTTTGGCCTCTCGCTTGATCGCTACAGACTCGCGACACAAACTTACTATGAGGATCCAGACGGAAGTTATGAGGCATTTAGTGTCAAAATACCTAAACTTGAACGAGAGAAAGTTGGGGTATTCTATGACACAGACGTGGACGGTGACTATCTAAAAAAATTCATTTCGACGCGTATGAGCAGACCATCCAGCGCCAATTTGCCAACGAAGTAAAAACGACACAGCCTGTTCCCAGTCCGATGATTCAGGCTCTGACCGTTCATAACAAGACTGACACCCATGATAAGCAATACACTCAGGCGGTCACATTGCAGAGTCACTTTTCGCTGCCTGCTAATAATGAACTTGTTACCGGTGCACAGTACAAACAAGACAGGGTCAACCAAAGGTCCGGTGGCATGACCTCAAGCAAATCTCTGACCGGCTTCATTAATAAGGAAACACGAACTCGCTCCTATTATGAGTCAGAGCAAAGTACAGTCTCACTATTCGCACAAAATGACTGGCAATTCGCCGATCACTGGACATGGACAATGGGAGTTCGCCAATACTGGCTTTCTTCAAAGTTGACGCGTGGTGACGGAGTATCATATACCGCAGGCATTATAAGCGATACCTCTCTTGCCAGAGAGTCTGCGAGTGATCACGAAATGGTAACATCTACAAGCCTGCGCTATTCAGGTTTCGATAACCTGGAGTTACGCGCTGCGTTCGCGCAAGGCTACGTATTTCCCACACTCTCCCAGCTTTTTATGCAGACATCTGCGGGCGGCAGTGTCACATACGGAAATCCTGATCTTAAGGCTGAACACTCCAATAACTTTGAATTAGGTGCACGATATAATGGTAATCAGTGGCTGATTGACAGCGCAGTTTACTACTCAGAAGCTAAAGATTATATTGCAAGTCTGATCTGTGATGGCAGTATAGTTTGCAATGGTAACACCAACTCCTCCCGTAGTAGCTACTATTATTATGACAATATTGATCGGGCAAAAACATGGGGACTGGAAATAAGTGCAGAATATAATGGCTGGGTTTTCTCGCCATATATCAGTGGCAATTTAATTCGTCGGCAATATGAAACTTCAACATTAAAAACAACTAATACAGGTGAACCAGCGATAAACGGACGTATAGGGCTGAAACATACTCTTGTGATGGGTCAGGCCAACATAATCTCTGATGTTTTTATTCGTGCTGCCTCTAGTGCAAAAGATGACAGTAACGGTACCGAAACAAATATTCCGGGCTGGGCCACTCTCAACTTTGCAGTAAATACAGAATTCGGTAACGAGGATCAGTACCGGATTAACCTGGCACTCAATAACCTGACAGACAAACGCTACCGTACAGCACATGAAACTATTCCTGCAGCAGGTTTTAATGCAGCTATAGGTTTTGTATGGAATTTCTGATGACAAAAACAATCGTTATGGAATTCTTTGTCCTGATCTGCCCGCTTTGCGGGCAGGCTAACGAACGTATTGTGTTTGTTGAAGGTTTTTCGTCGTTGTTTTCCATCTGTAGATGAATATTTATTCTTCCCGCCAGCATGATTCTATACTCATTGCTACGACAATGACTTATAAAGCTGGCTACTGAGCCTATACCTTTGTAATTCAAAAGTGATATCAGTTCACAACGCAATACTATTTTTAGATTATTTACTCTCCCCCAGATACTGAATCAATGGATAATACCTTTTGATTTATCCCGACGCGGAAGAAGGTGGAATAAATATTCTCCTTCTATTGCCCCCTACTCCAACTATCATATTTTACAATATCAACGAACCGTCCATGCCGGGCTGAAATTCTCTTCCTGAAACAGCTCTGTCAGCCCGCTAATCTGTTTGAGCCTCAGCACTTCATCCTGATCCATGCCCAACTCTGTGCCAATACGCTCATCTGTCCAGCCCAGACGCGAAAGGTCCCTGACAATGTCAGACATTGACGTTATCTGGTGTTTTCCCCTGGCACGGTTATGCCGTATGGTCGCGGCAATACGTGATGCCTATCCCTTTCTCTCTGGATTAATACAGGCCACTGGCAGCCAGCCCTTCAGACGTTTTCTCGTATCCGCTTTCCTGCCCAGCAACTGACGATGAAAACCATCCACTACCAGATAATGCTCCTTCTCTTCCGAAACCACCACAGGCTGCGTGAATCCATCCTGCTCCAGTGAATGTTTAAGCAGTTTTTTTTCACTGGAAGACATGACATTGGGATTGTAATCGTTGGCCACCACCTCATCCGCTTTCACCCACAACACACAGTCCACAGGCTCCTGTGCAAAAGGGCTGACCTCATGCAACACCCTGCGCAGATGATTAAGGGCTCGTATGGTCTCTTCTTCAGATCGTTCCTGACTGAAGTACTGTCGAATCATGTTGCTCAATACTTCCACCTCAGGTGTCACAGAATCCCCCATTCCTTCCTCCTTTCTTTCATACGCTGCAGATAACGTTCATAGTGCCGGGGTTTGTTCGGACTGAAGGAGAGGGTCCGACACCAGAAATCATTCTTTATGAGTGTCTTACAGATACGTCGCCAGGACGGGATATCCCGGCTCCCCAGGTCATTCTCCTGTTCATCCGGGATGTCATCCGGGAAGCCCCGCGTCTGATACCAGCGCAGGTAGACAGCAATTTTATTACGGTAATGTTCTGCCGTTCTTTCCGGCATCACATCCAGCAGGAACATCGCATAGCTACGCCAGGTATGATGAGGTGGCTTCGTGATACGCTTACGCAGGGCAAAATAGGCACCGCTCTCATTGGCATAAAGCGCCCCGCTGGCAGCACCCGACACCCGCTCACACATCCTGGCCCAGGTTTCCGGCTCCAGAACATGGTAAAGCCACAGTCCCTTACGCTGTTCCGGGCCAAAAGGCTCACAGACCCGCATGTTGCGTAACGGCACGCCGGCACGGTACATCAGGTCATACAGGGGATTGTAGATAGCTCGGGTTCTGGCGTTATATATCCATATATCACGAGCTTTCCAGTCATACAACGGATACAAGGTGTAATAAAACCCTTCAGGTGACGCTGTGGTCCAGGGTTTATCATCTGCATATCTCAGTTTGCGCTGAGACACCAGTCCCACAAAGCGATTGAGCGATTCATCAGCACGAACACCAGTCAGTATTGCCACTCCACACCGGTTACCGGCAAACCAGGAAGAAAATGCCGGAACAAATTCTTCAAACGTCATGGCATACCGATAAAATGGGAAGTACGACATATCTGTAATAGCGTCATCTGGTGGCTGACGAACCCACTCCACACCTGGTTCCCAGCATATCCATTCCGGCTGAAACTGAGAGACACCGTTTACCGTAGTCAGGGGGAGTGCCACCCAGTAAAAAGTCTCCGTCACATCCCGATACATCTCCCTCATCTTCAGAATGTGTGCAATTGTGCACTGGTACTGAGCTTCCCAGTCAATGAATAATACAGAGAAACGACGTTTCTTCCTGCGAGCCACATCGGCCGTAAGATGGAGCAGCACAGTAGAGTCTTTTCCTCCGGAAAAAGACAAACAGACAGAAGAAAATGTCTCAAACAACCACTCAATACGGTGAACGGCCGCACACAGGACATCCTCACCCGTCAGGATTTTTTTCGCGGAAAAATCACTGTTCATTCCCCTTCCCCACAGGTTCTAAAGGCTTCAAAGTAATATTGTCCGACAGCACGTTACGCCATTTATAGTACATAGCGGCAGAACCACCTGAATATGGCAAACAATACAAACTGATATTACTCATCCTCCCACTCCTTGTTGTGTAATAGAATTCGTTTAATTTGATGATGTTATGTCAGAACGAAAGCTAACAAGATAATTTCTATCGGTATAGCCAACACACTCGATGGACCCCATATCAGGATAAAACGCTACAGTATAACCGCTGCCATACAGAGCATGGCGGTCACGAACACGGGTACCGCCAGGGTGATGACATAGTCACGTACGCGTAAACGTAAATTGTTCGCCATAATGATCAATGCATAACAATGAACGCCAGTCTTTATTTACAAAGACGCGCACCGACAAATAACTCACTGGTAACATAGCGTACTATTTCGCATCGCTGGCCCCGGACGCGATCAAACAAATAACCAGGTAAGCCTGTGGTCTGCACGGCAGGCATATCCGGTAAGCGAACAGTAACTCCCCGAGGCCAAAGAGTGCCCAACAGAGACAAAATGTCCTCAGGCGTATCCGTATTCAACATGGGAAAAATAGGGTAATGCCAGAGCAGGCAGAAACTGAGAAACAATCCTGCAGGTGCTCTTAAAAGACAACTGTAAGTTTCTGACTCTTCAGACTGCTTAATCACATCATCATGCTCCGCCAGCACCGGCTTTTCAATAAACAGCGCGCGATACGGTTCCAGTTCTTTAATCCGTGCTTTCACTATCAACCACTATCAGCACGCTGGTGCAATCGTGGAAATCAAGACCAGACTCAATCTGATTGCCAAAAGCTTCACGAATAGCCCCAGTTCTTTACAACCATTCAGTTTGAGGGTATCGAAGCCGATTTCGTGCAGGGTTTTAATACCGTCGATAGCATTTGCCGGACGATCGCCGCCAACCCTACGATAATTTTATGTGCTGTCCATCACTTCTATCAACATCATTTTCTGTCCTTTGTACTACGACCATTTCCTGTTATTTGAATCAATTCAATATCGCTAGGATAAGATAATTCATAACCGTAAAGTAACCGACGCCAGACAAGAGTTGATAACTTAGATGTTATCTGACGCAGAAGAAAAGAGAGAATTTTTGACTTTTATCAAAGACCCATTTGAACTCTTGTTTTCATGTTTTTGCATAATTGAATTTATTAAATATATTTCTCGTCAAATAACATGTTAAACGTGAGGTATATCTCCATGCTTATCATTAAAACATTAACAAACATTATGATTTAATGATTAAAACTAATGGCAATATAAGTCAATTTAATCGCCGCATTTGTTGACAATTGCCAACATCATTTTATAACCTGATATTAAATCCAGCCGGTACATTTTTTCTAATTACTTATGAATAAGCAGGAGGATGAGGATGTCTACGAAATTATGGGGCGGACGTTTTGATATGCCAACAAATAAACTCGTTGAACAATATAATGCAACTATCACGCTGGAGCAGCGCCTATGCCCCTTTGATATTCAAGGAAGCATAGTTCATGCCACGATGTTAGGACGTCAGGGAATAATCACACAGGATGAAGCCAATACAATTATTAGAGGTTTGAGACAAGTAAGTAAAGAAATTGAAGACGGCCAATTCATTTTCGATACTGTAGATGAAGATATTCATATGGCCATTGAAAGACGGATGACTGAAATTATTGGCCCTGTTGGTGGTAAACTCCACACGGGGCGAAGTCGTAATGATCAAACCACTGTTGATTCTAAAATGCATATGCGAGCAATTATCCGTGAAATTCAAGAGGATATTACCAACCTGCAAAAAATAATAATTAACAAAGCAGAAAACAATATTAATGTCATCATGCCAGGCTATACTCATTTGCAAACAGGTCAGCCCATTCTTTTATCTCACTGGATTATGGCATATTACTGGATGTTGCGTCGTGACTGGAATAGGTTTGAAGATCTGTATCAACGGATGGGAGAATGCCCTTTGGGGGCAGCGGCTCTCGCCGGTACGACATTCCCTATTGATCGTAATTTTACGGCTCGTGAACTTGGTTTTGATAAGCCAACTGAGAATAGTATTGATTCTGTCAGTGACCGCGACCATATGGTCGAATTCACCGCGGCAGCAGCGATGTGTTTTATGCATCTAACTCGCCTTTCAGAGGAACTGATTTTATTCTCTAGCCAAGACTTTAAATTTATTGAACTTTCTGATGACTTCTGTACAGGATCCAGCATCATGCCGCAGAAAAAGAACCCTGATGTGGCGGAAAAAATGCGTGGTAAAGGTGGGAGAATGTATGGAAATCTGATGGCCATGCTGACTATTATGAAAGGCATACCGCTAGCGTATAATACAGACATGAGCGAGGATAAAGAGCAGGTCTATGACTCAATGGATACTCTACAGGCCAGCTTAAGAATAATGGCACCTATGATCGAAAAAATGGTTATCCTTGCCGAAAATACGCGTGCAGCAGCCGCTCGAGGATTCTCGAATGCAACAGATATGGCCGATTATCTGGTCCGTAAAGGTATTCCTTTCAGAGAAGCTCACCATATTGTTGGTAGTGCAGTAAATTACTGTATTAAACATAAAAAAATGTTAGAAGAGCTTACTATGGAAGAATTCTCCACATTTGATAATAAAATAGAAAAAGATATTTATGAAAGTATTTCTCTGGAGGCTTGCATTAAGGCCAGGATGTCTTATGGTGGAACCGGACCTGATGCTGTCAAAAAACAAATAGAGATTGCAAAATCACTTTTAAAATAGTTAAGAATTATAATGTTTAAGATTCCCCGGATATTATATCCGGGAATATCTTTGAGGTTGAAAAATGGACGCTCTATTTTTTATACAACTATTTATTGTTCTGGCCTGTATTGGAATCGGCGGAAAATACGGCGGAATGGGGCTTGGTGCTGGAGGTGGGTTAGGGGTTGCAATATTGGTTTTGGGCTTTGGACTGAAACCCTCCTCTCCCTCCATTACTGCTATGTTAATTATTATTTGTGTTATTAGTGCTGTCAGTATATTACAAGCTGTTGGAGGATTAGATTATTTAGTCAGGGTCGCAGAACGGATACTCCGTAAGAAACCACAGGCGATAACCTTTGTAGCGCCAATATTAACTTCAGTATTTACACTATTTTGTGGGACGACTTATGTCGCTTTCTCCTTATACCCTGTTATTGCTGAAGTCGCCGCTGAAGCAAAAGTACGTCCAGAACGTGCATTATCTGCAACGGTCATTGCAGCCAGTGTGGCAGTGGCTGCCAGCCCTATGAGTGCAGCAACTGCCGGGATGCTGGCTATACTTCATGAGTATGCAGGGATCACGTTAGGGCAAATATTATCTATTGCCCTTCCTTCGTTTTTTATGGCTGCAATTGTTACCAGCTTTTCAGTCTACAAGCGTGGTAAAGAACTGGAAGATGATCCTGAATTTCAAAGGCGTGTTGCAGCAGGTGAGTATGAGTTCATGCACACCGAACAGAAAAAAGAATATGTCGCTGCACCAGGTGCAAGAAAAGGGGTTGCTATTTTTGCCATAGGAGTCGTGCTGGTCCTTATTCTCGGATCTTTTACTGAGCTTCTTCCGTCGTGGGATGGAAAAAGATTATCAACCCCAATGGTCATCCAGATGATTATGTTGACTGCAGCTTTATTGATCATGATTGTGGGGAAAGTTCCAAGCAATAAATTTAACAGTGGCTCTGTGTTCCGTGCTGGTTTGATGGGGGTTGTGGCAATACTTGGTGTTTCGTGGATGACTGCAACATTTTTTGATGCTTATCAGGCAGAGCTGATCAATGTTTTTGGCAATCTTGTAAATGATGCGCCTTTGCTGTTTGGCTTTATCGTATTCTTGTTTTCTCTGGTGATCATGAGCCCGGCTGCGACAGTAGCTGCGATTATGCCATTAGGAGTCACCCTGGGTATTCCTGCACCTTATCTTATTGCAATTTTTGCCTGTACTTGTGGTGATTTTATTATACCCGGAGCGAATCAGATTGGTTGTGTGGCGTTTGACAGAACTGGTACTACCAGAATTGGGCGCTTTGTTATCAACCATAGCTATATACGTCCTGGGTTCGTCATGGTCATTTCCCAGGTTGTTTTTGCCTACTTAATTGCGCAGGTTATTCTGTAACATTAAGGAATAAATGAAGAGGATAACACTGTGGCATGACGAATTAGCCCCCTTCAGCGTTTTTGAGGAAGGGGGATTAAGAAAATATTACACAGCTGTAAGAATACTTCTCTGATTACACTAATATAGTGGAAAAAAGGAAGCAGAAGATAGTTGAAGCCAGAACGGTAATCAGACCGGGTAACATATAACTGTGATTTACTACATACTTGCCAACTCTGGTTGTTCCTGTTCTGTCAAACGCCACGCAAGCAATTTGTGCACCACCAGGAATAATGAATGATCCGCACGTTACCGGAAGCAAAGCTATGAGCGTCTCAGTCGAATATCCCATTAATACGCCAGCAGGAAATAATGCCACAGCAGTTGCTGCGGGACTGTAAATCACAGCAGAAAGAACAAACACAATCACACCGAATATAACTGGGTTATGAAAATCATTGAAAGTGTTATTAAATAAATCTTGCCATGCTTCAAAGAAAGAACTCATCATCCATGAAAGACCAAATATGGCAACAACTCCAACCAGACCGGCCTTAAAAACGGATCCTGAGTCAAGTTTCGATGGAGAAATCCGACATACCATCATAATGATACATGCTGTAGTCAACATGATGATTTGCAATGCTGTTGGAATACTCATCCGTTCTACACCGGCACTGGTATTCCATACCGGACGTAATTCTGGAACAGAGCCTAAAACAACAACCAAAATGATCCCAGAAATAAAAATCATCAGGGCTTTCTTCGCTGTTTTAGATATAATACTGATTGTACGTTCCCCAGTTTTTACTGACTCAAATTCACCTTCTGCAACTCTGCGTTGAAACTCTGGGTCCGTTTCAAGATCATGGCCCCGTTTATAAACAAACAAACAACCAACAAGACACCCCAAAATAGTTCCCGGTACAGTAATCAATAAAATATCTAAAGCAGAAACATGTAATCCGGAAAAGACCGCAATCGTTCCTGTAACGACCGCACTTACTGGGCTCGCTATAAGACCAAAGTTGGCGGCAATGACTGACATTGACATGGCGCGTTCTGGCCTCACTCTTGCATCAGCTGCGATTTCAGCAATAACAGGATAAATGGAAAAAGCGACATAACCAGTTCCACATATTGCCGTAAAAAGATAAGCAACTGCTGGCCCAAGAAACGTGATTGCACCAGGCCTCTTTTGCAGTATTTTTTCAGCTATTGTCACGAAAAGATCAAGACCTCCCGCTGCCTGCAGGATAGCAATACATGTGATAACAGCAAGAATAATGGAAATGACAGTGATAGGCGGGGAATCAGGCGGGACTCCAAAACCAAAAGTCAGAATTGCGAGCCCTAATCCCCCCGCCGCCCCTAAGCCGATTCCACCAAAGCGCCCACCTATCCCAATGCATGTAAGTACTATTGCAAACTGAATTACGAATAACATCATAACCAATCCCTTTCGTCAACAAATAGCTTAATATCATGCACATAATGTGCGAATAAACATGATAAATAAATTTGTTATGATAGTATATAAAGAAATATAATTTAATATATTATTTATAGTTATGAATAGATAGGAGCTGTAATCAGAGTATATTATGGATAAAAGAAAAGAACTATTTGAATCTATTAAAGATTATTTGCTTGATGAAGCTAATCGTAAAGCCGATGGCCGTATAGAAACAGAAACGGAACTTGCAACTCGTTTTAACACCTCCCGATATAAAGTCCGTCAGGCACTTAGTACTCTCGTCCAAATGGGAATGCTTGAACGAGCCCCTCGCAGAGGAAGTCTGTTAAAAAACGTTGGCCAGAGTAGTATTAACGACCAATTGTTGATGCAGTTTGATCTATCTGGGTTTGATATCTCGGAATTTACAGAGGCCAGAATTTTAGTTGAGTGCGCGATCATTCCACTGGCAACACGCCGAATTTTCCCAGCGATGCTCTCCAAACTTGAAAATGAATTGAGATTGATTGAGGAAAATGCAGACAATCCACAAATAGCAGATCAACATGATCGGGATTTTCACCTGCTCTTGCTTCAGGCCAGTGGTAATCGTGTTCTGCAGGTTTTCTCTGATGTGTTAATCGCTTATTTTGAGAAAACAAGAGAGTCGTTACCGGATAATGATTGTCAATACTTCCTTGATACTGCTTCAAAACAGAGAGAGATATTGTCGTATATCAAAAAAGGCGATGCCCAAATGGCTTCAGAGTTAATGCGAGTTCATTTACTGGAAAAGAAAATATAGCATTAAATCTTTCAAAAACTAAAACTCAACCGGAAAACTTATCTGGTGTGAGTGCTATGTGATATCACTGTCAAGTTATTAGCTGTGTTTATCCTAATAAGGTATCTTTGATATATAAGCGAGCTTTATTGGTAAAGAGAGCGCTATCATAGCAGACTATGTTAAGTTAGAGCAGGGATGCGTAAGTCTGAGTGCCACGTCTTCTGTACGTATCGACGCCTTATACGATCTGGAAAATATTATCAGGCATAAACATAAAGGAGAACTTGCCTGAGTAGTTGCCTTTTGAGAAATTTATCTTCACTGGATGGGAGTTACCTGCCAACATGTGTTCCCGTCCAAGGACAGAACCAACAGTTGGGTGTTGATTACCTGGTGACGCGGAACCAACAGAAGTTGTAATTATGCAGGTCTGAGGAGATCAGTATCAGAGATATCCGAATGAACTGTGATAATGGTTTGACAAAAACGGATAACAATACAACAGAACACGTTCTTAGTAATCTCAGCCATGGAAATAAAAATTAGATGTATCTCCAATCAGTGAGTTGCGTGGAAATTACAAGGTTCTGCTGTACGATCTGAGTGGGTTAACTTGATATTTTGTACTCGTCACAGAAAATATACAGAGATATACACTCTGGTGTAATCACTGTTGTAGGTTGATCAGGTGTCACTCTTTTTACTATAATGTTTAGTATAAGCAATGTTTTTTCAAAAAACGTTCTTAGAAGTAGAGTTACTAACTCCAAAGTTAATGACACAGAACCAATGATAAAAAAAACTAATCCATTTCCCTCTTAAAATTTTTAACAAAAATAATTTCACATTTTATTTTAACGGGGAAATATTAAATAGTATATCTAACCTAGGGAAAGTTAATTAAATTCCATAAGTAACAATAGGGTTGATTTTTAAATCACTATATAGAATATTTATATAGATTTAGGTATTACGTTGGCAAGCTAGGTTGGAAAAATGAACAATGTATTAATTGTTGATGACGATATATTAGTAGCTGATGTGATTCGTCGCATTGTAGAACAAACCCCGGCATTTAAATGCTGTGGCATAGCGTTATCACTTGGTCAGGCGAAAGAAATTATATCTGTAAATAAAAAACTGGCTGACTTGATTTTGCTTGATCTTTATATCAATAAAGATAACGGACTTGATTTACTCCCTTTTCTTCATAGCATTCATTGCAAAAGTGATGTTATTGTAATTTCTGCTGCTGATGACTCTGCGACAATTAAAGATTCATTACATTATGGTGTTTCTGATTATCTGATAAAGCCATTTCATATCTCACGTTTGGTTGATTCGCTTACACGATGGAAACATAAAAAGACTCTTCTTGAGAGTCAGAAGATATTCAATCAATCAGAACTGGATTTATTAACTCACAAAATAATTCCGAACACAGAAAAAATAAGACATTTACCCAAAGGACTGTCAACAGATACATTGCGAATTATTTGTAGGTGGATTGATGAGCATCAACATAAAAAATTCACACTCAATGAACTGGCCAGTGGTATTAAGATATCCAGAATCTCATGCAGAAAATATATCATCTGGCTGGTAAGTTGCCATATATTGGCATTTGATTTTTCCTGTGGTGTCACTGGTCGCCCTGCTTATCGTTACTGGATAAGACATCAATATTACCCATATATTAAAAAATATAGTGAAAAACCGTAAGCCTTTTAATCATTTATCTACCATAATTATGACATCTACTTAATCACAATAAACTCATCGTGCGATAATTTCTGGAGAGTGTGTTCCGGATATTAAGAGGATAAACGTATGGTCAGGGAATAGTTATGTGCGGTAAATATGGAAGATTTCAGATTTTTTGACATTTACACTGATGCATGGCACTCCCCCATTGTTCAGAAAGAGTATATTCTCCCGGATGCTTCGTTACCAATCCTGCCCGTTTTTTCCGCAATTTTATCGTGAATGAATTTGTCCTGGAACAACATTGGTCTACCAGTGAACAGAGGATATTATTTCTCTGGATTCAACTGTGAATTCGCTCATCTATCTGCCAAGTAATACTCCACGGTTTTTGATAAGCACATTTTATGAATGTTACTCATCATCACGATGAGCATCAGGATATCATTAACAAGCCCCTCCCGATAAATCCGGAATTAACCACATTTCATGGGTACAAGAAAACCATTATGTATTGAAATGGTCCCCATTATTCATGTCTGTCACTTTATTCATTAAACTGCCTAAAACCAATACTATAAAAGCCCCGGCACGTTACCGGGGCGAGGTTATTAGTACTGATTGAATATCTGCTGGATCTGCTGCGGATCTTTGGTTTGCGTCAGAGCCAGTTGCAGCAGAACACGTGCTTTTTGCGGGTTCAACGTGCCAGAGGCGACGAAGCCATATTTCGCATCATCCACTTCGGCATCCTGAGTGGTTGCTCCCGTCGGTACGCGGGAAGAACGCACTACCGCAGTGCCGTTTTTCGCGGCGGTCGCCAGGGTGTCAAACACGGATTTATACAGGTTACCGTTACCCACACCAGCGCTAACGATGCCATCATAGCCCGCATCTACCAGTGCTTTAGCCGGAAGATCGGATGCGTTAGCGTAGTTATAAACAATGCCGACTTTCGGCAGTTCATTCAGCTTAGAGA
>SKFA01001387.1_pt1 | contig 14094 bp, 8 predicted proteins | sample 4820291 | NCBI WGS metagenome assembly SKFA01 (sample SAMN11008795, study PRJNA524170) | human gut metagenome | isolation source: fecal sample from pouch patient p30 | place: Israel: Tel-Aviv | reverse complement strand
CGCTGTATGAATCCCGCCTGAAGGGAAAGCTGCACGTAATCAGCAAGCGATATACGCAGCGAATTGAGCGGCATAACCTGAATCTGAGGCAGCACCTGGCACGGCTGGGACGGAAGTCGCTGTCGTTTTCAAAATCGGTGGAGCTGCATGACAAAGTCATCGGGCATTATCTGAACATAAAACACTATCAATAAGTTGGAGTCATTACCGATTATATAGGCATAAAAGATAAATGAGATAGTATTTTCATCAGTGTGAAAATGAACATTGATTTAAATAATGAGTTTGAGTTTTTTTGTTTTTATTGTGAATGATATTTAATTTATGAATATATTAAGAAGAAGCCTTGTCCGGTCGCCTTAAATCGACAAAAGGCATTGTGGCGCTTCTGTGTAGTCTCTGACCTTATCGTAATCATTAATAAATACTATTTATTCGTCGTTTGTATTCATTGGGTTGATTATTAAGGTGCCGTTCGTTGCTGTTGCAACCTGTTTGTCACCGTTAATTATTTGTTACCCACAGAACAGAACTATGGAATGCGATCTGCTGATGATTAAAATTGAAAAAGTAATTAATAAAAATGACCTTAAGGCATTTATCGCTTTTCCATCATCACTTTATCCCGACGATCCAAACTGGATACCCCCTTTATTCATTGAACGCAACGAGCATTTGTCTGCGAAAAATCCGGGGACGGACCATATCATCTGGCAGGCGTGGGTGGCAAAAAAAGCGGGGCAGATAGTTGGGCGTATTACCGCGCAAATAGATACCTTGCACCGCGAGCGTTACGGCAAAGATACCGGTCATTTCGGCATGATTGACGCCATTGATGATCCGCAGGTTTTTGCCGCGTTGTTTGGCGCAGCGGAAGCGTGGTTGAAGTCACAAGGTGCAAGTAAGATCAGCGGTCCTTTCAGCCTGAATATCAATCAGGAAAGCGGATTACTGATTGAAGGTTTTGACACACCACCCTGTGCGATGATGCCACACGGCAAACCGTGGTATGCCGCGCATATTGAACAACTGGGTTATCACAAAGGCATTGATTTACTGGCGTGGTGGATGCAGCGAACCGATCTCACTTTCTCTCCGGCGCTAAAAAAACTGATGGATCAGGTGCGCAAAAAGGTGACCATTCGCTGCATCAATCGTCAGCGGTTTGCCGAAGAGATGCAGATCCTGCGTGAGATTTTCAACTCTGGCTGGCAGCACAACTGGGGATTTGTGCCGTTTACCGAACATGAATTCGCGACCATGGGCGATCAACTTAAATATCTGGTGCCGGACGATATGATCTATATCGCTGAGATTGATTCTGCACCCTGCGCGTTTATTGTCGGCTTGCCGAACATCAACGAGGCGATTGCCGATCTGAACGGATCGCTCTTTCCCTTCGGCTGGGCAAAATTGCTGTGGCGTTTGAAAGTCAGCGGTGTGCGAACTGCGCGAGTACCGCTGATGGGCGTGCGCGACGAGTATCAGTTCAGCCGCATCGGCCCGGTGATTGCGCTGTTATTGATTGAAGCCTTACGCGATCCGTTTGCCCGCCGGAAGATCGATGCGCTGGAGATGTCATGGATCCTCGAAACCAATACAGGCATGAATAACATGCTGGAACGCATTGGGGCGGAGCCGTACAAGCGTTACCGATTGTATGAAAAGCAGATTTAATACCAGCTAACTCAGGTTCATCTCCAGCGGCACCGCCGAGCGAATCAAATGGTGGCCTTCCAGCTCGATATCGTGGAGATTCTTTTTCACGGTCCGCACATGATCGCGTGCTGCGCGCTGGGCGACGTGCGGCAGCCGCTGCAACACCGCGTTGTAGATCCGCGCATGCTGGCGATCGATCTGCTTTTTTTGCTGTGGTCGATGGTAGAGATTATTTACGCTGGCAAACACTGAATTAAACATCAGATCGGTCAATGATTGCAGCGTAAACACCAGCACCTGATTGTGAGAAGCCTGACAAATGGCGAGATGGAAAGCGTGATCCAACTGCGCATGTTCGATCAGCGAAATCTCTTTGTTGTTCTCACTGGCGGCGAGCATTTTTTCATAACAGCGGGTTATCACAACAAAATCAGCCTGCGTTCCCAGCGTTGCCGCCAGCCTTGCCGATTCGCCCTCCAGTAATGCGCGAACGTCGAGCAGATCGTACAGCGTTCGCGGCTGCGTACTGAACAGATGGATCAGCGGGCTGGTGTCCTGCACCCGATTAAGCCGTGCGACACGAGAATCGCGACCCTGCGCCGTTTCAATAATCCCGCGCCCGCGCAGCACGGTCAGCCCTTCACGCAGTGCGGAGCGTGAGAAGCCGAGCTTTTCACACAGTCGACGTTCCGAGGGAAGCGGCTGACCGACCTTCAGTACGCCGTCGATAATTAACCGTTCGATACTCTCTGCAACCACTTCGCAAATAGGGCGACGTTCATCTTTCATTCCCGGACCTCGTGCACAGGTAGGACCAATTTTTCTGTTCTTAACTCGCAAAACACGCACATCACGTAAGTGATTATGTTACATCAATTTAACATTGAGTTAACCAAGACAAGGTCACAGAGCTGGAAAAAAAATGGTCTGACCGGTAGCTAAAGAGATAGACGAAAACGAAAAGCCCGCTTAATAACTGTTCACAGAAGCAGCGCGCAAAAATCAGCTGCCACACAACACAACAAAGCGAAGCCTACTCATGAGCATCTTGTACGAAGAGCGTCTTGATGGCGCTTTACCCGATGTCGACCGCACATCGGTACTGATGGCACTGCGTGAGCATGTCCCTGGACTTGAGATCCTGCATACCGATGAGGAGATCATTCCTTACGAGTGTGACGGGTTGAGCGCGTATCGCACGCGTCCATTACTGGTTGTTCTGCCTAAGCAAATGGAACAGGTGACAGCGATTCTGGCTGTCTGCCATCGCCTGCGTGTACCGGTGGTGACCCGTGGTGCAGGCACCGGGCTTTCTGGTGGCGCGCTGCCGCTGGAAAAAGGTGTGTTGTTGGTGATGGCGCGCTTTAAAGAGATCCTCGACATTAACCCCGTTGGTCGCCGCGCGCGCGTGCAGCCAGGCGTGCGTAACCTGGCGATCTCCCAGGCCGTTGCACCGCATAATCTCTACTACGCACCGGACCCTTCCTCACAAATCGCCTGTTCCATTGGCGGCAATGTGGCTGAAAATGCCGGCGGCGTCCACTGCCTGAAATATGGTCTGACCGTACATAACCTGCTGAAAATTGAAGTGCAAACGCTGGACGGCGAGGCACTGACGCTTGGATCGGACGCGCTGGATTCACCTGGTTTTGACCTGCTGGCGCTGTTCACCGGATCGGAAGGTATGCTCGGCGTGACCACCGAAGTGACGGTAAAACTGCTGCCGAAGCCGCCCGTGGCGCGGGTTCTGTTAGCCAGCTTTGACTCGGTAGAAAAAGCCGGACTTGCGGTTGGTGACATCATCGCCAATGGCATTATCCCCGGCGGGCTGGAGATGATGGATAACCTGTCGATCCGCGCGGCGGAAGATTTTATTCATGCCGGTTATCCCGTCGACGCCGAAGCGATTTTGTTATGCGAGCTGGACGGCGTGGAGTCTGACGTACAGGAAGACTGCGAGCGGGTTAACGACATCTTGTTGAAAGCGGGCGCGACTGACGTCCGTCTGGCACAGGACGAAGCAGAGCGCGTACGTTTCTGGGCCGGTCGCAAAAATGCGTTCCCGGCGGTAGGACGTATCTCCCCGGATTACTACTGCATGGATGGCACCATCCCGCGTCGCGCCCTGCCTGGCGTACTGGAAGGCATTGCCCGTTTATCGCAGCAATATGATTTACGTGTTGCCAACGTCTTTCATGCCGGAGATGGCAACATGCACCCGTTAATCCTTTTCGATGCCAACGAACCCGGTGAATTTGCCCGCGCGGAAGAGCTGGGCGGGAAGATCCTCGAACTCTGCGTTGAAGTTGGCGGCAGCATCAGTGGCGAACATGGCATCGGGCGAGAAAAAATCAATCAAATGTGCGCCCAGTTCAACAGCGATGAAATCACGACCTTCCATGCGGTCAAGGCGGCGTTTGACCCCGATGGTTTGCTGAACCCTGGGAAAAACATTCCCACGCTACACCGCTGTGCTGAATTTGGTGCCATGCATGTGCATCACGGTCATTTACCTTTCCCTGAACTGGAGCGTTTCTGATGCTACGCGAGTGTGATTACAGCCAGGCGCTGCTGGAGCAGGTGAATCAGGCGATTAGCGATAAAACGCCGCTGGTGATTCAGGGCAGCAATAGCAAAGCCTTTTTAGGTCGCCCTGTCACCGGGCAAACGCTGGATGTTCGTTGTCATCGCGGCATTGTTAATTACGACCCGACCGAGCTGGTGATAACCGCGCGTGTCGGAACGCCGCTGGTGACAATTGAAGCGGTGCTGGAAAGCGCGGGGCAAATGCTCCCCTGTGAGCCGCCGCATTATGGTGAAGAAGCCACCTGGGGCGGGATGGTCGCCTGCGGGCTGGCGGGGCCGCGTCGCCCGTGGAGCGGTTCGGTCCGCGATTTTGTCCTCGGCACGCGCATCATTACCGGCGCTGGAAAACATCTGCGTTTTGGTGGCGAAGTGATGAAAAACGTTGCCGGATACGATCTCTCACGGTTAATGGTCGGAAGCTACGGTTGTCTTGGCGTGCTCACTGAAATCTCAATGAAAGTGTTACCGCGACCGCGCGCCTCCCTGAGCCTGCGTCGGGAAATCAGCCTGCAAGAAGCCATGAGTGAAATCGCCGAGTGGCAACTCCAGCCATTACCCATTAGTGGCTTATGTTACTTCGACAATGCGTTGTGGATCCGCCTTGAGGGCGGCGAAGGATCGGTAAAAGCAGCGCGTGAACTGCTGGGTGGCGAAGAGGTTGCCGGTCAGTTCTGGCAGCAATTGCGTGAACAACAACTGCCGTTCTTCTCGTTACCAGGTACCTTATGGCGCATTTCATTACCCAGTGATGCGCCGATGATGGATTTACCCGGCGAGCAACTGATCGACTGGGGCGGGGCGTTACGCTGGCTGAAATCGACAGCCGAGGACAATCAAATCCATCGCATCGCCCGCAACGCTGGCGGTCATGCGACCCGCTTTAGTGCCGGAGATGGTGGCTTTGCCCCGCTATCGGCTCCTTTATTCCGCTATCACCAGCAGCTTAAACAGCAGCTCGACCCTTGCGGCGTGTTTAACCCCGGTCGCATGTACGCGGAACTTTGAGGAGCAGGCTATGCAAACCCAATTAACTGAAGAGATGCGGCAGAACGCGCGCGCGCTGGAAGCCGACAGCATCCTGCGCGCCTGTGTTCACTGCGGATTTTGTACCGCAACCTGCCCAACCTATCAGCTTCTGGGCGATGAACTGGACGGGCCGCGCGGGCGCATCTATCTGATTAAACAGGTGCTGGAAGGCAACGAAGTCACGCTTAAAACACAGGAGCATCTCGATCGCTGCCTCACTTGCCGTAATTGTGAAACCACCTGTCCTTCTGGTGTGCGCTATCACAATTTGCTGGATATCGGGCGTGATATTGTCGAGCAGAAAGTGAAACGCCCACTGCCGGAGCGAATACTGCGCGAAGGATTGCGCCAGGTAGTGCCGCGTCCGGCGGTCTTCCGTGCGCTGACGCAGGTAGGGCTGGTGCTGCGACCGTTTTTACCGGAACAGGTCAGAGCAAAACTGCCTGCTGAAACGGTGAAAGCTAAACCGCGTCCGCCGCTGCGCCATAAGCGTCGGGTTTTAATGTTGGAAGGCTGCGCCCAGCCTACGCTTTCGCCCAACACCAACGCGGCAACTGCGCGAGTGCTGGATCGTCTGGGGATCAGCGTCATGCCAGCTAACGAAGCAGGCTGTTGTGGCGCGGTGGACTATCATCTTAATGCGCAGGAGAAAGGGCTGGCACGGGCGCGCAATAATATTGATGCCTGGTGGCCCGCGATTGAAGCAGGTGCCGAGGCAATTTTGCAAACCGCCAGCGGCTGCGGCGCGTTTGTCAAAGAGTATGGGCAGATGCTGAAAAACGATGCGTTATATGCCGATAAAGCGCGTCAGGTCAGTGAACTGGCGGTCGATTTAGTCGAACTTCTGCGCGAGGAACCGCTGGAAAAACTGGCAATTCGCGGCGATAAAAAGCTGGCCTTCCACTGTCCGTGTACCCTACAACATGCGCAAAAGCTGAACGGCGAAGTGGAAAAAGTGTTGCTTCGTCTTGGATTTACCTTAACGGACGTTCCCGACAGCCATCTGTGCTGCGGTTCAGCGGGAACATATGCGTTAACGCATCCCGATCTGGCACGCCAGCTGCGGGATAACAAAATGAATGCGCTGGAAAGCGGCAAACCGGAAATGATCGTCACCGCCAACATTGGTTGCCAGACGCATCTGGCGAGCGCCGGTCGTACCTCTGTGCGTCACTGGATTGAAATTGTAGAACAAGCCCTTGAAAAGGAATAACAAAATGAAAACTAAAGTCATTCTTAGCCAGCAAATGGCGAGTGCAATTATTGCCGCAGGTCAGGAAGAGGCGCAGAAAAATAACTGGTCTGTTTCCATTGCTGTTGCCGATGACGGCGGTCATCTGCTGGCGTTAAGTCGCATGGACGATTGCGCGCCGATTGCGGCTTATATCTCCCAGGAGAAAGCGCGTACCGCCGCGCTGGGGCGTCGTGAAACTAAGGGCTATGAAGAGATGGTGAACAACGGACGTACCGCGTTCGTGACTGCGCCGTTATTAACGTCGCTGGAAGGCGGCGTACCGGTTGTTGTGGATGGGCAAATTATTGGTGCCGTGGGCGTTTCTGGTTTAACCGGAGCACAGGATGCGCAGGTCGCGAAAGCGGCAGCAGCGGTGTTGGCGAAATAAGCGAAAACGAGGAGATAAACAATGAGTCAAACCATAACCCAGAGCCGTTTACGCATTGACGCCAATTTTAAACGTTTTGTGGATGAAGAAGTTTTACCGGGAACAGGGCTGGACGCTGCGGCGTTCTGGCGCAATTTTGATGAGATCGTTCATGATCTGGCACCAGAAAATCGTCAGTTGCTGGCAGAACGCGATCGCATTCAGGCAGCGCTTGATGAGTGGCATCGCAGCAATCCGGGGCCGGTAAAAGATAAAGCGGCCTATAAATCTTTCCTGCGTGAACTGGGCTACCTGGTGCCGCAACCGGAGCGCGTGACGGTGGAAACCACGGGCATTGACAGCGAAATCACCAGCCAGGCGGGGCCGCAGCTGGTGGTTCCGGCAATGAACGCCCGCTACGCGCTGAACGCGGCGAACGCTCGCTGGGGCTCACTGTACGATGCGTTATACGGCAGCGACATCATCCCGCAGGAAGGGGCGATGGTCAGCGGCTACGATCCGCAACGCGGTGAGCAGGTTATCGCCTGGGTTCGGCGTTTCCTCGATGAATCTCTACCGCTGGAAAACGGCAGCTATCAGGATGTGGTGGCGTTTAAGGTGGTTGATAAACAATTACGCATCCAGTTGAAAAATGGTAAAGAAACCACGTTACGTACTCCAGCACAGTTTGTCGGTTACCGTGGCGATGCCGCTGCGCCGACCTGCATTTTGCTGAAAAATAACGGCCTGCATATTGAGCTGCAAATCGATGCCAATGGGCGGATTGGCAAAGACGATCCGGCGCACATCAACGATGTTATCGTCGAAGCTGCTATCAGTACCATTCTCGACTGCGAAGATTCGGTCGCGGCGGTTGATGCGGAAGATAAAATCCTGCTGTACCGCAACCTGCTGGGCCTGATGCAGGGGACTCTGCAAGAGAAAATGGAGAAAAACGGTCGGCAAATCGTGCGTAAACTGAATGACGATCGTCATTACACCGCCGCCGATGGCTCTGAAATTTCTCTGCACGGACGCTCGCTGCTGTTTATCCGCAACGTGGGTCATTTGATGACCATTCCTGTGATTTGGGACAGCGAAGGCAATGAAATCCCGGAAGGCATTCTTGATGGCGTCATGACTGGCGCGATTGCCCTCTATGATTTAAAAGTGCAGAAAAACTCGCGCACTGGCAGCGTCTATATTGTGAAACCGAAAATGCACGGTCCGCAGGAAGTGGCGTTCGCCAACAAACTGTTTACCCGCATTGAGACAATGCTCGGTATGGCACCGAATACCCTGAAAATGGGCATTATGGATGAAGAACGTCGGACCTCGCTGAACTTGCGTAGCTGTATCGCTCAGGCGCGCAACCGCGTGGCGTTCATCAATACCGGTTTCCTCGACCGTACCGGCGATGAAATGCATTCGGTGATGGAAGCTGGCCCGATGCTGCGTAAAAATCAGATGAAATCGACGCCTTGGATCAAAGCCTACGAGCGTAATAACGTGCTTTCCGGTCTGTTCTGTGGGCTGCGCGGTAAAGCGCAAATTGGTAAAGGCATGTGGGCAATGCCGGACCTGATGGCAGACATGTACAGCCAGAAGGGCGACCAACTGCGTGCCGGGGCAAACACAGCCTGGGTTCCGTCACCAACCGCTGCTACGCTCCATGCGCTGCACTACCACCAAACCAACGTACAGAGCGTACAAGCCAACATTGCCCAGACCGAGTTCAATGCTGAATTTGAACCGCTGCTGGACGATCTGCTGACTATTCCGGTTGCTGAAAACGCTAACTGGTCGGCGCAAGAGATCCAACAAGAGCTGGATAACAACGTGCAGGGGATTCTGGGGTACGTGGTGCGCTGGGTGGAGCAGGGGATTGGTTGTTCAAAAGTGCCGGATATTCACAATGTGGCGTTGATGGAAGACCGCGCAACGCTGCGTATCTCCAGCCAGCATATCGCCAACTGGTTACGTCACGGTATTCTGACCAAAGAACAGGTGCAGGCGTCGCTGGAGAATATGGCGAAAGTGGTTGATCAGCAAAACGCTGGCGATCCGGCTTATCGTCCGATGGCGGGGAATTTCGCTAACTCGTGTGCTTTTAAAGCTGCCAGCGATTTAATCTTCCTCGGCGTGAAACAGCCAAACGGCTATACCGAACCGTTATTACACGCCTGGCGTTTACGCGAAAAAGAAAGTCATTAATAGCGTCAAAAAAGCCCCGGCAAGTTTTATTGTCGGGGCTATGATAGTAACTGCGGTAGTACATTTATCCCGGAAATAACCGGAGCGATTATCAGGGTTTAACAATATTAAATACCCGTAGCGCATTACTAGCGGGCCTAAAACAACAATATGGACATCTTAACGATACTCTGCGTCTGCGTGTGCGGAACAGAAACCCTTACCCGATATACTTGTTATGCCAGAGGTAGCAATTGCGTTAGCGGCGTACTGTTGCTGTAAAGTATAACGCCTATATTTTACAGTTCAGTCCTCTTTTGCTTATTACAACCTTAAGTATATCAAGCATATAAAGATAATAAGAGACTGAACAATATGGTTACCTGGACCCAAATGTATATGCCGATGGGAGGACTGGGGCTATCCGCTCTGGTCGCCCTGATCCCGATAATATTCTTCTTCGTTGCACTCGCGGTATTACGTCTGAAAGGACATGTCGCTGGAGCAATAACCCTTATATTATCTATCCTGATTGCAATATTCGCCTTTAAAATGCCGATTGATATGGCATTTGCTGCTGCGGGCTATGGCTTTATTTATGGATTATGGCCAATAGCGTGGATTATTGTCGCGGCGGTGTTCCTGTATAAATTAACCGTTGCCAGCGGGCAGTTCGATATTATCCGCAGCTCGGTTATCTCCATCACCGACGATCAGCGTTTGCAGGTGTTACTGATTGGTTTCTCCTTTGGTGCGTTGCTGGAAGGAGCGGCTGGCTTTGGTGCGCCGGTGGCGATTACCGGTGCGCTGCTGGTGGGCCTGGGCTTCAAACCGTTATACGCGGCGGGGCTGTGTCTGATTGCCAATACTGCGCCGGTGGCGTTTGGTGCGTTGGGCGTGCCGATTCTGGTCGCCGGTCAGGTAACGGGAATCGATCCGTTCCACATTGGCGCAATGGCGGGACGTCAGTTACCGTTCCTGTCGGTTCTTGTGCCGTTCTGGCTGGTAGCAATGATGGACGGCTGGAAAGGGGTGAAAGAGACGTGGCCAGCGGCGCTGGTTGCTGGGGGAAGCTTCGCTGTCACTCAGTTCTTTACCTCTAACTATATTGGTCCGGAACTGCCGGATATTACTTCGGCGTTGGTGAGTATCGTCTCACTCGCTTTATTCCTTAAAGTCTGGCGGCCGAAAAATACCGAAACGGCAATCAGCATGGGACAATCCGCAGGTGCGATGGTGGTAAATAAGCCATCTTCTGGCGGTCCCGTGCCTTCAGAATATAGTCTGGGGCAAATCATTCGAGCGTGGTCACCGTTTTTAATCTTAACGGTGCTGGTCACCATCTGGACCATGAAGCCGTTTAAAGCGTTATTTGCTCCGGGCGGCGCGTTTTATTCACTGGTGATTAATTTCCAGATCCCTCATTTGCATCAACAAGTGTTGAAAGCGGCACCCATTGTCGCCCAACCAACGCCAATGGATGCGGTGTTTAAATTCGACCCCCTCTCGGCTGGCGGCACCGCTATTTTTATTGCGGCGATTATCTCTATCTTCATCCTCGGTGTGGGGATCAAGAAAGGTATTGGCGTCTTTGCCGAAACGCTAATTAGCTTGAAGTGGCCGATACTGTCGATTGGCATGGTGCTGGCGTTCGCCTTCGTCACCAACTATTCTGGCATGTCCACCACGCTGGCGCTGGTACTGGCAGGTACAGGCGTGATGTTCCCGTTCTTCTCACCGTTTCTCGGCTGGCTGGGCGTATTCCTTACCGGCTCGGACACCTCCTCTAACGCCCTGTTTGGTTCACTGCAATCGACCACGGCGCAGCAAATCAACGTCTCTGACACCCTGCTGGTGGCAGCAAACACCAGCGGCGGCGTAACTGGCAAGATGATCTCCCCGCAATCTATCGCCGTGGCCTGCGCCGCGACGGGCATGGTGGGCCGAGAATCTGAACTGTTCCGCTACACCGTGAAGCACAGTCTGATTTTTGCCAGCGTTATCGGCATTATCACCCTGCTGCAGGCGTATGTGTTTACCGGGATGTTAGTCTCGTAAATCAATAAAGCCGGATGATCGTTAATATCATCCGGCTTCATTTACATTATTCTGTCTTATTAATTGAAAATCATTTCTCGCTTTATTATCCATGCAGCAATAATGTTTTGCGTTCAGATAACCTGCTAAATAATTAAGAGCGTGAGAACATCTATTTTTTTATCACGCAAAACAAGTCTGTATTAATTATGTTCGCTTGATGAGCAAACACCGTTCTATCTGTTGCTTTTGCAATCTTAATCGTTAAAACCACCAACAAATTTATATAGTTACGTTGTGAAATGTTGTTAATTTTTTGTTTGTTGAAATTTCGTAAAAATAGCCAGATAGACATCGTATAGGGGTTATTCTTATAAATTTCACCTGTTTTCTATCAATGATGTCGTTTTCTTAAGAATGGAGGAAGTTATTAGAGAAGATAAAGCATAAAACTATTTCTCCCAGTTACGAATTTTTTAACATTGTTTTGTCACTTGCGTTATTAATGAATAAGAAATTTAAATATAAGAAATCGCTTTTAGCGGCTATTTTGAGCGCAACCCTGTTAGCCGGTTGTGATGGCGGTGGTTCCGGATCTTCCTCCGATACGCCGCCTGTAGATTCTGGAACAGGGTCTTTGCCGGAAGTGAAACCTGATCCAACACCAAACCCGGAGCCGACGCCTGAGCCAACGCCGGACCCAGAGCCTACGCCAGAACCGATACCTGATCCTGAACCAACACCAGAACCGGAGCCAGAACCTGTTCCTACGAAAACGGGTTATCTGACCCTGGGCGGAAGCCAGCGGGTAACTGGTGCTACCTGTAATGGTGAATCCAGCGATGGCTTTACATTTAAACCTGGCGAGGACGTTACTTGCGTGGCGGGTAACACGACAATTGCCACCTTCAACACTCAGTCAGAAGCTGCGCGTAGCTTGCGTGCGGTTGAAAAAGTGTCGTTTAGCCTTGAGGACGCGCAAGAACTGGCGGGCTCCGATGACAAGAAAAGCAATGCGGTTTCGCTGGTAACGTCCAGTAACAGCTGTCCGGCGAATACAGAACAGGTTTGTCTGACGTTCTCCTCGGTGATCGAGAGTAAACGCTTCGACTCGCTGTATAAGCAAATCGATCTGGCACCGGAAGAGTTCAAAAAGCTGGTCAATGAAGAGGTGGAAAACAATGCTGCGACCGATAAAGCGCCATCCACTCATACTTCACCGGTCGTGCCCGTCACCACGCCGGGAACAAAACCGGATCTGAACGCTTCCTTCGTGTCGGCTAACGCGGAACAGTTTTATCAGTATCAACCCACTGAAATCATTCTCTCTGAAGGTCGACTGGTCGATAGCCAGGGATATGGTGTTGCTGGCGTCAACTACTACACCAATTCAGGCCGTGGCGTGACAGGGGAAAATGGTGAATTTTCCTTTAGCTGGGGCGAAACCATCTCCTTTGGTATCGATACCTTTGAACTGGGTTCAGTGCGCGGCAATAAGTCGACCATTGCGCTGACTGAACTGGGTGATGAAGTTCGCGGGGCGAATATTGATCAGCTTATTCATCGCTATTCGACGACCGGGCAAAATAATACCCGTGTTGTTCCGGACGATGTACGCAAGGTCTTTGCCGAATATCCCAACGTGATCAACGAGATTATCAATCTCTCGTTATCCAACGGTGCGACGCTGGGGGAAGGTGAGCAAGTCGTTAATCTGCCTAACGAATTTATTGAGCAGTTTAATACGGGTCAGGCCAAAGAGATCGATACCGCGATTTGTGCGAAAACCGATGGTTGTAACGAGGCTCGCTGGTTCTCGCTGACGACGCGCAATGTTAATGACGGCCAGATTCAGGGCGTTATCAACAAGCTGTGGGGCGTGGATACGAACTACAAATCTGTCAGCAAGTTCCATGTATTCCATGACTCCACCAACTTCTATGGCAGCACGGGTAATGCGCGCGGTCAGGCGGTGGTGAATATCTCCAACGCGGCCTTCCCGATTCTGATGGCGCGTAATGATAAAAACTACTGGCTGGCCTTCGGCGAAAAACGCGCCTGGGATAAAAACGAGCTGGCGTACATTACGGAAGCGCCTTCTCTTGTTGAGCCGGAAAACGTTACGCGCGATACCGCCACCTTTAACCTGCCGTTTATTTCGCTGGGGCAAGTCGGTGAGGGCAAACTGATGGTTATCGGTAACCCACACTACAACAGCATTTTGCGTTGCCCGAACGGTTACAGCTGGAACGGGGGCGTTAATAAAGATGGGCAGTGTACGCTCAACAGCGACCCGGATGACATGAAGAACTTCATGGAGAACGTGCTGCGCTATCTGTCCGACGATAAATGGAAGCCGGACGCGAAAGCCAGCATGACCGTAGGCACCAACCTGGATACTGTCTATTTTAAACGTCATGGTCAGGTTACAGGAAACAGCGCTGCGTTCGACTTCCATCCGGATTTTGCGGGCATCTCTGTTGAGCATTTAAGTAGCTATGGCGATCTCGATCCGCAGGAAATGCCGCTGCTGATCCTTAACGGCTTTGAATATGTGACTCAGGTGGGTAACGATCCTTATGCAATCCCGCTGCGTGCAGATACCAGCAAACCGAAGCTGACTCAGCAGGATGTGACCGATCTGATCGCCTATCTGAACAAAGGTGGATCGGTGCTGATCATGGAAAACGTGATGAGCAATCTTAAGGAAGAGAGCGCGTCTGGTTTTGTGCGTCTGTTGGATGCCGCAGGTCTGTCGATGGCACTGAACAAGTCGGTAGTAAATAACGATCCGCAAGGGTATCCGAACCGCGTTCGTCAGCAGCGCGCAACGGGCATTTGGGTCTATGAACGTTATCCTGCCGTAGATGGTGCGCTGCCGTACACCATCGATAGTAAGACAGGGGAAGTTAAGTGGAAATATCAGGTAGAAAACAAACCTGATGACAAACCGAAGCTGGAAGTTGCCAGCTGGCTGGAAGATGTAGATGGC
>SKFA01001383.1_pt1 | contig 14128 bp, 12 predicted proteins | sample 4820291 | NCBI WGS metagenome assembly SKFA01 (sample SAMN11008795, study PRJNA524170) | human gut metagenome | isolation source: fecal sample from pouch patient p30 | place: Israel: Tel-Aviv | reverse complement strand
AAAAAATGAATTTTACCATTGCAATAATCAAAATTAATGTTATACTAAAATTGTAAGTGCGTGTCGGCAAGATTTTGCAGAACGCTTTGAAAAAATCGGAAAATTTTAATAAAGAAGGAAGTGCTTTAATGATTAAAAAGTTTACATCGGGCAACCCGATTGATACGCAGGCTGTTGTTGAAAAATTTAACGCTCTGCCTATTGCGGAATTTCCGCTCGGCGGCAAGTTTGAGAACGGAAATTTTGTCTTTGAATTTGATATGGCAGACAGCGACATCGTCTACGGTCTCGGCGAAGCTCCGAGAGGAATCAACAAGCGTGGTTGGGTGTATAACAGCTTTTGCAGTGATGACCCGTTCCACACCGAAACAAAGTCATCCCTCTATGCCGCTCACAATTTCCTTATGCTCAGCGGTTCAAAAACTTTTGGTATTTTTATCGACTTCCCGTCAAAAATCCGTTGGGACATCGGCTATACAACCGCAAACAAAACCGTTATCACAATTGACGGCACGGATTTTGATATTTATTATATTGACGGCACAAAGCCGCTTGAAATCGTAAAAGAGTTCAGAAAATCAATCGGCACAAGCTATGTTCCGCCGTTCTGGGCATTCGGCTATCAGCAGAGCCGTTGGAGCTATTACGATGCCGAAGCTGTTGACGCTGTTGTTGACGGTTACAACAAGGCAGGGATTCCGCTTGACTGCGTATATCTCGACATCGACTATATGGAGCGTTACAAGGACTTTACTGTTGATGATGAAAAGTTTCCGAATTTCAAGGACTATGTTTCAAAGAAAAGGGAAGAAGGAATCCACCTCATTCCGATTATTGACGCAGGCGTAAAAAAAGAGAACGGCTACGATATCTATGAAGAGGGCAGAAAGAACGGATACTTCTGCAAAAACGAGGACGGCACGGATTTTGAGGGCGGTGTATGGCCCGGTATCGTTGGCTTTCCCGATTTTCTCCGACCGGATGTAAGAAAGTGGTTCGGCTCAAAATATAAAATTCTCACAGATATGGGAATTGACGGTTTCTGGAACGATATGAACGAGCCTGCAATTTTCTATTCGGTAAAAGGACTTAACAAAGCACTTGATAAGGCGGCTTCTCTTAAAGGGCAGAACCTTGACCTTTCAAAATTCTTTGAGCTCAAGGACACATTCGCAGGTCTTTCAAACAGTCCCGAGGATTATTCAAGCATTTACCATACAGTTGACGGCAAACAGGTTTGCCATGATCAGGTTCACAACATTTACGGTGCTAATATGACAAAGGCAGCCGGCGAATATTTTGCGGAGGAGTTCGGTAAAGAAAAAATTCTTATGTTCTCCCGTGCGTCATATGTAGGCGCTCACCGTTCAAGCGGTATCTGGTTCGGTGATAACCACTCTTGGTGGTCGCACATTCTTCTTGACCTCAAAATGCTCCCGTCGGCAAATATGTGCGGCTTTCTGTACTGCGGTGCAGATCTCGGAGGCTTTAACGAGAACGCAACCCGTGACCTTGTTCTTCGTTTCCTTGCACTCGGTGTGTTTACTCCGCTTATGCGTAACCATGCCGCTCTCGGCACAAGAAATCAGGAATGCTACAGCTTTGAAAACAGCGATGATTTCAAGGATATTGTTGAGGTTCGTTACAGACTTATTCCGTACCTTTACAGAACATTCAAAAAGGCAAGCGAAGAAAATGATATGATTTTCAGACCGCTCTCGTTTGATTATCCCGATGATAAAATTGCCCGTGAATGTGAAACACAGCTTATGCTCGGTGACGAGTGCATGATTTGCCCTGTATATGAGCAGAATGTAGGGGGAAGATATGTTTATCTCCCCGAGAACATGACTTTTGTAAAACTCAGCGGTACAAGCGTTACAACAGAAAAAATGAGCAAGGGTACTCATTATATTGAGGTTGCCCTCAATGAAGTTCCGCTCTTTGTCAAAGACGGCAGGCAGATTGAACTCTGCAAGCCCGCAATGAGAACTTCACAGCTCGACACAACAGACACAGTTATGATTCCGTAAAATTTTATTTGTACGATTATCTGTTTGCACAATCTATGGGCAATACTATGTCAACAACATGGTTTACACTTTATACAAGGACATATTTTACAGCAAAATCAAACACGGCAGTTGATAAAAAACTGCCGTGTTTTTGTATGTCTTTAATTCAGTTTTAATCGTCAGAGCTTTTCCTTTCGCTTTTGAAAAGCTTGCAGATTTCATAATAAATCGGAATTGTTAAAAATGCAATCCAACCAAATGACCAACCGCCGCAGATGTCGAGAAATCCGAAAAACATATACACAATAACGACAAGCAGGGGATAAGCAAAATGACTCGGCTTGCGTTTGTAGATTGCGTCAACAAGTGTGTAATAGAGAGGAATTGTCAGAAAGCATACCCAGCTGAGTACCCAACCGAGCAATACTCCGCTGAATCCCCAAACGAGGAATCCGATAACGGCAATCAACCAAAACGGAAAGTGCTTCCAAAAGCGGTGCGACTTTGAATGTTTATGCTCTTCAATGCTTTCATCATACATAACATTTCCGTTTTCGTCTGTATAGACTTTTGTTTTGCCGTTTTCCTCAACATGGATTCCGTTCCAGCCGACATCAACCTTTGTACCGTCTTTATCTTTAACATGGATTCCGTCCCTGAAATTAAGGTGAACAGAATCACCGTCCTTTGAGTCAACATGGATTCCGTGTTTGAACGAAACCTTGTTTGATTTTTTGTATGTTGTATCGCTGTCGGGATTATTTTCGGTATTATTTTCGGGTTCTTCCGACTGTGTTTCGCTTTCGGTTTCTTTTTCGCCTTTAAGCAATTCATCAAGCGAAACACCGTAGATATCGGCAAGAAGAATAAGATTATCCGTGTCGGGCGATGCCTCTGCACGCTCCCATTTTGACACAGCCTGACGGCTTACACCTATTTTTGCGGCAAGCTCCTCCTGGCTTAGATTCATCTTCTTTCTGTACTGCAAAAGTCTGTTGGCAGTTTCAATGTTCATAAAATTTCCTCCTCAAATATTGCTTTAGGGTTTTACCTTGTGAGAAAATTATATCGGTTGCCTGCCACAAAAAACAATACATTTCGGGTTCCATTGTCGCAACTCTCGGTTGCAACCCGTAGTTGCGACAATAAAAATCAATAAAAACGCAAAATACTCCAATATCAGAGTTCAAGACCTGTTGTAGTTTTTAAAAATTTACCAAGCTTGTCGCAGATGATTTTTACACCGCCCTCGCTGTCACTTTCAACATTGAGAGGCATAATCGGATCGTGTACCGAAAGTCTGAGCAAGAACCAGCCGTCACCGTTATCCCTGTCAAACGAAACTCTGACGCCCTCACGGTTATCATCGGCAACACACCAGCCGTCCTGCTCCTCGGCATACTTTGTAAGGTCGGCAATAATTTTTTCACCGCAGGCTCTGAAATCTTTTTCAAGAATTTTGTATCTGATTTCTGTGCTTTCAAGCGGTTCTTTGAGTGAGGCGGTAAGCTCATCAAGCTCCTTGCCCTCTTTTCTCATCTGAGCGGCCTTGATAATAATTTTTGTGCAGAGATATGCACCGTCATCAAGAAAGTAGTTTTCACGCATTGCGGCATGACCCGATGTTTCGATTGCAAGAGGACAGTTTATGCCCTGAGCGTTGAGCTCAAGAGCCTTGTCGATAACATTCTTATAGCCTCTGCGATAGCGGTAATGCTTTCCGCCGAGGTCATTTTCAATAAACTGTTTAAGACCGCTTGATGTGATTGAGTCTGTAACAATCATACCGCCATCATTGCCCTCAAGAGCAATTGCCGCCGCAACGGCTACAAGTCTGTTTCGGTTGATTTCGTTGCCCTTGCTGTCAACAGCACCGCCACGGTCAACATCCGTATCAAAGATTACGCCGAGGTCTGCGCCGGATTCCCTGACAGCCTCACAGATTGAATCCATTGCCTCTTTAGCTTCGGGATTCGGCACATGATTCGGGAACATTCCGTCAGGTTCAAGATAACGGCTGCCTGTTGTGTCTGCTCCGAGAACAGAAAGCACCTTGTCGGCATAAAATCCGCCTGCACCGTTGCCTGCGTCAACAACAATCTTAAAGCCCTTGAGCGGATGCTCGTAATCTTCTGCATTAACTTCCTTTTTAATCTTCTCGCAAAGTCCCTTTGCGTAGTCGCTCATATAGTCAACATCCGTAATATTTCCGCCGTTGCTTTCTTCGGGATGTTCACCGTTTTGTGCGTAGAGAAGAATTTCCTCAATGTCACTGCCCTCAAGACCGCCCTCACGGGTGAAAAATTTAAGACCGTTTCTGTTGAACGGGTGGTGACTTGCGGTAATTTGAAGAGCACCGTCACATCCGAGGTCAACGGTTGTCATAAACATTGACGGAGTTGACGCAAGCTGACAGCAGAGAACTTCTGCACCGCAACGCTTAAAACGCTCGGTTGTGATTTTCATTATATGCGGTCCCGAAATACGGCTGTCACGACCGACAGAAATTTTGAGCTCGCTCGGCTTTTTTGAAACTTTTTTAGAAAGCCAAAGCACAAAGCCGTCTGCCATATCGGCAACAACATCGTCGGTAAGGTTTACACTTTGTCCCTCAACACCCTCGCTTGCAACTCCTCGTATGTCTGTTCCGCTTTTGAACTGTTTGTAAAAATCGTTAAGCATTTCATGATTCCTTTCTTATTTGTATGATTGCTTTTATTGAAAATTTAATTTGGAGCAATCCTGCATCCTTTTTGATATCAGCCTTCATAACATAGATTATAACTTAAAATGAGCAAAATCTCAATATGCCTATTAAATTAAGTTTGTAAAAAACAGCAGTTATATAATGCTGAAAAAGAAACAAGTTGTTGAATTTACACAATCAAATGTTATGCTTGTGTTAAAACTATATTTCCATAAAAGCAAATACAAAGCACATTGTACAAAAAACACAACAATTTATTGTGCATAACTGACACCTAAAAGTATTTGTGAACAAAAATTAATCACTAAAATTGTTGACTTTTCCGAATGTTTGACTATAATAATAATTGTCAAGTAAATAGTCCGCTTGACTATCGGCTGATTTCCAATTAGCCTTACTCGAGTAAAATTGAATTATCACATAGTCGATAAATTGATCATGATTTTGCCAAATGGTAAATGGCGCACGAAAACAAAACTTTATATTTTTAAAGAATTGAATGGAGGAAATTTTATGACACCAATTCTTAGCTTACACAATGTTGATGTAACCAAATTCCTCGCCGTGCTCGATACCTGCGAGGGCAATGTATATCTCGTTACAAGCGAAGGCGACAGACTCAATCTCCGCAGCAAGCTTTGCCAGCTTGTCGGTCTTACAAGACTTATCGAAGGCGGCAGGATTGCAGAAGCAAGTATTATTTGCGAAAACAAGAACGACGAGAGCAAGCTTTTCAGACTTAATATGTTCGGCGACACAGGTAACGCCAAAGTAGGTTAATTCTGAAAACACTGACTTAAATATCTACGGTTTTCACGTTAATTTCAAAACTTCTAAACCCAAGGACAGCTGCGAGCAATCGCAGCTGTTTTTGGCTTTTACCTTTTAAATGTAAAATATCAATAAAGTGTTGATTTTGCCGATGTTTTGGGTTATACTAAACTTAATTTATTTTATGAGGCGTTAAACGCATTCGGAAAGGAATACGCTATGGCAGATACAAAAAACGAGCTTATTAACGAAGAAGATCAGGGTATGCTCATCACTCTTGAGGACGAAAACGGTCAGGAAGTTGAATTTGAATTTCTTGATGTAATCGAGTTTGAGGGTACAGAGTACATTGTTCTCATCGAAAATGACGAGGATGCAGACGAGGTTGTTATTCTTCAGATTAATCAGATTGACGAAGAAACAGAGGAGTATGTCAGCATTGACGATGAAGATACTCTTAACAAGGTATTTGAGCTTTTCAAAAAGAAATATGAGGGCGACATTAACTTTGAATAATTCGTTTCAAATTGAGCTTCCGAGGGGAGGCTCTTTTCTTTTGTGTGAATATAACATTCTCAGCGGGAAAAAATACCGTTGAGGTGTTGTGTATGACAGAAAAAATCGGACTTGAAAAAACTGTTGTGTTTAATTTGAAATCGGCAAATGAATCTGATGTCAATAATATCGTCAATGAAAAAGGTCATGAGAGCCGTTCGTTTTATTACAAACTCGGATTACTCTATTTTCTCAATATTGTTGACTGGATTTGTACAGAGGCGCTCATCGGCAGCGGACATTTTGTTGAGGCAAATCCCGTTATGCAGCCTGTGCTTGAGAACTTTTGGCTGACATTGTTAATCAAGGGAATTTTGCCGCTTGTGCTTATTCTTGGTTGTGCATTGATTTATAAGCTTGCCGAAATCGGCAGAAGCAAAACGGCTGAAATGCTTTTAACGGTCGGAATTGTGTCTTATGCCCTTGTAAACCTATGGCATATTTTCAATTTTGTATTGCTCTTTTGTCGATTTTAATGTACAATAGTGGGTAGCAAATTTGAAAGGGAGTGTATGTTTTGCCGGCATTATCAGTAAGAAATCTTACAATGACTTTTATCGAAAGAAACCTTTTTACCGATGTTTCGTTTGATGTTGAAGAAAGAGATAAGGTGGGCTTTATCGGAGCTAACGGAGTCGGTAAAACAACTCTCTTCAAGATACTCAACGGCGAAATCAGCCCTGTTTCGGGAACTGTTACCTTTTCAAAAAATGTTCGTCCGGGATATATGGAACAGCATGCCTGCAATAATCCTAGGGCAGATGTGTATCACGAGCTGCTTTCCGTGTTCGATTATCTTTCGGATATGGAAACCGAAATTTCCGCACTTGCACATCAGATTGACAACAAGTCGGGAAATCTTGACGAGCTTGTTGAAAGGCAGACCATGCTTATTGAACAGTTTGAAAGAGCAGGCGGTTTGACCTATAAAAGCAGAACCCGTTCCGCACTTTTAGGACTCGGATTTTCCGAAAATGACTTTACAATGCCTGTCGGCAATTTAAGCGGCGGTCAGCGTTCAAAGCTCTGCCTTGCAAAGCTGTTGCTGTCGCAAAGCAATATGCTCCTCCTTGACGAGCCGACAAACCACCTTGACATTGACGCAATCGCATGGCTTGAAGGCTTTTTGAGAGATTTCAAGGGCGCAATGATTATCATCAGCCATGACCGTTATTTTCTTGATAATGTAACCAACAAGACGATTGAACTTGAACACAACCGTGCTATGGTTTATAAGGGCTCATATTCTGAATTCGTCAAGAAAAAGGAATCGGTGAACGAGTCGCTTAAAAATAAATATGAACACGATTTAAAGGAAATAAAGCGTATTGAGGGCATTGTTGAACAGCAGAAACGCTGGGGACAGGCTCACAACTTTATCACAGCCGCAAGTAAGCAGAAAGAGGCTGACAGAATCAAAGACGGGCTTGTCGCCCCCGAAAGCGAGCTTGAAACAATGCGTATGCATTTTGAGCCGAGATGTGAAAGCGGCAACGATGTTTTAATCTGTAAAAATCTTGCCAAGTCGTTTGACGACAAACAGCTTTTCAAAAATGTTGATATACATATCAGAAAAGGCGAGAGAGTGTTCATCATCGGCGGCAACGGTTGCGGTAAAACAACGCTGTTCAGAATTTTAACGGGTAAAACTCCTATGAACAGCGGTGAATATGACTACGGCGCAAATGTTGAAATCGGTTATTTTGATCAGATGCAGCAGAATCTTGACCTGTCAAAAACCGCACTTGATGAGGTGTGGGACACCTTCCCGAATATGACGCAGACCGAAGTCAGAAGTGCGCTTGCGTCATTCCTGTTCAAAGGTGACGAAGTGTTTAAATCGCTTTCAAAAATGAGCGGCGGCGAGAGGGCGAGAGTTTCTCTCTTGAAACTAATGCTAAAAGGCAGTAACTTTTTGCTCCTCGATGAGCCGACAAACCACCTTGACGCATCATCACGGGAAGAACTTGAAAAAACTTTGCTTGACTACAGCGGTACAATGCTGATTGTCAGCCATGACCGTTATTTTATAAATAAAATTGCCGACAGAATTTTACTCCTTACAAATAACGGAGTAAAGGAATATCTCGGTAATTACGATTATTATCTTGAACGCACAACAGCCGAAAAATCGGGTGCTGTTCCGACTGAGAATAAGAAAGATAAAAAAGAAAAAACGCAGAATGATTACTTTTTCCAAAAGCAAAAGCAGAGTGAAGAACGCAAAAGACAGACTAAGCTTAAAAAGGCAGAGGCTGAAATTGAGCGACTTGACGAAGAAATCGCCAAAACACAGGAGCTTCTCTCAAGCGAGGAAGTTGCCGCAGATTACGAAAAACTTATGGAGCTTTCAAAACTGCTCGAGGATTTGCAAAAACAGCAGGAGGAGCAGTACGAAATCTGGGAGGAACTCGAAAGTATGGCAGAATGATCGCCTTACAGTCGGGAGGAGCGACAACTTTCCCTTGCTTAAAGTAAAAAATTGTTGTATAATAACCGCATAATATAAGCTAAAGACTGTCGCACAGCAGTTTTTGCAGTTGATTTTCAGATGAAAGATTATGCAAATTAAAAATGAAAAACGGCAGGCAAAATACCCTGCCGCATACATCTGCCCGTGGCGCAATTGGATAACGCAACGGATTCCGATTCCGGAGAATGGGGGTTCAAGTCCCTTCGGGCAGGCCAAAACTAAAAGCACCCTTCATGGGTGCTTTTAGTTTTGACCTGCCAAGAATCCGAAGGGATTTGAAGCCGACCGTAAAGAAAATGCCCCTGTGTGGCATTTTTAGGGAGGAGCGTTTATGGAGGCATAGCTGTGCACAGGACGCAACAAGCGAGGCAGAAAGTTTAGGTCTGTACAAAGGTACTTCGGGCAGAAGTAGTGATAAGATGAAAGTGTGACACCCTACGGGGGCGTGCTTTTTTCAGCTAAATTCACGCAAGCGTGAGCTAAATTTGCTACGCAAGCTAAATTATCCTGTGGATAGCTAAATTGTCCTGACGGACAGCTAAAAGTGAATTTAATTTAGCTGTAACCCGAAAGGTTTGCAATTTAGCAACGGAGCGACAAAAAATTCATAGGATATTTTGTTGAAAAATACAATGAAAAATTTTTTTGCAAAAACCCTTGACGAATAGGGTTGGGGATGATATAATAGTCAAGCTGACTCATTCGAAGACATCTTCAAAAAATGAAAATGCTTCAAAAAAATTAAAAAAATTTGAAAAAAGTGTTGACAAATGATGAAGAATGTGATATATTATATAAGCACTCGAAATTAAAGAGTGAATGCAAGAGCGAAAGCTAAATTCGCTGGTGTAGCTCAGTTGGTAGAGCAGCTGATTTGTAATCAGCAGGTCGGGGGTTCAAGTCCGTCCACCAGCTCCATTGAAGCCTACTGTTTAGGCAGTAGGCTTTGGTTTTTGAAAAACTTGATAGGGGAGAATTCCCGAGTGGCCAAAGGGGGCAGACTGTAAATCTGTTGCGTTTCGCTTCGATGGTTCGAATCCATCTTCTCCCACCAAGCTTAAAAAACGCCTTAAACATTGAAGTTTAGGGCGTTTTTCTTTTGCGTTCAGCAGAGATAAAACCCCTCTGAAAATCTGTTTGTCTAACAGTTGGCTAACATAACGCTAACTAAGCAGGCTCAATGTCAATAAATAGGGGTACCCCGATAAAAACAAAGCCACTGCATCTAATTCGAATTGTTTTGTGCTGTTTAGATACCTCTAACATTAGCGGATATGTTTCCGCAAGATACAGCCAAGCATTTGCAGCAGTTGTGCGTATAATTTAAACTGCTGCAAAAGTCAGCAAACAAGCCGTTTTTTAAGTCGTTCGCTTATTTCCTTGACATCAAGACTACAGTTTCGATATGGCTCGGTTGTTCAACGAAAAACATACTCACCCCCTATTGTACAAGGGAATGGTGGAACGCACTTTTTCCTAAAATACTGGGGTATCGACCCTATGAAAGGCTTGATTTGCTCTGTTTTCTGTATAAGTAAATTCTTTCCTGTCAATAGTCCAACTTAATTCATCGACATTTTTATGCCATCGGTCGTAGGAGAAGACATACCAATCACACTTATTTTGTTCATTTCTCTCGAAATTTCGCAAAATCTCATCCTCACTTTTTTCTAATACAGGATCATCAGTAAATGCAAAACTTATAGTTCTATCTTGCAAAATAACCTTTCATAACGATCCAAGCGTGCACTATATTTAATTCTCTTCATAATAAAATCACTGCTATATGCAAAGCCGCCAAACTGTATATTAATTCCATTTCCTAATAGAATGTTCTTCATTTTATCTTCTCCTTCTTAAACTTTATAAGAACCCATAGAAATTTTCGTTTCATCAGCCAGCACAAACGCCTGCTCATATTTAACATTTAAAGTTTCTGCAATCGCCATCATTTCTTCAAAGGACACTGTATCTCGTTTCAGTTTCTTACCAAAGTTCTGTGGAGTCTGACCTATCCGTCTGGCAAGTTCCGAAACGCTTATATTCTTTTTATTACATAATTCTTTAATCATATCGGATGTCTTCATCGTTATCCTCCATGTCTAAAATACACCTCAACTTATTATATTATAAACCATTTGGTTGATAATTTCAATTCCAGCACGGTTTCACTCTGTAAATTTTCTATGAATGACAAAAACACCCTGCATTGCTGCAAGGTGTTGATGTAATAGTCCTTATTCAATTATCTCTTGAGTTCAATAGTCATGCCGGATTTAAATTCGAAGATTAATTTATCATCATAAACTGTGATTTTTTCAATAAGCCTTCTGACCAGTTGCTCATCATATTCTGTAATTCTGCTTGTTTGCGTTTGAAGAAAATGTCGCATTTCATTAATTCGTTTTCTGAGCTTTTCCTGCAATTCCGCCATCCTTTGGTCTATGTACTCAAGCGTTGCCGTAGAATCACCATTCAGCACATCTTCGATATTATGCTGTAATTGCACTAAAAATTCTTCTCTTCCTCCAAGAGTCTTATTGATGGCTCTCATGACTGCTTTTTGAATTTCAGATTCACTGATTGCCTCGGCATCACAGCCGTTTTTCAGACCTTTCTCAATTCGGCTGGCACATTTCCATTTGTTATAAGATGCACCCCTAGCTTTCCACGCAACTATTCTGAAAAGATCCCCACATTTACCACAGTATATGATGCTCGATAATGCATATTTGCTACTGTAGACTCTTTTCGTCTTCCCGTTTTCTGTTCTTAAATGAGCCCTTCTTTGCAGTTCTTCCTGGACCTGCATGAACAACTGCCTTGGAATGATTGCTTCATAGTTATTTTCAACATAGTACTGAGGAACAATGCCGTTATTAGCAACTCTCTTCTTTGTAAGAACATCAACCGTATAGGTCTTCTGTAAAAGAGCATCTCCCATATACTTTTCATTTGTGAGAATTTTTCTTATTCCATCACTTCGCCATTTCATATTTCCGGTTGCGGTTGGAATACCATCTGCCATAAGTCCGTCTGCTATATTTTTAAGGCTTGCACCTTGAAGGTACTCTCGGAATATTCTTCTTACTACCACAGCCTGCTCTTCATCAATGATGAGATGTCCATTCTCGTCTTTTGTGTATCCCAAAAACCAATTATGATTGATCTGAACCTCTCCATTTTGATATCTGAATTGAAGTCCCATCTTTACATTCTTGGAACTTGCCTTCAAAATAGTATCTGTAGGTTGCCCTTATTTGTTCTGTAGCCGTTTCATCAACTACAGCACAACCGTCAACTATTTTGTACCCTACTGGTATGTGTGCCATATCAATCTATCCTTTCCTTCAGCTTTAAGCCGAATTTTAATTCAAACTCTACTTCTTCTCTGGACAGCACCTTTACCTTTTCTACGAACCTTTCAAATAAGGAATGTCCCATTCGGTAAAAGGCTCTGCTCCGTTAAGGAAACTGGCCAGGTCACTTAATGCCTGTTATAAAATTCAAAAGCTTTTGTATACTCAGCATATCAGATTCATATAGATTGCTCAATTGAACAGTGTTTAATTTCTCCTCTTCGTTAAGACCTAGTTCATTACATATTACTTGCTATCCCTGATACCTTATTCTTTCTACCAGCGTTTCCTTTTTCAGATTACTGCTTAAAACGCAGGAAAGTACAATCTGCAACAGACCGACCAAAAAAATCATAATAAAAATTGGTACGATTGGAACATGATAGATATTCATTCCAAATATTCCATTATGTTTTGCATAGGAAAAAAGTGCATAGCCGAGCGGCAGACCAATGATCAAAGCTACGCATATGGTACCAACCGTAAACATCATTCCCTGTAACTGCAGACATAAATTTAATTGTTTATTTGTCATACCCACAGCCTGTAATACACCATATTCCTGCTTTTTTGTCGTAATATTCATGATTATGGTGTTTGCCATATTCATAAAACCGATGAGTCCTACAACCGCCATAAACAGATAACAGCCAAGCTTCATCATGCGAGCTGTGAATTCTGCAGATTGTAACTGTGCATGATAGGTATCCATTTTTATATGCGAAGTATTAGAAATCAAAGTATTCAGACTCTGTTCCACAGATGCAACATCTTTTTTATCACAGTCCACCCACAGATAGCCATAGGCTGTTCCCCTCGGATTCATGGAACGGTATACACCTTCCGGAATGACAAGATAAGTGTCCGCGCTTACAAAGGATCCTGCAATCTTTCCCTGATAGGTATAGGTTTCACTTCCATTCTCAAAGTCAAATGCAATGGATTCACCCGGAGCATATCCATCTTGTTCCATCCACATCAACCAACCAAAGAAAATTTCACCATTCTTTACCGCCTGATCATAGTCCATAGAGCCAATATCCCCGTCTTGGCGCATAAAATCAAAATCATTTTTACTCACAATATCAGCCGGAAATCTTGTTCCGTTCAGATTTACAGAGACAATCTCTCTCGTCATGACATCTGTCACTCCTGGAATGCTTTTGATTTCTTCAATCATTGAATCATTCAATGGATTATCCGTCAGAATCGTATCCAGATTATTCTCCGGATATCTTTCATCGTACTCAGCAGAATAGTCAAGCTGCAATTCAAATTGTCCATGATTAACGGAAAGACGTGCTTCATGCTCCGTATCAATATTTCCTACATAATTAGAGATAATCACAAACAATGCGCAGGAAAGCCCCAGTGTGAGGATGGTACCAATGGTTCTTTTTGGATTACCCGTTATATTTGCCATTGCCATAGAAAACACGGTGACATTTTTTCTGCCATTTCGTTTTCCTTTTTTGTGTGTTTCTGCATTTTCTAAATACCGTGTTGCTTCGATAGGTGAAATCCGTGAAACAATTTTCATTGGTTTACGCAGCGCCAAAGCAACGGTAAAAAATGACACGAAAATACATAGAAGCATAACAGGCAGGGAAAACAGTGGCATCTGCTGATTTTGGACTCCCATAGAGCCAGTTCCGGTTGATACAAGGTTTCCCTGTTCTACCAGCCAGTTAAAACCGCATTTTGCAATCAGAAAACCAAGAAGCAATCCAACTGGTATTGAAGAAATTGTCAAAAACATACCCTCTCTGAAGATCAGTTGTTTCATCTGCTTTTTTGTCGCTCCCAGAGCCTTGATTTTTCCATACTCCTGTATCTTGTTGGCAATACCGACCTGAAAAATATTATAAATGACCACAACAGAGAAAAGTACAATTGCAAGAATCAAAACCCCGCATACCGCAATCGTTTCATAACTCGGCTGCAAGACCCATTGCAAATAGAGATCATTGACTATAACGTTTTTTTCTTCGATCCCACAAGCTGCTGCAATCTGCTTTATAACCGAATCAATATTATTCATAGATACATTTGCAGAATCATTTAAAGTAAAATAAATATTATACTGTCTGTCATTCTCTGCGACGTGCTCATCATAAAACTCCTGTGACCCGAAAGCAACATAAGATGCCTCGATGGTATACTCATCCCGATCATATAGGATTCCGCTGACAACAAATTCTTCCGGCTTATATTCTGACTGCATCCCTGCGCGGTAATCCAGTGTAAC
>SKFA01001380.1_pt1 | contig 14144 bp, 9 predicted proteins | sample 4820291 | NCBI WGS metagenome assembly SKFA01 (sample SAMN11008795, study PRJNA524170) | human gut metagenome | isolation source: fecal sample from pouch patient p30 | place: Israel: Tel-Aviv | reverse complement strand
GGATCAATCTATTGTAAAAAATATTTTGGATAAAGTGAAAATTAGGACTGCACCACCATTTACTAATTTTAAAAGTTCAAGTAAAATATAAGTAAAATTATGCTTTGTAAAACAGGGAGACTTATATGTTACGGGAAAAGATTAAAAATTGGAAAATGGAACTGGCTGCAGTCCTTGTTTTTGTTCTGGTTTTGGGAATGACGGGGCTATCCGGCAGTGTGAAGGCGGCAGACCAGACGGACTTGAAAACAATAGATATCATGTTCGTGCATGACACACATTCTCATCTGAACAGCTTTTCAACGGTAGTAGATGAAAAACAGGAAATGATCGGCGGGTTTGCAAGGATTAAGACACTGATCGATGAACAGAAAGAAAAAGATCCGGATACACTGGTGGTGGATGCTGGAGATTTTTCCATGGGAACGCTGGTGCAGACCGTTTTTGAGACACAGGCGGCAGAGATTCGGATGTTAGGGGCACTGGGCTGTGAGGCGACAACACTTGGCAACCATGAATTTGATTATCGTTCAAAGGGGCTTGCTAAGATGCTTGAAACCGCGGCGGAAAGCGGAGATACCGTGCCGGAGCTTCTTGTCTGTAATATCAACTGGGATGCCATGGAACAGCAGGGATTCTCAGAAGGACAGCAGCAGATCCGTGATGCATTTACGGAATACGGTGTGAAAGATTATGTGATGGTGCAAAAGGGCGATGTCCGGGTGGCACTGCTTGGCGTATTCGGAAAAGATGCACTGGCATGTGCACCGACCTGCGAACTGCAGTTTACGGATCCGGTGGAAGCAGTAAAAAAGACCGTAGCTGAAATTAAGAAAAACGAAGATGCGGATATTATCGTCTGTCTTTCCCATAGTGGAACTTCAGAGGATGAGTCAAAGTCAGAAGATGAAATTCTTGCAAAAAAAGTGCCGGATCTGGATGTGATCGTCAGCGCACATACGCATACGAAACTGGATGAGCCGATTGTGCATGGGGATACTTATATCGTTTCCGCAGGTGAATATGGGAAGTATTTAGGAGCCTTATCTTTAGAACAAAAGGCGGATGGCCGCTGGGGCATGAAAGAGTACAGGCTTATTCCGATCGAAACGGATATTGCAGAAAATGCTGCCACACAGGAAGAGATCAATTCTTTTATGGCGACGGTGGATAGCGATTATCTGGCACAGTTTGGGTTTACGAGAGAACAGGTACTTGCGGAAAATGATGTAGCATTTGACAGCCTGGAGGATCTCTACAACATCCATACCGAGCATAATCTGGGGGATCTCATCGCAGATGCCTATGCTTATGCGGTCACAAACAGTACGGATTATAATGGCACTCCCGTGGATGTGGCAATCGCGCCGAGTGGAACGATCCGTGACACCTACACAAAGGGAAATATTACAGTAGAAGATGTTTTCAATTCATTTTCACTTGGAATCGGTGCAGACGGTGTGCCGGGTTATCCGCTGATCGAGGCATATCTGACAGGAAAAGAGTTAAAAACCGTGGCAGAGATCGACGCATCCGTGTCGGATCTGATGACATCCGCACGTTTGTATATGTACGGCCTGCAGTTTACTTATAATCCGCACCGTATGATCTTAAACCGTGTTACCGACGTGTATCTGCTGGATGCAGATGGCAATCGCAGGGAGTTAGAGGACGATAAATTGTATCGCGTGGTGGCAGATCTTTACAGTGGGCAGATGCTGTCTGCGGTGACGAAAACATCGTATGGACTGTTGTCTGTTGTGCCGAAAAAGGCAGACGGAACACCGATTGAAAATTTTGAAGATGTGATTTTGACAGATAATGGCGGGGAATTAAAGGCATGGACGGCGATCGCACATTATATGGAGTCGTTCCCGGATGAAAATGGAGATGGAATTGCGGATATTCCACAATATTATGCCGGATTGCATGAAAGAAAAGTGGTAGATGATTCGGCCAATCTCATAAAATTAATAAAAAATCCGAACAAATATGCCGTCATGATCGCAGGAATAGTATTGATCGCTATTTTACTGGTTGTTTTGCTGATACGGTTAGTGTTAAAATTAGTAAAATACCAGACAGGAAAAAGACGCAGCGGAAGTAAAGCAGGAGAATAACCATGAGCGCGCAGGACAAAACGGAAGAAATTTTAAGACAAATGCATATATTGCTTGCAGGCAGTGAAGCTTATGACAGTATTGGCAGTAAAATTATCCTTGATAAAAAAAGAATGTTAGAGCTGCTTGCAGAGCTAAATAAGGCCATTTACGCGATGCTGGATGAGTATGAACTGACAACGCGGGGCAAGGAGCGTGCAAGACGTGAGGCGGCAAAAATCGGAGAAGATATCTTAAAAGATGCCAGCGGGAAAGCGGAGGATGTGTATGCTGCGTCTGTTATGTATACCAATGAGGCACTGCGGCATGTACAGGAAATCATGCAGAGGGCAACGGATGCCATGCAGGAGATTTATAAGGATGCCAATGAAAAACTTCAGAAAGAAAAAGATGTTGTAAGGAGAGACCAGTCAGACCTGAAAGGACATCTGCAGAATCTTGCTGATACGGACAAATATCTGAATCTGATCGAGGATCGTAACCGTGAGATTGAAAAAGAAAGGGCAAAGGAAAAGGGGGAGACAGAGCCATCGCCTTATTCTGCGATCAAACCGGAGATTAAGATCAACCAGGAATATTTTGAAAAGGCAGGAATCGTGCCGGAAAATGAACTGCCCGAAGAAATTCCCGAAGATACGCCAGAGGAAGCTGCGCCAAAAGCAGAGGTAAATGTCAATGTCAATCTGGATGCGGAATATTTCCACTGGAAAGAGGGCGGAGAAGCTTCCGGCGAGAAGAAACCGGAGAAACATTCTTTCTTCTCCAGACATCATAAAGAGTAAAAGGAGAATGTGATGTTAGAGAAGCCGGAGGAAAAAGAGTTTCACAAAAAATGGGAAAGCCTGTATGTTTTTACGGGACGCAGAAGTGACCTGACAACGATGATTTCCATTGCGGTCATAAATCCAATGATCCTGTATGTCTTTATCGGGTATGTAGCAGGGAAACGGATCAGTCTGCCGGTGTTGTATCTTATCATCGATGGAGTATTGTTTTTACAATGGGGACTGCTGGTAAAAAGACGGAAAAGAAAGATAGAGCAGTCCATACAGGATGTGGCCGGACAAATGGACACCATCAGGGAAAAAATAAATGAACTGGGAAATTAACTGACAAAACAGGGAGACAGCCTTAATGGCCGTCTCCCTGTTTATATCCTGTATTAGAGATGATCTGCTGGCTGTTTGAAAGAACTGTTGCAGATGGGGTATAATTTTCATCATTAAATAAAAACTGATGTAATTGTGTAACGTTAGAAGCAAGATCGCACGGAATGACAACATCGCCGATCTTATCATATTTGTGCGTTGTTTTTTCATATGGAAAACCGGTTGTATCTCCAATGTCATAACTGAAAACTTTTGTGGCAAGGGCAAGGAGATCCGTGTTGGAAAAACTGGTCTGAATGTCCCCAAAAGCTGCGTTGATCAGTTTGTTGAGTGTCAGAATGTTGGATTTCTGCGCTTTCTGCATCATTGCGGTCAAAACAGTACGCTGGCGTTCGGTTCTGCGGTAGTCATCACCGCCGCCATAACGGATTCGTGCGTAGGCGCATGCTTGTACGCCGTCTAAGGTGTAAGTTCCGCCGGAGGCAGGTGGTGTGGAATTGTGTCCGGTCAGTTCATTTAATTCTTTCATATAACCGATCATCAGACTTGCCTCATCATCGGTGATCGTGATGTCGACACCGCCTAACAGGTCGACACATTCAATGATCGCATTGAAGTCGACGGTTACATAGTCGGTGATTGCAAGATCAAGATTGGTATTTAACATGGACAGTGCCTGTTCCGGTCCGCCCTTTGCGTAGGCTGCGTTGCATTTCTGGTAAGTGCCGTTTCCGGTATCTAAATAAGAATCACGGTAAACAGATACCAGATTGATGGTATGCTGTTTCGTATCGATGTTTGCCAACATGATAACGTCGCTGTTTCCTTTGGAGAGGCTGCCGTTGGAACGGTTGTCGAGTCCGAAGAGTGCGATCGTTTTGTAATGAGCCATCGCTTCTTTTGTCTCATCGGAGAGATCGTCATTGATGGAGACATCGTTCATGTCCAGCTTATTTTTTTCAATTTTAGATAATTTGGTTGTGATAAAAAGGGCAATGGCGAGGAGCAGAATGATCACAAACTCCAGAATAAGGAGCATGATTTTTTTCTGCTTTCTGCTTTTGCCTGCAGTGTGCACATTTTTTTTCATAAGAATCCTCCATTCCTGCGCTGTCTTTTGCGCATATCAAGTTTGTGCGTAAGCACAAATCTTGCGTGTGAAAAATGTATTTTTCACACTATCCTCCGTTTTGTGTAAAACTTATTTTATTTACGGGAAAACTGTGGAAAATCTACGGAATTCCTGTGTGTACCAGTACGGGTACGAAAGATATCATAAGGCGGGGATGAATAGGATGCAATAAAGTATTTCTTAAATTTAAGGCCAATTTCTTAAATTAAATTAAGAAATGTGGGAAATGTTGTATATGCAGTGGGAATTTAAAGGAATATTAAGAAATCCGCTCTATAACAATTTAAACTTTCCTGTTAAAATAAATGTAAGATCTGGTGTAATACTTGAAGTAAGACACAAAAAGAATGGAGGAACTTATGCAGACAATTTTAGTGTGTGATGATGATAAGGAAATCGTGGAAGCGATCGAAATATATTTACAGCAGGAAGGGTATCATATTTTAAAGGCATATGACGGCGAAGAAGCACTGGAGGTCTTAAAAGAAAATGAGGTTCATCTTCTGATCATGGATGTGATGATGCCGCGTCTGGACGGAATCCGTGCGACCTTAAAAATCCGTGAGGAGAGCAGCATTCCGATCATTATTTTGTCTGCAAAGACGGAGGATGCGGATAAAATTTTAGGACTTAACATCGGGGCGGATGACTATGTGGAGAAACCGTTTAATCCGCTTGAACTGGTAGCGAGGGTCAAATCACAGTTAAGGCGTTATACCCAGCTTGGAAATGCGGCAGAGAGCAGCGCATCGGTGTATACAGTCGGTGGATTGTCGATCAATGATGATTTAAAAGAAGTGACCGTGGATGGAGAAGTGGTAAAGCTGACACCGATCGAGTACAACATCCTTTTATTATTGGTCAAAAATCAGGGAAAGGTATTTTCCATTAATCAGATCTATGAGAGCATCTGGAATGAGGATGCGATCGGAGCGGACAATACGGTGGCAGTACATATCCGCCACATCCGTGAAAAAATCGAGATCAATCCGAAGGAGCCGCGCTATTTAAAGGTTGTGTGGGGCGTTGGATACAAGATCGACAAGAACTGATTCTGGGAGGGATTCCGTACGCCGGCATACAGGATAATGTCCGGCACGGGGATGGAGACTTCATATGGAAAAGAAATCATACACATACGGCAGTAAGCTGGCAGGGATGATCCTGCACCTGTTTTTTACGGTAATACTTACCATCGCTGTCTATCTTTTGGCATCACTGATCAGCAAAAATATTCTGCAGGTAACGGATATCGGTACAGATGATTTTTTTAATTCGGGCTACTATACCAAATGCATGGAGCAGAAATGCAGTGAACTGACCGATTATCTGCATCTGTTACAAAAAGGCAATAAGCGGAGTGCGGAGGACGATAAGCGTTATCTGCAGTATACAAATGAGTTTAAGCGTGAAGACACCAATTTCTGTTACTGGTATAAACAGAATGGGGTGTGGTATACCAATCAGCCGGATTCGGTGGAAGGCCAGGAGTTTGATACACAGACTGTTCTCATGGAGGCAAAGACCATGGGGGATTATCTGATCTATGATATGGAGAAAAAGGAATTTGGAACGGATATCCGCGGCATGGAGAATTACTTTTTTGACAGTTATAATAACCAGATGTATCTGCCACTGGAAAATGTGGTGCTTGTGATCGGAGTGGATACGGATCTGACGGCAAAAGACGATCTGTATGATGCCGAGATGGAGTATGTAAGACTGCATCCGTGGATCAAAGTCAGTATTGTTGCTGCGCTGGTCAGTCTGATGGGATGGGTATTAAGTCTTGTATATCTGACACTTGCAACCGGACACAGAGATGGGGAAGAAGGAGTTCATCTTAATTTTGTGGACCGGATAAAAACAGAGATCGTGACCGCCGTATTTATTGCAGCAACCAGTGAGCTCATCATGCTTTTGTCCCATGTAAATAATAAAACGTGGAACGTGTCGGGACTGTTGGTCGCATCGGGAACGGTCAGTCTATTGATTGATGTACTGTTTCTCATTTTTTATCTGAGCATGGTGCGCCGGATGAAGGCGGAAGTGATGTGGGAAAACAGCCTTGTCTGCTGGTTTGTAAAAGGGATGGACAAGTTTTTTGAAAAACGGACGGTGACGGTGAGCGTGCTGGTTGTCTTTGCAGTCCACATGATCGTCTGTTTCGTGCTTGCGATGGGAGCTTTTTATTACCACCGGGTAATCTGTCTGGTACTGCTTTTAATCTTCAGCGGCATGGAGGCATATTTCCTGCTGCGTTCGGCAGTGGAACATTATCAGGTATATGAAGGCGTGGAAAAAATTACGGAAGGTGTGCTAAGCAACAAGATCGACACAGAAGGACTGCATGGTGAGGATAAAAAACTTGCCGAAGCGATCAATAATATTGGCAGCGGTCTTTTGCATGCGGTGGATGACAGTACGAAAAATGAGCGCATGAAGGCAGACCTGATCACGAATGTTTCACATGACATCAAAACACCGCTGACCTCGATCATTAATTATGTCAATCTGATCAAACTGGAACATATTGATAATGAACGGGTGAATGGTTATATCCGAATCCTGGATGCCAAGTCACAGCGGTTAAAGCAGCTGACGGAGGATCTGGTTGAGACATCGCGTATTACATCCGGAAATGTCAAACTGGATATGCAAAAGATTGACTTAGTGGAGCTGATCTATCAGACGGCAGGCGAGTTTAATGAAAAATTTGAGGCGAAAGAGCTTACAATCGTCACCAAACTCCCGAAAACGGAAGTGATGATCCTTGCGGACGGCAGACAGCTCTACCGTGTCATCGAAAACCTTTATAATAATGTTGCAAAATATGCGCTGGAAAAAACAAGAGTTTATGTGGATGTGCATGTACTGGAGGAAAAAGTGACATTTTCCATCAAAAATGTTTCGGAGCGTTCCCTTGCGTTGGAAAACAGTAATGCGGGAGATCTGACAGAGCGTTTTATCCGTGGGGATGCCTCAAGAACGACCGAGGGAAGCGGACTGGGGCTTTCCATTGCAAAGAGTCTGACACAGCTTATGGGCGGCATCTTTTTCATCGGGGTGGACGGAGATCTGTTTAAGGCTTCGATCACATTCCCGATGTACAGGGAAACAATAGATACGGATGAATAAGAGAGTAAATTTACGGCTGTTTTCAGCAGATAGGGCATGCGCTTTCCAATGCTTTCGGTTTAACGTGTAAAAGTACTTGATTTTTGCTGATGCTGTCTATATAATTTTAAACAATGGATCTAATAGAAAATGGGCAAAAGAATGGAGGAAACCATGAAATTATACGATAGCGGTGTATATCTCGTAAATGGAAATGAACTGGTACCGGACGGTGTAAATGCCATCGAAGAGGTCGTAAAAAAGACCGGGGCAGCAGTGACCAAAGAGCAGGCGGCAGAAAATACGATTGCTTATGGTATCTTAAAAAATCATAATACATCTGGCAATATGGACAAACTTCAGATCAAGTTTGACAAGCTGACATCCCACGATATCACATTTGTCGGAATCATCCAGACAGCAAGAGCATCAGGATTAGAGAAGTTCCCGATCCCATATGTGCTGACGAACTGTCACAACAGCCTCTGTGCAGTCGGAGGTACGATCAACGAGGATGACCACATGTTTGGTTTAACCTGCGCAAAGAAATACGGCGGAGTTTATGTACCGCCTCATCAGGCAGTCATCCATCAGTTTGCACGCGAGATGCTTGCGGCAGGCGGAGCGATGATCCTTGGTTCTGATTCCCACACACGTTATGGCGCACTTGGTACCATGGCAGTCGGCGAGGGTGGACCGGAGCTTGTAAAACAGCTTTTAAACAAGACTTATGATATCGATATGCCGGGTGTGATCGGCGTTTATCTGACAGGCACACCGATGAAAGGTGTCGGACCGCAGGATATTGCACTTGCCATTATTGGGGAAGTATTTGATAAAGGTTATGTAAAGAATAAAGTCATGGAGTTCGTCGGACCGGGCGTTGCAAACTTAAGCGTTGATTTCCGAATCGGTGTGGACGTTATGACGACAGAGACGACATGTCTTTCTTCCATCTGGAAAACAGATGACAAAGTAAAAGAGTTTTATGCGATCCACGGCAGACCACAGGATTACAAAGAGTTGAATCCGGGCAGCGTGGCATATTATGACGGAATGATCGAGATCGACCTTTCAAAGATCAAACCGATGATCGCAATGCCATTCCATCCGAGCAACACTTACACGATCGAAGAGTTAAATGCAAACCTGATGGATATCTTAGACGACTGCGAGAAACGCGCAGAGGTAAGCTTTGACGGAGCAGTTAAGCTTGACTTAAAGAGCAAAGTAAGAGATGGAAAACTCTATGTAGATCAGGGTATCATCGCAGGCTGCGCAGGCGGTGGATTTGAGAATATCTGTGATGCAGCAGACATCTTAAAGGGTGCGAGCATCGGACCGGATGAGTTTACGTTAAGCGTATATCCGGCAAGTACGCCGATCTATATGGAGTTAGTAAAGAATGGTGCAGTTGCATCCCTGATGGAGACAGGTGCGATCGTTAAGACGGCATTCTGCGGACCGTGCTTTGGCGCTGGCGATACACCGGCAAACAACGCATTTTCCATCCGCCACTCCACCAGAAACTTCCCGAACCGTGAAGGCTCCAAGGTACAGAAGGGACAGGTTGCCTCCGTTGCGCTGATGGATGCACGTTCGATCGCAGCAACAGCCGCAAACAAGGGATTTTTGACAGCCGCAACCGATGTGGATGTGAACTTTAGCAAACCGAAGTACTTCTTCGATAAAAATATTTACGCAAACCGTGTCTTTGACAGCAAGGGTGTAGCAGATCCTTCCGTTGAAATCCAGTTTGGACCAAACATCAAAGACTGGCCGGCAATGAGTGCATTGCCGGAAAATATGGTATTAAAAGTGGTATCCGAGATCCACGATCCGGTCACGACCACAGACGAGCTGATCCCGTCCGGTGAGACATCCTCCTTCCGTTCCAACCCGCTTGGACTTGCAGAGTTTGCACTTTCCAGAAAAGATCCGCAGTACGTGGGCCGGGCAAAAGAGATCCAGAAAGCGCAGAAAGCGTTAGAAGCCGGAAACTGTCCGTTAGAAGCAGTAGAGGAGTTAAAACCGGTTATGGATGTCATCGATAAAGTATTCCCGGAAACAAAATTTGAGGATAACCATTCCAATGGTGAGATCGGTTTTGGAAGTACCATCTTTGCAGTAAAACCTGGCGACGGTTCCGCGCGTGAGCAGGCTGCTTCCTGCCAGAAAGTACTTGGAGGCTGGGCAAACATTGCAAATGAGTATGCAACCAAGCGTTACCGCTCGAACCTCATCAACTGGGGTATGCTTCCGTTCATCATCCCGGAGGGCGAACTGCCGTTCAAGAATCTTGACTACTTATATATCCCGAATATCCGTAAAGCAGTCGAGGACAAACAGTCCGAGATTACAGCGTATGTGATCAAAGATGGAAAGGCAGAAGAGTTTAAACTTGGACTTGGTGCGATGACTGATGATGAGAGAGAGATCATCTTAAAGGGCTGTCTGATCAATTATTACAGAGGGTAAAACCGCAGACTGATATTTTGGGGCATCGGCGCATGAGCACCGGTGTCCCTTTTTGCAAAATCCAGTAATTAACAAAAATTTCAGCAAAATCTGATTGCGTTGCCTGTCTGCGAAGGTTATAATGAAAATATTAGATAAGACGGAGGATGGCAATTTGGACGAACAGGAAAAGATAAAAAAAACATCCCAGGAAACAGAATGGGAATTAAAACCACAGTATGTCATCATCGCACTGGTCGTATTTGTGACTTTCTGCTGCTGCATACTGTTTTTCTTTATGATCTACCGTTACAATGGATTCACAGACTTCTGGAAGAAGCTGTCTTTGATCTTACAGCCGATCATTATCGGTGTAGTGATCGCATATCTGTTAAATCCAATCATGAAATTTTTAGAGGGACACCTGCTTAAGTTTTTAGAGCCGCGGATGAAAAGCAAACGCAAAGCGAAAAAGACATCACGGGGAATAGCAATTACCGGATCACTGGTATTTTTAGTGGGAATCTGTGTGCTTTTAGTGGCGGCGATCGTTCCATCTATCTCTGCGAGTATCCAGAGCATGATCACATCGTTTCCACAGGAAGCAAAGGATCTGACGAAATGGGTAGACGAGGTGACAAACGGTGATACGGAACTTGCGTCCATGATACAGCAGGGCGTGGACAAAATAACGGATACGGTTGAGACCTTTTTTGAAGATGATATTTTTTCAAAGGTACAGACTTATCTTACATCGATCACAAGCGGTGTGATCTATGGTGTCAAATTCGTTTTAAATGTGATCGTCGGTCTGATCATTTCAGTCTATGTGATGGCAGACCAGGAACATTTTGCAGGACAGGCGAAAAAGATCGTATATGCGATGTTTAAACCGGTGCGGGCAAATGTTATCGTTGATACTGTCCGTAAGAGCAATGAGATTTTCAGTGGATTTATCAGTGGTAAAATATTAGATTCGGCGATCATTGGTGTGCTCGCCTATATCGTGCTTGCAATCATGAAGATGCCGGATACGGTGTTAGTCGCCGTGATCATCGGTGTCACCAATGTTATACCGTTTTTCGGCCCATTTATCGGCGCAGTGCCGTCCTTTATCATTATCGTGCTTCAGAATCCGATACAGGGATTATATTTCCTGATCTTTATCGTTGTGTTACAGCAGATTGACGGAAATATCATTGGACCGAAGATCCTTGGAAGCTCTACCGGATTATCGGCATTCTGGGTTGTATTTGCAATTCTGGTATTTGGCGGATTATGGGGATTCCCGGGAATGCTGCTCGGTGTGCCGTTAATGGCAGTGATTTATTATGTTGCACAGAAAACGGTATCTTATTTCTTAAAGAAGCGTGGACTTACAACAGATACACTGGCATATGTATATCTGACTAAAGTTGACAAGGAGAGTAATCAGCCTGTTTATGATAAAAATCCGTCAAAAAAAGAGTTGAAAAAACATCATGGAAAACATATCGAGGAATCCATAGAAGAGAGTAAAAAAGAAGAATAAGATCAATGACAGAAAAGAGGGTATGGCAGACTGCAAACCCTCTTTTTTTGCCTGTATCATGGCTTTTTTTTCTAAGATTAAATTTTGACATCTATATGTGCGTATGATAAACTAAGAACAAAAGAAGCGGCAAAAGAATAGCGCGTTCTGAGGTGGCATAATTTGGATAAATATGAATATAAATTAAAGCTGGATCAGATGAAATCTCTGACGGCCGAACATAATTATGAAAAGGCAGCAGAGATAGCTGATACGATTAACTGGAATAAAATAAAAAATGTAAATGCACTTGTAAAAGTTGGAGAGATTTATGAGAATACCGGTCGTTTAGAAGACAGCCGTGAGGTTTTGCTTATGGCATATGACCGGTCTCCAATTGGAAGAATGATCATTTACCGCCTGGCAAAAGTTGCCATTAAAATGAAAAATTTTGATGAGGCGAAAGATTATTATCAGGAATTTGTGGAGATCGCACCACATGATAATTTGAAATATGTGTTGAAATACGAGATCTGCAAAGCCCAGGGTGCAAATATAGAAACTCTGATCGGAATTTTAGAGGAGTTAAAAGAGCAGGAATATACCGAAGAATGGGCATTTGAACTTGCATGTCTGTATCATAAAGCAGGTATGGCAGATAAGTGTGTGGAGGCATGTGATGAACTGGTACTGTGGTTTGGTGACGGTCCATATGTAGAGCGTGCCTTAGAACTGAAGATGATCTATCAGCCGTTAAATAAACAGCAGGAAGAAAAGTATCGCAGATTTTGTCAGAAACGCGAAGGTGTTGTTGAGGTCAGACCGGAGGAGGAGCTTGACTCCGGTGAGATCGTGAATGAAACCGTACAGATACCGGATGTGAAGCTTTCACCGGAACGGTTTAATACACAGAATCTGCAGGAAGAGCTGCAAAAGAGCATGCAGCAGATCATGCAGGCGACGGAAAAAGAAACTGTTACAGACAGTATGGACAACATCAAAAAGCTTGTGGAGGAGATTCCATATCTGCAGCTTCCGAAAGAAGAATATGATCCATCTGAGGAAGAGGAAGATACGCTGGAACATATAGAGACGGATCACGAGATCGATGATTCGTTAAAGATCAATTTCAAAGAGCTGCTTGCAGAAGAACATGATGGACAGATTGGGATGTATATGCCGGAGAAAACGGCATTAGAGCACCAGATCACAGGTCAGATGAGCATTGAAGAAGTGCTTGCTGAGTGGGAAAAGACGAAATATGCCGCAGAAGTTGCATTAGAAGATGCAAAGCAGCGCAGACTTGAATCTGCAAAGGCGCGTGCGCTGCAGGAAGCGGAAGAAATTATGGGACGTCTTGCAGACATTATTCCAAAGCTTGATGCAGGTGTTGCTCCAAAAGATATACTGCAGGATCAGTACATAGAAGGCAAGCCGTTAGAAAATGACAGGGCAGCAGCTATGGTTGCAAACATGAATCAGATCTTACAGGAAGAGATTGACCGGATATCGACAGAGACGGCGGATATCGATAAACAGCTGGCAGAGGCAGCCGGAACAGCAGCGTCCGCAATGGAACCGGAGCCGGCAGCGTCAATGGGAGAGATATCTGGGCCAGGAGTGAATGCAGCGGAGCTTGCAGAAGAAGTATCCGGGATGATGCAGGAGACAGAAGATGTGGAAATATCCGGACAGGAGCAGATACCGGGATCTCAGCCGGATGAGGAAATCGCAGATCTCTCCGCAGAAGAAACGGATGAGGAAACTGTAGATCTCAGTACAGAGGAGAAGGCGGCAGAAGAAGTTTCAGATATTAGTGAAGAGAAAACATCTGAAGCAGATGATTTTGATATAGTTACCGCAGACACGATCGATCTTGGCAAAGTGGTAACGGAACAGGCATTAGCCGAAGCGGTAGAGCATATTACCGATACGGAAAGCGCAACGGATGATATCACACAGAAAGAGCTGGCTGACAACACGGCAGTTGAGGTAACGAAAGAGGTTCTTAAGAAAGAGGACCGGGTGGAAAGAGTCCTTCCGGAGATCACAGAGCCTGAGGATGAGACCGGTTTTGAGGCAGTTACATCACTGGGTGAAGAACTTCGGGGGATATTTACCTATTTTGTTTCGATCAAGGGAATGGAAGAACAGATTTGTCAGGCACTTACAGGTGCGGCAAGACATCTGATAACAGGAAAGGATGCTTCTACCGGAAATATGGTGATCCAGGGTGGCAGCGGAAGTGGCAAAACAGTCCTTGCAACGGCTATGGTGAAAGCACTTCAGAAAGAAACCGGAAAACCAAAAGGAAAGGTTGGAAAGATTGAAGCTTCCGCACTGAATAAAAAGGATGTAGCATCACTGTTAAAGAAAATTTCCGGGGGCTGTCTGATCATAGAGAAAGCCGGAGATATTTCCAAAGAAACGGCAGTCCGGCTGGCACTTCTTCTGAAAAGTGATACAAGCGGATTATTTGTCATTATGGAAGATACACACCGTGGAATTGAGAAGGCACTCGGCAGAGATGAAGGATTTGCTTCCCGTTTCTCTGAGAAGATCAATATTCCGATATTTACCAGTGATGAGCTTGTTTCATTTGCGAAAGCGTATGCAAACGAACTTGGCTATACAATAGATGAGATGGGTATTCTGGCACTTTACAACAGTATCAGCAATATTCAGAAATATGATAAGGC
>SKFA01001346.1_pt1 | contig 14401 bp, 12 predicted proteins | sample 4820291 | NCBI WGS metagenome assembly SKFA01 (sample SAMN11008795, study PRJNA524170) | human gut metagenome | isolation source: fecal sample from pouch patient p30 | place: Israel: Tel-Aviv | reverse complement strand
TATCTGTACGATCCTTGAAAATTACGGAATTGAAACCGAGCAGGCAGTTAACGGCAAAGAAGCTGTGCGGCGCATGGAAGAATCCGTTCCCGGATATTACGATATGATCTTTATGGATATTATGATGCCGGAAATGGACGGACTGGAAGCAACCCGGACCATCCGGAATCTGGATCGTGAGGATTGCAAAAAGATTCCGATTTACGCAATGAGCGCCAACGCTTTCGACGAGGATGTGAAACGTTCCCTGGCAAGCGGTATGAACGGACATCTTTCCAAGCCTGTGAATCTGCAGGTGCTGGAGAAAACGCTGCAGAAAGTGCTGGGATAAAAATAAATGGTTTTTTAATGCATCTTGTGCAATATATTGACAGTTTGTGATAACCCCGTCTTTTACAGACGGGGTTATGTTATATTTATGGCAATATAGAAGGGAGCGATCACAAGCATGAAATATCAGAATATCATAGATAACATGACCCTGAAAGAAAAAGCCGCATTCCTCAGCGGAAAAAGCGAGTGGCAGACAAGAGATTTCCCGCGTCTGGATATTCCGGCGATTTTCTGTTCAGACGGACCGAATGGTGTGCGTAAACAGGCTGGAGCAGGAGATCATCTGGGAATCAATCCGGCAGTTCCGGCAACCTGTTTTCCTACAGCGGCAGCTATGGCAAACAGCTGGGATGAAGAACTGGAGCAGAGGGTAGGCGTTGCCCTTGGTGAAGAATCCATGGAAGAAGACGTAAACGTTCTTCTTGGACCGGGACTGAACATTAAGAGAAATCCTCTCTGTGGACGTAACTTCGAGTATTTTTCCGAGGATCCCTATCTTTCCGGAAAAATGGCGGCAGCATTTATCCGCGGCGTACAGAGCACTGGTGCAGCAGCGTGTGCAAAGCATTTCGCAGTAAACAGCCAGGAGCTTCGCCGTATGGCTATGAATGCGGTTGTAGATGAGCGAACACTTCGTGAGATTTACCTTACAGGCTTTGAAATTGCCATTAAAGAGGGCAATGCCAAAACCGTAATGAGCAGCTACAACGAGGTAAATGGCGTTTATGCCAACGAGAATGAGCATCTTCTGAAGGATATTCTCCGTGACGAGTGGGGGTTTGACGGCTCTGTTATCACAGACTGGGGCGCGTCCAACGATCATTCCCTTGGTGTGAAAAACGGTTCCACTCTGGAAATGCCTACCCCAGGTCTTGACGCAGCAAGAGAGCTGATTGCAAGCGTAGAGAGCGGAAAGATCAGCGAGAAGGATATTGACGAGCGTGTAGATGAGCTTCTTGATCTGGTACTTACTACAACAGAGAATGCAAAGCATTACAAAAAAGCGGCAGACAAAAAGGCATTGCATGAAGAGCATCATAAGCTGGCACGCCGGGCATGTGAGGAAAGTGCTGTTCTTCTGAAAAATGAAGGCGGAATCCTTCCAGTTGGGGAGAAGGTTCAGGCAGCCGTGATCGGTGATTTCGCATTCGAGCCAAGATACCAGGGTGCCGGTTCCTCCATGGTAAACTCCACAAAAGTGGATTCCATTAAGGACATGCTGGAGTCCTGCGGAATTTCCGTAACCGGAATCGTTCACGGATATCAGCGTGACGGCAAGGAAGACGAAGCCATGAAAAAAGAGGCTGTGGATCTTGCACGCCGTTCCGATGTGGTCCTGTTCTTCTTCGGACTGAATGAGAAGAGCGAGACAGAAGGTCTTGACCGTAAGCACCTTCGCATTCCTCAGAACCAGATTAACCTGATCCAGGAGCTTGCAAAAGCAAACGCCAACATGATCGGTATTATCAGTGCTGGCTCTGTCATTGAAATGCCATGGCATCACCATTTCAAGGCGCTGCTTCACACAGCACTGATGGGACAGGCTGGTGCAGGCGCGGTTCTGGACATTCTTTCCGGTAAGATCAATCCGTCCGGAAAGCTGGCAGAAACCTATATCAAGAAATATGAAGATACTCCTTCCTACAATTATTATCCGTCTCAGGAGCGCAATTCTGAGTACAGAGAGGGAATCTATGTAGGATACCGTTATTTTGACACTGCAGGAGTTCCGGTAAATTATCCATTTGGATATGGACTTTCCTATACTACCTTCGAGTATGAAAATCTGCAGGTAAAACCGGATGGCGTTACCTTTACTATCCGCAACACTGGAAAATACGACGGTGCAGAAATCGCACAGCTTTATGTAGGACTTCCGGGAGCAAAGGTTTTCCGTCCGGTAAAAGAGCTGAAGGGCTTCACAAAAGTGTTCTTAAAGACTGGCGAAGAGAAGACCGTTACCATTAAATTCGATGACAAAACATTCCGCTACTGGAATATGAAAACAAACAAATGGGAAGTGGAAGGCGGCGTTTACAGCATTATGATCGGTGCAAGCTGCGCAGATATCCGTCTTCAGGATACACTTGCTATTATCGGAACCACTGAGATAATGCCATATTATACCAATCGCGTTGCTTCTTATATGGACGGAAAAATCCAGAAGGTTGGAAACGAAGAATTCGAGACCATTCTGGGACATTCCATTCCAGACGGAAGCTGGAGCGGAGAGCTTGGCATGAACGATGCCCTCTGCCAGATGTATTATGCAAAGAGCGGAATTGCCCGTTTCATCTGCAAGAAGCTGGGCGAAAAACTGAAGAAGAGCGAAGCTGCCGGAGTTCCGGATCTGAATACTCTGTTCCAGTACAACATGCCTTTCCGTGCCATCGCGAAGATGACAGGCGGCATGGTTTCCATGGAAATGGTGGAAGGTCTTGTAAGAGTAGTAAACGGCCACTTCAGCGGACTTGGAAAAGTGATCAGCGGATTTTTCAGAAACCAGAAGCTGAACAAGCAGTATGAGAAAGACCTGGAAGAGCAGAAATAAGAAATCATACAGACAGAAAAATAAAGAATAAGGAGTATTATCATGGGAAAAATCAAACAGTTAATCGCAGACCATCCGAATATCTGGGAGTTCATTAAATTCAACGTATTATCAAACTGCGCAACCATCACAAACTTTATCATTATGTGGCTGTGCACAGGCTTTATCTTCAAAAGCTTTGCAAACACACCATTTAAATTCCTGGTGTTCAACTACGCAGACAACATTGAGTCCAACCTTGGATTATGCGGATTCTTAAGCTTTTTGGTTGCGACTGCAGCAGCACAGACCGTAAACTTTTTCGTACAGAAGAACCTGGTTTTCAAATCTAATGCAGCGTTTGAAAAAGCAGTTCCGAAATACATTATACTTGCTGTTGTGCTAGTACTTGTTTCCGCAGCACTTCCGGCTTACAGCCAGAGCTTTTTCATTAACATCGGAATTTCCGAAGCACTTGCACCAACTCTTGCAAACGTGCTGAACATTCTGGTTCAGGTAGTTCTCAGCTACCCAACCATGAAATTCTGGATCATGCCAAACAAGTAAAAATTGGTTGCTATTCTTGCCCGATATAGTGACAGGCCAAAACCCGGATTGCCTTGCAGTCCGGGTTTTTAAATGGTAAGATAAAACAGGATTTAACAAATTAAACACATTTTTCCCACAAAGAGAACACAAATTGTCTCTATACTGTGAACTATCAAATGAAAGAGGTAATTGTTCAGTACCTTCACAATTACCGCTCCGCGATGCACAGAAATCATGCAAAGCATGATTTCGCGCCGCAATTCTCGGGTTTTCTGTGAACTACGTTCACAAAAAACACCTCGCGGAATAGTAACTGCAGAATAGTTACTGAAAGAAAACATAACAGAGTTTCTAAAGGAGGCTTTTATCATGAAGAATAGAAATGAAGAATTAAAGAGAAAACTGAAAAAGGCAGCAAGCATTAGTCTTTGCGCAGTACTGGCAGGTGGTCTTGCAGCAGGAACATATACAGGAGTGAACTATCTGACAGGTTATGAGCAGAGCGTACAGGCAGCTAGCAAGGAGCAGGTTACATTACTGAAATCCGACAAGGAATCAGATGATTCCGATTCCAAGGAAGAAAGTACAGCAAAGGGAAGCCTGGATGTATCTGATATTGTAGAAGAGACAATGCCAAGCATTGTTTCCATTACAACTAAATCTGTAGAAGAGGTTCAGAGCTACTATGGAATGTTTGGTCAGTACGGTGCTTATTCTCCTGAGCAGAGAGAGGTTCAGGGAAGCGGTTCCGGTATCATCATTGGTAAGAATGATACAGAGCTTCTGATTGCGACCAACTACCATGTAGTAGATGGTGCAGAGACATTATCCGTTGGTTTCTGCGACAGTACAGCATGCGAAGCTAAGGTAAAAGGTTATGACAGCGAGAAAGACCTTGCAGTTGTTGCAGTTTCCCTGGACGATATTGACAGCGACACAATGGATGCAATTTCCATCGCAACAATTGGTAATTCAGATAACCTGAAGGTTGGTGAGCAGGTTGTTGCAATCGGTAATGCCCTTGGTTATGGCCAGTCCGTAACAACCGGTATTGTAAGTGCTAAAAACCGTCAGCTGAATTCTGATGATACGGTTGGTGATTATGACAGCGACAGCAATTCCGCTACCAATCTGATCCAGACAGATGCAGCAATCAATCCTGGCAACAGCGGCGGTGCTCTTCTGAACATGAACGGTGAGGTTGTTGGTATCAACTCTGCAAAGCTTGCTTCCACAGAGGTTGAGGGTATTGGTTATGCAATCGCAATTTCTGATGTAACAGATACTATTGAGAGTCTGATGAATGAGGAGCCCAGAGATAAGGTTGAGGATCACGGTGTTCTTGGAATCACAGTTCAGACTGTTGACAGTGCGGTAACGGAAGCTTACGGTGTTCCGGAAGGCGTGCTGGTAAGAGAGGTTACTGAGGGCGGTGCAGCAGATGATGCTGGTATCGAAGCAAGATCCATCATTACCAAGTTCGCAGGCAAGACCGTAACTACCAAAGAACAGCTGGTTGATTTCCTTTCCTACTACGAGCCAGGCGAGGATGTTGAGCTTACCATTGAAGTTCCAGACGGAAAAGAATACAAAGAAGAGACTGTTACCGTAACTCTTGGCAAGAGCGAGGATACACAGAATGCAGACTCCAAGGATTCCCAGAATCAGGATGGTGCAACCGATGAGGACGGAAATCTCTTAGAAGACTGGCAGAACAATGAAGGCGGTGCCGGACTTCAGTATGGCGAAGGCTGGAACTAAAGAACAAAAATAAAATACAGTTTGAATTTGGAATTCAAGACTGATTCCGGGTTTGGATTTGAAACTGCAGAGACTCATCTATAACAGGTGGGTCTCTTTTTTTTGCGCCTTTTGCGCTCAAAGAATCCATTGCATATCCTGACGTAAAACGGTATAATTATTGAATCACGTAATGTAGAAAAGTGTAGAAAAGAGTCGATTTGATGAACAAAGAAATTTCTCTGGTTTTTGATATAGATGACACGCTGTACAGCCAGATGGAACCGTTGCTTACGGCGTGTGAATTTAGTCTTGGAAGAGCGCTGCTGGATCCGGAGCTGTTTTACCGGATCTTTGGGAAAAGAAGCGCGGAAATGTTTCTGTTCAGCGAGAGCGGACAGGTTTCTATCCACGAGTCCAGGCTGTACAGAATTGAGAACACCATGAAGGATATGGGTATCCCTTTTACCCGGGAACAGGCGGAAGTTTTTCAGGCAAGATATAAAGAAAATCAGTCTCATCTTCATGTGTCCGATATCCTTGCGGGAATGTTAGATACATGCCAGGAAGCCGGCGTGAAAATGGGGGTGATCACCAACGGCCCTTTTGCCCACCAGGTGCAGAAGTTTCATACATTGGGACTGGACAAATGGTTTACAGAGGATCAGCTGATCGTATCCGCTGGCGTAGGCGTAGCTAAGCCTGATGTGCAGATTTTCCGGATAGCAGAAGAGAAGTGGGGAATGAATCCTGCCAATACCTATATGGTGGGAGACTCTCTGGAGAATGATATTACGGGGGCCAAAAATGCCGGCTGGAAAACCATCTGGATGAATCACCACAGATATACAGTATCACCTGGTATGGCAGAACCGGATTACATCGCATATACAGAAGAAGAACTAAGAAAATTAGTAGAAAAATTAATCTGAATTCTATTTTTGCGTGTATGTTAGGCGAACTAAAGATAGACAAATAACGTTTGGTTGATTATAATAAACATATTAGTAAATTAGATGATGCCATCTGATTTGCAGCTGGCGCTGACCGTATAGCCCGGTAGTGACTGTGGCTGTACGGTCATTTTTTTGCATCACAGGCTTCACGATGAAGAGGAAGATAAAATATGGATTCAGATTACAAAATTACAATGGAACAGGCAGAAACAGAAATGGCCTGTTACCGCAAGGTTTTCGATGATGTGTGGCTTTACGACGAAGCGGCCGTAGACGCATTGAAAAAAGAGGATGATTGTGGAGAGGAACAGCATCCCACGCACCAGTGCATGGGACATGTGGCCGTGGATGCTTTTTACAAAAAAGAAGAGTTATCCAAGCTGGAGTTCATCGGTGATGATATTTACCAGATCATGGCGAAATATCTGGAGATTGACGGCAAGCCATATGTGATGGAACTGCTCAAATCCATGGATAAGAATTACCTGGTTGCACAGGGCGACCGTGACCGCCTGATCCGCAGTCTTTCCGGCTACAATGAACGGCTGTACAGTGATGTGCTGACCAAGGTTTATAACAGACGCTATTTCGAAGAAGAACTGAAGAACCAGAAGGGTCCTGCCGGAATTGCAATGATCGATCTGGACGACTTCAAGCTGCATAATGATACATATGGACACAAGGCAGGCGATATGGCCCTTGCCACAGTAACCCAGGTGATCTCCAGATACATTCGTAAGACCGATATTCTGGTTCGTTACGGCGGGGATGAATTTCTTCTGATCATTCCCAATGTGAAAGAGGCAGAGTTTACCCACAGACTGCAGGAGATTCTGGACAGGATCCATGCAGCTACCATACCGGGATATGCCAGAATCCAGCTCTCTGTAAGCATTGGAGGTACCATTGCCAGTGCGGATGAGACCATTGAAAGTGTTGTGGGAAGAGCGGACCGCTTTATGTATCAGGCGAAGACACATAAGAACCTGGTAGTGACAGAGACGAATGAAATAAGAAATCAGGATGAGGACGGTACAGAGGTTGACCGTAATGAGCTGAAGCAGCAGATTCTGATCGTAGATGATTCTGAATTGAACCGTGAAATACTAGCGGAGATCCTGCACCCTGATTTTAAGACTATGGAGGCCTGCAGCGGGGAGGAGTGTCTGTCAATGCTGCGGCAGTATGGCGCAGGAATCTCGCTGGTATTGCTGGACATTGTTATGCCTGGTATGGACGGTTTCGCAGTTCTGGATGAAATGAACCGAAATCACTGGCTGGAAGATATTCCGGTCATTATGATCTCCAGTGAAGAGACAGAATCATATATACGCCGTCTTACGAAATGGGAGTCTCTGACTATATCAGCCGTCCATTTGATTCCAAGGTTGTTTATCGGCGTGTATATAATACCATTAAATTATACGTAAAACAGAGGTACCTAATCACACTTGTAACGGATCAAATTCGGGAAAAAGAAAAAAATAGTCAGATTCTGGTAGATATTCTCAGCCATATCGTAGAATTTCGTAATGGAGAGAGCGGACTTCACGTTCAGCACATCAAGACGCTCACCGGACTTTTACTGGAGAGACTTGTGCAGAAGACGGATAAATACCATCTGCAGTGGTCGGATCAGTACATGATCACAGTGGCATCTGCCCTTCATGATATCGGCAAGGTGGGAATCGACGAGAAGATCTTGAACAAACCGGGCAGACTGACCAAAGAAGAGTTTGAGGAGATGAAGAAGCATACTCTGATCGGAGCCTCCATGCTGAAGAGCCTTGGCGTATACCAGGACGAGGAGCTTGTGAAGGTTGCTTATCAGATCTGCAGATGGCATCATGAGCGCTACGATGGAAAAGGCTATCCGGATGGACTGAAGGGCGAAGAGATCCCCATTTCCGCCCAGGTAGTTTCTGTAGCGGACGTATATGACGCACTGACAAGCGAGCGTGTATACAAGAAAGCCTTTACCCATGAGAATGCAATGGAGATGATCCTTGCCGGAGAATGCGGAACCTTCAACCCGCTTCTTCTGGAGTGTCTGAAGGATATTGCAGGAAATATTCCGGTAGAGATGGCGAAAGCCGCTGAGCAGCCCACCTATTCCCAGGGAAGCCATGCAGGGAAGCTGCTTGAGAGCATATAAAAAAATACGGGATTTTGAATAAAGGGAGGTACGCTCTGCTTTATGAAAAAGAAAATTCTTACATTAGCGGCAGTGGTAACACTGCCGTTTATTCTTCTGGTAATGTATCTGCTTGCTTCCATGGCAAGCTACAGCAACACATATTCGGAGATTGTAAGCAACATGACAGTTGCCAACAATTATAACCTGAATTTCAAAGAGGAAATGGATGCAGACTTTGTCTTTGTAACTCATTATCCATCCAAGAAAAGACCATTTTACGCCATGGATGATCCGGAAGATACAAATTATACACTGAGTTTTGACCTTTTGTTCCATGGACTGGAGATTACTACCGGCGGACAGAGAATCCACGATTACCTGGCACTGGTAGACAAGATCGCAGACCGGGGCATGACCCAGGAGGGAATGGAGCAGTACATGATGATCTTCAAACACGGTATGCCGCCCCATGGAGGACTGGGAATTGGTCTGGAACGCTTGACAATGAAGATACTGGGAGAGGATAATGTAAGAGAAACAACCCTGTTCCCAAGAGATCTTAGCAGATTAGAGCCGTAAGGGCAGCAGAGGAAGGAGAACAAAAATGGCAAATGTAATTAGTGATGAAACTATAGAGTATGTGGGAATTCTGGCAAAACTGGAATTGAATGAAGAAGAAAAAGAGCAGGCAAAAAAAGATATGGGCAGTATGCTAGACTATATCGACAAGTTAAATGAACTGGACACAGAGGGCGTGGAACCTATGTCTCATGTTTTCCCGGTGCAGAATGTATTCAGAGAAGATGTAGTAGCCAACGGAGACGACCGTGACAATATGCTTGCCAACGCACCAGAGAAAAAAGACGGAACTTACATGGTACCGAAGACATTTGACTGATAAGGGAGGACGAAACAATGAGTTTGATGAGTTTGACAGCGGTAGAGCTGGCAAAGAAAATAAAGGCCGGAGAGACCACCGCCGTAGAGGCAGCCAAAGACGCTCTGGCGCAGATCAAGGAAAAAGAAGAGAGTATCCACAGTTATGTAACTGTATTGGATGAAGCACAGATATTGGAAAAAGCAGGGGAAGTACAGAAAAAAATCCAGGCAGGAGAACTGACAGGGCCTCTGGCCGGCGTGCCGGTGGCCATCAAGGACAATATGTGTACCGAAGGGATCCTGACTACATGCAGTTCCAAGATCCTGGGTAACTTTGTACCGACTTATTCATCTGAGGCAGTGAAAAAACTGGAAGAAGCCGGTGTTGTGCTGATCGGTAAGACCAACATGGACGAATTTGCCATGGGAAGCACCACAGAGACTTCCGCTTACGGAGTTACAAGAAACCCTTACAATACAGACCATGTCCCGGGAGGATCTTCCGGTGGTTCCTGCGCCGCAGTGGCCGCTGAAGAATGTTCTTTTGCCCTGGGTTCCGATACCGGTGGTTCCATCCGCCAGCCAAGTTCTTTCTGTGGCGTTACCGGCATCAAGCCGACTTACGGAACCGTATCTCGTTACGGTCTGATCGCCTACGGTTCTTCTCTGGATCAGATCGGACCGGTTGCCAAAGATGTGACAGACTGTGCCACAATCCTGGAAGCCATTTCATCCTATGATAAAAAGGACAGCACTTCCGTACAGAGAAAGGATCTGGACTTTACTTCTGCACTTGTAAAGGATGTAAAGGGAATGAAGATCGGTATTCCAAAAGACTACTTTGGAGAGGGACTGGATCCACAGGTAAAAGAGGCTGTCTTGAAAGCAGCGAAAGTACTGGAAGAGCAGGGAGCCATCGTTGAAGAATTTGATCTGAGCCTGGTGGAATATGCGATTCCTGCCTATTATGTCATTGCATCGGCAGAGGCAAGTTCCAACTTATCCCGTTTTGACGGAGTAAAATACGGCTACCGTACCAAAGAATATGAAGGCCTTCACAATATGTATAAAAAGACCCGTTCCGAGGGATTTGGCCCGGAAGTAAAACGAAGGATCATGCTGGGATCTTTTGTGCTCAGCAGTGGTTATTATGATGCTTATTATCTGAAAGCACTCCGAACCAAGGCACTGATCAAAAAGGCATTTGACGAAGCTTTCAGCAAATATGATGTGATCCTGTCACCGGCAGCTCCTACGACAGCGCCAAAGATTGGAGAGAGCCTGAAAGATCCGATCAAGATGTACCTGGGAGACATTTACACGATTTCTGTGAATCTGGCCGGTCTGCCGGGTATGACCGTGCCATGCGGCAAAGATGACAAAGGCCTGCCAATCGGTGTGCAGCTGATTGGCGATTGTTTCCAGGAGAAAAAAATTATAAAGGCCGCTTACACCTATGAACAGTGTGCCGGAAAGGAGCGTGACTAAGATGGCTAAACAATATGAAACCGTGATCGGACTGGAGGTCCATGTAGAACTGGCAACGAAAACAAAGATTTTCTGCGGATGTTCCACCGCGTTTGGCGGCGCGCCCAACACCCATACCTGTCCCGTATGTACAGGTATGCCGGGATCCCTTCCGGTATTGAACAAGCAGGTGGTAGAGTATGCCATGGCAGTGGGCCTGGCATTGAACTGCGATATAAACCAGTATTGTAAATTTGACCGAAAAAACTATTTTTACCCGGATAACCCTCAGAACTACCAGATTTCCCAGCTATATCTGCCGATCTGCATTAACGGAAGTGTAGAGATCGAGACAGCCGGCGGCAAAAAGAGTGTGGGAATCCATGAGATCCATATGGAAGAAGATGCCGGAAAACTGGTGCATGACGACTGGGCAGACTGCTCTCTGGTGGACTATAACCGTTCCGGTGTGCCGTTGATTGAGATCGTGTCGGAGCCGGATATGCGCAGTGCTGATGAGGTCATTGCCTATCTGGAAAAACTCCGCACCACCATTCAGTACCTGGGAGCTTCTGACTGTAAGTTGAACGAAGGCTCTATGCGTGCGGATGTCAACCTTTCTGTCAGAGAGGTGGGGGCTGCTGAGTTTGGAACCCGTACCGAGATGAAGAACCTGAACTCCTTTAAGGCCATTGCCAGAGCCATTGAGGGAGAGCGGGCAAGACAGATCGAACTGCTGGAAGATGGCAAAGAGGTAATACAGGAGACAAGACGATGGGATGACAACAAAGAGTATTCCTATGCCATGCGTTCCAAAGAGGATGCCCAGGATTACCGTTACTTCCCGGATCCGGATCTGGTGCCGGTCGTTATCAGTGATGAGTGGATCAAGGAGATAAAAGATGCGGAACCGGAGTTTGCAGAGGAAAAAGCCCTTCGTTATAAAAAACAGTTTGATATACCGGAGTATGATATTTCTATCATCACAGCCAGTAAGACACTGGCAGATCTTTTCGAAAAGACCGAGGCTGTGTGCCACAATCCAAAGAAAGTCAGCAACTGGCTCATGGGCGAGACTATGCGCCTTTTGAAAGAAAAAGAGATGGAACCGGAGGACATTCATTTTTCACCGGAGCATCTGGCACAGTTGATCGAATTGGCAGAGGCAGGCACCATCAACTCTACGGTAGCCAAAGAGGTCTTTGAGAAGGTCTTTGAAGAGGACATTGATCCGAAACAGTATGTAGAGGAAAAAGGCCTCGGTACGGTAAATGATGAGGGAGCCCTGCGTTCCACCATTGAAGAGATCGTGGCTGGCAATCCACAGTCTGTAGAGGACTACAAGGCAGGCAAGAAAAAGGCCATCGGCTTTCTGGTAGGACAGACCATGAAGGCTATGCAGGGCAAGGCAAACCCAGGTATGGTAAACAAAATTCTCACCGAGATTCTTGACCAATAACAGGTCATAAGTTATAATTGTATCTATAAGAAGCTACAAAGGAAGTTAGGGGGATACAAGAATGATTGAGATGAGAAGGGAAAAGAGATGGCCTGCGGATATAAGCATGGAGATCCTGTCATTGTACAAGCAGGGCAATGAAAAAGTGGAGAACATTCACCAGCCCATTGATATTACCGATATATCTAATGCGGGGATTGGCTTTAAGAGCAAAGCGGAACTTCCGTTAGATTACTATTTCAACGCATCGATTACGCTGGCGCAGGGAGAGGTTCTTAAATGTGTGGTACATATCATACGGAGAACCAGACCGAAGGAAGATGAGTACCAGTACGGCTGCGAGATTGTTGGAAATTCCTCCATTCTGGAGTATATCATCAATGATTATGCCGCATCGTTGCGAAAGAGGTAAAAGACAAAACCATATACACTTTAGTATGGTGTATATGGTTTTTTTGCGTGTAAATATTTGAAAATAGAAAGGAAAACAGTATGAAACCAGAGATCAACTGGATCGATGATCCAAGAGTATTTCGTGTGAACCAGATGCCTGCTCACAGTGACCACACTTTTTATGAGTCAGAGGAGGCGTACAGAGAAGGCAGAAGCACTTTGAAACAAATGTTAAATGGAACCTGGAAATTTTCCTATGCGGACCGGGTGGACCAGAGGCAGGCGGACTTTTACAAAGAGGACTATGACGCCTCTGGATGGGACGAGATCCGGGTGCCGGGACATATCGAACTGGCCGGGTATGACCGGATCAAATATGCCAATATCCAGTACCCGTGGGAAGGGCATGAGTACCTCAGCCCTCCCTTTGCACCGTCTTCGGAGCACCAGAGCGGATGTTTTCAGTGGATCGGATTACTGCCCGGTGGGATCGTACCGGCTGGAGTTTGATGTGGAAGAAGGACTTTGTGGCAAGGATATTTCCCTGTTTTTCGAGGGCGTGGAGCAGGCAGTGTATGTCTGGCTCAATGGTGTGTTTATCGGTTATGGGGAAGATTCTTTTACCCCCACAGAATTTGACTTAAGCGGTGTGATCCGGGAGAAGGGTAATGTGCTGGCGGTCGAAGTATATAAAAAGACGGTGGCGGCGTACCTGGAGGACCAGGACTTCTTCCGTTTCTTCGGTATTTTCCGGGATGTGTATCTGGTGGCGAGACCGGCGGTGCATCTGGAGGATCTGTGGCTTCGTCCTCAGTATGATCCGGCAGAGCAGACCGGTGTGCTGTCTGCCTGCATGGATTTTTCCGGGAAAGAGGGCGGACAGGTAAAATTGACCCTTCTGGATGCTGAGGGCCAGACGGTGGCGGAGAAAGAACAGCCATGGAAGGAAAAGATGGAACTGATCCTGCCGGTACCGGGGAAAGTCAGGGCGTGGAGCCACGGCGATCCGTATCTGTATCGTGTGGAGATCCGGGTGATGGATCCGGATGGCGGACTTACAGAGGTCGTTCCTTATGACATAGGATTCAGAAAGATAGAGATCCGGGACAAGGTGATGAAACTCAATGGAGAGCGGCTTGTTTTCTGTGGTGTGAACCGGCATGAGTGGAGTGCTGACAGCGGCCGGTGCATAGGGGAAAAGGAAAGACAGTGGGATATGGAGTGCTTTAAGAGAAACCATATCAATGCGGTCCGTACCTGCCATTATCCGGATCAGATCCCCTGGTATTATCTGTGTGACAAAGAGGGTATCTACATGATCGCTGAGACCAATCTGGAGACCCACGGTTCCTGGGGCAAGGCGGCTACACTGGATGATACATGGAATGTGCCGGGCAGCGTGCCGGAATGGGAGGCTATGACGTTGGACCGGGCAAAGACTCAGTTTGAGGTTTTGAAAAACCACACGGCGATCCTTATCTGGTCCCTTGGCAATGAATCTTTTGTGGGCGAGACTTTGTGCAAGATGGATCAGTATTACCGAAACCAGGATCCGGACCGTCTGGTGCACTACGAAGGGGTGTTCTGGCAGCCGGAATATAAAAGCCGTATGTCGGATATTGAGAGCCGTATGTATGCCTATCCAAAGGATATACGGGAGTATCTGGAAAAAGAGGCGGACAAACCGTTTATTCTCTGTGAGTACATGCACGATATGGGAAATTCCATGGGCGGTCTGAATACCTACATGAACCTGATCGATGAGTACGATATGTATCAGGGAGGATTTATATGGGATTTCATTGACCAGTCCTTGTTTGTAACGGATCTGGTGACAGGTCAGAAGGTGCTGCGGTATGGGGCAGACTTTGATGACAGGCCGGGGGATTATGAGTTCTCGGGAGATGGAATTGTATTTGGTGACCGACAGGAAAAACCGGCGATGCAGGAGGTAAGAT
>SKFA01001342.1_pt1 | contig 14437 bp, 8 predicted proteins | sample 4820291 | NCBI WGS metagenome assembly SKFA01 (sample SAMN11008795, study PRJNA524170) | human gut metagenome | isolation source: fecal sample from pouch patient p30 | place: Israel: Tel-Aviv | reverse complement strand
GTAGCCACACCACCCGAAACGGCGGCGGCAACAGCCACGCCCGCCTGGTTCAGGAACATCACTAGACCGCACAACGCCAGCACAATCGCCGCGAACTGCAGCGGATTCAGATGCGCCTCTTCCGTCGGACGGTGCTGTTCGATGCATTTGAGGCCGACAGGCAGCGAAATCAGCAGAATCACGGGAATGACAATGACGAAAATCGCACGCCATGGCAGAATGCTCGACACCGCGCCACCCACGGTCGGGCCGATGGCGGGCGCCACGGTGATGACGAGCGAACCGACGCCCATCAGTCGTCCGACCTTGCTGCGTGGGGACTGTTCGAGAATGATGTTCATCATCAGCGGTGTGGCCACGCCGGAGCCGATGCCCTGGATGATGCGGGCTACTAGAATCACCGGGAACGCATGGCCGAAGATCATGGTCAGCGAGCCAAGCACCGCAAGCGCCACCGCGGCGAGGAACAGGACGCGATGCTTGAATTTGCGGTTAAGATACGACGACAGCGGCATGGTGGCTGCGACCGTCAGCAGGTAGATGGTGGTGATCCACTGCACAGTAGCAGTGTTCACGTTGAATTCCCGCATGAGCTGTGGGAACAGCACCGTCATCACGGTTTCGGTGAGGATGCCGATGAAGGCGAGCGAGCCGACCGCCACGATGGCGCCGATGAGTTTACCGCTGATCCTCTCATCATCAGAGTTCGGCGCCGAATGCGGCGCTCTCCTGCCCTGCGTCGCATTCTCCGCATTGTCCTCATTCACCGGATCCGTTGTCCCGCTTGCCTGCATGTTCCGACCAATGTTGCGTTCCATCGTGGACTCAACCCCATTATGATTCGTTGTTTTTCTATGCGCTTGGAATATAAGGTTTGCCAACCGGCATACACATACGCGCACTCGAACGCCGCCCATAAGGCGGACGTGCCGTATCAGTATCGAATAGCCAAATGCACAGTGTAGCCGATTCAACCGGACAAACCGCGCTTGTCAAGCGTGCCCATGGAAGTAGGCATAGGCTCGACCAATCAGACGGAGGTGCCGACGCGTCTTGAAGAACGGATGCGATTCCGTCGAAACGAACGCGCGCCTCGTGCAACCGATGGGGCGTTTGGCCCAACGTCCAAATCAGCCCCCACGTTTTGTGGCACAGAAAAAGAGACGGACGAGCCAGAAAGCTCGTCCGCCTCCAATCAGGGAAGGAAGATAAAAGGAATCAGGATGATTTTATTCGGACCACACCTCCTATTCTTTTCTGTTGACCGCGGTCACTGCACGCTGCAGCACGACGAAGATGAGAATCATCAGGCCAACCACGATGGTGGTCCATTCCGCCGGCACACCGAAGTCGGAAGTCAGCGGATCGATGGTGGAGCGAACCAGTGCGCCGACGACGGAGCCGAGCACATAGCCGAAGCCGCCGGTGACGATGGTACCGCCGATGACCACGGATGCGACTGCATCAAGTTCCCAGCCGACGCCCACGGTGTTGATGGCCGAGCGGATGTTGGCCGTGTACACGATGGAAGCGAGGGCGGCCAGCGTGGCGGAGGTCAGATAGATGATGTACTGCGTGCGCTTGACCGGAAGACCCATCAGCTCGGCAGAGGAACGGGAACCGCCGATCGCGTAGATAGTGCGTCCTGTACGGGTGTGGTGCAGCAGGATATAGCCGAAGATAACCACAAGAACCGCGATGATCACGCCCACATTGATGTACAGATCTTGGGAGATCTTCGGATTGTCGATGATGGTGATCTTCTGCGCTATGAAATCGAAGTTGTTGTTCTCGGGGAAGGTCTGCGCCTTGGTGGAGATGATGGATGCGATGCCACGCGCCAGGAACATCGATGCCAGAGAGGCGATGAACGGCTGCATGTTGAATTCCTCGATCAGCGTGCCGGTCAGCAAACCGAATGCGACGCCTATAAGAATCATGACGACCATCGCGATTGGAGCGGAGATGCCGGCATTCGTCATCTTGACGCCAACCACTGCAGTAATGGCCACAATGGCGCCGACAGACAAATCGATGCCACCTGTCAACACCGGCAATGTCATAGCAACTGCCAGAATGATCAGATACGCGTGATCAATGAACAGCGAGGAGACGAAACCAAGTCGCAGATAGGTACCGAATAGCGCCTGGCCCATGATGATCATCAGAATGAAGATCACCACCGCGGCAATGGTAGGAATCATCTGGGCATTAATGCGACGCCCACCGATTTTCTGGGTCTTCTTCTTGACCTGAGTAGCTGTTGCAGAAGTCATGCTGCCACCACCTTAGTCTGTGCCTTAAGTGTGCGTTTGCGTTTCATTTCCGCACTGAGATTGTGAATCTTCGGAGCCTGCATCACGCAGATCACGATCACCACTGCCGCGAAGAAGGCCGGGGTTGCGGCGGAATCGATGCCGAGGGTGATGATGGTCTTGCGGATCATGGCGATGATCACAGCGCCCAGGGCGCTGCCTGCCAGGGAGAACTTGCCACCGAGCAGCGAGGTTCCACCGATCACGACTGCGAGGATGGCGTACATTTCGAGATCCTGGCCGGTCTTGACCACGTCGATTCGCATCACGGACGCAGTGGCGAACAGACCTGCAACAGCTGCCAGCACGCCGGAGACCGCGTACACGAGGAAGAGGATCTTCTTCGGCTTGATGCCGGTCATGCGGGAGGCTTCCGGATTGATGCCCACGGATTCGATCATCATGCCCATGGCGGTCTTGCGGCACAGCAGGCCGACGAGCGCCACGATGACCAATGCAATGACGAAGTTGGCGGGAATACCAAGGATGAAGCCGTTCGCCATCCACTTAAGCGGCGCGCCGCCTGCAACGGAGCTGGCGTCGGTGTTCTGGCCGGAGGTGATCACCTTGGCGAGGCCGCGCCCGGCGAGCATCATAATCAATGTCGTGATGAACGGCTGGAGTCCCAGGATAGAGACCAGTGCACCGTTGATGCAGCCGATGGCAAGGCCGATGAGCAGCGAAAGGAGAATGACCATCCAGACGTTGACGCCCGCGGACAGCAGCTGCATAGCGGCTGCGCCTGCGACAGCCATGACGGAGCCGACGGACAGATCAATACCTGCGGTGGAGATCACCAGCGTCATGCCGGTTGCGATCATGAGATAACGCGCCGATTCCTGCAACATGGTGATCAGCGGGCCCGATAGGCCTCCGGTGTTCTTGTTCCAGCTCAGAGAAAGGAACTGGTGGTCGGAGATGGTGCAGATGATGATGAGCACAATCAGCGCGACCACAGACCATGTGAGGTTCGAAGACAGGAGCTTCTTGACGACGGAGTCCTTTTCCTGCTCTGCTTTCTTGTCGGTCATCATGCCTCCTTTCCTGTATTGACGTTCGTGTTTGCGATGGTTTGAACGATGGTTTCCTGAGAAACGGTGTCGTCATTGACGAGTTCGGCAATCTTGTGGCGATCCTTCAGCACTTCGATGTCGTCGGAAAGCCTGACCACCTCTTCCATTTCGGACGAGATGAAGACAACGCCCATGCCCTGCTCGGCCAAATCGAGCACTACCTGCTGAATTTCGGCCTTGGCACCGATATCGATGCCTCTCGTCGGTTCGTCCAGGATGAGCAGATCCGGATGCGTTGCCAGCCAGCGGGCGATAAGCACCTTCTGCTGGTTTCCACCGGACAGGTTCTTGATGAGCTTGTTCGGATCGTTCGGACGAACGTTGAGTTCCTTCATGTACTTGTCGACGATCTCGTCGGCTTCCTTCTTCGGAATCGGCTTGAACATGCCTCGCGTCGCCTGCAGGGCGATCAGCATGTTCTCACGTACTGTCAGATCGCCTATGATGCCTTCGTCTCGACGGTTCTCGGTGGAGTACGCGATCTTGTTGCACAATGCCGTGTATGGATCGGAGATGCTGACCTTCTTGCCCTTGAGCTCATAGGTGCCGGAATCCGGCTTGTCCGCGCCGTAAAGCAGACGACCAAGCTCCGTTCGTCCAGATCCAAGCAGACCGGCGAAGCCAACGACCTGTCCCGGATACACATCCAAATCGGTCGGATTGATAGTGCCCTTAAGACCAAGCTGCTTGACGGAGACGATGGGCCTCTCTCCGGAAATATCCTTATGCGCCTTCTTGGCTCCAATCTGGCTCAGCTCAGCCGCGCTCTTGCCGATCATCATGCCGATGAGCTCATCACGCGGAGTGTCCTTGGTCATGACTTCCTTGATGAACTTGCCGTTACGCAGAATCGTCAATCGGTCGGTAATCTCATAGATCTGATCAAGGAAGTGGGAGACGAAGAGGATGGCGACGCCCGAGTCGCGGATCTTGCGCATAATCTTGAACAAATCCTGCACTTCGTTGGCATCCAATGAAGAGGTCGGCTCATCAAGAATCAGTACCTTGGCATCAATCACCATGGCACGGGCTATGGCGACCAGCTGCTGCATCGCGATGGAGATGGAACTCAATGGGGCCTTCGGGTCGAGATGTTCTAATCCCATCTGGGCAAGGAACTTCTTAGACTTCTCATAGGTCTTCTTCCAATTGATGCCCAGCGGCCCCCGCACTTCATGACCGAGCATGACGTTTTCGCCGATGGTCAGATTGGTGCACAAGTTGACTTCCTGGTACACCGTGGCGATGCCCGCGTTCTGCGCATCGCCAGTGCCGGTGAAGGTCTGCGGCTTGCCGTCCACTTCAATGGATCCGGCATTGATCTTGTACACGCCGGTGAGCGCCTTGATCATCGTCGATTTGCCGGCGCCGTTCTCTCCCATAAGAGCGTGAACCTCACCGGGGAATAGACGTAGATTGACGCCGTCCAAGGCTTTGACGCCCGGGAATTCGATCGTGATGCCCTTCATCACGACGATTGGTTTTTTGTCTGCCATGTCTTCGCCTTACGAAAATTGTTATCGTTCTGTGATATTTGCCCAAGATGTAGTGAACGGTGCGCCATCATCGCGACGCACCGTTCGTGGGTTATGAGAAGAAAAGACGTTCCGTATCAGAACCGTCGCCCATCACAATCAGTATGCACGGGTTCCGGCATCCAGAGCTTCCTTGGCGCTGGCTGCGTCGAAAGTCTTGGATTCGATCTCGATGTCTTTCTCGACGGACTTGCCGCCCAGATAGTCCTTGACTGCGTTGGCGGTTTCCTTGCCGAAGATCGGGTTGTATTCGATAACGTAGGAGAGGTCACCGTCAACAAGAGACTGCAAAGCCGCCTTGGTGCCATCGATGGTGATGATCTTGACCTTGCCCTTGAGACCGGCCGCGTCAACAGCCTGTGCCGCTCCGAGGCCCATCTCATCGTTTTCGGCGAAGATGAACTGCGGATTGTCGGACTTGTACTTGTCAAGCAAGCCGGCGGTCACGGTCTTGGCTTCATCAGTGGACCAGTTCGCGGACTGGGATTCGAGAACCTTGATGTTGTCCGCGGCCTTGTTCTTCCAGCCCTGGCCACGATCAGTCACAACGGACAGGCCTGCCGGGCCTTCCAGAATGAAGCCGTTGGCTCCAGTCGAGAAGCTCTTATTGACGAATTCCGCAGCCTGCTCACCTGCCCACACATTGGACGGGCCGATATGGGACACAACTGCCTTCTTGGCTTCCGCGCTCTTGATATTGATATTACGATCGACGGTGAAAACTGGGATTTCGGCCTCTGCCGCATTCTCCAGGCAGTCATCCCAACCGGAATCGTTGGTGGCGGACAGCACGATGGCATCGACTTCATCGTTGACGAACTTGTTGAATGCCTGAATCTGCTTCTGCTGATCATTGTTCTGCGTCGGAGAATACACCAAGTTGAAGCCCGCATCCTTGAACGCCTTCTTCAAATCGTTCTCGTTAGCGGTACGGAACCCGCCTTCCGGGCCGACGGCCACGAAGCCAATCGTCTTCTTGCCGCCGTCATCGGATTTCGATCCGGCATTTGAGCTGCCGCATGCCGCCATGCTGACCAGAGCTGCGGCCGAAGCGCAGACTGCAATGGCTTTCTTCCAATTCTTCATGAACTCCTCCTCGAGCTGTTACTGGTTGTGATGGCCTTCCTTGCCATCGGTGATTCCAGTATCGTGTCGAAAGCCTCAACGCTCAACCTCATACGATAACTTTTCGGTAACAACTTGGCATCGCGCCGTCAGAGTTCTCACCGCGACAATCCAATATCCCTCATGGAGCCATAACCAGATTCATGTGTACCGAAGGTGTTTATCGCATATGCATTCGTCACTGTGCGGACAGAGCCATAACCTGCGAATCCGCACTGGACCATGTGCCCCCCAACGAGCCATCGACGGTTCTGACTATACCCAAACGGTCAAGTACGGCGAAGCGCCGATACATATTGACCTCACCGGTAGCCATGGCGATGGCTCCGGCATCGGGAAGAGACTGATTGTTTTCAGGACCCGGCACAAGCTGACGTCGTGCGATCTGTGTATGGTCGTTCTGCTCATATTGCGCGGCATAGATAAAAGTGATGTCGTTGTAGAAGGTCATCATGGACACTCCGGATTGATCGGAGATCCGCAGGAACGACCTTGCCAACGACTCCACCTCTCCATCCGAACCACGCCGGATTCCGATGATGCCTATTCCGGATTTCGCACGTTTGCTGGATTCCAGAGAGAAAGCCAGACGATCGCCTTCCGGCGAAACGCTTATCGCACGGACATGTTGTGTATCGTCAAGTCCGGGAATCGTCAACGCGCGCGTCCTGCCGTCGGCGTCGACGGCAATCTCCTCCGTCGATTCGTCAACGGCCCAAATCTCTTTCCCTCTGCCTTTGCATATGGTCCGTATCTTATGACCGGAGAACATGGTATCCCGCAAGGCGCCATCCGCTCCGAGACGTTTCACACGCCCGCTGTGGTCAAGCACGGCACCACCTTCAGATGAAAAGATGAATCCGTCTGCGTCATCGATGCCGGCCTGCGCTACACGTACCGCATTGGACGATTTCAGCGAAACGATGTTGCCCGCGCTCAATGTGTATATTGGGTCCACTGTCGATCGCGTATCCAGCGATGAACCGTCATCGGCATGCGAGTAATTTCGCCCGCCGGCCACTACATCGATGCTTGTTTCCTTGCTGCCGTCCCCCAATGACAGCCGCAGTTGCCGGACCAATACCGAGCGCTCCGCATCGGTCATTCGATTCATCACGGATGAAAGCCATATCCGAATCGTCGAATCATGGACGGTCACGCCATTCGACCGCAAGGTCACCTGCTCCGTATTGGTGTCGACCACCGCATCCCGCAGCCACGCCGCACTTCCATTAAGCAATTCCTCCACGGCACGAGCACGCCAATCACGCCAGCATAGCCAACGCACATCGGGGATCAATTCCTTACGCGATGTCCCCAGCTGGTACAGCGAAACCTGCCGATACGCCTGTTTGAAATCGTCGGCACCGACCATAACACCTGACGGCAGCTTTCCGATACGCCACTGCCCCTGTACCTTGGAAAGGGTGAAATCGAAAGTTTCCGTCTCTTCGGGAACCGCTAGGTACACGCCGTGGGAATCCAGCATGCCTTGGACTTGCAGACGCACCGACACCGTAATCTCATCATTCACTGCCGAAGAATCGGCAAAACTGGCTTTACGGGCAATCTGCGGAGCACCTGAGTACACCATCGTTTTCGCATCGGAATTCCACCAATTCGAAGCCGCACTGGTAAGGAACCGACGAGCTGTTTTAAAACCGTCGCTTTGCACGCCGGCCGGCAGGGCCTCGAAGAACCCCTTGACAATGGCTTCCGGCTGCGCGTCCTTCACAGGTCCCGACGGATTCGTGAATATTCTCCGCGTATCCTGTTCGGTAGGTTTCATGACCTGCACTGCCCCGCTTTTCGGCAGTCCCAATACATTCGAGCATCCGCTCAATACCGGCAACAGACAGCCGAACAGCAGCGCCACCAGCATCGTTACCAGCGCTCGTGCCACACGATACGTCCTCACTGCTTCCGCCCCTTCCCGACATTGGGCTCACCGGTCAGATAGTCGGAAAATCCATTGTCGGCGATACCGAATCCTCCGACAGTACAGAATCCGTTATTCTCGGCACTGAAGCGGATCGGAGCTTGGGCTACATTCACCGGGCCGTTTTCAGGATTGCGCGGCAATGTCACCAGAAACCAAGTGCCCTTGCCCATCTGGGAACGAACCGAAATATCACCACCATGGAGTCTCACATCGGCGAGCACAATGGCCATGCCCAAGCCCGTGCCGCCCGTAGTACGGGCACGAGACGGATCGCCTCTCCAGAATCGGTCGAATATTCTTTCGCACTGGCTCGCGGTCATGCCCACGCCATAATCTCGCACACTGATGACGACCATGGCGCGATTGACCGCAAGACGCACCTCCACAGGTCGCCCTTCTGCGAAATCGATCGCATTGGCAAGCAGATTACGTACAATACGGCAGATGCGTCTTGCATCGACGCAGGCCAATACTTCCATATTGGGAAGGTGGACATTCAGCGGCACTTGTTTGGTTTCCGCGATGCTCGCAATTTGTTCAACCGCTTGGCTGATTGGTTCACGAACATCGCCTTCAGTCAGATCCAATGCCGCGTATCCGGCATCGAACCGCGAAATCTCCAACAAATCAGCGAGCATCTCCTGAAATCTGCGAATCTGCCCGTCCAGCAATTCCACCGTGCGCCTGGTCGTGGCATCATACCCGTCCTTATGCATCGACAACATGTCCGCCGCCATGCGCATGGTCGTCACCGGCGTACGCAGCTCATGGCTGACGTCAGAGACGAATTCACGTTGCATATCGCCGGCTTTTTCAAGTTCATCGATTTTCTGCACCAACGAGTCCGCCATCTCATTGAAGGAACGCTGCAGCACACCGATCTCATCCTGTCTGTTCACCTGTACACGGATATCCAAATTCCCCGATGCCATGGTTTCGGCTGAAGCCGCGACATCCTGTACCGGTTTGACCACGGAACGCATGACTGAAAATATGATGACGACGATTGCGATGCTCAACAATACGTCTGAGACCAGCATGTTGAACTGAATCTGCAATAGAGCTTGCTGCTGCGTTTGATAGGAGTACAGCGCGAATATCTTCACCGTGCCAATGCCATTTGATGAAATCGTCGAACCAAGAATGACCCCAGGTGTGCCCTTCTCCGATTTCGCTATATTCACGGCCTGGTAATAAATCGAATCGTCGGAATCCGATTGCAGATCATGCTGCATCTCCGTGGATATCAGGTTCGTGTATTCCGGCTCGGTGGATACTGGCACGAAGGTCTTCTCATCAATGTTCGAGTCATCACCGCTCATCAGATACACGCCAATCATATTGCCGGATCCATTGTTTTGCAGTTCGGATGCCAGATTGCCGATCAACTGCTGATATTGGCTGGAATCGGCAAGGTTCGCGGAACTCAGCTGTTTTTGGGCCAGACTGATCTGCGAGGAGAAATCCCTACGGGACTCATCCATAACCTGCGCCTGTATCGTTCCTTTGATGGTGCCCATGGAGAAAAGGCACAACAAAGCCGCCGTCAGAGAAAACACCAGCATTGACAATACGACCATCCTGGTCTGCAATGACTTGTGAGCGCGTTGCCTTCCGCGGCGCCATGCCTTCCTTACCCGCCGTAGTGTCATCATGGCCGCTTATTCGGTAGGCGCAACGAACTTATAGCCGATGCCGCGCACAGTTTGTACGATCTGCGGCTTCTCCGGGTTCGATTCCACTTTCATGCGAAGCCGTTGCACGTGCACATTGACCAACTTGGCGTCTCCGCCGTCGTCATAACCCCATACCTGCTTGAGCAGGCTTGTACGACTCAGGGGCTCATCCTCATGCACGGCCAATACGTAGAGCAATTCGAATTCCATCGGAGTCAAGTGCAAGTCGATACCGTTTTTCTTGGCAGTATGCCGCACACGGTTCATCTCGAGTATCCCACAATGCAGGAATTCCGGCAGTTCGGCTGCCGCTCCATCCGATGAAGCGCCCATCCCCAGTGTGCGCAGTCGCGCTTTGATACGGGCCATCAGCTCCACCACTTCAAACGGCTTGACCACATAATCATCGGCTCCTGCTTCCAGACCCTTCACCACGTCAGTGGTATCGGATTTGGCGGTAAGCATGATAATCGGCGTATTGGCGGTCTGCCGTATGCGTTGTGCCACCTGCACCCCGTCCAATCCCGGAAGCATGATATCCAGCAGTACAAGATCCGGATGAAGGGTCGGGAACATCTCCACTGCACGCAATCCGTCCTGGCATGTCACCGTTTCAAAACCGCTGCCATTCAGAACGATGGACAGCATTTCCCCCAAGGCCGCATCGTCATCGACAATCATGATCAGCGTCTGCTTGGACTTGCCATGCTCGTCTTGCATCATCGCCGTCCTCCTTCCGACATGCTCCGTCACGTACGCATTCCCACATTGGACGCAAGGCATGTTGTTTACCGCATCCGTATTATACACATAAGCAAAAGAGCACGGCTGAATCCAAGACGGCGGAATCAGCGTCCGCCCTTATCGTCCTCGCCGTGCAGAATCGGCCGGATCTTGGCGAGGCGCGCGCTCACCTCATGCTCATAGCCACGATCGTTGGGATGGTAGTATTCGCGTCCCACCAGTTCGTCGGGCATGTACTGCTGGGGGGCCACCGCGCCAGGCCAGTCGTGCGCGTAACGGTACCCCTCGTGATTGCCCCATTCCTTCATAAGCTTGGTTGGCGCATTGCGTAGATGCAACGGCACTTGACCGATAAGTCCGGCATCCACATCGGCGAGCGCCGCGTTGATGGCATTATAACTGGCGTTTGATTTGGGCGCGGTGGCCACGGCGAGCGCCGCTTCGGCAAGGATGATGCGTGCTTCCGGCATACCGACCAAGGCTACGGCCTGTGCGGCGGCGACGGTGACCTGCAGAATCTGCGGCGCCGCCATGCCGACCTCCTCGCTTGCCGCAATCATGATGCGTCGGGCGATGAACCGCGGATCCTCTCCCGCGCGTAGCATGCGTGCCAGGTAGTGCATGGTGGCATCCGGATCGGAACCGCGCATAGACTTGATGAAGGCGGAGATGACGTCATAGTGGTCGTCACCGTCTTTGTCGTAGCGTACGGTGGCCACATCCATCACTTTCGACACCACGTCCGGTGTGACCACCGGGCGTTTCGCGCCTTTCTTGCGTTCTTGGTCACCCGTGAGCGCACCGGCCGCCGCTTCAAGAATCGTCAGCGTTTTGCGCGCGTCTCCTCCTGCGAGCCGGATGATCTCGTCGACGGCTTCATCGTCTATGCGTACCTCGTTCTTCAGCCCATGCTCGCTGGCGATGGCGCGTCTGATGAGCGTCTCGAGGTCCGATGGCTCCAACGATTCGAGTTTGACGACCACGGAACGGCTGAGTAATGGCTTGATGATGGAGAAACTCGGATTTTCAGTGGTGGCCGCGATGAACGTGACGTCTCTGTTCTCCACGCTGGGCAGCAATGCGTCCTGTTGGGATTTGGAGAATCGGTGCACCTCGTCAATGAACAGCACCGTCTCCTGGCCTTCGGATACGAGTCTGTCATGTGCGCGTTTGAGCACATCGCGCACGTCCTTGACACCGGAAGTGACCGCGGACAATTCCTCGAACACACGGCCGGACTGTTTGGCGACGATATAGGCGAGGGTGGTTTTGCCGACTCCGGGAGGTCCGAACAGGATGATGGAGCTCGGTGCGGTGAGCGAGCCTTTCGAAGCGGGGTTGGCGAGTCTGCGCAATGGCGACCCCTCCCCCAATACCCGTGATTGCCCCACCACATCGTCGATGCTCGCTGGGCGCATGCGTACGGCAAGCGGGCGCGTCACATCATCCGGCGCGTCCATCGCGGCAAACAAATCGTCAGTCATGCTTTCCACTGTACCGGAACACACCCAACAATTCGAACACACGTTCGATGCATGCGTTCGCCCCAACCGGTAGACTGGCAAGCATGGCAGACGATACGAATTATGGCTCGCTGGGCGCGTTGGCGCCGAATTGGGACGAGGGCGAGCGCAACATCGACACGGATGAGATCTATGAGCGTTTCTTCACCTGGGTGGAGGACGTCAAAGGCGTGGAACCGTGGCCGCATCAGGAGGAGGCCATCATGGATCTGCTGGCCGGCGACCATGTCATTTTGAACACTCCGACCGGTTCGGGCAAGTCGCTGGTGGCGCTCGGCATGCATTTCGCCGCGTTGTGCACGGGCCGCCGTTCCTATTACACGGCTCCGATCAAGGCTCTGGTGTCTGAGAAGTTCTTCGACTTGGTTGAAGTTTTCGGCCGCGAGAACGTCGGCATGATCACCGGCGACACGCATATCAACGCGGATGCGCCGATCATCTGCTGCACCGCGGAGATCCTCGCCAATCAGGCGTTGCGCGAGGGCCGCCACGCCGATGTCGGCTGCGTGGCGATGGACGAGTTCCACTATTACGGCGATCCCGAGCGCGGCTGGGCTTGGCAGGTGCCGCTGCTTACGCTGCCGGATACGCAGTTCCTGTTGATGAGCGCGACGCTGGGCAATGTCGATGCGATCGCCGACAAGCTTGAGGACATGACGGACACCGACGTGGATATCATCGCCGATGCGCCACGTCCCGTGCCGTTGACGTACGAATACACACTCGACCCGTTGGAGAAGACGGTGGAATTGGCGTTCGGCAAGGGCGAGACGCCGATTTACGTGGTGCATTTCTCTCAGGATGCCGCGTTGGAGACCGCCAACGCGCTGGCCAGCACGGGCGTGTCCAGCAAGGAGCAGCGCGCCGCGATCGCGGAAGCCATCAAGGGCACGAAGTTCACCACCGCGTTCGGCAAGATCCTGCAGCGTCTGTTGCGTACCGGCATCGGCATCCACCATGCCGGCATGCTCCCCCGCTATCGTCGTCTGGTGGAGCAGCTCGCCCAGCAGGGACTGCTGCCAGTGATCTGCGGCACCGACACGCTTGGCGTCGGTATCAATGTGCCGATTCATTCCGTGGTATTGACCGCGTTGACCAAGTTCGACGGCACGAAGATGCGCAAGCTGCGCGCCCGCGAGTTCCATCAGATCGCAGGACGCGCCGGACGCATGGGCTTTGACACGGAGGGTCTGGTCATAGCCGAAGCCCCCGAATTCGAAATCGAGAACGCCAAGGCTCTGGCCAAGGCAGGCAACGATCCGAAGAAACTGAAGAAGGTCAAGCGCAAGAAGGCTCCTGAAGGTTTCGTAACGTGGAACGAGAACACGTTCGACAAGCTTATCGACGCGGCTCCGGAAACACTGGTGCCGCATATGAAGATCACCCATTCCATGGTGTTGAACGAGGTGGAGCAGGGCGGCGACGCCCGCTACCGCATCGACCGGCTTATCGACGATTCGGCGCAGACTCCGGAGCAGAAGGAGCGCCTGCACGCCCGCGCGGACGAGATCTTCCAGACCTTGTTCGACACGAACGTCATCGAGACCGAAGACCGTGACGATGGCGACAAGGATTATTTCATGACCGTGGACATGCCGGACGATTTCGCCCTCGATCAGCCGCTAAGCCCGTTCCTGCTGGCCGCGTTGGAACTGCTCGACCCGGAGTCGGACACGTATGCGTTGGATGTGATATCCATGGTTGAGGCCACGTTGGAGGACCCGAAGCAGGTGCTGCGCGCGCAGGAACGTCAGGCGCGCGACGAGGCGATGATCCGCATGAAAGAGGATGGCCTCGACTATGACGAGCGTATGGACAGGCTTCAGGAGATCACCTATCCGAAGCCGTTGGAGGATATGCTGCAGGCCGCGTTCGATGAATACCGCCATGATGTTCCGTGGGCGAACGACTATTGGCTGAGCCCGAAATCCGTGGTGCGCGACATGGTGGAGACCGCTTCCGATTTCACCGGCTACATCGCCCGCTACAACATCGCCCGTTCCGAAGGCACGTTGCTGCGTTACCTGTCCGACGCCTACCGTGCGCTGGCGCGTACCGTTCCGCAGGAGAAGCGCGACGAACAGCTCGACGACATCATCTCCTGGCTGCGTGTGGTGGTCCGTTCCATCGATTCCTCGCTGGTGGACGAGTGGGAGAACGCGGGAACGGACACCGACGCGTCCGAGGCGGCCGCCAACCTCGCCGCGCCCGGCGCGAAGCAGGCCGTGGTGGAGGACCGTCGCGGACTCACCGTATTGGTACGCAACGCCATGTTCCGCCTCGTGGAACTCTTCGCGTACGAAAAAGAAGATCAGTTGGAGGCTTTAACCAGCTACCTTGACGACGCCCCCGACTTCGGTGCCGGCATGGATGCTTACTTTGATGAATATTCCGATATGGACACTGGTCCTGCCGCCCGTGGACCCGAATACTTCCGTCTGAACAAAACCGGACGGATGTGGACTGTGCGGCAAATAATGAAAGACCCCGAAGGCGACAATTCA
>SKFA01001038.1_pt1 | contig 14453 bp, 13 predicted proteins | sample 4820291 | NCBI WGS metagenome assembly SKFA01 (sample SAMN11008795, study PRJNA524170) | human gut metagenome | isolation source: fecal sample from pouch patient p30 | place: Israel: Tel-Aviv | reverse complement strand
AACTTGCCAGCGTCAGCAGCTTCCTGTACGGAAACAGCTACAGCAACTGTCATACCAACCATCGGGTTGTTTCCAGCGCCGATAAGACCCATCATCTCTACGTGAGCCGGTACGGAAGAAGATCCTGCGAACTGAGCGTCAGAATGCATACGTCCAAGTGTATCAGTCATACCGTAGGAAGCAGGACCTGCTGCCATGTTGTCCGGATGAAGTGTACGTCCTGTACCACCGCCGGAAGCAACGGAGAAGTATTTTTTGCCTTTCTCGTTGCACTCTTTTTTGTATGTTCCTGCTACCGGATGCTGGAAACGAGTCGGGTTTGTGGAGTTTCCTGTGATGGAAACGTCAACGCCCTCTTTCCACATGATCGCAACACCTTCCGGAACGCTGTTAGCGCCGTAGCAGTTAACCTTTGCACGAAGTCCCTCAGAATAGGATTTACGGAATACTTCCTTAACCTCGTTCTTATATGGATCATACTCTGTCTCTACATATGTAAAGCCGTTGATACGGGAGATGATCTGAGCAGCATCTTTTCCAAGACCGTTCAGGATAACACGAAGAGGTTTTTTACGAACCTTGTTTGCTTTCTCTGCGATACCGATCGCACCCTCAGCTGCTGCGAAAGACTCATGTCCTGCAAGGAAGCAGAAGCAGTCTGTCTCTTCCTCAAGAAGCATCTTTCCAAGGTTTCCATGTCCAAGACCTACTTTACGTGTGTCTGCAACGGATCCCGGGATACAGAAAGCCTGAAGGCCTTCTCCGATAGCTGCTGCTGCGTCAGCGGCTCTTCTGCAGCCTTTTTTGATCGCGATAGCTGCACCTACTGTGTAAGCCCAGCAAGCGTTCTCGAAGCAGATCGGCTGAATGCCTTTGATCTGATCGTAAACGTTCAGTCCTGCGTCTTTAGTGATTTTCTCAGCTTCTTCGATAGAAGCGATTCCATAGCTGTTTAAAACAGAATTGATCTTGTCAATTCGTCTCTCATATGATTCAAATAAAGCCATTTCCTGTAACCTCCTGATATTTTTACCTTACGAAGTGTAATTACTCTTTTCTTGGGTCGATGATCTTAACAGCATCTGCAACACGGCCGTACTGACCTTTTGCTTTCTCCCATGCTGTGTTCGGGTCATCACCTTTCTTAATGAAGTCAGTCATTTTTCCAAGGCTTACGAACTGATATCCGATGATCTCATCGTTCTCATCAAGAGCGATACCTGTAACATAACCCTCAGCCATCTCAAGGTAACGAGGTCCTTTTTTCAGAGTTCCATACATTGTACCAACCTGAGAACGAAGTCCTTTTCCAAGGTCCTCAAGACCAGCGCCTACTGCAAGTCCGTCCTCGGAGAATGCAGACTGGGAACGTCCGTAAACGATCTGAAGGAAAAGCTCTCTCATAGCTGTATTGATTGCATCACATACAAGGTCTGTGTTCAGTGCCTCCATTACGGTAAGTCCTGGAAGGATCTCAGAAGCCATAGCTGCAGAGTGAGTCATTCCTGAACATCCGATTGTCTCAACAAGTGCCTCCTGGATGATTCCCTCTTTAACGTTAAGGGAAAGCTTACAAGCACCCTGCTGCGGAGCACACCAGCCAACACCGTGTGTAAATCCGGAGATATCCTTTACTTCTTTTGCCTGAACCCATTTTGCTTCTTCCGGGATCGGAGCGGCACCATGATGTACGCCCTGTGCCACTGGACACATTTCTTCTACTTCGCGTGAATAAATCATTTTAAAACTCCTTTCAAGTATAGATTGACCGATGTTATTGAGAAAAAAAGTTCGATAACACCCTATGGCTATTTTCTCACAAAACCGTTGTTTCGTCCAGTCATATTTGATAAAATTTTGCCATAAAACGCATAATATTGGTAGGTATTCCGGCAGTATTGCATGCCTAACTGTCAAATATTTCTGGCAACTGCTGTATGTATGTGATAATATATTAGCAAGTTTAACCCTGGAGGTATATTTTTCATGAATGCATCTGTGGATTCTGTTTTTCCAGAAAAATACCGCATTCTCAGCGGAAGCGCTCTGAAGATGATCGCGGTCATCACCATGCTGATCGATCATATCGGAGCTGTGCTGCTCAGTATGTATCAGCCTGCACAGAAAATCCTGTTTACACTTTTCGGCAGAGAATATACTGTATATCTTATTTTCCGCGATATCGGAAGAGCTGCTTTTCCCATCTTCTGTTTTCTCCTGCTGGAAGGCTTCCATCATACACGGAGCCGGTTCCTCTATGGAAGAAATCTCCTTCTTTTTGCGCTGCTCTCAGAAATTCCGTGGAATCTGATGTTTACAAATACGCTGCGTTACGAAAGACAAAATGTGTTTTTTACGCTTTTCCTCGGATATCTGGCCTTTTGTGCCATCGAATATTTCCAGACCAGACCTTCGATGCAGCTTCTCTGCATCCTGGGACTGCTTGTTGTTTCCATTTTTCTGAAAGCAGACTATGGATGGCGGGGGTATATCTTCCTGCTGATCATGTACTATATGCGAAACGATAAGCCAGGCCAGGCAATCCTCGGAAGCTGCTGGCTTTACTATGAATGGAGAGCCTCCTTTGCCTTTCTGTCCATTAACCTGTACAATGGAAAAAGAGGCTTCATCCGCGGAAAATCAGCAAAATATTTCTTTTACTGGTTTTACCCAGTCCATATTATAGGACTGGTCATACTTCGACAGCTTTTGTTTTTATCTTAATCCCACCCGCTCCCGGTCGGTTCATCCTTCCACGACCAATACTGTTGCATCCATCACCCCATCAAAAAAAGCTGCACTTTCTCAAAAGTGCAGCTTAAATGCGTGTCCAGAAGAATATGTTTCTTATTTTTTCTTTACGATCTCTTTTGCATTTTTATAAATGGAATCCGCCGGAACACATCCACGTACCGGTGACAGCGGGTAAATATTGGAATTCCGTCCGATCACAGTACCGGGATTCAGCACAGAACCGCATCCGACTTCAACATGATCCCCGAGCATCGCTCCGAATTTCTTAAGACCGGTTTCGATCTTTTCATCCCCGTCTTTTACGACAACCAGCTTCTTGTCTGATTTTACGTTGGAACAGATCGATCCGGCACCCATGTGGGACTTATATCCCAGCACAGCATCTCCAACATAATTATAATGAGGAACCTGAACCTTGTTAAACAGCACTGCATTCTTAAGCTCTGTGGAATTTCCCACAACTGCGCCCTCACCAACGATAGCCTTGCCGCGGATAAATGCACAGTGGCGCACCTCGGCGTCTCTGCCAATGATAGCCGGTCCGGTGATACTTGCAGTCGGCGCAACTGTAGCGGATCTTGCGATCCATACATTTTCGCCCTTCTCCTCATATTCAGAAGAATCCAGTGTTTTTCCCAGCTTAATAATGAAATCTCCGATCTCCGGAAGAACCTCCCACGGATAGGTTTTTCCCTCAAAAAGCTCTGCTGCAATGGTCTCATTCAGATCCAGCATATTGCTGATAGTAAAATCTTTCATCATGATGATCTCTTTCCTCCCTGTCTGGAAGCTCGCTCCGGCTTCCTGTAGTTTACAGCGGCCACATCAAAAAACTGCCGCAGGTTATACTGATAATTGCTTGCCTCCACCTGCCGGGTACGTACCCGCACAAAATGCTCCAGCTTGTCCATATATTCCTGTTCCGTGATGCTGCCCTCTGCCACATAGGTGAGCCCCTTTTCCCAGCTTGCCGTAAGCTCCGGGTTCAGAAGCTGCCGGATAGAACAATTTACCACATCGAAGATCATTTCCCCAAGAAGTGTTGGAGTGATCACCTGGGTCTTTTTGTTCAGTGCCAGATATTTGATGTTAAAAAGCTTCTTCAGGATCTCGGCACGGGTAGCACTGGTGCCGATCCCGCTTCCCTTGATCTGGGCTCGAAGCTCCTCATCCTCGATCAGCTGTCCCGCATTTTCCATGGCAAGGATCATGGAACCGGAATTGTATCGTTTGGGCGGTGAAGTCTCACCCTCCTTGATACTCAAACCGTTCACAGGAAGTATATCACCCTTTTTCAGCTTCTGCAACGCCTCCAGGAGCACAGTATCACAGGAAACCTCGTCTTCCTCTCCATTTCTGTTTTTCTCACTGTCTGAAGCCCTTTTCCGCGAAAAAGAATTCGTGGCGATCTTCAGATAGCCTTCTTCTTTGAGAACCTTAAAGGATGAAAAGAATGCCTCGCCGTCCAGCTTCGTCACAAGACTCACCTTCTGATAAACGGCCGGCGGATAAAAAATACACAAAAATCTCCGTACAATGGTCTCGTACACACGCTGCGCAGTAAGAGACACGCTTCCAAGCGCATTCAATCCCTGACCGGTAGGAATGATCGCATAATGGTCTGTGATCTGCTTGTCATTCACATATCTGGTCTTTGCAATGCTTTTCCAGGATTCCATCCCCAAAACCTCTGCCGCCGCAGCACCGGCCTGCTGATAATTTCGAAGACCGGAAATATTCTTGTATATCTCCTTGGCCACTGCCGTGGAAAGAACTCTGGCATCCGTTCTCGGATAAGTCACCAGTTTATTCTCATAAAGCTCCTGTACGATCCGGAGTGTCTCGTCCGGACTGATCTTAAACAGCTTTGAGCACACATTCTGAAGCTCCGCCAGGTTAAAAAGAAGCGGCGGATTTTTGTTTTCTTTTTTTCGTTCCACCTTTTCCACAATACAGGAAAGGGGCTGGTTCACCATCAGCTGATCGATCAGCATCTGTGCATGCTCTTTTTTCCTGAAGCCGTTTTCTTTATAAAGATACGGGGACTGGAAATACCGGCTGCCTTCCACAGCTCTCCATTCACCGTCAAAATTTTCGTCTGCAAGTCCAATGCTGCCAAGGACACGGTAAAACGGTGTCTTCACAAAGACACGAATCTCCCGTTCTCTCCGCACTACCATGCCAAGAACACAGGTCATCACACGCCCTACTGCAATGGCCTGATATTTGGAATGGAGATAATTGGTGACACTGCTTCCGTAGCGCAAGGTCAGAACTCTGGAAAAATTGATTCCCATAAGATAATCTTCCTTTGCACGGAGATACGCAGATGCTGCCAGATTATCATACTCCGAGATATCCTTCGCTTCACGGATCCCTCTTAAGATTTCTTCCTCTGTCTGGGAATCGATCCACACACGTTTCTGGACTTTCCCCTTTACTCCTGCCATCTGGGCTACCAGACGGTAGATATATTCACCCTCACGTCCGGAGTCGGTACACACATAAATGGTATCCACATCCGGCCGGTTCAGCAGTCCTTTTACGATCTCGAACTGCTTTTTGACCCCGGGGATCACTTCATATTTAAATTCGCGCGGCAAAAAAGGCAGGGTATCAAAACTCCACCTTTTAAACTTGATATCATATTTTTCGGGATAGCTCATGGTAACCAGGTGTCCTACACACCAGGTTACCACAGAATCATCAGATTCCAGATATCCGTCTTTTCTCTGACCGTTGATCTTCAAAGCCTTCGCAAATTCCTGTGCCACGCTGGGCTTCTCCGCTATGTATAAAGCCTTTGCCATACTATTTATCTGCACTCATCTTTCTAAGCGGCCATGCCAGAAGCACAGCTCCGCCAACTATATTTCCCAGTGTTACGATCACCATGCTTTTAAGCATAGCGCCGACAGACAATCCTGGCACCATACAGAATGCAACTGTAAAAATACCCATATTTGCAATACAATGCTCAAATCCGCTGACAACGAAACCTGAAATACAGATCACGATCATCAGGAACTTGCCTGACTCACTCTTCAGCTTAATGCCGCAGAGAACAGCAAGACAGACGAAGAAATTACAAAGTACCGCACGGAAAAACATCTGTCCTGCCGGAATACTCAGTTTTCCGTTTATAAATCCGGCAAAATAATCTGCTGTACCGGACGCTCCGGCACCTACAAAGATCAGCGCCAGGATCAGGCATCCCACAAAATTGCCGATGTAACTGATTCCCCAGACCTTTCCAACATCTTTCCATGATACGCTCTTGTCATACGCACCAAAAGCCATTACCAGATTGTTACCGGTAAACAGCTCTCCTCCTACCATTGCGATCAGCAGGACCGCAATGGAGAACACGATGGCTCCAAGGAATTTCCCCCATTCCGGGAATGTCTTGGAAAATACATTTCCAACAACGTTACTGTAGATCATCGCCACATCAATAAAAAATCCGGCCATGATCGCCCGCATAAAGTATTTTCCGAAATTGCTGTTCAGTAAGTTTATCTTACCCTTCGCAGCGGTTGACAGTTTCTCTACATCCTCCCTGTTCATAAATAGCACCTCCACATATTTTTAGCAAGCGTGGCACTTTGTTACTGCTTCTTTGTTCACAGTAACACGCTTTCCGGAAATTTGTTTGTTATATTGTAACACTTTACCAATTATTTAACAATAAAAATGCGAAAATTTTCAAAAATTTCCGTTTTGTTACATACAACAAACAATATCTGTTTTATACCAGAACACGATAGATGCCATCCCAGGCCAGTTCCTTTTTTTTCAGGAATTTTTCTGTTTCCTCCTCTGATTGCTCCACGCATTTCCATGCCAGTCCGCACTGGGCACTGATCTCTGAAGGGATCGGGATCAGCCTTCCCGGAAATTCAGATTCCCTGGCCATTTTTTCCATTTTCATGGCAGCCGTGGTTGTGGAAAATGTCACAACTGTAGTAATTACTTTTCTGCGCATATCTCCTTTGTTCCTTCCACACACGCAAAAACAGGACACCGGAAAACCCGATATCCCGTTTCTGATGATTTTCTTTATTTCCTGTAAAGGATCCAGTTCTTATTTAGCCTGGATATATCCTTTCGCTTTCAGAGTTTCTGCACAGAGAACTGCTCCGCCTGCGGCACCTCTTACTGTGTTATGGGAAAGTCCGATGAACTTGTAATCATAAACAGTATCCTCACGAAGACGTCCTACAGATACTCCCATTCCATTCTCATAGTTTACATCCATCTGTACCTGCGGACGGTTGTCCTCCTCAAGATACTGGATGAACTGCTTCGGAGCGCTTGGAAGCTCAAGTTCCTGCGGAAGTCCCTTAAACTCAACCAGCTTCTGGATCAGCTGCTCTTTGGTAGGTTTCTTGCGGAATTTAACGAATACAGCTGCTGTATGTCCGTTGAGGACCGGAACACGTACACACTGGCATGTGATGACAGGTGTGGTAGCCGGAACGATCACGCCGTCCTCGATCTTGCCCCAGAGTCTTAATGGCTCCTTCTCACTCTTCTCTTCCTCACCACCGATGTACGGAATGATGTTGTGCTCCATCTCCGGCCAGTCCTTGAAGGTTTTTCCTGCTCCGGAAATAGCCTGGTAAGTAGTGGCAACTACTTCATACGGCTCGAACTCTTTCCATGCGGTAAGTACCGGAGCGTAGCTCTGGATAGAGCAGTTCGGTTTAACAGCTACAAAGCCGCGTTTTGTTCCGAGACGTTTCTTCTGGAATTCGATAACCTCGAAGTGCTCCGGATTGATTTCCGGAACTACCATCGGAACGTCCGGTGTCCAGCGGTGTGCGCTGTTGTTGGACACAACCGGTGTCTCTGTCTTTGCATATTCTTCCTCGATCGCCTTGATCTCATCCTTAGTCATATCAACTGCGGAAAATACAAAGTCAACAGTAGCTGCAACCTTCTCAACCTCGTGGATATCCATAACAACCAGCTTCTTTACTGCCTCCGGCATCGGAGTATCCATTTTCCATCTGCCGCCTACAGCCTCCTCGTAGGTCTTGCCTGCGCTTCTCGGGCTTGCCGCTACAGTAACCACCTCAAACCACGGATGATTCTCCAGAAGAGAAATGAATCTCTGACCAACCATTCCAGTTGCACCTAAAATACCGACTTTAAGCTTTTCACTCATAATAAAACTCTCCTCATCTTGTGTCCCTCCATGGCACACATTTGTCTTTTCTGTAAATACTATACCAATTTTTCCTAAAATGCAAGCATTATCTTAATTTTTTTCAAGATATTCTTTATTCTGAGCGATCACCTGCTCCATCACGTCCGGTCCCGGCGCTCCCAGAGTCACACGTTTTTCCACGCAGGTCTTCATACTGATGGCTTCATAGATGTCCTCCTCAAACACAGGACTGATCTCTTTGTACTCGGAAAGCGGAAGCTCATCCAGAGAGATTCCCTTATCCAGACAGAGAAGGACCAGTCTTCCGACGATGCCGTGAGCATCACGGAACGGTACACCGTGGTTAACCAGATAGTCTGCTGCGTCTGTGGCGTTTGTAAAGCCTCTCTTTGCACTTGCCTCCATGTTGGCTTTGTTGAACTGCATAGTGGAAACCATGCCGGTAAACAGGGCGATACAGCCCTTTACAGTGTCGATGGCATCAAAGGTCAGCTCCTTGTCTTCCTGCATATCTTTGTTGTATGCAAGCGGGATTCCCTTCATGGTTGTGAGAATAGATGTCAGCGCTCCGTAAACACGGCCTGTTTTTCCACGGACAAGCTCTGCGATATCCGGATTCTTCTTCTGCGGCATGATACTGCTGCCTGTGCTGTATGCGTCATCGATCTCAACGAAACGGTACTCATTGGAATTCCACAGAATGATCTCCTCTGAAAAACGGCTCAGATGCATCATGATTGTAGAAAATGCACTGAGAAGCTCGATGACATAATCTCTGTCAGATACGGAATCCATACTGTTTCTGGTTGGTGCATCAAAGCCGAGAAGCTCTGCAGTATAGGCACGATCCAGCGGATAAGTGGTTCCTGCCAGTGCTCCCGCTCCAAGCGGACAGGTATTCATTCTCTTACGGATATCAAAAAGTCTGTCACGGTCTCTGCGGAACATCTCAAAATATGCGCCTACATGGTGTGCCAGAGTTACCGGCTGTGCCTTCTGAAGGTGGGTAAATCCCGGCATGTAGGTGTGAACATTCTCTTCCATGATCTTCTGCAGGGCAAGAAGAAGGTCCTTCAGCTCCTTATCTGTCTCATCGATCTCGTCGCGGACATAAAGCTTCATATCCAGAGCTACCTGGTCATTACGGCTTCTTCCTGTGTGAAGCTTCTTTCCGGCATCTCCGATACGGTCGATCAGGTTTGCCTCCACGAAGCTGTGGATATCCTCATACTCCGCTGTGATCTCCAGCTTGCCTGCTTCCACGTCTGCAAGGATACCGTCCAGTCCTTCTGTGATCTGCTCCTTTTCTTCCTCTGTCAGGATCCCCTGTTTTGCAAGCATGGCAACATGTGCCTTGCTTCCACGGATATCCTGTCTGTAAAATTTTTGATCAAAGGAAATGGATGCGTTAAAATTGTAAACCAGCTTGTCCGTTTCTTTTGTAAAACGGCCTCCCCATAACTGTGCCATATTGATTCTTCCTCACTTTTCTTTTTTGCGGCAGAACTGTCTTCTCCGGACATACACGAGCTCCGTCTCCCGGACGTCTGCACTTTTCTGTGTTAGTGTAACATATTTTTATAAAAATGCAAAGTTTTTCATAATTATACGTTTGCTGTCTTCAGCCGTTGTTACTGTTCACTCGGTTCTCAGTAACCAGCCGTTCTCTGTCCATGGCTTCTTTCTTTGAAAATACACAGCCGCAGTAATTCTGCCGGTACAGAGCATGCTCATGAGACAGCTCAATAGAACGCTTGTAGCCATTCTTTTTCTTAAAATCCGAAGTCAGATGTGGCACTTTATAGATTTCTGCCAGCTCCTCACCGATCTCATTGATCTTCTGTGCATTCTTCAGAGGACTGATACTTAAGGTTGTGGTGAAATAATCATATCCTCCCTCCTTCGCCAGCTTTGCCGCCTCTTCCATCCGCAGGCGGTAACACCGAAAGCACCTCTCTCCTCCTTCCGGAACATCTTCCAGGCCTTTTGCCAGCTCATAAAACTCCTCCGGGTCATACCGTCCCTCCACCAGCGTTACCGGATGTACAAACTCCATCTCCCCGATCAGGCGGCGGATCTCAGCCACGCGGTGTGAATATTCCTCCACCGGTGCGATATTGGGATTATAAAAAAATATCGTGATCTCAAAATACTGCGACAGATATTCCATCACATAGCTGCTGCATGGCGCACAGCAGGCATGCAGAAAAAGTCTGGGGATTTTCCCTTCTTTCTGGTTTCTTTCAATCAGTTTATCCAGTTCTTTCTGGTAGTTTCTCTTGTTCAATGTTTGTAATTCCTTTCTCTATGACCGTTTTCAGGCAGACATCAAAGTATGCATCTCTGCCATTGGCCTTCTCATGTTTCAGACATATGATAATATTATATCATTATCTACGAAAAGGAGGCAACATCCATGAATCCTGTCCTGAAAGTGCGGGACGTGTGTCTCTCCTATCACACATTATCCGGTGAGACACCCGCCCTTTCTCATATATCCTTTGACCTGATGCCCGGTGAATTCCTGTCCATTGTAGGACCTTCCGGATGCGGAAAATCCACTCTTCTGAATCTCATTGCCGGCCTGCTCACTCCGGAGCACGGTTCCATTACTCTGGGAGGCCGGCCGGTATCCTCCGGCAGTGCCGCTGTAGGATATATGCTCCAGAAGGATCATCTTCTGGAATGGCGGAGCATCTACAAAAACATCCTTCTCGGCCTGGAGATCCGGAAAGAACTCACACCTGAAAAGTTGGCACATGCAGAAGCCCTTCTTCAGACCTACGGTCTGGACCGTTTCCGTGATGCCCGCCCTTCCCAGCTTTCCGGCGGTATGCGCCAACGTGCCGCTCTGATCCGGACCCTTGTGCTGGAACCGGAGCTCCTTCTTCTGGACGAACCATTTTCCGCTCTGGATTACCAGACCCGCTTAAATGTCAGTGATGATATCGGAAAAATCCTCAAAAGCTCCGGCAAGCCTGCGATCCTGGTCACTCACGATATCTCAGAGGCCATCAGCATGGCCGACCGGGTACTGATCCTTTCTGCACGTCCTGCCACTGTACGAAAGATCATTGATATCGATCTGGATATCAGCGACCGCACTCCCCTCTCCTCCAGAAATGCTCCGGATTTTAAGAAATATTTTAACATCATATGGAAGGAGCTCAATGAAAATGCCTGAAATTTCCAGACAGCAGAAACAATATCTTGCACGGCAGAAAAAAGAAAAACACATTATCCTGGCTGCACGGACACTTCTTTTTGTTCTGTTTATGGGACTTTGGGAAATATCCTCTGATCTTGGATGGATCGATTCCTTTATCTTCAGCAGTCCTTCCCTGATCGCAAAGACCTTTCTTTCCATGTGCAGGGATCAGTCCCTGTTTGCACATATTGCCGTGACACTGGCAGAAACTCTTGTCAGTTTCTTTTTTGTTGTGATCCTGGGCGTAGGAACCGCAGTACTTCTCTGGTGCTCCCGACGGATCGCACGGATCCTGGAGCCATGTCTGGTGGTACTGAACAGTCTCCCGAAATCTGCTCTGGCCCCTCTTCTGATCGTATGGCTTGGTGCCAACGAACGTACCATTGTAGTCGCCGGCATGTCTGTAGCCATCTTCGGCTCCGTTATCAATCTGTACTCCGGTTTCTGCCAGGCAGATCCGGAAAAGCTGAAGCTGATCGAAACTCTGGGGGGACACAAAAAGGAAAAGCTTCTGAAGATCGTCCTGCCCTCCTCCGTTCCTCTTATCCTGAGTGTGATGAAGGTCAACATCGGGCTTTGCTTGGTAGGCGTGATCATCGGAGAATTTATCGGTGCCCGAAAAGGCCTGGGATACCTGATCATTTACGGAAGCCAGACATTCAGACTTACATGGGTCCTGATGTCCATTGTGATCCTCTGCATCATTGCCATGCTGCTGTATTTTGCACTTTATCTTATTGAAAAACAGGTCCGGAAACATTAGCTGTAAAAAGGGCGTGTAAAAATGATCTCTCATTTTTTACACGCCTCTTTTGCTCTTATAACCTTTGTTTCAAAGTTTTCCCACGGCAAAGGCCGTGCATAATAAAAGCCCTGGATCTCATCGCAACTCAGGCTTCGCAGGATCTCCACCTGTTTTGCTTTCTCCACGCCCTCGGCAAGAACCTTCATTCCAAGGCTATGTGCCAGCGAAATGGTATGACGGATCACCTGCTGCCCACGAAAATTCTCTATGTAATCGATCAGACTTTTATCCAGCTTCAGAGTATCGAATGGCAGCTGGTTCAGGCTTGTCATAGATGAATAGCCGGAGCCAAAATCATCCATATGCAGCTCGAATCCTGCATCCACCATCTTCTCTATGAGCTTACTGATCCGATCATTATACAACGTAGCAGTTTCTGTCAATTCAATGGGAACAGAAGAAAACGGAATGCCATTTTCTTCCACGATCTTCACATAACGACAGATCATATTATCGTAATGGATACTGGCACGTGACAGATTCACCGAAATCGGAAGTATCTTTTTCCCTGATCTTATACGTTCCCCCTGGATGCTGCATACCTTTCGGAAAACATATTCATCAAGGCGTACGATCAGACCATCCTTCTCAAAAAGAGGGATAAATTCTCCCGGCGAAACCATAGTTCCTTCCGCTCTCTTCCAGCGCACCAGTGCCTCCGCCCCAACGATCTCTTCTGTCTCCACACTGTATTTCGGCTGCAGGTAGACTACGAATTCTTCATTGCGTATAGCCTCCACGAAAGCATTCTCCATCTGTCCGTTACGGATATGCCTCTTTCTCATCTCATCATCATAAAAAGCGATCTGGTGCTCATAGTCATCCCGGATACTCTTCATGGCCAGAAAAGCCCTGTCACAGATCAGGGTAAAAGGCAGTGTCTTATCCACATTCTCATAGACCCCATAGTTGACCACCAGATTAGGAATCGGTGCTCCACTCTCGACCCTGTGGATAAATTTCTCCATATCTGCCCTACGGATCTCTTTCTTTCCATATATGATGGCTACAAACTGGTCTCCTCCATATCTGCCCACCGTCCCGTAGCGAACCTGATTTCTATACGTATCTCCCAGATAGGTAAGAACCTGATCACCGGTCTTCTCTCCATAGGTTCCGTTGATCCATTTAAAGTTCTTTATATCTGCCACCACCACATGAAAATCCTGATTCGTATTAAAGCGCATCAGCGTCTTTGCATGATGGAAAAAGGCCTGTCTGATATAAAGCCCTGTAAGATCATCATATTCCAGAGCTGAGAGTACCATCACGGACTCTCTCAGCTTGATCACATTGTTGATCTTACTTTTTAATATACGGACATTATACGGTTTCCGTACGAAATCCACTGCTCCCAGTTCCAGACATCGCACCTCATCCTCCAACCGGTTACTTCCGGTTATGATGATCACAGGCACAGAGGTCAGCATCACATCATCACGGATCAGCTCCAGAAACTGAAATTCATCACATACCGGCACACTCATATCAAGAAGAATTGCAGAAAGGGTTTTGTAATTCTCAGACAGACGCTTCATCCCTTCTGCTTCATTCATCGCAGTGATAACCTCAAAACTGCCCTCCAGATGTTCTGTAAGCGCTTTCCGATCCGTCTCGTCATTCACTACAATAAGAAGTTTTCTTCCGGATGCTGTTCCTCCTGGTTCCAGTATGGCCTCCATCTCACTGTACCGTACATCCATATCCTCATTGGCAAAAGCAAACACCACGGTCTGAAAATCCTCAGCCGTTCCTACCCTGGCACATTTCACATAGAAATATTCAATCCTCCCGTTGCTTCGGCGTACACGATAATGTACCATCAACTGGGGAATCCTTGTAAGACGTTGGCATATCTTCTCAAAATCCATCATCTGATGCATCCGGATCCTGTCCTCTGCCGCAACACTGCTCTCAATATAAATATCCATGATCTTCTCATAGGATTCATCCCTGCGAAGTCCCTCCTCCCCATAAGCTCCACTCTGCCCCTGGAAGCGGCATACCTGGACCTTATGAGTCTCTCTGTCAACAGAGTAGATATTGATAAAATTTTTTCCGAGAACATTAATGATCCCCATAAGAATCGGATTCTCCATCATTCCGCTGCTGATCTCATCATTCGTCTCTGTATCCGAAAAAACAAGGGCATGTCCTGTCCCGCCGGATTCCAGCGGAATCTCCACAGCATCAACCGAACGCAGGATATTCCGTCCCGGTTCCAGATAATTCTTCGGACCTTTGATCCCGTTAACGACCGGACAGATCTCACAGGGAGTTTCTCTGTTTCTCAGACAGTGATAGCATTTCTCGCCCCTCTTCAGCTGCGGATAGATCTCACGTGCTGCCAGGTTATAGCTGATAATCTTATAATCCTCATCTATGACATACATTCCCGATGCATTTTTCCCCACGAGCATCACCTCCGGATTCGTAAATTTCTCATAGATCCTTCGTGACAGTTACTGTCTCAAAATCCTTAAATATTCCTTCATTATATACGATTTTTCTGA
>SKFA01001337.1_pt1 | contig 14459 bp, 6 predicted proteins | sample 4820291 | NCBI WGS metagenome assembly SKFA01 (sample SAMN11008795, study PRJNA524170) | human gut metagenome | isolation source: fecal sample from pouch patient p30 | place: Israel: Tel-Aviv | reverse complement strand
GTATTGTAAAAAAAAATTTTAATAAGTGAAAAAATATCCTGAACAGGAATCACTGCTCAGGATATTTAGGTTTAGTTGCATTCCCCATCTCTGCTTTTTCTATAGGAAACATCAAGCTGACATAATCGTTTTCGCCTTTTTCTGAATCAGGATCTCATCAAGCTCGATATTAGATGGTGGATTAATGTTCAATCTGCTGATCTGTACAAGAATGGGTTCCGCATCTTTAAAGTCAAACGTTCTCGAGGTTTGGCAAACAAACCATCCGGTAGGACTTCTTGGAAACCATTTGACCAGATCACGATCGTCAATGCGTTCTTCACGGCCAACCGTTCGTACGACAACATTAATATCATCTGTCCGTTTGAGTCGCCCAGCAAATACAAGTCCGCTATTAGCAATAACTGAAGATGGCATATCTGCTATTTTCTGCGTGATTGCAAAAATAAACAATCCATATCCGGCAGACTGATCCAAAATCTGTTCAAATTCGGATTGTCCGGACATGCCAAAATTTTGTCCGCCGCCAGTACCTGCACAATCATTTCCAGTTAATACTTCGTTGGCTTCTTCCAATACAAGAACAGTTTCGTATTGATCATCTGCCAAATATCCGCCTTCATGCGCTAATGCAAACTTAAAGAATCCACTTGTAATAACACCAAAGATGAAATTTTTGAACGTGTTTTCAAGACCTTTCGACTCTAAAACAGTAACCTCATCAGCTCCTATCAAATCATCAATAGCAATGCCTTCTGAGCTGCCGTACAGCTTGGATTCGATGGAATATTCTCTTGAGAAGCAGGAAAGACGCTCTATCAATCGTGCATATGCATCTTTCGTGTCGTTTCCTGATTTTCCTGCCCCTGTGAGTTTGTCTCGCTTTTCCTCCATCCTACGGTATATAGACTGAAAATTAACTCTTGATGATAATTCAGCCACTAAATCCTTACTTTCGCTATCCGATCCTGAAACATCGAATACTCCATTTTCCTTATACAGTTCGTAAACAACGTCTGCAATCATTTGCTTTCCACGCTCTAATAATCCATAAGCCCGGCAATAAATATCAATAACTCCGTCTATCCAAACCTGCGGATTAACACCATGAGGCACTTTCCAAGGATTAATATGAATTGGGTTAAAATTAGGATTTCCCATAGAATAGAAGTTAAAGCGTTCTGGTTCCACAAAACGTGCCAAGGTACGCCAATCCTGTTTCGGGTCCATAACAACAATTCGTAATCTCTTTCCTGTCTTTTTTCGCCGGATTTTTGATAATTCCGCGATAAAACGCATAGCTGCCACAGTTTTTCCTGACCGCGATGCTCCTGTAAAAAATCCATGCATTAAATTGTTTTCATCGATTCTATAGTCAAATGCTGTTCGATAACCATGCTCAAAAGTAAAACGTTCTGGATTAAGAATGGTTCCCATATATATGTCTCCCTGCATACGTGCTGGAACTGAGAATTTAGGAACATCTTGTACAATCGAAAATACGCCTCCCTCTGAGACACGCGGCAGATGCGTGTATGCAACATATTCTTCCGGGAGCAGGACTGTACAGTATTTATACTCTTCTGCTCCAAATACATTTTCTCTGGTTACGTCTGCAGAAAAGGCTGAAAAGTGATATAACAAATGTTTTTGCTCTGTCTCAGTTAAGTCAAGAACTTGAACTGGGTTTACCATCGCATACTCGTTTTGCCATGTTGACTTTGCAACTGCCTGTGCGGTGGAAAGAGCGTCCAAACTCGGACACGCAATGTATACATATGTATAAAAAGCTCCCTGTCCGCGCAATGCTTTTTTTATACGCTCATTTTGATATTCCATCAATTCAAGCAGATCTTTGACTCCCTGATCCAGCCATTGATATGATTTGCTGTATCCAATAGATGGTCCCAAGCCCATAGAACTACTGGTTCCCATAGAAGATGTTCCGGTTGTTCCGTTGCTGGTTCCTTGTGAAGACCCATTGGAAGTTGTATAGCTGTTTCCATTGGACACGCTTTCTGTATTTCCAACGTTTTGTCCATATCCTGTGGAAGCTGACTGTGACACAGAATTTGTGAGTGTCTGTCCTACCGATTTGCCAAACGTCTCACTCTGACCAACAGATTCAGATTGTCCATAGTTTTGAGACTGCGAGTAGCTTTCGGATTGTCCATAGTTCTGACCATAGCTTACACTATCAGATATTCCATAATTCTGTCCTACATTCTGGCTTACGGATTGGCCATAATTTTGACCATAATTTACACCACTGGATATTCCGTAATTTTGTCCAAAATTCTGACTTGCGGATTGTCCATAGTTTTGACTCATATTTTGGCTTTGTGACTGTCCAAAATTCATGCCAAAATTCTGACTCTGCGATTGTCCAAAATTCTGACTCATGCTGGTACTATCTGATTGTCCAACATTCTGTGATGCGCTGATACCCGTTGATACTCCATGACCATAAGACATTCCCATGCTATCCGAAACACCGACAGAATTACTAATGCTACTGCTTTGTCCATATCCATAAGACTGCGATAAGCCCGCACTTTCCGATATACCATGGCTTACGGATTGGCTTACACCATTTCCGATGCTGTAAGAATCGCTGACTGATTGATTAGCTCCCCAGCCTTGGCTGATGCTCTGACCAATATTAGTTCCATAACTTTCATTGGCTCCATAGCTGCCGCTAATGCCCGCAGAACTGCCATATGACAAAGACGCTCCTTGAGATGTACTTTGTCCATGTGAGACTCCGCTGCTCATAGAGGAACCAGAGGATGTCCCAAAGCTTGTACCATGGCTTTGTCCAACGCTATTGCTGATGCCATTGGATGATGATTCTCCAAATGACGCTGAATCGCTGCTGCTACCGGAAATAGACGCATTTCCACTGGCTGTTCCAAACGGAAGCCCCAATGAACCGCCAAAATTGCCGCCAAATGTTGAACTATGTCCTGCTGAAGATGATTGTCCGTAGTTAGCAGAACTTCCATGGCTGCTATTTACACCTTCACTCATACCAAATGAGGATGAGGATGAGACTCCCTGACTCAAACTTGAAGATGAAGATTGTCCAAAGGAAGCAGATTGTCCCCGATTCATACTCTGGCCTTGGCTCCAGCCATAGGATTGACTATTCCCAACGCTATGTGATTGCGAAGTATTTTGGCCATAACTCATATTATAGCTATTTCCTTGCGATACCGAATGTCCCTGAGAAATATTGGTGCTTTGGGAAATCCCTTGATTCTGAGAGGTTCCATAGCTATGAGAAATTCCTTGATTGAAAGATTGGGATTGTCCCTGAGAAATTCCTGTATTCTGGCTTACGCCATGATTCACAGAAGTTCCAACGTTTGTCGATTCATTTTGCGATACGCCAAAGGAAGATCCCGATGAAGTTCCATGACTCTGCCCAAAAGAAGTTCCACTCGAAGTCCCATGACTCTGCCCAAAAGAAGTTCCGCTTGAAGTTCCATGACTCTGCCCAAAGGAGGTTCCACTCGATGACCCTTGACTCTGTCCAAAGGAGGACCCATTTGAAACCCCTTGGCTCTGCCCAAAAGATACTCCGGAAGAAGTTCCGTGCGACTGATTTATGGAAAATCCGCTGCTCTGCCCAATTGAGTGACCAAAGGTCTGACCAAAGCTTACCCCCTGTGTATGTGATACTCCTTGAGAGTAGGAATTAGAAATAGACTGTCCCTGACTCTGCCCCATAGATTGTCCATAAGTCTGAGATAATGACTGTCCCACAGACTGTCCTTGGGATGTCGTAAAAGACTCTCCTCGTGCATAACTTACTGTATTGGCATCCGTATATGCTTTGCTCCATCCCTGACTTTGGGATGCATTAGCCATATACATCATCGGGATTGACAAATTTAGGCTTAAGGATTTCGTTCCCTGCAGTTGTCCATACCAATCTGTCATTTCAACCTGAGATTGGCGCTGCCAGCTCATCAATGTATCTGTATGTACAGGAGTTGAAAGGATTTCCAGAACGTACTCATAATCTGCCATACCTGTAATAATTTCTTCCAAGGTACCTTGTGAATCTGGGTTTACATTAGATCCGCCCATTCCTTTATTTCCGGCATCCTCCCCAGCTTTATTTGCTTTGGGAATACCGCGGACTACGGTGAGGTAATCCATATTGTACATCTTTTCCCTCAACCATTCGGTTTCTTCGGCATTTGCACATCGCATCTCTAATACCCGAAAAGTTCCCTGCATTGATCCGACAAAGCCAAGGAATCCGTGTTTTGCCTTTTCTTTTGCTTTGTTGATCGTAGACGCTACACCTTGAATTCCATAGATGTATAGCAATCCAACCGCTACTGGTTTTAGTACATTGGCGATAATTGTAATTAAGTTGGCATTCTGCTGATTGACTGCAGTTAATACTTGTTCCTGCATATCCATTAGTGCTGTTGACTGTTTGGCATCCGCCGGCAGCCGGATTACTCGTGCCATTTTTATAGCCTTATAGCAATGGATACGTTCGCCAGTAGATGGATTCATAACTTCCATCTCATAACACAGATATTGCAGATTGCGTTTTTCTGGATCTTTCGAGGAGTTTTCATCATATTCAGCCCACGAATCCAGAATGCGAAAGTCATCTGTCGGAAGAGTCTCTGTAACCGGATGTAATATTTGCTTGATTTGGAATAGTGAAAGCACATTTTCACCTCATTTCTCATTTTATAAAATATTGCTGTTGCTTCGCCCTCCATTTCGAAGGCCACGCTTTTGTGCAAAGGTTTTTGCCAATGTCTGTTGCTTTTTAAACTGAAATAATCGTTTCAGTTGATATCCAATCTCGCCAAGAGGAACTAAAACGCCAGTAAACCACATCATCGTCTGTAAATACCCAGGAATAGCATTTCCTGTTGATGTCGGAATGGCTTGTTCGAAAGATGCTGCTATCATTTCCGATGAGACTCCAGACACAACGCTTAATACTGCGTGAACCGTAATCAACGTGCCATAATATGTCGCGCATACAATTAACATGTGGTTTAGAGCATCCTTTCTCTGACTAGGCATTAAAAGCGCGACTAAAACACCAACATCCCACATAGCGCCCGATAATGGACAAATCAATTTTTTTCCGAACTCACCAAACATGTTGATTGTAAATAATCCAAGACAAAACACTGCTATCGGGAAAGCAATTGCTTTCAAGATATGCACTGCTTCATTTCTCGTCATGTTTTGGCGATATACGATTTCGTTATCGTTACGCATAACGTGCCTCCTTTCAAATCACTCCATGTTCATCTCTGGCAGCAATGTCATATTCTTCTTTGAGCAGCAATAATATGGTTCCAAGGACTCCAAACACCAATAAAAAGGAAAATCCATTACTACTCAACAAATACAAAAAATTGCTAACAGCATTTTGATTAAATGCTAAAAATGATTTCACGTAGTTCACCTCCCAGTTAAAAAGTTCTTTAACAATAGAATTAAAAAAAAGGGGAAAAATAAAAGAGCCTTGTAGTCAGCATGCTTTTCATGACTACAAGACTCCTTCTCGACTCTTTAGGCTCAAATATTTAATTTACTTCTGGGATTTCACGCTTAGAAAGATTGTATACAAAATGCCAACTTGAATCCTCTAACAGATTCACATCTTTTATAATTGCAGCAGATGTTACACGTATTTTTACGTAATTCAGTGCTTCAATTCCTTTATTATCGATCCACTTGCGTACCTGTGAATTAATAATCTCTTCCCCTTTACGATTTGGAACAATAAAGTTCAATGTATTGGTGAAATTCAACATTTTATTGCACTTTCCATTAAAATTTGTCTGGGTATGATTTCCACATTCATACTCAATGTACATTTGTTTGCCATCTAGTGTAGTGCAGATAATATCTGGAATATATGACATACCTTCGCGTATTTTTAATGGATGTTTACGGTTCCATATATTCACATTACGAAATCGTTCATTTTCTTTAAGAATTTCTGCTGTCAAAAAGATTCCATATCCATGAACAAGATTGTCATGTTCTGCAATTAATTTTTCAGCCATAGACATAATTGGCTTCTCTTGAAATAAAATTTCAAAAATTCGGCTTCCCTTTATTGAAAAATAAAAAAAACTGATTGTGGTTTTGACTTTCACCTTTTCTTCTTGTAAAATTTGACATCCAACTAAAAACTTTAACGAACTCCTTGTCTTTCCGTTTGTAATTTCCGGCATTTCTTTTGAAATTTCAGTATAAATATCACTGTAAAGAGAATATCCTTTTGTCCCAATAATACGAATTAACATTTTATCCTCATCAGATAATTGTTTTAACGTATCGTCATAATCTTCCAATGCATACTTATTGGCGCGTTCCTTCCGCTTACTTTTAGCAGCTTGAAATGTCCTTCTATGATCAGTTCCAGGAATAGAACTGCTCATAAGTTTTTTTCGAATCAATTCATCCTCCATATCCTCTGCATCGACGACAACATCCATTTCTTCATTAATTACCGGATCATTTGCTTCCGTTTCAATCAATTCAATTTTCCCGCTTGCCACTTTCTCTTGCATTTTAGGTGATAACTTAGTCATCATTTCTTCTTTTTCTTTGACTTCATTACACCTTTTTTCCAATTCCTCCATTGTCAGAGTTCTAGCAGTTGGCTCTTCAAGTAATTTTTGTATCTGCAGTTTCAAACTTTCTATTTGATTTCCGCGTTCTTCACATAAATCTGCCATTCTCTCCAAAATATCTTTCCGGGCGCTGATATATACATGAAATGCACTTTTGCTTTTCCGGATAAGCTCCAATAACTCGATTTTATCCCAAGAATATTCAATTCCAAGTTTCATTTCTTTAGGATCTTTGGCAAGTATATCTTCGCATAATTCCCGAACATTCTTTTCTACAACATCAAATTTAGATAATAATTGTTGGTTCTTCTCTTGAGAATTTTTCAGCTGTTCTTTCAAATCTCTTGTCTGTGCCAGAAGAATGTTATATTTATTTAATAGTGTATCAAATGATTTATCTGATCCCATGATTACTCTCCATTAATCTGTTCATCAACATAGTCTTCGGGTGTCCATTGCTTTACATCGGTTAGGTCAACTCCTTGCAGATTTTCTCCCATAGCAACCAAATTCTGCGTTATCAGCGAAAAATCAGAATATACCCTGTCTTTATCCTGTAACGCATTCTGAGCCGTTTCGGAATTATTTTGAGATATAGCCGAAGACATGTTTTGCAAATAGACTGCAATATCATTTTTGATCCAAGATAGCAGCATATCCTTCACTTTGGAATATTTTGTCTCAACTGTTAAAGCATCTGTTTTTATGGATAATGAGGATACCGTATCCAATTTTTCCTCATATAGCGGTGCCAAGGTCAAAGGATCTTCCTCTCCCTTCCCTAATCTGTAATCCAGCATTAGCACTTCTTCATATAACGATCGGCATTGTAAGTATTGATACAGAATTGTATCGTAAGCTTTTTCTTCTTTGATGTCTTGTACCGATACAACTTCCGGTACAATTTCTCCATTTTCATTGTAATTATAATCGGTCACCATAACTCCATAGATAAGAATAGATACGTAAACGCATCCTGCAATCAATACACCGCTCATAATGTTTGAAAAAATCTTTTGATGCTTCTGACTTTTCTCTTCCTGCCGTTGCTGCAATAATTCATTTATCTCCAACGAATCCTCTGAATATAATTCTTCCGGCTCTGCAGGCTCCCGCCGGATCGAAGCTAACCTCTTTTCTTTGCTCCTTTTTAATTTCACAGATGTTTTATTTTTAATACGCCGGGATCGTTGAAAAGAGATATGAGAATCTCCCATATCTCTTTTCATTTCCGAAAGGTTACGTTCTTCGACGTTTTTGGCTTCAATCTGATTCGCTGTCAAACGATCCGCTAATCTCGTCTGTTTCATCAGACTCTTCTCCCCTTTCTTGTGGGTCTGGTAATGTACAATTTGCTCCATACTCAATAGAATACGGAATTACTTCAACAGCCAAATATGCTATTTTACTGATCTGACCGCAATATGGACACTCATATTCTTTCACATAAGACCTTGTTTGTATTGCCCCATTTATGCTCACATTGGAATGGATATGCAGCGCCGCGGCATATTCTGCTGCTTTGAGACCGTAGGCTTTAATCCATACATAATCTGTCTTTTTGTCTACGCCATCCTCAACAATCCGGCGTTTACGGTTTGAAGCAATCTGAAACTGAATCATGGATGGTGGTTTCCCTTTTTCTCCGCCAGGCTGAAAAACAGGTTCCCGACATAACTGACCATCCAGGAATATTTGGTTTGAAAATTCAATTTCTTTCTCCAGATGTTGCCAAATATCACGTTCTGAAAGGGCAAAGAATCCCGTACTTAGTAACATGTTCTGCATATCATGGTCTAAATTGTTTTGCTCGACAAATTCATGGAAGGAGACTTCACCACGTTCCATAATATTTACAGCAATTGGATTCACATATACCTGAACACCATCTTCAATATACGGTTCCATTACTTCATGACAGTGCATGCATAAAGGTTCTCTTTGGTATTCTTTCGTGCATAATGTGCCTTTGATCTGGACAAAATCTCCTTCATTGATAAGCGTATATACATCCCGAATCATCTCTTCATGTTCTGTACGGACAAGAATACTATCTCTACGAATCTCTCCTCTAAGCAACAATTCTTCTGTAGCATAAGATTTTCGGTTCGTATCGACAACAATCTTTCCCAAGACATATTGTCCTGCTTTATTCTTGTATATCCGAGGTGGTTGTTTGACACGTCCATATAGATATACTGTGTTCTCTTTCGCCATAATGCCCTCCTGTTTCTATTGATTATATAGAGAGGCCATCCCCGTCAGCACATTAATGTCTGTTTCGAATATATGGCTATAATTCGTCAGATCGGTTTCTCCACTTTCAACAGATTCCTTATACTCTTTCATATGATCGAGTGCTGTTTGCATCGCTGTTATTAAGGATAATCTATCATCCTCTTTACCGACGGACGGCTGCATAGCAGTTACATTATCCAGTGTTTCCTGTAGTAACTGTATACTCTGCTCCGTGGCTTCAGTCTCGTTCTCATACACGCCATCCGTTGAATGTACCGCTTGGTTAAGACGCGTAGATAGTTCATTAACAAACACAGTGATCTGTTTGTTAATATAGATGCTATATTCCAATGTTGTCTGCGGATATTGTGTAGCATATTTACCAGTCGATGGATCTGCTGGCGTGACCGTACAACTGGTCAACCCGACTGCCATCACCAAACATGCGATTATTATCTTAGGTTGTCTCTTCATAGTAATTGTTCTGCGCTCTCTGAAATGGATACTGCATCTGAGCATTAGCGGTTTCCACATGTGCCGGATTGTTCTCAGAATGCCGCTCTTCATAATTACTATTTGCCGTTTGCAGCGTTTTCTCAGAGAAAGCGTCAACGCCTGTTTCCGGATTTGCTGGAACAGCAGGGGGATCAAAGGACTCATTCTTGTCATTATTCGCCTCTTCTTCTGGCTGAAGACTTTCTGTCGGCTCTTCCGGGGCTTTCGGGGCTTCGTCACTTTCTCCATAAGAGAACAGATCTGTGCAAACAAGGCTCTGACGGCTTTCCCTTTGGGTATCGTCAAGTACAGATACATAGCATGATACAGCAACATTTTCTCCTTCCTTCAAATTTGCTGCTGCCCGCTGAAATCTGCCAAGGCACGTTACTCTGCAATTATAATCTCTTCTTCCAGAGGGAATGCGAATATTCAGGAAGGTAACTTTGTCCGTAGGCGTTCTGATCGATGTTACGATACCGGCAAGCACTCCCCAGTTTTCATCAGCCTGCGCACCACCGCCTTGCTCCGGAATTGATTCATCAAGAATCTGTGTTAATCTACGTTTGGAAACAGCGATGCTGTCTCCAACAATTGTTGGTGTGGAATGATAATTTCCTTCCGCATCCTGTGTTCTACGGTTCTGCATATGCCCAGCAATTCGGACATGATCACCAACGCGGAAAATAATTGCCTGGTTAATGTCATAGAATCTCAGTTGAATATTCCGAATCTGCCTTTCTGCATTGGAACGAATAACTAAGATGCAGTTTCCGCGTTCTTCCATACGCATAGACACTACTGTGCCTGCGATATGGATTTCATTTTTCAGAACAGTTTTTGTGTTTTCCATGTTCTTCTTCTCCTTATCTGATTTTGAACCTCAAAATAAGGTCCTTACTATTAGTATTGTAAAATGTCCGAAAATTTTAGGCCGAAACATTTCTGTTTCGGCCCATGAGTGGATTTCAAAAATTCAATTTTCGAATATTACGTATAGCATCTGTTTTAAGATGCAATACATCGTCATTTAAAAAGATTTCCTTTCCCTTAAATTGTAAGTGTTCACGAATAGATCCATTGTCGCATTCGTAGAATATTACAGGATGTCCCTGCTCAACCAGATACGGTTTCAAACTTTGGCATACATCCGGCCATTCTGTCCTGGATTGGAAGCTGATAAAAACATGGTTGCTGTAAGGATGACATGGAAATATCTGCCTTGCAATCAATTCGTTTGAAAAGGATTCTTCGTCTTGTTTATTAAAATACCCGTATACTTTGATAACATTTCCATCTTTGATATATTTTTGGACTTGTTTGTAGTGTTGGGCAAAAACAATGCATGAAGCCAATCCGTCCCAATCTTCCAAATCAAATGTAACACCTATTCCGTCATTCCGCTGCCGAAATTCCTTAATATTGGATATAACCCCCATATAAATTTGTGGTTTTTCGGCTTCAGCATGTGATAAAGGTGTAATTGATTTATCTGCTTTTAAGAGTTTAAATTGTTCCAATGGATGTCCAGATATATAAGCTCCCAAAAGCTCCTTTTCTTCATTTAATTGGAGCAGCCAATTTTCTTTATCTGAGCTTTGTGAAAGGGAAATCTCTTCTTTTAATTTTCGGCAGATTTCTTCTGTTGTATAATCTTTGATATATTTGTTTTTTATAGCAAATGCCGGAAGAATTGCATTTTTTAGTGCAGTGCGTGAAAAACCACATTTATCTAATGCACCACTAACGATCAGTTTTTCCATGTCGGCTTTTCCAATAGAAACTCTTGCAAGCAGATCACAATAATTCTGAAATTTTCCCTTTTTCCTTTCTTCTATCATTTCCTGCATACTGGCACTTGATATTCCTTTAATTGCAGCCAACCCATACAAGATTTTTCCATTGTAATCAGAAAACTGCATTTCTGAACGATTAATATCTGGTGAAATCACCGAAACTCCCATTGTTGAACATTCCTTAACTGCAAGCGAAATCCTGTCTAATTCAGAAGCATTCAAAATCGCACACATAAATTCTACTGGATAATGGAATTTAAGCCATGCAGTCATATATGAAATCAGCGCATAAACCGCAGCATGCGACCTGTTAAATGCGTACCGCGCAAAACCTTCCAAAGATTCCCAGAGTGCTTCTGCATCCGTTCTGTCGGCACCATTTAAAACAACACCGTCTACAAACTGGGATTTATACTTTAGAAACTTATCTACTTTCTTTTTCGACATATATCGTCGAATAATGTCTGCTTGTCCGAGAGAAAAGCCTGCACATTCATGGAAAATGGACATTAACTGTTCCTGATAGATACATTGCCCATATGTTGTCCCCAATATTTCTTTCAATTGAGGGATAATATAGTGAGTTTCTTTCTTTCCATGCTTTGCTGCTATAATATCCGGAATAAAATCCATCGGGCCGGGACGATATGCGGCAACCAGTAAGATCAAGTCTTCAAATGAGTCTGGTTTAAACTCACGCAGCATTTTTTTCATGCCATCAGACTCAAATTGGAATATAAAGGATGTTCTGCCCTCTGCAAATATGTGAGAAAAAACCTCATCTTCAAATGGAAGTTTCTCTGGATCAATTTCAATTCTATAGTTTTTCTTTATTCTTCGAATAGATTCAGAGATGATATCCAGATTCTTTAACGCAAGAAAATCCATTTTCAATAACCCAATCTCTTCTGCTTCGACCATGTTGCAGGATACTGCCCATTGCTCTTTCTGGGTATTATAATACATTGGAATATAGCTGGAAAGGGGCTTTCCATCGCCGATAATAATGCCCGCCGGATGTACAGAAAATGCTGTAATAGTACCTTCTATTGATACGGCACGATCCAAGATGATTCTATGTTCTTTCGAAGTTTCATAGTCTTTTAATATATCATCTCGATTTTCTGACAATGTGCCTGTTTTATTTGAAATATTTTTGCAGAGTTCTTCTCCGATCCTACGGATCTCTTTTCTTCCCTGCTCACAGATTTCTTTCGATTTTTTCCCTTGTTCTTTTTCTGGCATTGGGTACATTTCATATCCCCTGACTCTTGCCATATTCTGTATACAGGCTTTTGCAAGCTGCGTCATAACCGTCCGAATATACGCAACCGCAGAACTGCCATATTTTTTCATCACATATTGAATCAAATTGTCTCTAATTTCATTTGAAAAATCCACATCAATATCCGGCATGGAAACTCGCTCTTTATTTAAAAATCGTTCGAACAGTAAATTATATTGCAACGGATCCAATGCAGTTATTCCCATACAATAGTTCACAAGAGATCCTGCTCCCGAACCGCGGCCTGGACCAACCCCATATCCCATTTTATATGGATTATTCATCTTGGCAATCCGTTTTCCCTCCTGCACATAATCGGCTACGATCAGAATATAATCTGCATATCCCATATCAATAATCGTATTAAGTTCATATTCCATTCGATCTATATATTTCTGTGAAATTGTACTTACTTTTCTTTTCAATCCGCAATAAGCCTTTTGCCGCAATAATTTTGGAGCATCGACACGCTGTCCCATTTCGTCCAGAAAAACCGGATAATGCTGTGCTTCAGGCACACGCGGAATATCAACATTGCATTTGTCACATATTACCCTGATATTAGCGATAGCTGACTTTACAATGTTTTCTGGAATTATCTCACACAATTTTTGAGATAATTCCGTATCTGATTTTAAATACAATTCCCTGTCCGAATCCGTCACTGGTTCAAACTTTTCAAAACGCAATGACTTCAGGTAGCTGCGTCCCTCAGCATCTTCTGGCCGAATGATATGCACATCATTTGTTGCGACAACGGAAACGCCATTCCTATACGCTAATTCAGCAAGAATTGGCATCACATAGGCTTCATCTTCTATATCATGATACTGCAGTTCCACATAGAAATTCCCCTTGAAAATCTTCTGAAATCGTAGTAATTCCTTCTCTGCCATTGAAATCAGTTTCCCATCCGGTTCTATTTCCCGATTTTTTTCTTGAATTTGGCTTTCATATTTGTACCATTGATCGAGACTTTTTTGGGCTTTTTTCACACGTTCCTTGTTTCTGGTCACTTCAGATGACTTTCTTTTGAGTTCGGCAGAGATATGCTGCAGCTTTTCTTTCGCGTTTTCGGTTTCTCGCATTTCGTTTTCCAGTTTCTGTTTCGTTGCTATGTATACCTGCGAATCCGCTTGCAATGACGCTAACCCTTGCAACCTCTTTTTATACGTCTTTTTTGCCAATTTCTTAGTCTGCTCTTTTTCAGATCTCAATGCTTCTACTTCAATAGACGTTTTTTCAATTTCGAACAATAATAATTTCATTTCCAGCGTATTTGGAGCTGGATATTTTTTCTGTCTCCTTTTTAACAGATCAATTTCATGTAGGATATGTTTATTATGCAACAGAATACAGCTTAAAACTCCATTTACGCAAGCACTTGACGCAATTACATTTCCACTTGCAAAACAAGACTCTAAGATTTCGTAGTTCATAACGGGCGACGGAATACGTCCAAGAGTAAGCATATGCTGGTTTGATAAAGTGACCGCTTTGCATAGCTCCTGATATCCTTCATAGTTCATGGGAAGCAGTATTAAATGTGCATGATCTGCATAATCCGTCTGAACGTATGCTTCTACGCCGGGGATTCCTTTTATCCCTATTGCGTTGCAGGCATTTAAGAATTCAACATGTCCCGCACACACTCCATGATCTGTCAGTGTAATCGCTTTTGCACCCATTTCCTTTGCTGCAAGGCACAGTTTTTCAATCTTATTCGTCGAATCCTTTAATGAATAGTCTGAGTGACAATGAATAAATCCATATGCTTTCAAAGTAAATCCTCCATTCTAAGATTAGTATCATTATTTTCTATTTTTCAGAAATTCACATATAAAAAAAGTGGGTTTCATTTTCTCAACCCACTTTTTTGCCTAAGCCAAAACACTCTGGCTATTTATAAGTTCTTGTGAATTATGGATTTTTCCTCCATTTCTACGATATACCTTTTGGCATTCACGAAAAATGCCATCTAATTCTCTTAACAACTCATTTCTTCCGTAT
>SKFA01001336.1_pt1 | contig 14461 bp, 25 predicted proteins | sample 4820291 | NCBI WGS metagenome assembly SKFA01 (sample SAMN11008795, study PRJNA524170) | human gut metagenome | isolation source: fecal sample from pouch patient p30 | place: Israel: Tel-Aviv | reverse complement strand
CGACAAAGCGATCGTGAAAGCAGACTTTGAAGCCATTCCGCTTGAGGAATTGATAGGCTATCTGGCAAAGCTCATCGTGTGTCAGTGCCATCACTCAGCCTCCACCTTGATGCCAGCGAGCCAATTTCTAACCAGCTGATATTCGTTATTTCGGAAAGAGCCGCAGGCGTAAATGTACGGCAACCGCAGGTTGTGGCCGTTCTGGCGCAGGTAGTCTTTGCATCCATGCTCGGTAAAGCAGGCAGTAACAAACTCATCTACTTCCTGCATCGCGTATCGATTATATCCGCGAGTGTCGCGACCATCCTGATAAAGCGCTTCCAGCCGCTTGGCTCTCAGCTCGCTGACCTCTTCACCATCCCATACCCAGCAAATTCGGCTAGGCGAGTGCTCGTCGCTTCCGATAATTTCACGCTTCTGGAAAACGACGAACATTGGCTGATCGGTAATGCGGTTGTCCTGCGTCCTGATAAGCTCACCGATTGTGTAAAGCTCGGCTGGCAGCTTCACGGTGCGGGACTCCAATGACGACAAAAGCGCTTTAATTTCTCCTTGCTGAAATGCAATCGTCTCCTGCGCCTTCTCCAGCGCCTATAACAGCGCGAGAATGTTTTCCGGCGTTACAGTTCTTTCCCAGATTTCAGAAGTTTCGGCGACATCTCGGCAAATCATCTCTCTATCTGCTGCCGCTTTCAGGTTCTGCGCCAGTTCGGTGATATCAGTCATTGGCCTTTCCCTCGCTGCGGAACATCATGATTGTCAGGTCGCCTTTAGTAGCCAGGCGAACGGTAGAGCCAGGTTCCAGGCTGTTAAGCTCAAAGGCGTCATAAAACTCATTCACAGCTTTCTGGCGGCGAGATTCCTTACGACGCTTGTCCCACTGCCTCAGAGCATTTTTGGTAATCCACTGGCCTGTTTTAACCATGATGTATGCCCACCCCAGAATGGCTAAACCGGTATTGAGATAAGTGGCGATGCTCATTTGTCGGCCCCCTCGCGCAGCTGCTTGGAGAAGTCGTCAGCAGCAAGTGCAACCCCTTTTGCTAAAGCGTCAAAAAACTGGTCATCACCAGGAATTCGAAGTTTTGCCGCGAACTCCTCCACCCCATCAGCCTTAATCCCGGCTACGATGCGACCGGTGGCGGGGGTTTCAATAGCGTCGAACTCTTCAATTGCTGCTTCCAGTGCGACCTGCTGGCAAGCTACTTCAGCACGCCCTTGAATACCTGTCCCTTCTCCATTCAGCGCGTTATGCATGTCATTCAGCTTGTCGCCAAACGACTTCAGCGCCACATTCTCCGCAGCCAGCTGCTTAAACGCTTTAGCCAGTTTCAGGAACTTCTGCTCTCTGATCGACAGCTCGCCTGCGCTCTCCAGCGACTGAATGAGTTCGTTTACTGTTTCGATGTTCATTTTCTTACTCCCGCCAGGCACTGGTTAAAAAGATTGGTCATTGGGTTTACGCCGCCAGGACGCTGGCGATACTGAACAGACGGATCGCTGTCGGTTACGGCTGTAGTGTCAATCAGGGTGTAGCGGTAGCTCCTGCACTCACCTTCACGCTGTACCTGGCCGTCACGGTGCATCTGCCACAGGGAGGAATTGACTACTGAAGAGTCAAGACCGGTACCGCGGCGGATATCCTGAAAGCTGCAGCCAGGATGCTGGCCGACGTAATTGATTACGGCTTGTTTGCCAGAGTTCTTTTTCATCAGAATCCACCCCGTTTGGTTGGTTTTTCCTCTTTCTCGCGCCGGCGCTGACTGGCAGCCTCCTGATCGCAGTCATAAATCGCCCCGTGACGTTGCTCGCAATAGACAACACCAGTCTCACCATGCCGGTTAAGGCGCAGGAGGAGCTCTGTGTCGCTCTGGTTTGCGTTCTCGTCGTAGGCGCCCTCCCGGTATATGGCCAGCCAGTAATCGCAGTCCTGTTCAATCTGCCCGGTGTCGCGGGAGTCACTCGGCAAGGGGCGCTTATTGGTTCGCTTCTCAAGCTCACGGTTAAGCTGAGTAAGGAGAACCACGACGCAATCCAGCTCCTTCGCCAGGGTCTTGAGGCCTTTGGTGATCAGCCCGTAAGCCAGGTCATTTCGCTCTGCCTTATCGGCAGTCATAAGCGTCAGGTAGTCAACGAGGATCATTCCGACCTTGCCGCGTTCGCGCTTGATGCGACGTGACTCAGCCATGACATGCGCCAGTGAAATGCCCGGTGTGTCATCAATCAGGAGGTTATTGGTGTCAATCAGCGCTCCCATAACGCCGGTAGCTTTCTTCAGATCGCCGTTCCAGTCGCCGCGATATCCGTAGTCTTCCTTCGTCATATCCGGGTAAAACAGGTTTGGCGAGATCCGCCCCTTCTGCGCAGTGATTTTCTCCACCATCTGCCCCTCCGGCATTTCCAGGGAGAACATCAGAGCAGGCTCATTTTCGACCGTCGCGCAGTTAACACCCATCTGGGTGTAAAGCGTGGTTTTACCCATTTTCGGGCGTGCGCCGATAACAAACAGGCTGCCGCGAACAATGCGCTTCACACCGAGCAACTCATCCAGAGAGCGGATCCCGGTAGACAACCCACGGGAACGACCATCCGGCTTGAGCCTTTCGTCGAACTCCGCCGACCAGTCAGTAACAGCGTCATAGAACGTGCGAAGCCCTGTACGTCGACCTGTTTTTACGTGCTCGGTTATCTCAGTGAATAACCCCTGAATAGCGTCAAATTTCTGCTCTGCCGTCATGCCGTTGCGGGCATAAAGCAACTCGATAGCCTTCGTTGTTTTCTCGATGCCGTAGCGCTCCATAGCGGTCTCACGGACACGCATTGCATAGGCCACGATGTTCGCCGCGCTTGGCGTGTTTTTCGACATTTCAGCCAGGTATGCAAAGCCACCAACGGTTTCCGTCAGACCCTTGCTATCGAGAGCATCAAACAGGGTCAGCAGATCGACAGGCTTATGGTCGCGGTACATCTGGCGCATTTCAGCAAAAATGACCTGGTGCTGACGCGAGTAGAACGATTCTGGCTTGAGAATCGAAAGTACCTTCTGAGTACGCTCGCTGTTGTCGTCGTCCAGCAGGAGCCCGCCCAGCACGCTCTGCTCTGCTTCAATGCTGTGCGGAGGTGTCATGAAATCAGAGGTCATCACAGGCCCCCTCGCGCGTTTTGGCGTAAACATCGACGTTCAGGAAGTATTCCAGCGACTTGCGGCGCCAGGTTTTCCCGGTGCGCTGATCAGGGCGATTCTCAAGCATCCAGCGGCAGTTACTGGCGATGTAGCTCAGGTAAGACTCCCAGTCAGCCAGGGTAAAGCTGTGGCCATCAAGCTGACGGGTAATTTTGTTGGCTTTCTGCCAGAACGAGCGGATCAGGTTGCGGCGCTTATCAGTAAGGACCCTGATGCCCTGCGCCTCCGGTAACACCTGGTGATAAACTTCGACAACCTGCTCACAGCTGAGAGACTGTTTTTTAGGTTCGGATTTTGGTGACGCTGATGCACTCTCTTCTACGTCAGTAGAAGAGATATTATTTAATATATTGTTTGTGGCACTTTGTTGGCACTCTGTTGGCACAACCTCGCCGGTACGCAGCGTGGTTACTGGGTTTGCGTTGGCACTTTGTTGGCATTCTGTTGACACAAAAAATTGCTGATAATCGTCATATTTGGTGACGGTTAAGAGTGTAAATTTCTTGTTTGCCAGGGTGGTGATCATGCCCATTTTCGCGAACTTGTTCAGCAGATACTTAACCCTGTCAGGTGCTATTCCCGTGTCTTTCGACAGGGTATGTCGCCCGGTGATCACCTGACCGCGGGAAACCGGATACTCACCAAACTCTGTGGTTACCATCCCGTCAGCTGAATTCACCTCCATGATGAGATGGATCCACAGATGGACGGCTTCACTGTCGGTCTTGTAGAACGGCAGCTCTCTTACTTTACGGTGCAGGAATACCAACCCCTGCCCTGATGGCTGAGGTTTCTCCATGGGCTTCTGAGACCCTCTAAAATCGGATATGCGGAGAACGTTACTCACGGCCTTCCTCCTTCCGTTTCAGCTCTTCCAGGATGGCGCGCATCTTTTCGGCCACCACTGGATTTACCGAGCGAACAAAACGGTCACGAGTAACATTTTTGTGTGTTTGCGCCTGGTAAAATCTGTTGCTCTTAGGCATAATTACTCCTGTGAATTGATCCAGTTAATTCGCGTAGAAAGCCGTTAGTGTTACCGCACTGCGGCTTTCGCCTTTTACGCACTTCATCAGCCCCACCCTAACGGGCCAGGGCGGCACCGCTCCGCACGCAAACCAATATCTGCCAGCGTTTCTACTGACTGCAGGTAATGCCGGGACACTACTACTGCTTCAGGCGGTACAACCTGCAGACCAAGCACTGACAGCTCTTTTGCTATGTCGGCGAAATGCCCTTCCCCCTTTCTGCGACTGACTGTTGATTCACTGATACCCAACATCTCCGCGTAAACCTTCTGCCCGATGGATGAAAGGCGGTTGAGTAAAACCCCTTCCAGCTCAATCGGTTTGAGGATTGGCGGTTCTAAGTTGCGGGCTATTGCATTCTCCATCTGTGATACTTCCTCTGGTGGTGTTTGAAAGGCCGCCGGTTAGGCGGCCGTTGAATGCGCGCTCAGCAACTGAGCAAGGTCAGGCCTGATCTCTGCCGCCTTAATCTTGCCGTTGGGTGCAGACACGATTTTCATTACATAGCGAGCGTCAATTCCGCCGCCATGCAGCCAGCGCCAAACTGTCGGCTGCGCTACGCCACACAGATCGGCCAATTTTTTCTGACTGCCAGCGATATCAATTGCCTTCTGGATGGTTTTGTTCGTCATGTTCCAATTCCTATAAGTATTGGTGCAAAATGATAATAGCAATGCGTATTGGTTTTGGCAATAGCAAAACGTGTTTTGACCATCAATACGCAAGCGTATAAATTTGAGACTATGAAAAAAGAAACTCTTGCAGATCGTTTGAACGAGGCCATGGCTTCGGCCGGAATGTCCCAAGGGGCCCTTGCGAAGGCTTCAGGTATTGCTCAGCCGACCATTTGGCGCCTGGTGAGTGGAAACGCCAGGGGTTCAACAAAAATTGTCGAGATTGCTAACGCCTTGGGCGTCAGGTCTGAATGGTTATCAACCGGCAATGGACCGATGCGCGATGACGGCCAGCTTCCTCGCGCTGCCCAGGTTAAAAGTCAGGATACTGATGCATTCAGGATTGATGTGCTGGACCTTATGGTTAGTGCCGGTCCGGGCATCGTGAACCAGGAATTCGTAGAGATTCTCCGTTCTGTTGAGTATGAGCCAGCTGAAGCCCGCCATATGTTCGATGGGCGCAAGGCTGAGAACATCAGGATCATCAACGTCCGGGGCGACAGCATGTCTGGCACGATTGAGCCGGGTGATCTGCTGTTTGTCGACATCAGCGTTAAGAGCTTCGACGGCGACGGGATATACGCCTTCCTGTACGACGACACAGCCCACGTCAAGCGCCTGCAGAAGATGAAGGACAAGCTGCTGGTTATCTCAGACAACAAGAGCTATGCAGCCTGGGACCCGATTGAGAAAGACGAGATGAATCGGGTTTTCGTGTTCGGCAAGGTGATCGGCAGCATGCCGCAGACGTACAGGAAGCACGGTTGATTTGTAGAGGATGTTAATCGCTATTACATCCTCTTGACTGTCAACCAAAAAAAGAACAACCAGACAGCGTTGGTTAAAGATATTGCCAGCGCCACTGTTGAAAGCATTTCGGAAAATGTAAATACATCTGGCATAGGAAGACCTCATGACATATAGCGACTGCGTTGCAACAATTGCCATGATTGTAGCCGCCATTGCAGTTCCTGCAACTGGTTATATAAGCTACTACTTTGCCATAAAAGGTGAAAAAAGAAAGGAGTGGAATCAGGTATCAATACCGATTAGAGAGAAATTGATAAGCCATATTGATGATATGCGTAGAGGAGAATTCTCTCATCCTCAAGTAAAACGAATTGATATATTGAGGTTTTCTGACATTAGGAAAAAAATTGATAACAGTGATCTTATGAGTGCATTTGATGAGTTCGAAAGCTCACACAGAGGGGAAGAGGTTCTGATAAAAACCAATAAATATACTTATATCGCAGGAGACTTATCAAAGCCGATACGCGCTTCAGAAAAGCTGCTCTCCCTTATAACAAGAAAATAAAACCATATTAATCATAGTTTAAGGAATCACTCTTCCCGCAGCATCAGCACATCCAGTGCCAACTCTACTGCCAGATCTACCTGGTCACCCTGCCACAACACCTGAATCATCTCTATCAGCGCCTCTCTTGACGGCTCGCGCCTCTCAATCAGCAGTTGCATAACCGCTATCCCGATTACCTGCGCTATCTGCGGGTGCATCTCTGCGAAAAACTAATCCTCATTCGACATGGCGCTACCCTCTTTGGCGTTTTTTTGAGCATAACAGCACAATAGAAAAAAAATAAATTCATTTAGCTATCAATGATTTAATAGCAATTGCTATCAAATAATATCAATACGTATTGCTATGGTTAATACTCATTGCTATTATCATCTCATCCAAACAACAACGTTGGCGCCGGTAATAGGTAACAACGCTCCGTTAGCCGCGATAAGGCAAAGGTGAAGAGATGACCGCAAAAAAATATGCCCTTGAGTGCAATTCCGAGTATCTCCGGTACCGCGAGAAATGCCGCAATACTCGCCGAGGTGATGGGGTTCATGACCTGTGGGTTAAGTTGGCATGGCTTAATCGTCGTGACGCAAGGGCGTGGGCTTCTCAGGCTGCATGAGATTAATTTTCGAGGTACTGAAGAATGATCCGAGAACACGAAGTACCTGCATGGCACCGGTTCTGCTTAAAGGTTGCTCTGCTTGTGATTGCGGTTGCATGGGTAAGCTTTGAATTTTGCTGGGGTGTCGCATGAGCAAACAAGGCATTCGTTCACTGATTTACTGCCTGCTGATCTGCGGCGTTATCTGGACAGCGTTGATAATCAAAATTCTGCACGTTACGGGGGTGTTCAATGGCTAACTCAATTCCTAACAGCGGACGCGCCGTGATGATGCGCAATCGCCGCACCGGCGCCGCCTGGCTGGTCAGCTTCGACTATCGCGACGGCAGCTACTGGCATGAGCCGCAGGGCAATCTGCGCCACATCCGGCGGCCATACGCTTCACGCAGCATTGAGCCGAACCTGGTTCCAGCCGGGACGCATTAACCGCGCATATCAGCGCACGAATTTAACCGAGCTATCAGGCAGCCATTACGGTGCCGGGCGTTTCACAACCAAATTTCGGGGGAAGTTATGAGCGAAATAATGGATTTAGTCGTCATCGAGAAAAAGAACGCGATGGCGGTTTTCACCAATAACGACCAGCTCGATCCGCTTATCGAAGCGATCGAAAAAGAGGCTCGCAGTCTGGTGCCGGACGTGACCACCAAAAAAGGCCGCGACGCCATCGCATCCATGGCTCACAAGGTCGCGCGCTCTAAAACCTACATCGACAACGCAGGTAAAGACCTTGTCGCTGAACTGAAGGCTCTGCCAAAGCAGATCGACGAGAGCCGCCGCGTTGTCCGTGAGCGCCTCGATGCGCTGAAAGATGAAGTGCGTCGCCCACTGACCGAATGGGAAGCCGAGCAGGAACGCATTAAGGCCGAAGAAGCCATGAACGCACTGCATGCCGAAGCACTGGCCATGAATGAAGAGTTCGATCGGCAGCTGGCTGCTCGTATTGAGTCTGACCATGAAATGGCTCTCCTGATGAATGACGCTTTCGACCGCGAACAGGCCGAGAAGAAAGCAGAAGCCGAACGCCAGCGCATTGCCCGCGAAGAAGAGATTAAGCGCCAGGCAGAAGAGAAAGCGAAGCGTGAAGCAGCAGAACAGGCACAGCGTGAAATTGACGCCGCAGCCGCCAGAGAGCGCGAAGCGATTTTGGCCAAAGAGCGAGCCGAACGTGAACAGAGAGAAGCAGCTGAGCGTGCGGAGCGTGAAAAGCAGGCCGCTGTTGAAGCGGAACGCCGCAAAGCACAGGAAGAAGCCGATCGCATCCGCCGCGAGGCAGAGCAACGCGAACAGGCCCGCCTGGCTGAGGAGAAGCGTAAAGCCGATGAGCAGGCGCGCCGCGAAGCCGACGTTAAGCACCGAAAGGCTGTAGGCACTGAAATCGTCAAAGCTCTTCTGGCCAATACCAGCCTTACCCGGGATCAGGCTATCGAGGTTCTTACCGCGGTTAAAGACGGCCGCATTCCTCATACCGGTATCAGTTACTGAGGTGGTTATGAACGCATACCGCGCATACGACGCTATCGAAGAACGGAAATGGGCTGAGCAGTCGCTCACCGAAGAGAAGCAAAAGTGGATTGACGATCGGGCGCAGGAAATTATCGACGCTCTGCCGAAAGAGCCGTCAGGCCTGTTCCGCTTCTCTGTACCGTTGGACAAAAGCCCATACGAAGGCCTCCGCAGCGATGCAGCTGGCGAGGCATATAACGATCTCATCTCGGCAGTAGCTTACGCCCAGGCGGAATACGACTGGGATCACCGCACCGGCTGCCCGTTTTAACTTTGGGGAATAGCAATGGCTAACGAACTTGTGATTACAGCCAGCTCTCTTGCTGAGCGAGGAATTGACGGCGCTACCTGGAGCGCCCTCAAGAACAGTATTTATCCTGGCGCCAAGGATGAGTCGGTGATGATGGCGCTGGACTACTGCCGGGCCAGAAACCTCGATCCGCTTCTGAAGCCCGTTCATCTGGTGCCGATGAGCGTTAAGGACTCGAAGTCGGGGAAAAGCGAGTGGCGAGATGTGGTTATGCCTGGCATCGGGCTTTATCGGATTCAGGCCGATCGCTCCGGTGATTACGCTGGCGCAAAAGAACCAGAGTTCGGCCCGGACGTCACTCTGACGCTTACCGGTGTTGAGGTGACAGTCCCTCAATGGTGCAAATACACAGTCAGCAAGCGTATGCCGAGCGGGGAGATCGTCGAATTCAGCGCGAAAGAATACTGGGTTGAGAACTATGCCACCGCCGGCCGCGACACTACCGCGCCGAATGCTATGTGGAAAAAGCGCCCTTATGGCCAGCTGGCGAAGTGTGCCGAGGCTCAGGCTCTGCGTAAGGCATGGCCTGAAATTGGCCAGCAGCCCACTGCCGAAGAGATGGAAGGTAAAACGCTGGAAGTGGATGCGCGTGACGTAACGCCGCGCAGCATGACAGAGGCGCTCCCCCTGGTGGCCAGTGAGGAAACGTTGCAGGCAATTACCGACCTCCTGACGTCCCTGAATAAGGACTGGGAAAAGGACTTCCTGCCTCTGTGCAGCAACATCTTCAAGCGTGACATTTTCCAGGCATCACAACTCACCGAAGAAGAAGCGCAGAAAGGCTTTAGCTTCCTCCAGAAAAAAGCGCAGGTGGCAGCATGACCGGAAAAACTGTTGAAGTGACCTGCAAGTGCTGCCCGGACAAATTCCTGGCCCGAGTTGCTGACAGAAAAAGAGGCTGGGCGCAGTTTTGCAGTAAGTCATGCGCAGCTTATTGGAAGCAATATGGCCGTCGTAGAGGCCATCAATCATTAGAGATGCGTCAGGCGGCCATTGACAGAAATTCAATTGAGCGACTTCAGCGCGATAAACATGGGCGCGATTCATCTAGCGGTTTTGTTTATGTAGGTGGATTTGGGCCATGGGATGACCATAAGGACTGCTGACATGACACCAGAAATTATCCTCGATCGAACAGGCATTGACGTTACCCGCGTTGAACAGGGAGATGAATCCTGGCACCGCTTACGCCTCGGCGTTATCACTGCCTCGGAAGTTCACAACGTCATTTCTAAGCCCAAGTCAGGCAAAAAATGGACTGATATGAAGATGTCCTACTTCCTTACGCTCCTTGCCGAAGTGTGCACCGGCGTGGCGCCGGAAGTTAACGCTAAGGCGCTGGCCTGGGGAAAACAGTATGAGGCCGACGCTCGCACCCTGTTTGAGTTCACCACCGACGTGAAGGTAACAGAGTCGCCGATCCTTTTCCGTGACGAAGGTATGCGCACCGCCTGCTCACCAGACGGCCTGTGCAGTGATGGCCGCGGCCTTGAGTTGAAGTGCCCTTTCACCTCTCGCGACTTCATGAAATTCCGGCTTGGCGGCTTCGAGGCTATCAAATCCGCCTACATGGCCCAGGTGCAATTCAGCATGTGGGTAACCGGCAAGGATGCCTGGTATTTCGCGAATTATGACCCTCGCATGAAGCGAGAAGGCATTCATCACGTGGTTGTTGAGCGCGACGACAAATACATGTCCGACTTCAACGAAATGGTGCCGGAGTTCATCAGCAAGATGGATGAATCGCTGGCGGAGATCGGCTTTACCTTCGGGGAGCAGTGGAAATGAAACGCACTCCATTTTACCGCAGGCCCGGCAAAGCAGGGAAATTCTCCGGACTTCGCGAGCGCGTGATCTGGATGATTCAGACGCGCGGACGTCCTGTTACCGGCAGCGAAATAGCGGAGAAGTTCGGCGTGACGCTTGTCGAGTTTAACCGCGTTGCGAACGGCATAACCAAGGGAGAAGGCCGCATTGCACAGTTGATCGCATCGGAAACCTGGCTCAACGAGGACGGAATCTGTGATCGCACCTTTGACCTGGTCACAAGGCCAAAGGTCATTACCCCGCAGGGTAAAACGCGCCTGTTCACTAAGCGCTCGATAGCTCAGGCCGCCTCTGGCAACCGCCAGAAATGTATTGATAAAGCGGCCCGGCGCCGCCGGCTTATCGCATCTGGCCTCTATATCGATGAAATGGAGTCAGTCCTATGAACCGCTACTCACTTATCTATGCTGACCCGGCCTGGTCTTACGGGAACACAATAAGCAACGGCGCCGCCGTCGACCACTACCCCACCATGAGCTTGCTCGATATGAAGCGGCTCCCGGTGTGGGATCTCGCAGCGGATAACGCTGTTCTGGCGATGTGGTACACCGGCACTCACAACCAGGAGGCGATCGAGCTGGCCGAGTCCTGGGGCTTTACGGTACGCACGATGAAAGGCTTCACCTGGGTGAAATTGAATCAGCAGGCCGAGCTGCGCATTACCAAAGCTCTGGCAGAGGGAGACGTCGCCGACTTTTACGACTTCCTCGCCCTGCTGAATGCAGAGACGCGCATGAACGGCGGCAACCACACCCGCGCCAACACGGAAGACGTGCTGATTGCCACCCGCGGCGCCGGGCTGGAACGCAAGCACGCCGGCATTAAGCAGGTGGTCTACAGCCCGCTCGGCGCGCACAGCGAGAAACCGTGGGAAGTTCGCCACCGCCTGGAACTGCTCTACGGCGACGTACAGCGGATTGAGCTGTTCAGCCGCAGCGCGGCGCCAGGCTGGAGCCACTGGGGCAACCAGTGCGCCGCCGCTTCCGTTGAGCTGATCCCCGGCTGCGCCATTGACGTTGTGAAGACGGAGGCAGCATGAGCAAGGGAACCATTATCTGCCTGTGCGATATCACTGGCGTCATGGCTGAGCCATGGGTCGAAGCAGGTTATCGCGCCGTCCTGGTGGACCCGCAGCACCCTGAAACTTCGATCGACGGTCCTGTTGAGCGCATATCGGCAACTATCCTTGAGGCGATGCCGCGGCTATCTCAGATCATCCGCTCTGAGAACGTCGTCATTGTCATCGGCTTCCCACCATGCACGGACGTGGCTGTTTCCGGGTCCCGTTGGTTCGAGTCCAAGCGCGCCAAAGACCCGCATTTCCAGGGCAAGGCCGCGCTGGTCGCTGAGCAATGCCGGATGGTTGGCTTGGCGGCCGGCTGCCCGTGGGCATTCGAAAACCCGGTGAGCGTGTTCAGTAGCATCTTCGGCTCAGCCGATTACACGTTCCATCCGTACCAGTTCACTGGGCTGTGCGCGGATGACAACTACACGAAGCAGACCTGCCTCTGGACGGGTAACGGCTTCAAGGCGCCGGCAGAGGATATTCACCCGCAAGTGGCACAGGCGATCGAACGCGTGAAGCAGAACTTTGGCCGGATGGTGCCGAAGAAGAAGGCGCTGGAGGTGTTCAACTTCCATGGTGAGAACCTCATCGCTGACTGGTATCCGGACAACCGCATTCACGAATGCCCGCCCAGCGACGAGCGCGCCAACATTCGCAGCGCTACTCCCCTGGGATTTGCAAAGGCGGTTTTCCTTTCGAATGCACCCCACCTCAATAAGAAACGGGAGGCAGCATGACGCCAGAAGAAAAGAAAAATGCGCTCAGAAGCATCGCACGCAGGGCTAACGATGAGGTTAAGGCAAAACGGCGGTCATCTCCCGCTTTAAGTTGCGACGAGATATCACGACCGATCCTCAACGGATGCATGCCGCTGATAAAGCAGCTTGGGTTAACGCCAAGCCATCTCTATGTGGAGATAGGTATTTTGAACGGATATATAAAGGAGCGCTGACATGCCAGAAATCATTGATCAGGCCAACGAGTTAGAGGAACTCCAGCGGGAAGCCGCCATTGCGAAATGTCGCATCAACCATGCGGCGGTTTCAGCTACTCACTGCCGCGACTGCGGGGAAGAGATACCGGCTCGGCGCCGGGAACTGGTGGCGGGCTGTCAGCGCTGCGCTGATTGCCAAGAAGAAGAGGAATTACGTGGTAAGCATCGGAGGGCGTGATGTTCAAGTTAATTCAGAGAGGCCAGGTCTTTGCTGATTGCCACGGATGGCCGGTAATTGTCGCCGGCAGTGACGCTAAGGTGGTTCGCTACTGGCGCCAGGGGCGGATCAACACAGCAAGCATAGACCGCTTTAATAATGATTTCGAGCCGCTCTCTCACGAAGAGGCCCAGCAGATAAAGGCAGATCTGGAGCAGAGCGAACACATTAAGAAACTGCGCTCGCAGCGGGCGGCGTAACCGGGAGGGAATATGGCGTCTGATAGACCGATTACAGCACAGCAGGCCGCCGATTTGCTCATCGTGTCGGCGCGGGTGATCTACCGTCTAATTGAGTCTGGAGAGCTCGCCGGCCGCAAGGTCGGCAATAAGTACAGAACGACCGAGGCTGCATGTATTGCATATTTGAAAACCCCGCGCGATCCTGTCATCGCGAACGCGGGTGAACATAAAGGAGAAGTTTTATGTCAATCACCCTCAGGGGCGGCGTGTGGCACTGTCATTTCTTTACGCCGTCAGGAAAAAGAGTTAGGCGATCTCTTGGCACGGGGGACAAAAAGCAGGCTCAGGAGCTCCACGACAAGCTGAAGGCGGAAGCGTGGCGGGTTGACCAGATCGGCGACCTGCCCGTCAGAACCTTTGAAGAATGCTGCATCCGGTGGCTGCGGGAAAAGGACCATAAGCGATCGCTGGATGATGACAAAACCAAAATTGAGTTTTGGCTGCAGCATTTTTCCGGCCGTGATGTCTCGAAGATAACGGCGGAGGAAGTTCATGAAGCCGTTAACGGGATGATCAACCGTAAGCACCTGCAGGTGTGGGAGAGTAAGCGTGATGCCGCGCTGAGGAAGGGTAAGCCGGTTCCGGAGTACAAACCACGGCAGGTTTCGCAGGCGACGAAGGCGCAACACCTTTCCTTCATTCGTTCCCTTCTCAGGGCCGCGGCGAATGACTGGGGCTGGATAAAAACAGCTCCTGTTATCAAAACCCGCAAGCCGATCAGTAAGCGGATACGGTGGCTGACCAGAGAAGAAGCTGAGCGGCTGATTGAGTGCATGCCGGAGAGCATTAAGCCAGTGGTGATATTTGCACTGGCAACCGGCCTGCGCCGCTCAAACATCATCGGGCTTGAGTGGCAGCAGGTCGATATGCAGAGAAAGGTTGCATGGGTAAATCCGGAGAACGCAAAAGCGGGCAAGGCGATTGGCGTAGCTCTGAATGATACCGCATGCAGGGTATTAAGGGATCAGATAGGGAAGCACTCCCGGTGGGTGTTCGTTCACACCACGGCAAAACATCGCCCTGATGGAACGCTGACGCCCGCGGTTAGAAAAATGCGGGTGGATGACAATAACGCCTGGCGCGCCGGGTTGAAAAAAGCGGGGATCGAGGATTTCCGTTTTCACGACCTCCGGCACACCTGGGCGAGCTGGCTAATTCAGTCCGGCGTCCCGCTTTCTGTTTTGCAGGAAATGGGAGGATGGGAGAGCATCGAGATGGTGCGTCGTTATGCTCACCTGGCGCCGAACCACCTGACCGAACACGCACGGAAAATTGACGCCATTTTTGGCGCTAGCGACACAAATACGACACAAGGAGGAAATCAGGCTGGTTTAAAACTGGCGTAAGTGCTTGTTTCTTAATGGCACGCCCTACAGGATTCGAACCTGTGACCTACGGCTTAGAAGAAAGTAGAGCGTTAAATAACACACTGTAATCACACATGTTTTCCGCGTTCGCATCCGGTTTTGTGTCGTTTCG
>SKFA01001335.1_pt1 | contig 14465 bp, 7 predicted proteins | sample 4820291 | NCBI WGS metagenome assembly SKFA01 (sample SAMN11008795, study PRJNA524170) | human gut metagenome | isolation source: fecal sample from pouch patient p30 | place: Israel: Tel-Aviv | reverse complement strand
AAATTTATCAGTAAATTTTGCTCAACATGAAGTTCTAAAAGGCATTAATTTAGAAGTTCAAGAAGGAGAAAAAATTTCAATTGTCGGGAAAAATGGAGTTGGTAAATCAACCTTTGCCAATGCACTCTGTCATTTTGTTGAAGCGAGTGGCGAAATTTTATACCGAGGGCAATCGATTATTGCTGATTCTATTTCTGAACGTGCGAAAAAAATTGGCTATATTATGCAAAATCCAAATCTGATGATTTCGCAAAATATTGTCAGTGATGAGGTGGCCTCTGGTTTGAGACTTCGTGGGTTTGATGAAGGAGTCATTAGTGAAAAAGTTGAAGAAATTTTATATTGCATATGATACAGACGTTGGGATAAAAAAGAAGACCAATCAGGACAGTCTGTTATTAAAAGGATGTTCTGAGGAACATGGAGAGACACTTCTGATCGCAATTTGTGATGGCATGGGTGGCATGGAAAAAGGGGAGCTTGCCAGTGCAACGGTCGTCAGGGCTTTTTCAGACTGGTTTGAACAGGTTTACATAAAGAACGAAATGCATGTTGGAGATGAAGGAATAAGACAACAGTGGCAGAGTCTTTTGGAAGAAATAAATGGCAGACTGATCAGGTATGGAAAAGAAAACCAGATTCAGCTTGGAACAACAATAAGTGCGGTTTTATTAAACAGTGATGGACAATATATGCTTTGTCATGTTGGAGACACCAGAATTTATACATTATCGGATACGTTGCAGCAGCTGACCGAGGATCATACATTTATTGCGCGAGAAATAAAACGTGGGAATATGACAATAGAGGAAGCTAAAAAGGATAATCGCAGAAACGTGCTTCTTCAGTGTATCGGTGTGAATGAATTTTTTGAACCACAATATGAGAATGGAAGGCTGGCGCATGGCACAGCCCTTTTGTTATGCTCAGATGGATTCCGTCATATGTTATCAGAAGACGAAATTTCTGAGTCTCTGAATCCGCATAAAAATCTTGATGAAGCGCAGATAAAAGAAAAATTGAGAGAAATGATCGAATGGAATAAACAACGGATGGAAACGGATAACATTTCTGCAATTTATATCAAACTCAAATAAGGCAAAAGAGGAAATGAAAGTTGGCAGAGAGAGGAACAATTATTGAGGGAAAATACGAGGTTTTAAAGCTGATCGGAAAAGGTGGAATGTCAAAAGTTTACCTGGCGATGGACAAAAACCTGAATAAGCAGTGGGCAATCAAAGAAATCGAGAGAAAAGCTTATGATAAGAAAAATGAAGTTGTAGTTGCAAGTGCAATGGCGGAAGCAAACATGATGAAAAAACTGGATTATCCGTCACTGCCAAGAATTGTAGACATTATCGAAAAAGAAAATGTAATCTATGTTGTCATGGATTACATTGAGGGAGAAACCTTAAGCAGTGTATTGAGTAAAGAAGGTGCACAGCCACAGGAAGTTGTAATTGAGTGGGCAAAGGAACTATGCAGGGTATTGGATTATCTGCATACGCAGAATCCGCCAATTATCTACCGGGATATGAAACCGGCAAACATTATGCTGCAGCCGAATGGAAATATCAAGTTAATTGATTTTGGTATTGCGAGGGAATACAAAGAACAGAATTTGGCAGATACAGTAAGTCTTGGAACAAAAGGATATGCTGCGCCGGAGCAGTTTGGAGGAAAAGGTCAGACGGATGCCAGAACAGACGTATATTGTCTTGGCGTGACGCTATACCATTTACTCACAGGACAGAATCCGTGTGAACCTCCTTATGAGATATATCCAATCCGATATTGGAATCCGCAGTTGTCCAGTGGATTAGAAGCAATCATTCAAAAATGTACCCAGTTAAACCCGGAAGACCGTTATCAATCATGTGCAGAATTGTTATATGCGTTGGATCATTATGATGAGATGGACGAGGGGTATCGAAAGAAACAGAAAAATAAGCTGAAAGTTTTTTTTATTACAGCAGGTTCAGCTGTATTTTTTCTGATTGCAGGGTGTGTATGCACAGGAATGAGGGTTCATGTGAACAACAGCGATTATGATAATAACATCAAGCAGGCAGAATTATCTGCGACAGATGAGGAAAAAATCGATTATTATGCCAAAGCAATAGATATTCTGCCGGGCAATTCGGAAGCGTATTTTGGAATAATCGAGGCATTTAAGGATGACGCGGTCTTTTCATTGGAAGAAGAGGAATTATTCAAAAAGAAAATAAACAGTAATCTGACTGTTTTGCAGCAGAATAGCGATTATGGGGATCTTGCTTTTGAGATAGGAAAATTATACTGGTATTACTACGATTATGGAAAAACAGAAAATTCAGACAATCAGATAACCAGAATGAAAAGTGCGATTCAGTGGTTTGAGGCGGCATGTACTTATGGCGGTGAGGACAGCAGTTATTATACGATGGCTGAAATGTACCGTGATATAGGACAGTTTAACCGCGATATCACACTGAATGTGCAGGAAGCATCTGATAAAGGAACCTATCTTCCATATTGGGAGAATATAACAAAACTCGTAGCAACCGTATCTGAGAGTCAGGATGAGAATGAAATTGTAAATCTGGAAGTATACAAACTGGCAATGAATGCTGTGGAAACTTATGCAAGAAAATTTAAGGCAGATGACGTAGCACAGGAAGATATGAAAGCGTTGCTGGAACAGGTAAAAGCTGGTACGGAGCAGGTTGATACGACAACAGACAAAACAGAAGAAATGAAAAATGATATTCTAAAGCGTTTGCAGGATGCAGAGGCAGCAGTGGAAAATGCATATGCAAAAGATACGGAGGTGAAAGCATCATGAATGCAGGTACTTTACAACTCATATCCATCATTGCATTTTCATTAGCAGGAGTTTTAACACTGATATCCATTTATCTTTTTTTAAAAATGGATGTACGGGGAATCATAGATGATCTTAGCGGTAAATCGGCAGAACGTCAGATTATGGCAATGCGGGAGGAAAATAACAGACAGAAAAATCCATTGTCTAAAAGAAGTGCCAAATCATCTGAAACAAGGAAAAGCAGTCTGATGGAACGCACAACAGTGGAATTGAAAAATGAGGAAAAAACGGAGGTTCTTCCGAAAAAAGATGAGGAAAAGACAGCATTGCTGCGGGAAGAAGCCACTATGCCGCTTCAGATGGTTGAGGAGGAAACAACTGTTTTAGAAGAAACTACAACTGTATTACAGGAAGATGAAACAGTTGTGCTGACTGAAAATGCAGGAAACACAGATAAAAGGTATGAACTGGTCTTGAACGAAATCATCATACATACGCAGGAGATAATTTAGAAAATGGAAATGTTTTGGAGAACAAAAGGAAAAAGAATTGCAGCATGGTTAATGATTGCGTTAATTATGGCAACAACGATACCATTTGGAAGTATCAGTGCATCAGCAGATAACACTGCAACAGGTAAAAGTGGTACAGTCACAATCACAGGACAGGTGATGGTTCCGTATGATACTAATGAAAACACGGGTACGAGTAAAGGAAAAGCATATGCAGGTGCTAAGGTAATTGTAAAATATCCTAAAGACAGTGCGACTACTGTGACTCATAATGCAATTACAGGAGCCGATGGAAGTTTTACCATTCCCATAGATGATTTGACACTAAAAGAGGATGATAAGTATACGATTGAAGTTGAGCCAGCAGATGCGGATAAAGATACATATGACAGATATTCTGATGTGAAAACGGTCACTGCAGATCAGGTAAGCACTAAAGCGATTGAGTTAAGTGAAATTACGCTTAAAAAAAAATCTGCATCTTATTCTGTTACTGCAAATGCAAATACTTCTGATAATTCAGCAAAAAATGATGCAGGAGAAGTAAAGGTAGAAAATAATGTAGTAACAGCAACACCAAAGGAAGGTTATGAAATCACTGCTGTAACAGTAAAAAAAGAAACTGCAGATTGGAAACCGGATGGAGAAACCAACGATAATTGGTGGAACAAGAATATAAATGCGAGCGGTGCATTTGTATATGAAGAATTTAAGGATAAAACATTAGATGCAAATTATGCATTTACAGTCACATTCGCAAAGAAACAGTTCACAATCACATATAAAATCAGTCAGAATGGAAAGCTAATTTTAAATAGTGATGCACAAAATGATAAAGTTGAAATCACAACCGAGAGTGGAGAAGACGGTAGCCGGAATGTTCCATATACAGATTCTGAGTACAAAATAAAAGCAGCTGTTACAGACAACAAGTATCATCTTACAAGTTTTAGAGTGGACAATGATGAAAAGCTTAATGAAAACGAAATAAATAACAGCTTAAAAGAGAAAGAATATATATTTTCAGAAGGAATAAAACAGGCACATAGTATAGAAGTGACAGCAGAAATTGATACGTACACAGTTTCTGTTACAACTGATGATGGAGGAATTGTTGAGGTTAATGGTTCCAGTGAAAAAAATATTATTGTAGATTCTGGAGCAGAAGTTGCAATCATTGTAAAACCAAATGAAGGTAAAACAGTAAAAATATTTTCGATCAATGGTACGCCGATACAGGAAAATAATTTAACAGAGGATGAAGATGGAACAGCAGTCTATAAGATTGAAAACGTAAATGGTGACCAGAATGTAACTGCTGAATTTGAAGATATTCAAAATGAAAATGAAGATTCGTTGGCTCATGCAGGTCTGAATCTGTTAGATAGTGGAGATAATCAAATAAAAGCGGATGAGGATGGAAACTATTATTCATCATCAGCCATTTTAAAATTTAAGGATGGAGCTAAAATCAGTCTTTCGCAATGGGGATTGGGCAAAACGGAACTCAACTTAACGAAAACAACTATCATTTCATCAGTGTATAAAGGTGGAATTATTGGCAGAAAGCAAATAAGTCTCAATCCGTCTGTGAAAATTGTGATTGATACAACAGAACCAACAATTGAACTGAGTGACGATGAGAAAACAATTTGGAAAACGGAAGCAGACACGACGGTGGATATCACAGGTACAGCCGTGGATGAAAATTTGAAAAAGGTTGTCTGGTCAGCAACAGAACTTACACCGGATGATGTTGTACTGAATCAAAAACAGGAAGCAGTATTAAATGAAAATGGTAAGTTTGAAATAAGCGGCATTCAATTAGCAGAAAATCAGAACATTGATAAAATCTATGTTTATGCCATTGATAAAGCAAAACAGTGTTCAGAAGCCGGAGTTATTACTGTATATCGGGACAGTGCAGCACCTGAAATTACAGAAGTGTCTCTGATTCCTGCTGATACAATAAAAAAATACAATTTTGGTAATTATTACAATGCAAATATTACAGTAAAAGTTACTGCGAAAGATGTGGATGTAAAAGACGGCAAATCGGGTTATCCGGCAGTTGGTGTGAAAGAAATTCGCATATACAGTGATGATACAAAAGTGTATACGGGAACTGTAAGTACACAAGTAAGTGGAACAAGTGATGCAACGATAGAAGTTACGATTCCATTGGAAGAAGCTGGTACATTTGCAAGCCTGAAAAAGGTTCATATCAAAGCAGTGGATGCATTGGGCAATGAGAGTGAGGCATATAAATTAACAAAAATTAAGAATCATAATGATATTTTATCGGATGATTTAATGCTGGAAAAAGATGCACCTGTAATAAAGGTGACACCACAGGCAGATGGCAAATATGAAAATGCAAAAGATGGAAAGACAGAGTATTGGTACAAAGAGATCCCAGCGATTGCATGCGAGGTTACAGATCAAAAAGATCAGACTAACGGAAGTGGTCTTGCGGCGAGAACTGTGACCGTAAACGGAGTTGAACTTACTTCGAAGACAAAGAACTTTGTGGAAAGTATTACAGGTAGTGATCAGATTGTGCAGGAGGATTCTCTTACACTTTCAGCAAGCGATTTGCAGGATGTACAGGAAGGTGAAAATACAGTTGTCACCACCTATACGGACATCGCAGGAAATAAAACAATTGACACAAAAACAATCTGTCTTGATACACATCAGCCAGATGTTACAAGATTTAATATTGAAAAGAAAGATGCATCAAAAATTTTAAATATTCTTACCTTTGGTAACTATGGAAATGGTGTCATCAAAGTTACTGTAACAGCAGATGATTTACACAGTGACGATGGTTCAGAAGTACCGTCAGCCGGACTGAACGAAATTACATTATATGTAGGTGAAGAAGCTTATCAGACAAAGGCAGTCGGAAGCGATAATACAGCGGTATTTGAACTCCCGGCAGAGACTGTTTTAAATGAACAGAAAGTATATTTAGATAAAAAAATCAGTGCAACAGTTACGGATAACGTTGGCAACCAGTCTGAAAAGACACTTGTGACGACAGCAAATTCGAATGTGAAAAACAGCAATTTAATGATTGAAACAGTGAAACCGACCATTACATCTGTTTTATCTGCAGAAGGATATGTTGGAAAAAATGGAATCATCTATAACAACAGTGATACTGGAGTCAGCATTAAAGTAGAAGATAAAGATTCTGGAATTTATAGTGTGAAAGTCTCCGTTAATAACAAGGAGTTAGTGAACGTTTCTTATCCGGATCAGAAAACGGTTACGGAAAGCTATGAGATCAACACAAAGGATGCTGTCATTAATGCAGATACCAACAGCTATGATATGGTAATTACAGCCATTGACAATGCTGGAAATGAATATTCCAAAACACAGCGTGTCTACAAGGATATTACAGCTCCGGAAATTTTAAGCATTGATATGGAAGCAGCAGGAAATAAAGAAGCAGATGGAAGTGTTTCTTATACAGAGACGGATTATGGTTATTATTTTGTGGAAAATACAAAGGTGACTGTAACGGCTACGGACGGCTCAAAAGAAGGGGATTCCGGTGTAAAGGAAATCCACTATTATACGGTAGATGCCAATGGAACAAAAAGCAGTGAGCAGATTGTACAGGCAGATGCAGAAGGAAAAGTGACATTTGTGGTTCAGGCAGGATTTAAAGGACAGATTTATGCCTGCGCTTACGATATGTTAAATAATCACGAAGAAAGATATGTGACACCGAGCAGTCTGATCATTGAAACAGCCGAGCAGCATGCCCGTGAGAAACATATTGATTTTAACAAGGCGGCAGCTGCAAGCAAGGATGCAAAGGGAAATGAACTGTATGAAAAAGATGTAACGGTAGATGTTACAGTGACAGATACATTTTCGGGAATCCGTTCTGTGGAATGGACAGTGGAATCGCCTTATGATAAAGAAAACAATCAGTCAGGAAATGTGGAGATCAGTAATCAGGGTGCATTTTCCAGTGGAAATGCGGATGGCTGGAGTCAGACAAAGAAAGACAAAAACCTTGTTACAGAACTGAAAAAGTCATTCACTGTAAAAAATAACAGCAATGAGATAAAAATGCATATCAAAATGACAGACCGTGCAGGAAATACATCAGAAGACGAACTGATATTCAGTATTGATAAGACAAAACCGGAAATCAAAATTGCATTTGATAATGAGACACCGGATGCTGAAAATACAACCATGTTCAAAGAGAACAGAGTTGCTACCATTACAGTTACAGAACGTAACTTTGAGGCGGCAGATTTTAAGGCAGATATTACCAATACAGATGGTGTAATTCCTGAGTTGTCAGCATGGCAGACAACCGAAAATACGGAAAACCCGGATCAGAGTGTAAGTACTGCAACCATTACATTTGCAGAAGATGGTGACTATACGCTTTCGGTCAGTGGACAGGATAAGGCAGCAAATCAGGCAGAGACAGTAAAAGCAGATGATTTTACCATTGATAAAACCCGTCCGGTGATTACGGTTACTTATGACAACAATAATGCAGTAAATGGCAATTATTATGCAGCAGCGCGTACAGCGACGATTCAGATTGAAGAACATAATTTCTCTGAAAACAGAGTAAGGATAACAGGAACAGCAACTGATAACGGAGCAGGAATCTCATTCCCACAGTCTGGCGGATTTACCGGAAATGGAGATGTTCATACCGCAACCATTACATGTGGTACAGATGGTTTATACAATTTTAATGTGGAATACACGGACATGGCAGGAAACATAGCTGAAACCTATACAGGGGAAGAATACTATGTGGATCTCACTGAACCGGAAATTGAAATTGTTGGTGTCGAAGATTATTCGGCAAATAATGGAGATGTTATTCCACAGATCGTAATGTCAGATACAAACTTTGATACCAATGGTGTGAACATTGAACTGGTTGGTGCAAATCAGGGAAGTGTGGCACCGGAAGGCTCTTATACGAATCAGGGAAATGGAGAGACATTTACATTCCAGAACTTCCCGAAAGAGCAAAGCTATGACGACATCTATACGATAAATGCCACATTGACCGATATGGCTGGAAATGAGAGCAATGCAACAGTTACGTTCTCCGTAAATCGTTTTGGATCAGTTTACGTGTTTGATCAGACCTTAAAGGATATTGAAGGAACTTATATTCAGAACGAGATTGATGTCAAGTTACAAGAAGTCAACGTAGACAGTCTGGAACACGACAAAATCAAAGTAGGAGTAGATACAAATGGAACACCGAGAACATTAGAAGAAGGTATCGATTATCAGGTACAGGAATCCGGTGGAAACGGACAGTGGTATCAGTATGATTACACCATCGACAAGTCTCTTTTTGCAGGGGATGGACGTTACATTGTGACACTGTATTCAGAGGATATTGCAGGAAATGTCAATGAGAACATTGATGAATCCAAAGAAGCAGAGATCTCATTCGGTGTTGACAAAACAGCTCCTGTCGTTATTCCGATTGATGTTGAGAGCAATGCCCAGTATCCTGTGGATACGAAAGCAGCGAATGTGACAGTCAACGACAACCTGGTATTAGATAGTGTTGAGATTTATATTGGTGATAAAAAATGTGATTACACAGTGGATGGTGAAAACTATCAGTTCGATATCCCAAACAATACGAAAAAACAGGATGTCACAATTATGGCTGTGGATGCAGCTGGCAATAAAACAAACTATGTCTTAAATGGAATTCTTGTAACAACCAACACATTCATCCGTTGGTACAACAATAAGCCATTGTTTGCAGGTTCTATTGCGGGTGCAGCAGTGGTGACAGGCGGTGGCGTCGGTGCAGCGATCGCACTGCGAAGCGGACGTATCAAAATAAGACGTAAGAGAAAATAAAAAAAGGACTGAGAGATATGGCAAAGTATCGCATAGTATCAAAGGGAAATATAGTTACGATTAAAAGTAAGTTATCATTTGGGGAACAGATTAATGAGCGGGAAATCAATATTTTTGAACGGCAGATTTTCCGCGGCTGTTTCAGACCGAGACAGGAAGGAAAAAAGACGATTATCTACACAGCACCAGATGTGGTACCTCTTATATCATATCTGAAAAAGGGTGTGGATGAAGAAACGTTTTTTCTGCTTGTGGCGCAGACAATTGAGATGACTAAAAAAATTGAAATGAATGGGTTGTATCTGCATAATCTCATGTTACAGCCGGAAATGGTGTTTGTATGTGAAAGAACCAGGGAAGTGTTCTTTGTATATCAGCCGATCAATAGCAGAATTACGAGTGGAAATGTTTATGCGTTTCTTGCAGATACCGTACAGTATGCAGGCAGATATGGAAAAGAGCCAGAGCAGTTTCTGAAGGAATTCCAGGCATTCCTCAATGATACAAAGAATTATAAAATAGAGGACATTGAGAGATATATCCGCGAAAAATGTCCACAGGCACTCCGGAAAATCGTAAAAGCAGAGACGGGAAAAAGCGGTTACATCACAAATGACCGTTCATCCTATGAAAGACATTATCACAGTGACAGTAACGATGAAGGTGGAACGACATTACTGATGGAGGTGGATGAAAGCGGTACAACCCTTTTGACACAGCAGGAGTATGACGAGGCAGACACAACTCTTTTGCAGCAGGAGGAAAGATATCCAATCTTAGAGAGAATCAGCACAGGGGAGAGCGTGACTGTCAGAAAAAATATTTTTAATATCGGTAAGGAAAAAGAAAATGATTTTACAATAATAAATAATAAGGCGGTCAGCCGCAGACATGCGGTAATTGAGCGGATAAATGGAACTTATTATCTCATGGATAAAGGTTCAACGAACCATACATATCTGAATGGAGAAATGCTGGATGCTGAAAATTCTTATGTGCTTTCGAATCATGACAGTATTCAGATTGCAGATGAAGAATTTACATTTTATTTTGATTAGGAAGTGAAAAAATGGACGAGTACTTTGCAGATAAATTGACAGAAATTCAAGACACGGAAGACACTGCCTACTTATTGGAAAATAATGAGGTCTTTTATGACGTTGGCTATAAAGTGATGCAGAATCAGGAAAATGCCAACCTGTTAAGGTGTCATAGAATCAAATATAATGGAAAAATAAAACTAATTTATTTCACAAGAGAATATACATCACTGGAGGATTACATTGCATCTTCGGATATGGATACGATCTTAAATGCGATTCACAGTCTGCTCGAAGCTTTAATTCAGATTGAAAATCTTGGATTTTTAAATATGGCATGTATTGATAATCGCCTTAGCCATATATATGTAGAGTCTGGCACGAATAATGTGAAGATCATTTATTTGCCTGTAAATATAACGGGTGTTCATAAAAATAAAAATGAATTTGACAATGAAATAAAGGCTCAGCTGGTGCAGAAAATAGAACGGATAGGAATGATGGATCATCCGAAAATGCGTCAGGTGATAGATGCGTTGGAGGATGGAACATTAAAACTTCATGACATTAGTACACGTATACAGGCGGAAAAACCTGTAATGCATAGAAATACAAAAAATACTTCTGCAGATCCCAATATTGGGCAGAAAAAGATAGTGGATATGCCGGACATGAATCAGATATCAATACAATCCATAGATGGGCAGTTTCACTTTGTTGTTTGTGAAAATGAATTCCTGATAGGAAAAAGCAGAGAAAGAGTTCAGGGTGTGATAACAGGAAATAATGCGGTCAGCAGAGTTCATTGCAAAATCGTAAGGCAGAATGGCAGCTATTTTGTAGTGGATATGGGAAGCTCCAATGGTACTTATGTTAATGGAAAAAGAATACAGCCAAATGTGCCAGAGCCTATTTCAGACAGAAGTCAGCTGAGAATTGCAAATGCAGAATTTATAGTACGAGGATAAAAAAATGAGTAAGCCATTAATCATTATTGCAGATACAGATGAGTTGTATCTGCAGAATCTGGAAAGAAAATTTTTGGAAGAATTTGATGACCAGATAGAGTTAGAAATTATATCTGATCCGGTCTATTTTGAACAACGTTTTGAGACACCTGTCTCAGTAGAAATTCTGGCTGTCTCAGAGGCGTTATATTCAGCAGGACTTCAAAGACATAACATTTCCAATCTGTGTGTGCTGGCAGAAGAACATGAGAGTGGGAGTACGGAGGATTTGTCTGTAAACAGAGTGTATAAATATCTGGGAATCAGGGAACTGTTCAATGAACTGACCTATCAGAGCAGAGACCGGTTGACAAGCTCACAGGTTCAGGAGCATAAGACACAGATCATTTCTTTTTATTCTGCAATCGGGGGAACAGGAAAGACAGCATTATCTGTCGGACTTGCACGGTGTCTGTCAGAAAAACATAAGAGAGTTTTCTACGTAAATACAGAATCTGTGCAGGATTTTTCTTATTATCTTGAAAACAAAACCGGTATGCCGAATGAAGGATATCGTGTCATGAAAAATGAACAGGAACATATGTATCAGAATGTTCGTTTTACATTAAGAAAAGAAGGATTTACATATCTGCCTCCATTTAAATCAACGCTCGATGCAAGAAATCTTGATTTTACGATCTATCGAAAATTAATACAGTCAGCGAAAGAAAGTGGAGATTATGACTTTATTATTGTGGATGTGGAAGCAGGATATAGCAGATGGAGAATACAGTTACTGCAGGATTCTGATAAAGTGATGCTTATTACGTTACAGGATGATGTCTCAACGAACAAAATGCGCTATATCACAGAGTGCCTTGATTTCGGAGATCATGAAAAATACATGGTCATTTGTAACAAATACAGTGAAACAAGAGACAACCAATATGTTCAGTCGGGATTACAGTCAGAGTTTTCCATCAGGGAATATATTGATGAAGTGAGTACCCCATTGTTAACTGCAAGACAACTTGCACAGTTAAATGGGATAGAAAAAGTGTCATACATGTTTATTTAGATAAAGCAATATGGGGAGGAAAGAGATGTTTAGAGATTTTTCGGACGAAGCAAAACAAAAACTTTTAAAGTATGTTGACGAAGTGACGGCAGACGGTACCTGGGACAGGGTAAAAGACTGGTTTGGAGATGCCGGACTGACCATACAAAGCTGGCTCGGACAGCTCAGCATCCAGAACTATGTCAATGACGTAGACACCTACCATAAAAAAGTACTCGATAAAAATAACACCACAGCAAAGCAGATCGGGGAGATCTTTTCGAACGTGCAGGCAGTGGATACCAGATACCTCAGCATCGCAGGAAGTGAGGCAGCCTGTGGGGATGACATCATAAAACTGATCAGAGACCTTGCCAGTGCCATTGACCCGAATGGAGGGAACATGGACATGGGAAGGATGAAGGGTGTTCTGGATGCAGATGTCGAGAACATACGCAATGCCAGGGCGACGGCTGAGAGGGCAGTCGAGGAAAAAATGCTCGGAACTGAGGCAGAGGGCTGCATGAACAGCGAAGACCCGGTCAACCTGAGCACCGGAAACTTCATCTATGAGCATGAAGACTTAAAAGTGGGAGGGGAGATACCGTTATCGTTCCACCGTTATTATAATTCCAAGGACCGCCGCAGCGGTGTGCTTGGAGACTGCTTTTTGCATAATTACCAGACAGCCATCGAAAAAGAAGAGAACGGAGCCGTCAGGGTGCGCCAGGCAGACGGACAGGTCAACCATTATGACAGGACAGTTTCAGAAAACGGCAGGGAGGAACTGACAGGAAGAAATACAGCACTCGAATCCTTAAAAGAAACGGAAACAGGATACGTGCTCGAACATCCGGGCACGGAGATCATATCGTTTGACCGGGACGGAAAGATGCTCCGGAAAGAAGACCGGAACGGAAGGGGCATATCTTTTTCCTATCTCGAAGATGGAAAACTTGAAAAAGCGGAGGCAGACAATGGGAGCAGCCTGACCTACTCTTATAATAAAGAAGGACAGCTTGAAAAAGTGACCGACCATACCGGACGGATCGTGCAGCTTGCATACAGGGAAGGAAAACTCGAAAAGGTGACAACGGCATCCGGTGCAGAATACCGCTATGCCTATGGGGAAAATGGAAGAATCACGGAAGTGGAAAATGCCCGTCATGTCACATCTGTTAAGAATACCTATGACAGAAGATTTCGTATTATTCATCAGCAATTTCCAGATGGTGGAATGATGGAGTTTGCTTATGATGATAAAAACCGACGTGTCACACTCACGGAGCGCAATGGAAGTAAAATCATTCATGTGCATGATGAACGATACCGTAACACAGAGACTATTTATGAGGATGGGACAAAAGAGCATTATCTCTATAATGAAAAAAACCAGTGTATCAGCATGACAGACAGGCTTGGCAGAACGACGAGAATGGCGTATGATAACCGTGGGAACCTCACACAGACCGTGGATGCCCTAAAACGCAGGGTCAACTATACCTATGATGCAGATTGTCATCTTATCAGTGTAAGTATTAACGGAAAAGAACGTCTGAAAAACCATTATGATGGGAAAGGTAATCTGATCGGCACGGAAAATCTGTACGGAAACAGAATTACCGTGATAAATAATGGGGCAGGAAGACCGGAAACAATCACTTATGCAGATGGAAGCGTTTGGGAGATTGGATATGATGAAAGCGGAAACATCGTACAGTTAAAGGATGTAACCGGAAATGTGACAACTTATGGCTATGATGCCTTAAATCGTGTGATTGAGACAGTAGATGCAAATAGGAACGTGACACGTTATACCTATGATGCAGCAGACCGTGTCACAACAGTAACCGATGCTATGGGTAATCAGAGAGCATACACTTATAACGCAGGTGGAAAAATCACGGCAATCCGGGATTTTGATGGTAATACGGCAGAGTTTATCTATAATCCACTTGGAAAAGTGGAAACATACACAGACAAAGAGGGACAGCAGGTACATTTCACTTATGACAAAATGTGGAACATCTGTTCGGTCACAGCGCCGGATCATGGAAAGCAGGAATATTTTTATGACAGTGACAATCATCTTGTAAAACAGATACTCCCGATGGGAGGAGTAGTGAAATATGCCTACGATGCGGCTGGAAACCGCACAGAAATGACGGATCCGGAAGGAAATACAACCCGTTACTTTTATGATGCCGTAAACCGCCG
>SKFA01001333.1_pt1 | contig 14471 bp, 13 predicted proteins | sample 4820291 | NCBI WGS metagenome assembly SKFA01 (sample SAMN11008795, study PRJNA524170) | human gut metagenome | isolation source: fecal sample from pouch patient p30 | place: Israel: Tel-Aviv | reverse complement strand
CACCAAGGCTGTGGAGGACATGAAGGGCAACCGCCTGCTGCTGTTCACCTCCGACTGGGCGGTGCGCTGGGCGGAGACCCACAACGAGAGCTTGCAGCTGAGCGAGTTCGGCAACATCTGATAAAAGAGCGCTGCGGAGTGCACCTGCGCTCCGCAGTTCTTTTTTATAGAATAAAAAACACAACAAAGTATGCCAGACATTGGAATGAGGGTTCCCATTGCGGGGAACACTGCTGGCATGGAGGGTAAAGTATATGCAGAATATCAATATTGGCAAAAGCGGCATCGCCGTGCCGTTTCTGGGCATGGGTACATGGGCCATCGGCGGCGGTGCATGGTGGGGCGATAACGACGATGCACTGTCCGTAAAGGCCATCCAGACCGCCGTGGAGCAGGGCATCCAGTGGATCGACACTGCGCCCATCTACGGGCTGTACCACAGCGAGGAAGTGGTGGGCGAAGCCATGAAGCACATCGACCGCGACAAGGTGGTGCTTTCCACCAAGTGCGGCCTGGAGTGGCGGCACGAGTCCCCCATCCTGCACAAGGTGGTGGACGGGGTACAGGTGTACCGCGACCTCTCCGCCAAGAGCATCATCGAGGACGTGGAGGACAGCCTGCGCCGTCTGCACACCGACCATCTGGACGTGCTGTACACCCACTGGCAGAGCCCGGATTTTGGCGTGTACCCGCTGGAAGAGACCATGGAAGCCATGATGAAGCTGAAGGAGCAGGGCAAGATCCGCGCCATCGGTGCTTCCAACGTCACCTCCGATATCATCCGGGGCTACTGCAAATACGGCCAGCTGGACGTCATTCAGGAAAAGTACAGCCTGCTGACCCGCCGCATTGAAAAGCAGCTGCTGCCCACCTGCAAGGAGCTGGGCGTTTCGGTACAGGCCTACTCCCCGCTGGAGCAGGGGCTTCTGACCGGCAAGGTGACCATGGACACCACCTACCCGGAGGGCAGCACCCGCAACACGAACCCCTGCTTCCAGCCCACCCGCCGGGCACAGGCGCTGGAACTGCTGGCAAAGTGGGGCGATCTGACCGAGAAGTACGACTGCACCATGGCGCAGCTGGTCATCGCCATGACCGCCCGCATGATCCCGGGGCTGCACGTTCTGTGCGGTGCCCGCAAGCCGGAGCAGGTACTGGACAACGCCGGTGCCATGCACATCAAGCTGGACGGCGCCGACGCCGTCCGCATGAAGTGGGACGTGGACGCGATCTCCTGAGGATAAACCAAACAACACCGGAGCATCTTCGGACGCTCCGGTGTTGTTTTTTATCTCTTATTCTCCTCTTGCCAGCGCCTGCAGCTTTTTCTTATCCAGCACCTGCACGCCGCCGCGATACAGCCGCACCCAGCCCTCCTGCGCAAAGTATTTGAGCATCCGGCTCACCACCTCGCGGGCAGAGCCCATGTACTTTGCCATCTGGTCATGGGTCATGCGGAGGTCCGCGCCGCCGGTCTTGGCAAGCTCGTCGGTCAGAAAAATGGCAAGCCGCCGATCAGCGCTCATGAACAAAATCTGCTGCATCGTCCACATGGTATCGGAAAAGCGCTCTGCCGTCATCTGGTAGGCGTAGCAGCGCACATAGACGTTTTCCTGCATCAGCTGCCGGAAGATGCCCGCGCTGATGCACAGCGCTTCGGTGTCCTCCTCGGCATCGATGTAGAGGTCGATGTTCACCGCGTCCATCACGCAGGAGGCGGACAGAATGCACACCTCCCCGCCGAACAGGCGGTACAGCGTCACGTCCCTGCCGTCCTCGGACAGCAGATAGGAGCGCAGCTGCCCGCTGCGCAGCAAAAGGATGCCCACACAGCTTTCCAGCGGGCTGTGCACCCGGGCGCCCTTGGCGTAGTGCACCGGGCGGGTAAAGCGGCACAGCCGCTCCTGTTCTTCCGGGGTCAGCTGCTCCCAGAACGGAAACGCACAGGCCAAGCACCGGGCGTGCGGAGATGCTTCTGCCATACGGTTCACCCCTTTCGCAGCGCCTTGGCGGCTTCCGTGCCCGCCAGTGCGCCCTCGTAAACGGCCTTTGCCACCTGCAACAGCCCGCCGGTGCAGTCCCCGGCGGCGTACAGGCCGGGCACGGTGGTCTGCATTTTGTCGTCCACCACGATGCGGCTGCCCTCTACGGCAGCGCCCAGCTTCCGGGCAAGTGCGGTACTGCCCGCCACGCCCAGCGCCACAAATACGCCGGATACCTCCCGCACCGCACCGCCCGCCAGCTGCACGCCGGTGACAGCCTGCTCGCCCAGAATGGCTTCCACCTTCTGGGTGCAGACGCTCACCTCGGGCGGGAAGTCTGCGGTCAGGGCTGCGCCGTTCGTCAGCAGGGTGACGCTTTTTACCACCGGCAAAAGCGCCTGCACCTCATGCAGGGCGTACTCGCCGCTGCCCAGCACCGCCACGTCCTTTCCGCGGTAGAAAAAGGCGTCGCAGGCTGCGCACCAGCTTACGCCGTGGCCTTCCAGCCCGGTCAGCCCCGGGATGCGGGGCACCGCGCGGGAAGCACCCGTTGCCAGAATGACCGCGTCTGCCGGGTACGCGCCTGCCAGCGTTTCCACGGTCAAACGGTCGGTCCATGTCAGCCCCACGGCCTCGGTCTGCACGAATTGCACCCCCAGCCGCCGGGCGTTCTCGATGCTGCGGCGTTCCAGCTCCTGCCCGGAGACCGGCTGGGCGAAGCCGTAATAATTTTCGATCTTTTCGGCGCGCGCCAGCGCCCCGGAGCCCTTGGTCAGCACGGTGGTCTGCACCCCGGCGCGCACGGCGTACAGGGCAGCGGACACCCCCGCCGGGCCGGAACCTACGATAACGATGTTGGACATGGTGTTGCTCCTTTGCATGGTTCATTGCCCTTATTATACACCAAAGCCGCGCAGATTTCTGTGACCGGGTCGCAAAAACTTTTTGGGCGGCGGGCACTGTTCAAGCTCCGGGGCGTGTGCTATACTGTTGTCATGTTAAAATTTCTGCCACAGGGGGCTTTTGCTTTATGTCCAAACAACGTCTGCTTTTCATCACCACCGGCGGCACCATTGCCAGCGTGCGCACCCAGCAGGGGCTGAAGCCCGTGCTTTCCAGCGAGGAGCTGCTTGCCCATCTGCCGGAACTAAAGGAGCTGTGCTGCCCGGAAACGCTGGCGCTGTGCAGCATCGACAGTACCGACCTCGGACAGGAGCACTGGCTCATGATGGCACGCGCCATTCAGGAAAACTACGCCTTGTACGATGGCTTTATCATCTGCCACGGCACGGATACGCTGGCGTACTCTGCGGCGGCGCTCTCTTATCTCATCCAGAACGCGGATAAGCCCATCATCCTCACCGGCGCGCAGCAGCCCATCTCCAACGAGATCACCGACGCCAAGAAAAACCTGCGGGACAGCGTGGTCTGCGCCATCGACCCGGGCAGCCGGGGCGTGATGGTGGTGTTTGGCGGGCACGTCATCGCAGGCACCCGCGCCAAGAAGAACAAGACCATCAGCTACGACGCCTTTGCCTCGGTCAACTTCCCGGAGCTGGCGCTGGTGCAGGGCGACCGGCTGGTGCGGTACATCCCCTCGCCGTGGCCCACCGGCCCGGTGGAGTTCAGCCGCACGCTGGACAGCCGGGTGTTCCTGCTCAAGCTGACCCCGGGTATGTCCCCGGCGCTCATCCCGGAGATCTTCCACCTGTACGACTGCGTCATCGTGGAAAGCTTTGGCGTGGGCGGCATCCCGCAGCAGCTGATGGACGCCTTTGCCGCCGGGCTGGGCGATTACGAGACCACCCACAAAGTGCTCATCATGACCACGCAAGTCACCTACGAGGGCAGCGACGTGGGCGTGTACGAAGTGGGCAAGCGGGTGCGCAACCGCTTCCGCTTCTTAGAGGCCCACGATATGACCATCGAGGCCGTAGTGACCAAAAGTATGTGGCTGCTGGCGCAGAACTGCGAAAGCTTTGACCAGCTGCAGCAGCGGTTCTACCGTCAGGTGAACTTTGACACCTTCTATCACTGAGCCACTTTTTCAGAACACCAGCTGCACCAGCAGTACATAGCAAAGGGTGCCCCCGGTTACGCTGAGCAGGGTCTGGTGCTTCCACTTGTGCAGCGCGATGGTCGCCAGCAGCGCAAGCGCTTCCGGGATGCCGTGACTGCCGGAGAACGGGGTGACGCCCTTCAGGCAATAGACGATGAGCATCCCGAAGATGGCGGCGGGCAGCACCCGCCCCAGATACCGCACCACCTCCGGGGGCTGCTGCTCCTTGCTGGAAAAGATCAGAAACGGCAAAAAACGGGTAAGCATGGTGGCGGCGGTGCACACCGCAATGGTAAGCCCCATCTGAACTGCTGTCATTCCTCTACCTCCCCGGCTGCTTTTTCCATCGGACGGCGCAAGGCCAGCAGCAGCACCAGAATGCCGCCCATGGACGGCAGCAGAAAGCTGCCGGAGCCGAATACCATCAGACACACCAGCGGCACGGCAAGCCCGATCAGGGCACTGCCGTGCTGCTGATCTTTTTCCCACTGGTTCAGGAAGATGACCGTGAACATTGCGGTCATGACAAAATCCACGCCCTCGGTGCTGAAGGGCAGCACCGTGCCCAGCGCAGCCCCAAGCCCGGCGCTGCCCACCCAGTAAAGCTGATCCAGCAGGGTGATGAAGAACATGAACCAGCCCTTGTCCACCCCTTCCGGCGGCGTTGCCGAGCAGGTGATGGAAAAGGTCTCGTCGCTCATGGCAAAGATCATGTAAAAGCTGCGCCAGCCGTAGCCCTTGTAGCGCTCCAGCATGGCAAGGCCGTAGAACAGGTGCCGCGCCTGGATCATCAGCGCCATCAGAAAGGCCGACAGCGGCGAGAACGCGCCCAGCAGCAGACTTGCCAGCACGAATTCCAGCGAGCCGCCGTACACGACAGTGCCCATGAGCATGGGCATCCACACCGGCAGCCCCAAGGACTGCACATAGATGCCGTAGCCCAGCCCCAGCACAAAATAACCCGCCAGCACCGGGATGGTCTGCGGAAAAGCCGCCCGCAGCGCCCGCAGGCAGGGGTGCGGCAGAGCAGGGGAAACGGTTCGGGACAGATGCTGCATAGAAAAGCTCCTTGCTTTGCGGGAACAGCGGGCGGCCGCCCATATACCCACATAGATTGTATGGAATAAGTGATTTCTATTATAGCACATCCCTGCGCTTTTGCAAGACGGCTGGTGTCCTGCTGCCGGGACGATTTGGAATGCGCTCCGCGTTGCTCTGCGCATCTTCAGCGGAAAAATGATTTAGAATTTCGCAATTCCGGAAAATCTGCGGATTTTCCGGAATTGCCTTTTCACGGAAGGGGACGCAGCGGGAAACGGCAGCTGCCGCGCTTGTTTCCTGCGGAAACAGCCGCGCGGCGGGTCCCTTCTCAGGCTCACTGCGTTCGCCAGCTCCCCCGAAAGGGGGAGCTTTTTGCGCTGACCGGCAGATATCCAAAGCTCCCCCTTCGGGGGAGCTGGCACGCCGTCAGGCGTGACTGAGAGGGTTAGCGCCTGAGAGGGCGAGCCCGCTGCCCTGCAGGCGTCAAACGCAAAAGCAGCCAGACCGGGCGGTCTGGCTGCTTTTATGCTTATAAAAATATTTTACTCTACCTCTTCATCCGCGAAGATCCACAGCACCTCGTTGATGTGGGAGCCGCTGCGGGAGTAGGGGGTCACACGGATGCAGAAGCTGCGGCCATCCGTCTTGCGGTAGCGATGCTCCAGCAGGTTGCTGCTGAACACGGTGCTGCGCACAAGGCCGAAATCGAACAACTTTGCAAAGTTTTCTCTGTCCTCGGGCGCTACCAGCTTGTCGCGGTAGTTGGTCAACGCAGCGCGGAAAGAGCCGCCGCAGGTGTCCAGAACGGACTGGAAGTCGTCCGGCACAATAACGGGGCGCACGGTGTCCTCCTGCAAGTCCACCACGATTACAGTCTTGTACTTGGGGGCAAGCACCTTTAAAAAGTGCTCGGCATCCCGCTTTTCCTGCAGGGTGCGCTCCATCTTTTCATTCAGGCCTTCCAGCTGGCGGGCGCGGCCGTTGTGGTCGTAGTAGGCCTGCCGGTCCTGCCGCATGGCAGCCTCAGCCTTGGCCACAGCTTCGTCCAGATGGCGCAGGTCGGCGGTCTGCTGGATGCCTACGGAAATAACATAGTCCTTTTCCTTCAAAAAGGCGCGCATCCGGTCCGCAGTGCTCCACACGCTGTAAGGCGGCTCGTTGGGGGTCAGGATGACAAATTCATCGCTGCCGATGCGGTACACCCGGCTGGTGGCAAAGAACTTGCGGGCGGCATTTGCCAGACAGCACAGCAGGGTGTCGCCGCTGCGGTGACCCAGATGCTCGTTTACCTCGTGCATCCCCACCACATCAATGTAGGTGCACACCACGGATTCGTACCCGCTGTTGGGCAGCTCCCGCAGGTCGGCTTCGTACCGGCTGCGGTTGGCAAGGCCGGTCAGGGTATCGTGGCTGTAAGAGAAGTCCAGCTCCTCGCTGAGCTGGTCGGCCTGTGCGTCGTTGCGCACCAGCACGGTCGCCCACGGGTTCTGGGCGCAGCAGCCCCGGCAGGGCAGCACCTCTGTGGTGACCCAGATATACTGGCCGGACACGTTCTCGCGGTAGCGGTAGAACTCCGGCGCAGTGGCGTGGTACAGCACAGAGCGCAAGGCCTCCAGATCGGTCTGCTCCAAGAACAGGTCTGCGTCCTCCTCGTGCACGATCTTCTCGTTCACCAGACGGTCGCAGTAGTTGACAAAATCTTCTTCTTTTTCCAGATCCGGATCCAGCAGGCGGGCGTCCCGCTTGATCACCCGGTACGCACCGGTGGCAAGGTTCAGCAGCGCGATCACCAGCACGTTATCGGTAAAGATCTGGTAGGCCTGCAAGGCCAGCGCAGTCTTTTCGGTGCCCGGGTTCTCCACCCGGCGGTCACGGCGCATCAGGTCGCGGCGCAGATCCCAGTAATCCTGATTGGTGGGATCTGCCAGCAGTTTTTCGGCGTTTTCCACCGGCATGGGCTTGAAGAAGTAGTAGCCCTGCGAGTACAGGCAGTCTGCCGCCTGCAGCATGGACACCTGCTCCGGGGTCTCCACACCCTCGGCGATGATGGGCAGGTTCAGCCGGTGTGCCATATCCACCACCGACTCCACGATCTGCACGCCCTTGCTGCGGTTCTCCTGATTCATGTCGATGAGCTTCATGTCCAGCTTGATGGCATCGACGTTGGTATCCTTGAGCATATTCAGCGAGGAATACCCGCTGCCGAAGTCGTCCATCATCACCGCAAAGCCCTTGCGGTGCAGGCCCTGAATGGCGTTTTCCACCATCTGGGTGTCCTCGGCCACCATGGTCTCGGTGATCTCAGCCAGCAGGAGTTTGGGCTCCAGCTTATATTTTTCCACCAGATCTGCAAAGATCTGCGGCACATCCAGATTGAGGATATCCTGCACCGAAACGTTCACCGACACCGGCACAAGGTTGCTGCCGCTCTCCTGCCACTTCTGCAGGGTCTGGCAGACGGATTCCCAGATGTACTGGTCCAACCTTGTCACAAGGCCGGTGCGCTCCAGCAGCGGCATGAACTCGGCAGGGGGAACACAGCCCCGGGTGGGATGGTTCCAGCGCACCAGTGCCTCCATGCCCACGATGGCGCGGGTGATGCTGTTACACTTGGGCTGCAAAAAGAAGCAGAATTCGTGGTTGTCCAGTGCGTGCTCCAGCTCGCCCAGCAGCAGCTGCTGTTCTTTCAGCTCGTTGAGCATGGTGGGCTCAAAGCGGTGCAGGTAGCCGCTGTCGGTCGTCACACCGGCGATCTGCGCGTAGTTGCACAGGGTGGCGGCATCTGCACCGGGGTTTGCCTGCACAGGGCACACGCCCATTACCATAAAGAAGGTGACATCCTGCCTTCCGGCAGCCATGCAGGCCTGCAGCGTAGCAAGCACAGCAGTCTGCTCGGCCTTTTCGTCCGGCAGGCACAGGAAAAAGTCATCGTTTCCAAAATAGCCCACAGGATAGCCGGTCTGCCTGCTGTAACCCAGCAGACAGTTTGCCACAGTTTCCAGCAGAGCATCGCCCTTTTCGGTGCCGTAAAGCTCGTTATAAAGTTTGAAGTGCTGGATATCCACAGCGGCAACAGCCCATTCTGTTCCCTGATGCGCGGTCAGGAATGTATGCAGGGCCTGTAAAAATGCGTCCTTGCGGTCGATCCGCTCCAACGCAGCAGATGCCGGTGCGGCGGCATCTGTTTTGGTCTTTCGTTCCTCTGACATAACGATTCCTCACAATTTGGATAGTTTCAATACGGACAAGTCGATTGCGGTCGGTTTGTATACTTTATAATCAGTATAACACGGTTTAAGTCGTTTTGAAATAGTTTTTTCACACTTTTTAACAACATTATTCGAGCGAAGTGCAACAAAAATGCCACACACAGCAGCGCCGGTGTGGCATTCGGGGTCATTTGGTATTCTTGTTGTCGTCCTTGTTTTCCTGTTCGGCGCGGTGCAGCATCTCCCGCAATGTGGGCAGACTGCGCAGCTTGCTGCCGTGCCGGAGCTTCGGGTAGGCACGCAGCATACGGCGCGGGCCCACGATGCGGGGGGTGCGCAGCAGCTGCGCCTGCATTTCCTCGCTGCGGGCTTGCAGCTCTGCGGCCAGCTGTTCCAATTGCAGCAGCTCGGCGGCGCGCTCGGCAGTGCCCTTGGCAGCAAGGCGGGCGGCGTTGGCAGCTTCGGCAGCGTTCAGGCGGGCGTCCTCGCTGGCGCGGCGGGCAGCCTCGGTAGCCTCAGCGGCCTTGGCGCGGATGGCAGCCATGGTCTCACGGGCAGAGGGGCGCTTTCCGGCAGCATCCCGCGCTTCGGCGGCGGCAAGCTTGAATTGCAGCCGTCCCTCGTCCAGCTTCTTGTCGGCGTTCAGAGTGGTGGTGCCCAGCAGCTGGGTCATGGCATCGCTGACGGCGTGGATACTGTCGCCCAGCTGCTCCATGGTGTCCAGCGTATCGGCCAGCGCAGAAGCAGCAATGGCGGTAGCCACCACGTCCGCCGCGTACACGGCGTACAAAAAGCACATGAGGATAACCCCCACAAAGGGCGGGATCAGGTCTACAAGGTCAGCCACCACCGGGTGCACGATACGCATGACCACCAGCGTGCCCACGCCCCACAGCAGGCAGAATTCCAGACAGATATAGCCCCCGATATTAAAGGGAAAATCGCTGTAATCCCACCAGCGGGTGTGGTAGATCTTATACAGTGCCCAGCCGCCCACCAGTTCCAGCGCACTGGGCAGGATGACGCCGCCTATATACAGCAGCAGGATGCTGTGCTGCAAGGGCGTAAGGGCAAACAGCACGATGATCATGCCAAAGCCGTAGATGGGGCAGACCGGGCCGTTGAGGAAGCCCCGGTTCACCAGCTGACCGGTGGTGGCGGCGGCATAGATGACCTCCAGACACCAGCCTATGCAGGAATAGATCAGGAAATAGGCCAGAATATGGTACAGCGAAAAGCCGCATACCACGGTATCGGTAAGAAAGCTTACCATAGGCACCTCCGTTCTTCAGTTCTGTTTGGATACGATCTTATATTCGTCCCCCGGCTCAAAAAAGGGACAGGCAGCGGTATTATGCGCAAGATAGCGTGCCATCTCGTCCTCGTCCAGCGCAGCGCCCTGCGCACAGTAGTAGCTGCCGTATTCGTCCTGAACATTATTCAGGCACAGCTCACAGGGGTCAGACATTTTCTTCGCCTTCCTGTGCGGCGGCTTCGGCGGCGGCAGCTTCCCGCGCCATCCGCTTGAGCACCTTGGGGTCTACCCATGTCACGCTGTCGGCACCGGGCTTTTTGCGGGCAATGAGTGCCTTGATCTTGATGCCCATTTCGGTGAACATGCCCTCGTGCTCGGTGCGGATGTTCCACTCCGGCTCGTTCTCGTGCAGGTCGTAGGTGATCCACTCGATGTCGTAGCCGGAAGCGGGGAAGTACTCTACGCTGTCCCGGAACAGATCATCATCGTCGGTCTTGAAGTAGATCTCGCCGCCGTCCTTCAAAAACTCGCGGTAAGCGATCAGCTGGCGCGGATAGGTAAGGCGGTGCTTGTGGGAGGAGTCGTTCTTGCTCCACGGGTTGCAGAAGTTGATATAGATGCGGCTGACCTCATCCTCCGGGGTGATGACGCCCTTGATGCGCTCGATATCGGTGCTCATGATCTTCACGTTGTCGATGGGGCGTCCGGCTGCCTGATAGGCGGCTTCGATCTTGCGCTTGGCAAGAATGAGCACCTTATCGGTGATGTCGATGCCCAGATAGTTGTTTTCCGGGTGGGCGCAGGCCAGCTGGGAGATGAAGCCGCCCTTGCCGCAGCCCAACTCCAGAATAAAGGGCTGCTCCGGGCGGGCATACTGGCCGTGCCACTTGCCGCCCCAGATCAGGGGTTCGTGCACATGGAAATCCGCGGCCATCAGTTCGTCGTGGGCATAGGGTTTGAAACGCATTCTCATAGTTTGTTGTTCTCCTTCAAAAATCTCTCCACCTGCTCCGGGGTGGCGGCACAGCTGCCCTGACAGATGCCGGGCTTGCCGCCGCCGCGTCCGTTCAGGGCGGCGTTCAGTGCTTTGGTCAGGGCGCGCACATCGCCGTCCCGCCGGGCAAGGCAGTAGCCGGTGCCCTTTTCGGTGGGGGTCAGGGCGGCGCACAGGCCGGTGGTGGCTTCGGTCAGACGGACAGCCAGCCGGTGCAGCCCGTCCGGGTCCAGCCCCGGCAGGGTACGGATGGCATCCGCATCGGGTGCGGTCAGCTGCGCAAGGGCGTCAAACAGCTGGCTGCACAGTCCAAAGTGTGTAAACTTGAGTGCAGTATACTCATCGTAGACCCGGTGCACCGCCACAGCGGTCTGGTCGGCCTTGGCAGAGAGCAGTGCACCGATCTCTGCCTGCCGGGCGCGCATGGCCTGCGCCGCCGCCAGCGCACGGGCACCGCATACCACACTCAGCCGCACGCCGCCCTTGTAGTTCTCGCTGGCAAGGATCTTGATCTGCCCCACCTGACCGGTGGTGCGGGTGTGGGTGCCGCAGCAGGCGCAGACGTCCGCGCCCGGGATGGTCACGATGCGCACCTGCCCCTCGATCTCCTTTTTGGAGCGGTAGACAAGGGCGGCAAGCTCCTCCCGGGTGGGGTAGCTGATGAGCACCGGCACATCCTGCCACACGATGCGGTTGGCGGCAAGCTCTGCCTGCCGCAGCCCCTCGGGGCTGATGGGCACACTGGTGTCCATGCGCACCACCTCGGTGCCCACATGGAAGCCCACATTCTCCGCCCCGAACATCTGGTGCAAAATGCCGGAAAGGATATGCTCGCCGGTGTGCTGCTGCATCTTATCGAACCGCCAGTCCCAGTCGATGCAGCCGGCAACGGCTGCGCCGGGCGCTGCGGCAGCGGGCAGGGCATCCACCGTATGCCAGATGACGCCCGCCTGCTCGTGGACGTCCGACACCCGCAGCACCGTGCCGTCCGGCAGGGTCAGAGTGCCCCGGTCGGCGGGCTGACCGCCGCCCTCCGGGTAGAACACTGTGCCGTCCAGCGCGATGCGCCCGCCGCCGGTCTTTTCGTCCGGCTCTGCGGCAAGGATGACGCTTTCGCGTTCGGTGCGGAAAGCGTCCTGCTCAAAATATTTTTCTGTGCGCTGCATAGCGCGAGTACCTCCTGTAAAATAGAACGATTGGCAATGCCCAAAGGCGCCCCCTTGGGGGAGCTGCTGAGCGCAGCGAAGCTGAGGGGGTACCCCATAAAAACCAGTATACCACGATTTTTACCTGTGGAAAATAGTTTACAGTTATGTTATGATAGGAAACAACGAATATTCCCGAAAATTGACAGCGAGGAAGGTAACGGATCATGCGTGAAAGTGGTATTCTGATGCCGGTATCCAGTCTGCCCGGCCCTTACGGGATCGGCTGCTTTGGCAAGGCGGCATTTCAATTTGTGGATTTCCTGTCTGCGGCAGGACAAACGATCTGGCAGCTGCTGCCGCTCAGCCCCACCGGCTACGGCGACAGCCCCTACCAGAGCTGCTCTGCCTTTGCGGGCAACCCCTATTTTGTGGATCTTGAAGCGCTGGAAAAAGAGGGTCTGCTGACCGCCGCAGACCTCAAGGCGGAAAGCTGGGGGAAAGACCCGCTGGAGGTGGACTACGGCACCTTGTACGTCAGCCGCTTTGCGGTGCTGCGCAAGGCCTACGCCGCATGGCGCAGCCAGTGCGCCGGGCTGCACGGCTGTGCCTACTACTACCCCGACGACTACTACGCCTTCACCCTTGCCAACGAGGACTGGCTGGACGACTATGCCCTGTACATGGCGCTGAAGGTCGCCAACAAGATGAAGAACTGGGTGGAGTGGGACGCCCCCTACCGCCGCCGCGACAAGGCCGTACTGGCTGCCTTTGCTGCTGCAAACGAAGAGGAGATTGGCTTCTGGAAGTTTGTGCAGTACAAGTTCAGCGCCCAGTGGCAGGCCGTCAAGACCTATGCCAACAAGAAGGGTGTGCAGATCCTGGGCGACATCCCCATCTACGTCTCTGCGGACTCGGTGGACGCATGGGTGGGCGGCAAGCTGTTTGAGCTGGACGCCGACGGCCGCTTTGCCCGGGTGGCGGGCTGCCCGCCGGACTACTTCTCCGCAGACGGCCAGCTGTGGGGCAACCCCCTGTACGACTGGGCGTACCACAAAAAGACCGGCTACGCATGGTGGGTGCGGCGCATCAAACACATGTGCAGCATCTATGATGTGGTTCGCATTGACCACTTCCGCGGATTTGCGGGCTATTATGCTATCCCCTACGGGGAAGCAACCGCCCAAAACGGCCGCTGGCGCGAAGGCCCCGGCTATGCGCTGTTTGCTGCCATAAAGAAAAAGCTGGGCAGCCCGCGCATCATCGCCGAGGATTTGGGATTCCTGACGGAAGATGTCACTGCCCTGCTGAAGCAATGCGGCTATCCCGGCATGAAAGTGCTGGAGTTTGCCTTTGACAGCCGTGACGGCGGTGATTACCGCCCCCACAGCTACCCCAAGAACTGCATTGCCTATGTAGGCACCCACGACAACGAGCCTGTGAACGGCTGGATGGAAACCGCCGCCCCTGAGGACGTGGCGCGCGCCGTGCGCTACCTGAATCTGACGAAGAAAGAGGGCTATCACTGGGGCATGATGCGCGGCATCTGGTCCAGTGCTGCCGATCTGGCTGTCGTGCAGGCACAGGATCTGCTGGGCCTTGGGCATGAATCCCGCATGAACACGCCGTCCACTCTGGGCGGCAACTGGTGCTGGCGTGCCGAACCCGGTGTCTTTAACACAAGGCTGGCCAAAAAGCTGCACAGTGAAATGGAACTGTACGGACGTCTGCCGGAATGAAAAAAAGCCTTCGTGCTATGGTGTCGGCTCGTCCTCCGTGCAGGATCCGCTGCCTAAGCACATCAAGGCTGCATTCAAATTATTCAACCGTTGTATCACACGATACAACGGTATTTTTGTTGACAAAAGAATTCCTGCGCCCCGGCAGGAGCGCAGGACAGATTCTGCCGCTTAGCGCTGCTTTACCTTCTTCCGATAGGTTCATTCCCCATCTTGCTTTCTGCCTACAATCAAAATGCTGCAACTGCTGTCCCTGCGGCAAGGAGGGCGGCGGAGATTTTTTGCACGAAGGCGAGGGCTTTGGGGCCGTCACCATGGACGCAGACGGAATCGGCCTGCAGGGTTACGGTGCTGCCGTCGTCGGCCTGTACGGTACCCTGCGCCGCCATCTGCAAGACCCGCGCAATGGCGGTATCCTCGTCCTCGATCATTGCGCCGGGAGCGCCGCGTGGCACAAGGCTGCCGTCGGCCTGGTAGCCGCGGTCTGCAAATACCTCGCTGGCAACGGGCAATCCGATGGCGTTTGCGGCCTTGACCATCTCGCTGCCGGAGAGTGCCAGCAGCACAGCACCGGGAGCTGCAGCCTGCACAGCGCGGCAGATGGCCGCCGCCAGCACCGGATCCCTGGCGGCCATGTTGTACAGCGCGCCGTGGGGTTTGACATGGTGCAGCGGTACGCCCGCCGCGTCGCAGAATGCCTTCAGCGCACCGATCTGGTACATCACGTCGACCTCGGCTTCGGCGGGGGAAATTGCCATTCTGCGGCGGCCAAAGCCCTGCAAATCCGGCAGTCCCGGGTGTGCACCCACCTGCACGCCGTACTTTTTGCACAGCAGAACGCTCTTTTGCATCACGGACGGGTCGCCCGCGTGGAACCCGCAGGCGATGTTCGCGCTGGTCACATAGGGCAAAATTTCGGCATCCATGCCGATGGTGTACGCGCCGAAGCTCTCGCCCAGGTCGCAGTTTAAATCAATGGACGGCATTGCAACATCCCCCTTAGAATTTCAGCAGTGTGTTTTTTACGTCGGTCACAAACATATACCC
>SKFA01001319.1_pt1 | contig 14562 bp, 18 predicted proteins | sample 4820291 | NCBI WGS metagenome assembly SKFA01 (sample SAMN11008795, study PRJNA524170) | human gut metagenome | isolation source: fecal sample from pouch patient p30 | place: Israel: Tel-Aviv | reverse complement strand
CATGCTATAATAATAACATAATAAACGAGGGAGGTAAAAAGCATGGCAGAAAAAAACATCTATTTTGTTAATGATGAAGTAGAACTAAAACAAGTGTTAGAGTTTATCGATAAAACTGACTACGGTATTAACATTAACAAAAGTCAAGATGATGTTTACGCAGTCGTGACTTCTTATAGCCTACCTATTTAAGAGGATAAAAATGAAGAAAATTTTAGCTATTGACTTTAGCACAGCTAGTAAGAAAGACGAGGGAACAGGGTACGCTTTTAGAAAAGACGGTCAATTGTATGTCGGTTCTATTAAAGCATACAACGCAAAAAAGAACGCTTGGGAACGTACCTTTGATATTGTAAACGCAATTAAAAATATTATAGATGAGTTTGACTTGAAAGGTTATCATTTAGCCATTGAAACTCCTATTATGGGTAGAAACCGAAAGCACAGTATTACATTGGCTAATTGTAACGGCTATTTTATCGGTGCTATTGACGGTCTAGTAAATGGCTATACTTTTATTGATAACTCTAAGTGGTGTAGCTATCATCTTATTTCAGGCAAACGAGAACAACGCAAAGAAGAAAGTCTAGAACTTTTAAAAGCCACAGGTTTGGTTGATTCTAATTGCAAAGATGACAACATCGCAGACGCTTATAACATCTTAACATATTGTGAAAGTTTGGGTTAGTTGTTCCCTTATAAAAACAATAATTAAAAATGGAGGTGGTAATATTAAGATATCACAAAACGGTTTGAACTTGATTAAAGAGTTCGAGGGCTGTCGGTTGACAGCTTACAAGCCAGTACCGTGGGAACAAATGTACACTATCGGTTGGGGTTATTATGGTGTCACGTCAGGTACAACTTGGACACAATCGCAAGCTGATAGTCAGCTAGAAATTGACATCAATACTAAGTATGCACCTATGGTTGACGCTTATGTGAAAGGCAAAGCAAATCAAAATGAGTTTGACGCATTGGTTTCATTGGCTTATAACTGCGGTAATGTTTTTGTTGCTGACGGTTGGGCAGAGTTCTCACATGCTTATTGTGCTTCAATGATACCGAAGTATCGCAATGCAGGCGGTCAAGTGTTACAAGGCTTAGTACGACGCAGACAGGCAGAACTTGACTTATTTAATAAACCAGTTACTGGTAATTCAAACCAAAATAATCAAACAAAAGGAGGAATTAAAATGTACCTTATTAAAGGACTAGATGGAAGCGGTAAGGTTAAGCATTGGTATGTTTCTGACGGTGTAAGTGTTCGTCATATTCGTACAATACGCATGTTGGAAAACTATCAAAACAAATGGGCTAAACTTAATTTGCCAGTTGATACAATGTATATTGCGGAAATCGAAAAAGAGTTTGGACGAAAGATTGATATGAACACAGGAGAAGTGAAGTAGGAGGAGTGAATGAGCTTATTTAATCTATCACGCAGAGCGGAAGATGTGAGCTTTTCAACTTTCACAGTCCAAGACCCTACAACTGATTTGTTGCTTGGTAAACTCTTGGGCTTAGTTTCCTATTTTGATAATGTTGATTATTCGGAAGCAGCCAAACTTGAAGACTTATTCTATTGGGCTTTGCAAGGTCAAGAGGTATATCGTGTTTGGTATGGTGGTTTTCAATATTACGCTCAAAGAGTAAACGCAGACCAGTTTAACATTTTAGTCAGAGAACCGAACCGCAGACAGGTCACTATTAGAACAAGCGATTATGAAATGTTGCTTAACCCTTTCTATGGTGCTAACCCACAACGGTTTGGTGTAATGTTTGGAATGGCTAGTAATGGAATTGGAAGACGTCTTGATTCTCAAGCTCAAATCAAAATCTATTGGAAAACTAAAGTTTCTAGCGGTTTAAAAGAAGTTTGGGAAAGAATTCGTGAACGTTTAACGCAACAGCAACAACTTGCAAGAGAGTTCAACGGTGTATCGGTTATTGGTTCAGATGATGACATTAAACAGATTCAACCAGATTATAGTGGTTCACTGCAAAATGACGCAAACCTTGCACTTGAAATTGCATTGAGTGAATACGGAATGCCAAGAGAATTGTTATATGGACAAAGTAATGAGGTTACTATTATTGCGTTCGCAATTCAAAAAGTGTTACCGCTACTAAAACAACACGATAAGAACATTCTTTTCAACCAAGAAAATTTTGTAGCTTATATATCAACAACAGCTAAGGGAGGAAATATTGAAAGTAAAAGCAGTTCGAGGGATAGCGAACCCCTTGGGAACGATTGATTCACACGGTACGGTTATTGAGTCAATTGCCAACGCAGGCGACGGAGTAGATATCCTTAACCGCCATAAAGAAAAGATTGGGTCAGGGTTTGTTCATCTTGAGGGGGACAATGTAATTTTGACAGGTTACGTTGATGAAGAACAATACACAGCCGAAAAGATTGAGGAAACAGGGCTTTCAGTTGGCTTTAATGCTAACGGTGTAAAAGCTCGTGAACTTGACGGAGTAGGCTACTACAAAGATGTTACAATTACGGAGGTATCACTAACTCCGTTACCTAGTAATAAAGGTGCTAAAGTGACAAAAGTACGAGAAGAAGAAAAAGGAGAACGAGAAAAAATGGGTGCAAACGAAACACAAGAAATCATGAAGCAAGCAATCGAAGCAGGTGTAAAAGTTCGAGAACTTGAAGCTAAAGTAGAAGAACTTAACAAAGAACGTGAACAACTCAAAAAAGAACGTGAAGCTAATATTCCTAGCGAAAAACCTCAAGACACAGAGCGTAAATTTATGCGTGAACTTGGTGGAAAAATGGCTGAAATGCCAGAACAAGGTTTCTTGCGTGAGTTTGCTAACGCTTCAGCTTTGAATGTTGTAAACTCTCTCGGGTCTATCACTTCAAAATACGCTCGTAAGTCAGGTATTTATGACGGAGCATTGAAAGCACGCTTCCAAGGTTTGACACTTGCTGAAGACGGTGTAGACGATACATTTATTGAGGGTACTTTTAAAGCTGGTACAGATAAAAACAAAGCTCAAACAGCGTCTAAGCGTTCACTCCGTCCACAAATGGCCGAAGCATACCTACAAATGGACAAAGCAACTGTTCGAGGTGTAAATGATTCAGGTGCGTTGTCTGAATATGTAATGTCTGAAATGGTAAACCGTGTTATCCAAAAAGTGGAACATAACATGATTCTTGGCTCAGCTGATGGTTCTAATGGTTTCTATGGTTTGAAAACCGCCACAGACGGTTGGACAAAACAAATTGAGTATACAGACTTGTTTGAGGGTATTACTGACGCAGTTGCTGAATGCTCAATTTCTGACGCAATCACAATTGTTATGAGTCCGCAAACTTTTGCAGAGTTGCGTAAAGCTAAAGGTTCAGACGGCCACTCTCGTTTCAATGAACTTGCAACAAAAGCTCAAATCGCTCAATCGTTCGGGGCTGTTAATCTTGAAACACGTGTTTGGATGCCTAAACACGAAGTAGCTGTTTACAATCATGATGAGTACGTACTTATCGGAGATTTGAATGTAGAAAACTACAACGACTTTGACTTACGTTATAACGTTGAACAATGGCTTTCTGAAACTCTTGTTGGTGGTTCTATCCGTGGCAAAAACCGTTCAGCATACCTAAAAAAAAAGGATAGTTTAGGTGTCTAAATAAGAAAGGGGTAAATAATGGCTGATTTTAATATTACAGACCGTTATGCTCAACAAATTAAGAATGTGACTAATGTAGAGGGCCTCGGCGACTTGTTCCCTCTCTTGTTACGTATCCCTAAAGTTGGGGCAGATTTGTTGCAGGCAGTCAATCTAGCTGGTTTTCCTGAAGCTAAAGAGCAAGGACAAACTGGTAGCGTATTAGATGTAAATGAAACAAGTTATAAGATTCTCACGCCTCGTGGCTTTGGTTTTGGTATTAATCTTTCTGATTCAGGGAATTTAACTGCTGACGGTGTACAAAGTGCATTGAATACAGTACGAGATACTTTATATCAAACAATCGAAGCTCACTTGATTTGGGGTGGAGTTCATACTTCAATCGCTTCAAGTTCAATTGTTGGGGCTGTTAAGCAGAAAGCAAGTGCAAGTAAGTTTTCACAGTCAGGCGACGATATTCTTTTTGTAAAAGAGAATGATTTCACACCAGTTGTTAATGGAGTAACAAAAATTGAGACTTTGAGCTTTAAGCACTATAATGACGGAGAGGGTAACACTTTTGACAAGGTGCTTATTAACCCTTATAAAGGCATTCTAGCAGGGGACTTAGTACCAGAGTTTAATGTAACTAAAGACGTTCGTCATAATAAAGTACAAGTATATGGTACTATTACCGTTTGTGGTGGTTTCCTTAATGACGGTGCTATTAAAGTTTGGAAGTAGTAGGAGGAAAAAATAAATGGCATATACATCAAAAAATGAATTAACCCATGGTCTAGGGTATGGGGTAGTGTTCATAGAACCAGCAGGTACTGCGGAAGGTATACCAATCGCAGGCTTGCGTGCTGTTGAAACAGATAACAATCAAGAAAACACAAACTTCTATGCAGGGTTTAACGCTCCTTATCGCACAATCACTGGCTCTAAAAATACACAAATTACAATTAAGTCTTATGACTTACCTGACAAATTTGCAACTCACGCTTTAGGTTTTGGAAGTGTTGAAGGATTCTTGACTGATGACGTAGCAAATTACAAACCTTATGGTTTAGCTTATGCAGAACGTTATCGTGACGATGACGGAACAGGGTACAAAGCTACGTTCTATCCAAGTATTCAGGCTACATCACCAAGTGACACAGCCAAAGCGGACGAAGAAAGTCCAACAGGTAAAGAATACGAACACACAGCAACCGTCACGACTGGAGGTTTTATGGTAGGGGGCAGAAAACGCTTGTTTGTAAAATTCAAAGTGTCCGATGCAGACCTAGAAACTGGAACAAGTGGACCAGCGCTTGCTTTCAAAAAGTTGTTCGTAGAACTCAAACCGCTTTTTGATATTGACATCAAAGAGTGATTTTTAAGAGTGGAGGGCTTGGAATTAATAGTTCCCACTCTTTTATTTTAATTTATAAGGAGATACACAGATGAAGAAAGAAGATTTTAAATTTGATTTTAAAGCATTAGAGCGTATGGAAGATAATGGCATTTACTTTGGAGATTTGAACGAACGTGATTATCACAGTTTGGCATTGTTCTTTTGGGCTTGTGCTCCACAGTATACACTAGATGAAATTCTTGGGGCTTTAATTGGTGGTTTGTTACCTGTTACAGTTGCCGAACTTATGGAACAATTGGTTAATGAAACAAAAAAAGCGATAGCGCTAACAACGAAGAAATAAGGGAAAACGCAAGAATTACAACACTTGCAATTGTTAGTGCTATGACAATTTTTAGAGTTCCCTATGAGGTGTATAGTCATAGACCTTTAGGGTGGACGCTTAAATTAATTTCAACGTTGACACCTAAAGAGAAGAAAAAAACAATCGCAGATGAATTGAACAAAGCGAAACATGTGGAGGTAGAACTATGGCAACCACCAACAAAGTCACAGGACTAGAAAAGTTCACAGAGAAACAGCTTAAGCAAGTTTGGTTAGAAATGGCTGACGCTTTTAATTCTAATCAGAGCACGGTAAAACGTAGTTATAAAAGTTCATTGGGTGGCAACTTTTCAGGATATCGTACAAAATTTGACACTAAAAAAATCACTAAACAAGTTACTAGGTCGTACGGTTCTCTTAAAAGTGGTAACATTGGTATTATTAACGGTTTTCAAGATAAAGAGGAAAGTTGGAGAATGCTCAATGTCTTGCTCCATGACCGCCACTTACACCAAAGATACGGACAAACACTAATTAAAGCTACTCACAAAACGGACGATAAAACTAAAACTATTAAGCGTAAATTAAGGAGTATAACAAACAATGGCTAAAGAAAAGTATGTCATTCAGGCAGAACTGGACACTAAAGGTGTTTTAAGTAGTGCCAGGGAAGCTCAAAGAGAAATTAATAATATCGGTCGACTAGCTAAAGAAACAAACAAGAACGCTCAAATAACAGGTTCTGTGACTATGAAAGACAAAGGTGTTAAAGAAACTCAAAGAGCTTTAAACCTTGCTAAGCAGAACGTAGACAATTTAACAAAAGCACTTGCAAATGCAAAGATGTCAGGCGCTACGCAAAAACAAGTACAGGCATTAGAAAGCCAACTAGTTAAAGCACAAACACAAGCGACAAGATTAAGCACAGAACTTTCAAAGATTGGTTCGAGCAAGAAGTTCAGCTTTTCAGGTGCGTTTGATAGTGTCAAAAGTTATGGTTCTAACATGCTTTCAACTTTCTCAAAAATTGGGAACGTAGTGAGCGGAGTTAATGCAGGAATTGGGCTTGTTACTGGTGCAGTTTCGCAAGCTACTGATTTAGTTGGTGGTTTTGCTAACAACTTGATGAATACTTATGACCGTCAAATTCAAGCACAAAAGAGCTTGTCAGCTACTTTGTCAGACGGTGCAGAGGGTTACAAAAAATTCAATTCATATATTGATTCAGCCAGTGAACTTTTAAAATCACAACGTAATGACCTAAACGAGCTAGGGTCTACCATTTCAGGTTATACTAGTCTAACAGGCGACCAAGCATTTAAAATTGTTAACTCAATCAATGCTGTTGGGGACAGCCTGGGGCTAACAATGGACACACAGAAACAATTTGCTTATGGTTTAGCTCAAGCGTTGGGTTCTGGTACGTTACACGCTCAAGATTTTAACCAAATTATGCAGTCAGCTTTGGGTGCACAGTTCCGTGATATGTTGATTCAAGCATATAACGAAATTAACCATACTAGCATAGGTATGGGAGAGTTCAAGCAAGCTATGGAAAATGGGGCAATCGGTACAGATGTAATGAACCGAGCTTTAGAATTGTTCCAACATAAAGGGAATGAATTAGTTGCTTCAGGTCCTAGCACTTGGGGGCAAATTCGCGAAATGATTACCAACGGTTTCAATACAAGTGCTTTGGACGGTTTCCGTAAAGGTCTAGGGGATACAGGCATTGACATGAGCAACTTAGGAAACAATGCTACAACAATGGCAAGCACTATCGGTAGTCAGTTAGGTCAAATGGCAGGTAAAGCAGTTGGTGCATTGACACAAATCATTGACAAGAACCATGATGGTAAAGTGTCACAAAATGAAATGAAAGACGCAGTAAATGACGCTAAACGAGCGGTAGAAAAATTTTTCAACAAAATCAATTTCACTTCTATCGGTAGTTTCTTAGGTAAAGTTAGTTCGGCTATTAGTTCATTAAGAGATTTATATAATTGGGCTAATAACGCTTATAGTGCTGTCCAAAGCGCATTGAACCTTTCGCGTAACATTGGAGGTAATACTGGTTTACTTGGTAAAGCATTAGGGTTCAGAAAAAACAGTACATGGGGCGACGCTTTTAGTGACTTTCATTGGGGTTGGTTGAGGAGTAATATTGACCCTCTAGGAATTAAAGAACCTACTTCACTAGGTCAAAAAATTCTAGGTTCAAGAAACGGTCAAATTCCTCTAGACTTGCAATTTTTCGCAGGTGGTAGGGAAGCAATCAGCAGAGCCGCGAATGCGGTCCAACCTTATGCACGAGCAACAAAAGGAACAACCGCAACACCAAGCATTGGAACACAAGACAACTCACAACAAGACATCAAAATATACGTACAATCAAGTGCAGACGGTCGCAGAATTGCGAACGAAATTTATAACAAACTAGAAAGAAATGGGGTAAAACTAAACAAGCGTTGATTTATACTAAAAGCAAGCTATACAATAACCCTAGGTGGATAAAAAAGGCACGTGAAGAAAAGAACAGGGTAGGACATTGTGAGAAGTGTTGGAGTACAGAACACTTAATTTGTCATCACGTTATACCGCTACAATGGCAAAATGACATGCTAGAGGTAAACGACTTTGACAAAGAAGTGATAAATGTACCTACCGAAGTTCTTTGCCATAAATGCCACCAAGGGATGGAACGAAGCGGAGACTTAATTGACTATGCTAGAATTATAGCGGAGGGCTTAATATAAGGAGATATAAAAATGAGTTTAATTCAAGACTGGATAGGTCAAGACAAAGACAACGGAGAAATGATTAAGCTACTAAAGAAAAAAGTGGCTAAAATCGAACATGAAATAGACTACAATAAGGCGGAGAAAATTTTTAATTTCATTGAGAAGTTCATGACTTTGCCTAACAACGAACGCTTTAAAATCATACCATATCACAAGGCGGTGCTTACTTTGATGTATTGCACTCCTTACCAAATTGATGAGTTTGTTGTAATTGTAGGACGTTCAAATGCCAAATCTATTCTTGATGTTATGATAGCCTTAATTGAACTCTTTTTGTTTCCTAAACCTAATAGCGTTATAGCTTTAATGGCTACCAAAAAAGACCAAGCAGAAAAAATCTTGATGAAGCATTTTAGAGCTATGGGAAACTGTCAAGGTACTATCATCAATAAATTTAAAAACCAGTTCAAGCTGAACAAAGAGCAAATTATCGTAAAGGAAAATTCAATACTGAAAAGTAAAGGTACAGAGATTTCTATCTACGCTAGTAACGAAGCCACGCTAGACGGTGGACGTGAACAACTTGTTATCATAGATGAATTTGGTGCGTTTAAAAAGAACCCTCTTATCACTATTAGACAAGGGCTAAGAAAAAATAAGGGTACGCTTTTTATTTCAACCACAAACAACGTTATTCGTGGCGGTGCTTATGATGATGAGTTAGAAAGTTGGAAAGAATGGGTAAAAGATGACGATTTCAGTCATTGGGTTTTCTATTATGCTTTAGACGATTATGACGAAGTAAAAGACAGTTCTAAATACATTAAGGCTAACCCCGCTTTAGGTTACACTTTAACACTTGAGGACATTCAAAAGGACTTCATAGGGGCAATTGGTAACCCTGTAAAAATGGCTAAGATTATCACTAAGCGTTTTAATTTGTCAATGACTGACAGCACCACTATTTTTACAAAACAAATTGTAGATAAATGCTTAGTGCCACCATTAGACTTTGATGGTCGTTTAGTTGCTATTGGTTCAGACTTTTCAGTACGTGGAGATGTTTGGGGTACTGTAATAGGTTACAGAGAAAACGGACACTATTATTTTAAAGCTATCCCTGTCATGCCAGAGAGTGCAGAAGATAAATTTAAACACTTAGGGGAAACAATAACACACGAGGGAATAAACAACATGACAGATGAAGCATGGGACGCTTTTATGAGTGCTATGAATGGTAGTGTTCCGATTGCGTTGAATTATGACCCTAACTATGCTAAGAATTTCATTGATAAATTTGAGCAAACCTATGACATTGAATTTTATAACAAAGTAATGCAGAACAGTTTCAAGCTATCAAATACCCTAGAAGCCACACAGAAGCTAATGGAGGACGGTAAAATTCATTTTGATAGTAAGTTACTAGCGGTACATTTAATGAACGCAGAAACAAAAATCAACGATTTTGGGCTAATGCGTATTATCAAAAAGGGCTATACAGATAAGATTGATTTGGCTGACGCTTTAATTAACTTGATGTGGTGGTTCTTAGAGAGTGAAGAAAGTGAGGACTATTTTATTTAATGGCTATGACAGAAGAAGAAAATAAAAAAATGCTAGAAGCGTTAAAAACCCTAGCTTTTGGAGGAAAAGAAACAAAGACAGTTATGCATTACAAAAACAACCCTAATGGACGAAAGACAGAAATAGGGCGAACAGTTACAGAAGTCAATAAACTACCAGACCGTTCGGCATTGTTGAAATTAATGGAGATTGAGGGTGTTTATATTGACGCAAATGTAAAACTTAAACAACAAAAAGTGGACGAAGTAAGCACAGAAAAAGAGCTAGTGGACTTAGTGGAGGGCTTAGCGATTGAATAAAGCATATACCTGGAATGAAAAAACAGGGCTAGACTTTTGCAAGGAGTTGCCACAATGGAACTTGTTGACACGTTCAAACCTTAGATTTTTAACGGGCGATACATCAGAAGAGCCAGATAAGTTTGACCCTAGTCATTACTTTAAACTGAACGCTTTAAGCGAAGTAGATAGAACTAGTCAATTCCCTAACGGTTGGCACAGGCCTTACAGCTTAGGAATTAGACTTTACAACTCTAAAAATGCTAGTGGAAAATGGGGGTGGACTTATTTAACACATTGGGAAAAATTACCAATTAAACCAAACCTCGCACAAGGCAAAAAAATAGGCGTGTCAATTCGTTTAACTAACTTTGGTAGAAAGCCTTTAGACTTTAATTTAAAGCTCTTATATGGCAGTTCTGAAGCTCCTGTGGGTACTTATACAGTTGAGCCATGGCAATATATTTTTGTTAGTGAATTAGTTACGCTACAAAATACCGAAACGGTTGAAAAGTTAGGTCTGACTGTTGAACTGGACAGCACAGGACAAGAGGAACAAATCGGCTTGTTTTTTCCTAAGATTGAAATGGACAAGGTTACACCATACGTTACAACAGAAGAAGAGTATAGCTACTTTAAAAGCCAAGATATAGCAGATTCTCGACCAGTATATACAGGCTATTCTGATTCAGATAGTAACGATTTTAAAGATTACGTTTGGGGCGGACAGTTGAACGATGAAAACTATGAGCTATTTGGTGGAGATACAAAACAGAATGCCGTATGGTGCTATTGTCGTCCTCTTAATCAACGTGTATTAATTGGAATTGATTCTGATATATACACTAACGCAAGTGGTAGAACAGTTAATTTTCACGTTTTAAACGGTTCTAAGAGCGTGTTTGACATGACAGGGAATACTTTATATCCTGAACAATTTCAAGACGACAGACAAGCGTTTGACGGAGCGGGGAACGATTGGGCAACCATACAAGAACCGTTGTACGTAGTAGACCAAAACACAGCGATTGACCCAGTAGCAGGAGAAATGGCGAACGTAGTAATTGAGGGTTATCACTATAAACAAGCAAGTCAAGGTTATAGAGTTGATGAAATACCACGTTCAGCAATTTTAAACGTTGGTTACTCTTTAGGTTCTTACTACGTGAATGAAGATTCTGTAAAAGAAGTTGACGTAATGCGTAACAGGGTTGGTATAACGCCTCCGCAAGTGTTTGGAGAGCCAAGTTATAGCAGTATGAACGACTGGATGACTACATACGGACTACCAAACGGATTAATCATGCGACCTTGGAGAGTTAGAATGGTAGACACAGAAACGAACTTGACAAAAATCAAGGGTATTTCAATTGGTTGGAACGTTTCATTGTTCCAAAAATTTCTAGCAACAGACCACGTGACAGAGGACTGGTTCAGAGATTATAACAACAAACGAACTAAAGCGATTCCTGACCGTGTTTTATTCATCAATGACAAACAAAAAAGAGCATGGCTTTATAAGTACAACCCTACCAAATCAGCATGGGAACGCTCGGTAGAATATACCATACCAGATGAAGAAACGGCACAATTAAAATATTGGACCATTGTACCAAAGGACGGTGCTATGAATGGGCATATAGTTTTCACGGACAAAACTAACGCTGAAATGCTTCAAAATATTCGCCCTAACTGGCTAGATTATGACGAGTTCACCCCTAAAGTGCAGTATGACGAAGTTAAGTATAACCCTCAAATGTTCACTAATTTATATAACACACGGTATCAATGGTGGGGAATTAAAGCCGAAAACCCACAAAATCAGTCTTATGGTCCTTGTGTTCCTTATGAAATGGACTTTATGACAGGACTATGCAAATTAGAAAGGATATACGAGTAAATGTTTTCATGGTTAAACTTTGAAGAGTTGCTAATTCATAACCCTATTGAGCTTATTAACCCTAGCAAAGACACGGTAAGCGTGGCAATGAATAAAAAGCAATATATTGAGTTTTTTAGTAACAAATACACTTATAACGGTCTGTATTATAACGAAGAAATGGACTTCTGTCTATTCTATTATGCTGACCCTTTACAGAGCTACAAAGAGGGCGATGTTTACGCTCAAGGGTATATTGACGTAGAAATGAAGATATACCGTGTAAAATGGTTGTGTAACGTTTCTATTAGTTTTCCTAGTGGTTTGTTACAATCTACTGACGGAACGCAAGGAGTGCCACAAGAGGGCGGAAAATACACTCACACAGCTTGGGCATTTAGTGCAAACGGTGCAGATAGATTTTCAACTATTTATCCTAGTTTTAATCTGTTAAAAAATACGAAATCTTTAACAGCAACTTCAACTGCGTCATGGTGGGGTACTTTATTTAGTTCTGAACAAATATACGACTCCGCAATTAAATCTAAAACTGGAGTTTCAGCAATGACCCTTAGTTTCGATGTTTTTGTACCATTGAATACTAAAGTTGGAGGTGCAGCTTCTTTACAACTTAAAGGTCAAACCTATCAAGCTCAAAATGTTGGAACCAATGATTTCAGCACAATTGTTGGTGAAATCTGGCATAATATTGAACAAAGCGATTTAGGTAAAACAATTCGTTTAAGTTTTCCGATACAAATAGATACTAAATATAAAAATTTTGATAGTGCTTTAGCTGATACTGATAGCATTACCATTAGACAAATCAAAGACGCGTCAGGAATTGTGTATTCTAAATTAAAACTTGAAATAGGTTCAACCGCCGCTCCTTACATGCCAACTGAAAGCGAAACAACAAAAGTAGACCGTCCTAGCTACATCGGACAATACACAGATTACACGCTAGAAGATAGCACAAACCCTAGTTCTTACACTTGGAGAGAAATACAAGAGGACAAGCTGAATGTTTCAAAAACTGAAATGGTAGTAAATGCCAAAAATAAGACAATTACAACTGTTTTGAATGGTGCTTTAGCTAAATGTACAAAAGACAAAGATATCACAGGTTGGCGAAATTCACAACCTAATGAAAATTATAATTATAGACAACCGCAGTATTCGTTAGACGTCGGTGCAGATGACTTTATTATCAGCGGTTTCGGTTTGAGAGGTTTGAAAAATGGATAGTTATTTAAACGGAAGAAAAGTAGATGTATTAAACCCTTTAGACTTAATCGGAGTAGGTCGCCATAAGTTAGAAATACAAGTAGACAAGAAAAACTATTGGAACATGTTCAAGGAACAGATTATAGTACCAACACCACCTAATAACGGTGTAAATAACTTGTTTAGGGGTGGAGAAATTTTGCCTAGTGAGGTGTATAACGATAGCTGGTACAAAACTTGGGCTTTTTATTATTTTGGTGGTCAAAGTACTATAGAACGTAAAAATGATTTATACCCTCAAATGACTTATTTTAAATTTGCAAACAATACAGGTATAGCTGACGTTGTTTCAAATCAGTTTGAAAGAGAAGTAGAACTGAAACCAAACACAAGATACACTTGGCAATTCAACGCTAGAAAAATAAAAGGCGATATGCTTACTCATTTAGGAGCTAGTGGTAGTATCTTAGCAGATAACACTAAAGATGTTACAATAGACGGAGAAACAGGGTTAAAACTAGGTACAGACTTAGCTTATAATTGGAGTGATAAAGCAGTCACAGACGGTTGGGAATTGCACTATATTTCTTTTACTACTGCTTCAACGTTTCCAACTTCTAAAACTTTTCGCTTTAGAATGAATGCAGGTAGTGAATGGCATGTAAAGAATATCCAAATCACGGAGGGCGAAGGGCCTAAACCGTTCCAATTGTCAGAAGCAGATAGATACAAGTATACACAGTACCAAATGGACAAGGGACACAGAGAAATTTATCCTAACTTTGGTTTTTATTATAGTGAAGAATTCGACTTCTGTTGTGCTTATAAAGTCAATATCCATTCAGGTTTTGAAACTGTTGATTTTAACCCTGTTGAACAGAGTTATACAATTAGATGTGAGGTTGAAAACTTTGCTCAAATATTAAACCCAGTTAAAGAGTATTATATTAAAGTTCCAAGCAGTTGCACTTTTGATAATAGCATACTAATGAACCCTACAACAGAAAGAGGAGGAAACTACTTATTAGAATGTAAAGCTAAAGGTCTACACTTACAAGTGTTTGAACAACATGACGGAGATTATGGCAGAAGTCAGAATAGAAAAGTATATTCCAATATGTACGATAATCTAAGTACAAAAACATGGAACGTTTATGGTGGTTATGTATACACAGGAGAACTACAAACATACCAATTAGAAAACTAATAATAAAGGAGAAAGAAAGATAATGATTGAAGCGTTAAGAGAGATTGGCTTAGTTGTATTTATGCAGTTACTTAGTTTAGCACTAGAGTTTATAGACACAGGTACATTAAAACCTAGTGTTAGAAAAAGAATAGCAGTAGAGTTAATTGTCCTATCTGTTTATGTTGCAGGTATGACAGTTTTTAAAGGTATGATTAGTGATGAACTATTAACACTAATTGGAACTGTATACTTAGCAGTAGTAGTTAGTCATCTGTATAAGTTCTTAACTAATAAGAAAGAAGAAATAGAGGGAGGAGATAAAGGAGAATAGTATAGTAGTATAGTAG
>SKFA01001311.1_pt1 | contig 14645 bp, 10 predicted proteins | sample 4820291 | NCBI WGS metagenome assembly SKFA01 (sample SAMN11008795, study PRJNA524170) | human gut metagenome | isolation source: fecal sample from pouch patient p30 | place: Israel: Tel-Aviv | reverse complement strand
ATTTAATACACTATCAATCGCTTTTACATTTTCAATAGCCTTGGATTCTGTGCGAGTATCGATGTGAAATTGTTCGCGTAACTTAAGGGCTAAAGGAGCCACATCATCTAAACTTTTGGCATAAATTCTAGCTCTGGCAAAATGCTCACGAGCTTTATCGTTCAACTTTCCTTTCGCTTCCGGAAAAAGGGCTGTTTGCATACCATCGCGGAAATCTTCAACGCCAATTAACAAAGACATAGGCACAAAAATAGCCGCACGTGGAAACTGTTGTTCATTTAAAACAGACTGAACTTTTAATTGCAATAATGCTTTTTCCTCTTGTCCATTTTCATTACGCGTGGCAACCAAAGTAATACTTTCACCCTGTTTAGTTTGTAGCTTTTCTGCACTTAACGCACTCAAAATAATAGAGTTTTCAGTTTGTAAAGATTGTTGGGTGATTGGATCACCTTCATCCGTTGGAATTAATTCTACGTTACGAACAAAATTTGTTCCTTTTTTCAAATCAATAATGGTGTTGAGCGAACGGGTTAAGGGAATAGAAAATTGAGTTTCTGGCTGTTGTTTAAGCCAGTCAAACCAATTCTGAGAGAGATTTAAATTACCAACTATTTTCACTTCTAAATTAGTCGGATCATTCACTAGTTGATAGCGTAACTGAGAAACAATGCCGTATTTCAAACTAAACAGAAGCAATAAAGGCGCAATGACAGCAACTAGAGAAGCAATAATACAAAAAGAAACTTTACGATCATAAAAGAGGTCGTTTAATGCTAATCTTGCCAATAATACAAATCTATTCTTCATTGAAACGCCCTATTTTTACCGGTCATTATTGGTTTGTTCGATAAAACAAGACTGACGTAACGCCGTATCTAATTTTGCACTAAAGGTACGAAGTTTGTTACGTTGTACCAAATCCCAATCATGGGTAACTAACAAAACAGCGATTTTTTGCTGTTTTGCTAGGGATAGCATTAAATGAAATAACACCTCTGAGTGATGGGGATCTAATGCAGATGTTGGTTCATCCGCCAATAATAAAAGTGGTTTATGGGAAATTGAACGAACAAAAGCTACTCGTTGGCGTTCACCAATAGAAAGCTGTTTGGGATACTTAGCCAACAAATGGCCGATGTTTAGTTTCTCACATAAATGATGCAACCAAACTTCATCGGCTAAAATCTCATTAGTTTGACAAGGTAATAGGATATTTTGCCATACGCTTAAAAAAGGCAATAGGCCACCATTTTGCAACATAAATCCAAGATTCTTTGAGCGAATCTCAGCTAAAGTCTTTTGGTTATTCCCCTGAATAAGGGGAGCTAAATCCATATTCAAAGTAACACAATCAAAACTATATTGGCTCAAGGTATCGGGCTTTAAAATTAGCCCGATCATTTCTAATAGCGTACTTTTGCCACAACCACTTGAACCGCAAAGAGCAATAACTTCACCTTCGGTTAAAGATAAATGAGGCAGCGAAACCGTAAAACTTTGTTCACCTACCCCACGGGTTATAGATAAATCTTTAATGGCTAGCACGCTACATCCTTTCTATGGTAACGCATCCAATGGTACTGGATACACATTATCTCGGGGATCCGCACCTTCAGTCAGAGAAATCCAGCGAGATTGATCTTCATTAAAAATACGGTAATGGCGTAATTTACTATGTAGATCACGAATAAATTTCTCTTGTTCCTGAACGCTCATTCCCTTCCAAGTATCTTCGTCAATTCCAGTCACCTGACTCTTATATGGAATACCATCCAAATATTCTCCAAGTAAGCCTAAATCTGCCAATTTAGTTGATTTATCTTCCTTAATTTTATTTGGATCCTGTCCCATAGCGGCAGCCACCGAACGTAATTGGGCAAACATATCCGTTGGTGAAATCAAGCCATTATTTGCTGCATCCGCAATTTTCTTCACAACATCACTTAAATCACTCAACTGCGCTTTGGTTAATAAAATCCGGGCTTCAGCTGTTGGGATTGTTGGCTTAGCAAAATCACGGTCACTCACCCAGGCTTTAAATACTGGGGGTGCTTTCGTACCTTTTACATCACCTAAATAGGCTAACTGCATTGCTTTACCCAATAAAATCGCATCTTCTTCAATTTCTGATTTTTTCTGATCATCGCCTGTTTTAGGTGTAGCAGTTAACACACTACCGGCAGCCTCTTCTCCTGAGTAAGCCTGTTTTACTTGTGTGGTTAACGCATTAGCAAGAGTATCTACTTTTTGCCCAAACTCATTCACATCTCCCGCATTAACCGAATAGTAAAGCGGTTTATTTAAATAATTATTGAAAGACAATTCATTATATTGTGTTTGAGCTATTTGGTGGTTATTTTTACCTGATGGTGTTTTAAGGTGCAGCGTATAGATCGCCACACCACGATGTTGAGCTTCTAAACGCAATTGCTTAGCATCTAATCCTGTAGTTGAAATCGGATTATCTCCCTCAATCGCGCCAGCATCAGTAATCAACACTAAGTAACGGCCACCAAAATTGTTCCAATTGATTTCATTCAATGCCTGCGATACCCCAGCATAAGCATCTTCACTAAATTCTTTTGAAGAAACTACCGCCTGTTTTAGGTTAGCCACTTTATCCATGAAATCCTTGCCATCTTTTACAGTACTTGGATCAACAAACATTTTTGAAGTGTACTCTAATCCAGGTACAGCTTTAGTGCTTGAACGGAATGCCACTAAACCAAATTTAACCTGTTTACCCAGATTCTCTTTTTCGATTTTTTCATAGACTTTTTTAATCGCATCTCGGGTTCGATTAATGTAGGGATCCATAGAAATCGTCGAATCAATCACAAACACAACAGCTGCGCTAAATCCAACAATTTCTTGAGGTTGATTTTGCCCCGTTGTATTCGTTTGATTCCCCGTAGCTGTCGTTGTCGGTTGGGCTACTGGTTTATCATTTTTACTAACCGATGCCACTTCTAACAAACGTTCGTAAAATCCTTGGCTATCCATTACTTCTTCACCTTGTAAAACAGGTAATAGATAGAAGTTCTTTTGGAAATCAACAAACTCCTTTGGCTCTTCCGCTAACACTTTCTCACTGCTTTTTTTCTGGGATAATTCGGCACGAATTGGTTCAACGGCTTTTGCTGGAGAATTATCATTGATGATACCTTCAAGAGTTGCCTTATCCTTAAAGAACAATAAGGAACCACGATCAGATGGATTGGTAAAGACCATTGTCATTTGCATATTCCAAGGTACTGCGCAGCTGGCATCCAACCAACCGACAGTTTTACCAAAGCTATCCGGCCCTACCTGTAATAATTCTTTATTAGCAACATTTTCCCGTTTATATACATAATAGCGGGAAAATGCAGGAATTTTTTGACCGCTCTTAGCATCCGTTTTTGCTAACAATTCACAACTTGGCGTACTTAACACACGTTGATAGAGTGTAGTTTTACCTTCTTGCAGTAACGGTTTACTCTCTTCAGCAAAAACTGATTGAGACATAATCGCAGTCAAACAACAAAGAGATAAAGTAGAAAATCTTAACGGTTTCATTATTTTTTCAATGCCTCTAATTTTTCTTTAGCTGTCGCATTATTTGGATCATGACTTAATGCTGTTTCATACCAATAAATTGCAGTTTCTTTATCTGCTTGGAAGCAGCTACTGCCTTTTTCATATTCCGCGGCATAAGCCAGCGCAATCTCTACATTACCACCTTGTGCTTGATTGGCATAAAGTCGCTGAGCAATTGCGCATTTATTTGCTTGTTTGGCCGAAGCAATAATTTCTAAAATTTGCTTCGGCTCAGGTTTAGTTTTCAAACAACTTTGAATAAACGCTAATTCATCATTAGTATTTGCATCAACAGTACAGTCAGATTTTGCAACAGGTTCATCCTTTTTATTTAACAAGAAATAAGCCCCAACGCCCCCGCCAATTAATAAAGCTAAGATTAATGCAATTAAGCCACCCTTACCTTTTTTCTTAGATTCTTCTGCAATAGTTATCTTTTCCTGGTTCACCGCTGATTCATTCGGTGTTTCTATTTGCGTTAAATCCTCAAACTCAATAGCCGGTTCTGCCGCTTGTTCAACCTCAACTACTGCAATGGAATCCTCTTCAACCGGTGTTTCAATCACAGCCTCTGGCTCAGGTTCATACTGAACGTGGCTTTGTATATTATCTTCCCGACTAGAATCACCTCCGGCAAGAGAGGCTAAGATATTACCAACCATTCGGACTGGGCCATTATCCATAACAGCACTATCATGCACATCACGAACAGACATCATATAACGTACATTACCAATTTGTTGCACAAGGCTATCCACTAACCATTTACCAATAACGCCTTGCAATACATCATTTTCTAAATTTAGTCCTTCTACCTTATGCCAAACTGGCTCAGGATTCCATGGATTACCGTTACCATTAAAATAGCAACCATCTTGGTTTCTTTGCACTGCAATTTCGACTTCTGCACTTCCGCTCCATTTCATCGCAGTAAATTTTGCGTATCCTGGGCGGTCTTCCTCTAATTGAATTCGTAACATTTTCTATTCCTTAGCATTGTGCGGAACGATATAAATCTAATACCGTTCCTAATTTTGTATTGCTGACCTGATCAATCTCACGACCGGCACTGTGTCCTGCATTTCCTTCAGCAAAGTGGCCAAAAGCCACAAACCAATCAAAAAGATAATTTTTGGTGTAATTATTAGTTTGGTCGTCCAATTTAGGTAAACCATTTATCTTTTCAACTTCCCGATTTTCAAATATAGCCCGCTCATTCATCACACGACTGGCGGGACGTTGAGATAATGGTTGATTAACAAAATCTAACCAAGCGATGAAATCGGCAATTTCCGTATTAATGGAAAATACTTGGCGTTCAGCTAATTGGTCACGCTTACTACCGGCATTTTCATTGCGAAAAACAACTTTTGAAAGTTTATCTTGCAGATGAAGACGATTTGCACCAGTAATCAATTCACCAACTAAACCTTCAACGGTTTCTTTAGAAAAACCAAAAAATTGCATCAAATGCTGATCCGAGGAAACTGAACGCAAGTGCTCAATCCAGGATTTAAAAGCAGCCATTGCAAAACGAGATTCTACAAGTTTCTCAACTGGTTTTTCTTCTACTACAGCAGGTGCCGGTTCAGCAAATAAGTCAAAGCCTTCTGAACCGAAGCCAAAACCAGCATCAAAGGTATTCGTCGAGCTTTCTTGTGCTTTAGTTTTTTCCTCATCTTTATTCAACAAAATTTCTTCATAATCAGAAAAATATAAAGAACGAATCGTTTCTTCTGGCAATTGAAGACAACGTAAAAATTCACCAACCAAAAGACCTTTTTTACTGAATTCAGCAACAATCATTTGTGCCAATTGGCGTTTTTTATTCACCTCTTCGGCACCTTCACTTTGATACCAAGAAGAAAAACGGTTTTCTACAATGTGATGAATACATTCATTAAGTTGCTCGGTTAAACGTTGAGTCTTCACTTCTGGCAAAGCAATAGTTTTCAAATAATCACTAATTCGCTGCATACCGCCATCATTCAGTTTCATCATAGCGTCCCAAGCTTCTAGCGGCTGAGCAACATGTTTTTGAATATCCGGATCATTCGCAAAAGTGCTACGCAAAAGATTAAGCTGACCAGCTTCTTTGGCATTGATAGCTAATTCTTCGGTATTATCCATATCTAAGAAAGCGACTTTAAAACCAGGTTTACGTACTAAAAAAACATTATCAAAAGGCTTACCATTCGCCCATTCATTTAACCACGTATAGTTTCCAAAGCGCTCTAAAATTGTTTGTTTCAGTAATCCGCCCTGTCCCCAAGACATTTTTAGCATATCTTCATCTTTGCCCAAGTCACTACTGATACGCATATCAAACATCGTTATTGCCCAAAGTAAGCCAGGTTTACGTTTTACCCGATCAATCGGATTATCCCCTTGGGTTTTATTGATCCACCGTTCTAATACAGGTCCTACACTATTTACATCAGATTGCTTGGTTGATGGTGTACAAACAACCAAAATATTCATTTCTTGGCTGTCGGTATAGCGTTCAAAGAGATAAGCCACCTTACCCCGTAAAATAAGCTGAGATACCGGATTACCCTCTTTCACTTCACTCAACGAAGTAATGGCTAAACGCCCGCGGTAGCCGGGAAAATCCAATAAATCCACGGTCTCAACAGCTGGCACTCGAGTTGGATTAATCAACGGGAAAACCAATTCAGCGGTCAATGCGGTTAATTCAGCCAAGGAAATAGAAACAGGTTCACCGACTAGCCCTTCTTCAATAAACGGACGAACAGCAATTTGTTCATCTCTATTGGTCCCCAAACGCTCAAGCATATCTACGTTCATAATACTGTCTGCCTGAGAAAGGCCTCCACTACCATTATCTTTAACAACAGCAGTAAGCGGTGCATAAACCCGTTCAGGATTACCTAATTGGAAAAGTGTTTTAGCAAACCGGATATAAATTTGTGTCAATTCTGGAATTTCGGCCCATAACACAGAAAATAATGTCGCACGATCTTCGATATTTAGGCGAGGAGCCATTGCAACCGCTCGCGCCCAGTAATTCGCTTGCAATACAGATAAAGATTTACCGAAACTTTCTTGTGCATAATCCTGTAAATCAACCACATCATCTTCATTAACCCCTTTTATCCGCTGTGCATTGAGCTTAGCGTTTAACGGTTTTAGAATTTCATTAATGCGGGATTGCTCCAATTGATAAGTCACCCGTTCTTTATCAAAATCGTTGAAATAAGCATTAACTAAAATCTTGGCAACTTCAATTTCATGGAACAAACGTAATTCCAAAGGATAACCACTGACTGCTGCTTTAGCCGAACGAGTAAAACGGGTAACCAAACCGGTTGCCTCTTTACCGCCACCAGGTGGATTAACATGTTTAATAAAATCCAACTGTTGTCCATCAAAAATGGTTTCTAAATTTCCTTTTTGATCTGCTGCCAATGCGGAAATTAAAAAAGACTTTCCTGCTTGAGACAAGCCAAAAAAGCCGGCTGTGATCGGTTTGGAAGAAACTGCACCAAGACGTTTTGCCGTATTACGTAAACGTCTTAATTCAAGGATTAAACCATCCGCCTCATTATTTAAACGAGCAACATTTGGGCGAACATCATTTACCCAATCAATCGCTTGTTGTGATGCTTGGAATACCTTATCCCAAGAGGTTGTTAATTGATTATCCGTCATTTTATCTTCCACCTATCGTTTCACACAGCCAGTATCTAACCAGTATAATTTTTGATCGCCAAGCCCTGCATCTGTCATTGTATTTAGATGAAGGGTAATATCCCTTTCACGCACACAAGAACGCCCATTCGATGCAGTCACATTTTTAATATAGAAATTTTCCGCTCTTTCTTTACTATTACGGCTGTTTTTTATACCTAAAGTAACCTGCAATACTACGCCTTCATTGTTCAACATAGCTTTCCACTCTCGGCTTTCAATAGAAAGCATATAAAGTGGAGATGCTACCCAACGTTCCACATTTAATTGACGGAAACCTAAACGGGTATCACCACGAACTTCAAAGGAAGTATCAGGGAAATCATAGTCTTCATTATCTAAATCAATATCGCGATAATAGACATTGCTATCTTTAATCACATTATTGTTATCCAAGTAGCCAATGTATTTCACTGTGGAATAAGCGGTCATTGCCATTGAACGCAAATAGAAATTTGTTAAACGCATGTCTTTACACAAGAAGCAAAGCATCGCGCCTACTGCTGCAGTAGTTTTTGGATCATCTATGCGACCTTGTTTATGGAATGGATACCAGTTTCCCGTACGATAATGGTGCAACGGTAAAATCCGCCCTACCGGTAAAGGTAAACGGGAACGGAAAAAGGATTGCACTCCCGGTAAACGGGATGGGCGGCCGGTCAGTAATAGCACATCACATTGATAGCTGTTGACTACCTCGCACAAGGCATTAAAAGTCTTGCAAATATCAAAATAATCACCACGAATAAACAAACTGTGGATACGCTCTAAATTCACCTGAACCGGTAAATTCAAAATATTAAAATCAGAACTACCTAAAGCTCGACGAATTGGTTCATTAATATAATCCAATACACTTTCTGTCGGTTGCTCTACATCTTCTAATAATTCTGCAAAGGTTTTTCCGTTTAATGCATTAGTCTTTTGCATCGGATCATAACCTTCGTATTCTTTCAATACGCGCAAACCGATCGGGCTAAATACTTGTAATGTTAATTGTTGACGTAGTAGTGCATCCTGTACTTTTAACGCCTGATCACCAATCAATTCAGAAAGAATCGGTTCCGGATCACGCAAGCCGGCATTTTTCAAGCCAACAGTTAAGGATTCCACCACCACATTACGAATCATATCCAGCAAAATATCATCGCCCGCCACTTTGAAGCCATCGCGGAAACGTTGAGTCGGGATAATATAGGCGTTACTGCCAGAGCCACCGTTTTCCCCATAATCAAGGGAATAATCGTTGATTACCAAGTCGGTTGTGCCACCGCCAATATCAACTGTCGCGATAGTAATACGATCCTTTTCTTTTTTATCCGGACGCTGCAATGCGGCAATAAATTCCTCCGGACGACCGCCATAGTTATTCTGTGTTTCATTGAATAGATAGACGACTTGTCCACAGGTTGCTTCATCCCATTGAATAATTACTTCCGGTAAAATCGGCCAATATTTTTCCCTTGCAGTTTGCGAATTGAAGTCAAAATCATCATCGGATTTATCCCAACCAAGAGATTTCCACACTAAACCGATAGCCTGGTAAATGGATTGACGGAAAATTTCTCGTTCAGGTTTTGGCATTGCCGGTGGCACGGTCAAGATAATTGAACGTAAGAAACGTGGTGCTTTGGAATGTTCTAATTTAGCCCGTTGAGCTGGACTATTAATTTGCATCAAGGCCTGCATTAAGACTTCTGACAACATAAATGTCATCAAGGAACGACGGGAATATTTAGGTTGGAATACCGGCATTTTACGTTCGAACTCTTCATCAATATCGTCCCGCAAAATATGTAATGCTTCGCCATACTCATTGATTAATCCGGAAAGCGGATCGGCCGTTGCATAAGGTTCATAATCGGTTTTCACGTAGGAAGAGTTAAAACGCCAACCTTGTTCATAGCGGGCATCGTCCCATAAGTAACGTTTCGGGCTAGATAAACCGGTTGAGCCTTCATTACCTTCACGACGGCTTGCCAAACGGGCGGCTTCCTTACCGACACGGGCAATGGTCGCCCATTGAAAAGCATCGCGTCGGCCACTTTGTACAGAAAAATGATCTTTGCCAAAAAACGCTTGAGCAAATTCAACGCGACTTTCAAATGGTTCAGAATACACACGTTCCGGACGGGTCAAATCACGTAATTCCAATTCGTAGCGTTTTTTCAACCCATCTTTTTCCTGCACGTGATCCTCAATTAAAATACCACAGGTACGGGAATTACCGACATCCAATACCATATCCACCGGAATAGCACGGTTAATTTCATCGGAACGATTAGAAATCATTTTAATGCGCGGAATATCAATTTCTTCGCCAAGAATCGCCAACACATTCAAATAATGGCCTTGGTGGAATTTCGCAACAATATCGGTTTTCAAATCATCTGGATGAATTTTTAAGCGCTCATTTTCCGGAGCCAATTCGGTAAAGAGCTCCAGCAACCACTCATTTACCCATTTATAATCTAAAAACCATGACATCTGGTGGGATTGGTAAGCGAGTCCAAAAACCGCACCGGAACGCACATCTTCTTCAGTCGGCGCAAGGTAAGCAACATCCGCACGGTTTGGGAAAATTTTGGTATCAAAAGCTAAAGTAACACGATAAGTATTACCTTCTACATCCGGCTCAGCCAATTTAACAATGCGTGCTCGCGCCCAGTTATAAGGACCTTCATCAAAACCATCGGTCGAAGCCACCGTACGTAATACCGGAATGGGTAGCCAAACGCCATCCAATAATTTGAAAGACTGCTCTACGCTGATTTCATGCTCTACTTTGACCATACGGCTCAAATCACTACTATCGCAATAACCTTCGCCACTACGATGTTCAACTAAACGACGAATCGGATGGTTTTCACCGCCAGAGGCAAAGTTTCCCATGCTTTTGCTGCGCCACTCTTTGTCTTTCCAATCAATTTTTAAACCGAAGTCTAAAAATTGCACCCCACTATTCATAATCAGTGAGATTTCTTTTCCGTAATGATGTAGTTCCGGTAACATTTTTATTCTCGCTTCTATTCGTTATTTATTGGTTCACTTAATTCGATTTCATTGTCATTGGGAAACCCTGTCCGCTACCGTATCCGCCTTGGCAATCGGCAACGCTGGTTGCACCCGGTTTACAAATCACTTCAGGTAACTGATAGCTTGAACCATCACTACACTTGGCCACGCCTTTATTAGCAATATTCAAACCATTACCTTGCATTTTGGCAGAAACATCGCCGGTACATTGTACACCGTCACCACGTTGTACTTGCACTTGGCCAACACCATCAGAGAATGCATAACTTAAGCGTAACGGTTTCCCGGTGGTTTTATCCTGAATACCGGCCCCTGCATTCCAACGACCATTTAAGAAATCCACGTTGCCGTTTTGCGTACTGGCAGTCGGAATTTGTAATGGTTTCGCATTACCTGACATTGGACTAGTTGCATTGTTATTCGCCGGGATATTTTTAGCATCGCCGGATGCTGTCGGATTATTTTTGTTATCCGCAGTATTTAGATTAGCATTTGTATTGCCATTATTTTGATCTGCTTTGATATCTGCTTTATTTTCAGCTAATGGATCGACCGGCGGTTGTGGCGCATTTCCAGCCATTTTATTTTCATCCGCTTTGATATCCCCAGCTTTATCGTTGTTTAACGCATCCACTTTAATATCATCGGTTGTTGGTAAAAGTGAATTAACATCTCCCGACACATTTCCGTCACCAACCACCGGTGCCGTATTCAAATTATTTAAAATGGAAGAATCCGTTACCGATACCCCGTTATGATCAACCCAGCGGCCATTTAAGTAACGGTAAAGTGCCTCATTCAATTTACGAACTTCTTTTTCCTTAGGCTTTTTCGGTTTTTTCGCTTTTTGCTCTTTCGGTTCGGAAACAGTCACCGGCTCATTCTTCACAACGGTATCTTCTTTTGGCCACCATAAATCTTTAAACCACCAAGCCAATAATAAGAGTAATCCGAGTAACAATGGCAATACCCACCAAAAGACGCGACAAGGGTGTTTTTTCTCGATAACAGGTTCAATCGGTGCTGCGACTGCTGGTGCAATCGGTATGCTCGGCGCAACCGGTTTTGGCTCTGCAGCCTGTAGAGATAAAAACGGATTGCCATGCGCCGCAGCATGTTTTTCAAGAAATCCCCAGAAAGTGATCACCGGACGATCATTGACTAAATAAACATGTTCAGGATTAGGAAAGCGCAGGGCTTTAAGGTTTTCAGGATCGGTAATATCGTCAGGATTGCCGCCACAGAGTAAACGGGCAAATAACAGTTGGTCGCCTTTGGAGGTAGGAGATTGAATCAGTTCCTTGCCGAGCTCCAGCGCAGTACGTTCAAAAATTTTCAATTCAGCACGGGCGGTTTCACGTTCCTCTTCAGTGGCTGAAGTCCAAGGAATAATCATATATTGCCCATCGGCACGAGTAGAATCAAAGGGCACATACCAATCAATCTTATCCCCTTGTTCATTGCGCTGCGGAATTGCTAAATATTCTGCAAAGGAACGACCACGTTTAAACTTAATCGCATCCCGCAATTGGGAGGCTACCGTATAAACGGCCATGCCATCCTGGCCTAATGGCGTATAGTCTTTGATTTCGCCACTTCTCAACAATGCACTCAACATAAAAAGCTCCGCAAATTTTTAGAGATTAATTTAAATGGCGCCTATTCTATTAAAAAAACCGCAGAAAAAGAAGGTTCATTTATTTGTTTTATAAAGAAAAAACACTTTCAAAACCATAAAGTTTTTATGGTGTTAAGAAGCCCATATAAACCGCTAAAATTTCTTAAAAAAATCAATGCCTTTTCTATTTTTTATGTAACTATAATAAAATCAATGGGTTACATTCAATTTTAGGAAAAACTCCGTTCTTCGAGGGGGCGTTTTAAGGAAAATCAGAGGATTAATCCAAACTCGTTATATAAAAAGGTTAACAAAGAGGTTGCAATCCGTTGCCTACATTGTGGATTTAGCGCGGCTTTTTATCGGTGATAACAATATGTCAAAGCTTACCTATTGCCAGACTTATTGGCGCAATTTTCTTACTCGTAATACTCGTAGTAGATATTCTCGCTCGCAACTTATACATTCAAGAAATTCCACTCGGCATTCTCACCGGCTTTATCAGTGCGCCATTCTTTGCTTGGGTTTACCGGACAACGTTCAACGCATCACTAATCTTTGGCATGGCAATCCATCAGCGCGGTCAAAAATAATCGTATTTATGCTAACCCAACCGGCACATTCCCATGGGATCGCTACAGTGCAGAAGAAGCTTTACAAATTCTTTGGGCTGCTCAACTTTTCCATCCTGAGCAATTTAAAGATTTGAATATGGTGGAAAAAACACAAGCCTTCTACAAAAAATATTACGGCTATGCGTTAAGTACAGAAAATGCCGAGCAAATCTTAAAAGGCTTATCAGCTATTAAGTAGTATTTTCATTTTGTATATTTTTCTATACAATGACCGCTCTTTTTAACCCTCAACATAAGGAAATGCTAAATGAAAATTAGTGCAAGAAACCAACTTAAAGGTACTGTAAAATCCATCGAAACCGGTTCTGTAAACGCGATCGTACACATTGATATCGGTAACGGTAACATCATTTCTTCGACCATCTCTATCGATGCAGTAAAAGAATTAGGTTTAGAAGTGGGTAAAGAAGCTTACGCAATCATCAAAGCAACCTCTGTAATGGTTGGCGTAAACTAATCTAATTTATCGAATGCAACATTCTACATAACCGCGCTTTAAGGCGCGGTTATTTTTTATCGGCACTAAAAAAGTGGCTAGAATAGACGGCATTTGGGCTGATGATAATCGAAAATAATTAGTAAGCGTATGAATAAACACTTGTTCCAATCCGTTAGAAAATATTGCATTTACACCAGCGGTCATAAAACCTCGTCACATCCAAGCTACTTTAAATGCACTTTCAATAAAATCAATATGTTACACTCTGTTTTTACAAAAAAACAATGAACCAACAGGGCGTTTATATGTCACATTTATAAGCAACAAAAAAGCAGCCTCAACATCGGCTGCCTTTTCTTTTGCGCAATGAATTAAATTGCAGTATCGAAATATAAATTCACTCGACTTAATTCGGCCATTTTTTTCACATACGTGGCCAATTTCGGTGGGAATGAAATGCCTTTCACACAAGTTAAATTACGTAGGATTGGGAACACCACGATATCTTCCAAGGATAATTGTCCGTTCAACGCCGATTCGCTTTGTAGCAAATCTTCTAAAGCGGCCAAATGTGGTGCTAACTTCTGTAAATATTCCGCGGTTTTTGCAATATTCTCTGCAAAATCGCCCAAGGTTGCGCTTTTCTTGGTAGTGAAATAATCAATGGCGCTTTGGCTGGAAAATTCGCCCAATGGCATTTGGGTAAAACGCACAGTCGTTAAATGGCCAATTAAGCCACCCACCGCTTTTAACCAAGCCTCAATTTGCGGACGGATCGCATCCTGCAATAATGGCTCAGCAAATTGACTATCCACATAACGCACGATATCTAAACTTTCCGGCATTGCCGTGCCATCATCCTTGACTAAAATTGGCACCATTTTTTGGCCAACAAGCCCAATTGGCGTAGCATCATCGTCATTCGCTAAAACACGCAGTTGCACGGGGAGATTTTTTAATCCAAAAATCATGCGAGCACGCACGCAAAACGGGCAATGATCATAAATATAAAGTTGCATAAAGCCTCCTAGTTCTCCATTAATAATTTAGCTAAACCACTTTGCCGCTCGGTAGAATGCCCTACCGCCTGACTCCAAATCGTCGTCTTGGCAAAGGCTGAAAATGCGTTTTTAGCACGGGTTACTCCGGTAAAAATCAACTCACGCGATAACACCGGATTCATTTCATTTGGCAATGCCAAATAACAATGTTCAAATTCCGATCCCTGTGATTTATGAATCGTCATAACAAAAGCCGCCTCATGGGCGGGAATACGCCCAATTGCCACAGCCTGATTAGCAAACCAAACTTTACCTGGGGTAAGGCACAGGCCGATATCGCCGTTATACAGTTTTACGTTGTGGTCGTTTTCGGTCACCATAATTGGCTTACCTAAATACCAATCTTGCTCGCTGCTAAAATATAATAAACGGGCTTGTTTCAAGGCCAGTGCAATTGCCTGATTTAATTTTTCAACCCCCAATTCACCACCACGTAAGGCCGCTAAAAAACGTACACGATTAAAATCGCGCTGCACATCTTCGGCAAAAGTGACCGGATTACCACGCTCATCCTGATAAGCGATAGCACTAAAATCAACGTTCTGTTTTTGATAGTCATGCCA
>SKFA01001307.1_pt1 | contig 14661 bp, 8 predicted proteins | sample 4820291 | NCBI WGS metagenome assembly SKFA01 (sample SAMN11008795, study PRJNA524170) | human gut metagenome | isolation source: fecal sample from pouch patient p30 | place: Israel: Tel-Aviv | reverse complement strand
ACCATGCGAACATGGCCGGCAACGAACTGGCAATCATTGACTATAAAGAAGTAGTACAAATACGCTCTTGAGTTCTCAAACCACCACCACTCACCCACCTCGCGGACCGGAACCATCCGGACCACTCGCTGAGCGGCAGCAAGAGATAAACTTACAGCACGATCGCGATCCGCGCAACCCGGGCCGCATGAACAACGCGTGAACCGTTGGAAATCCAACGTTCCATCGGCGTGTCGAAACTTGACAAATCAGAGCCTCTTGTTCTCCCAATCGCCCATTTCGACGCCACGCAGCCACGCAACACACGTGATCACTGGCAGTTGAACTGGTACAACGCCCAGCCCTTCGCATATGAAGCCATATTCGAATAATCCTGAACCTTGCGCATCGTGCCATCTTTGGCGTACTGGTCGATCAGCTTCTGATCGTGGAACGTGTCGTACTGCTGCTTGAACGTGAACATCTGCAGGCTCGGCGCCTGGCCGCCCATGCTCAGGAAGTATGCATCGCCATCCGCGCTCAGCGGGCAGACGGTATTCGTCAGCGCCTTGCCGTCGCCCGACGCGAACGCATTCTCCGTCTGTCCGAAAATCGCACCATTCTTCTCGGCCTTCGCGTTGTAAATCGGGAACAGCATATCCGCGCCGTACATCGCCGTCGCATACATGGAACCGTTCAGCGGATCGGAAACCACCACCGAATCGGTACCAGTCTCCTTCACCACCTTCTTGAGAATCTTCTCCTTCGTGGCAGTGAGCTGCTCGTCCGGCCGCGCATCGTCAATCGTCATATTCGCATAGACGGCATCCGACAGGGCGGAACGAACAGTATTGCCGAATTGGCAGGAAATGGCGAGCGCCGCAAGCAGAACAATCGCAATGATTTTCGTGACGTTCGGCAGACGGCCGGCACGCAACAATACGACGGCGGCGAAGACGATCAGCGGCAGCACGCCGAACGGAATCATGGTAAGCGGTCGGGTTTCGGCGCGATACCAGGCGGCGGCCACGATGTTGGGGAACCAGCCAGTCAGCGCGGTCGAGCAGACGTAGACGAGACCGACCAGGAAGAAGGCCAGCAGAATGGCGATCGCGTCGCGGCGGAGTTGCGAGGCGTCGGAACGTGGAGTGCGGTAGCTGGCGGAAGTCTTGCGATTCCTACGATCGGCAGGCATAGCCGCAAAATCGGCAACCTGTTCGTGCGGTTGCGCTGACGTGCTATCGGATGCACGGTCAATCGCAGAAGCGCCGGGCACAGTAGCGGAATCGGCGCGATTGGCGGCGAACCATTGCGGGCGGATGATGGCTGCGACGGTGACGGCAAACGCGATCAGTACGATTGCGGCCATGAACCAGCCTTGTGCGCCGCCGATATTGTCGGTGACGTAGATTTTGAGCGCTTCGGGCACCGTGCGGTTCGGAACGAAGGTGTGGAACCAGCTGGCGGGATTGAAGTAGCGGTCCGATTTGTAGCTGGACATCATGTATACGAGGAACACGGCGGCGCCGAGAACCACTACGCCAGCAAGGCCTGCGATGGCTTTCCATGGCAGTCGCGTCAGCACGAAGGGGGCCATGAGCAGGAGCCAGGTGAATACGATGCGCGGATGGGCGAACATGCAGACGCCGGCAGTGACGAAAAACCATATGATCCATTTGACGAGGTGTTCTCGGGTGGCGAGCGCGTCGAGCAGGCGAAGTGTGGTGTACAGCCAGAACGGCAGAAGCGTGGTGGCCAGGCCGAAGGCGATCAGCGGACCGGAAGCCAGCATTTGAAAGGGGTGCGAGGCGGAAGCGACGGCAAGCGGGGGGATGATGAGCGCGAGTATCGCGGGGAATAGCGGAACTACGACAGACGCGACATTGCGGGCCGAGGACTTTCGCGCGTTCGCAAATCGGGGGAAGCATACGGACTGTGCCGAATGCGACAGACGACGCGTGAAATAGGAAGCGTACAGCTGAATCGCAATCGGCCAAACCAAGCCGGATGATGCCAGCCAGACCGTGTTAAACGCTGCATAAATCGACAGATTGACGCCGAACAAGCTGGCGAGCTTAATCAGGCCGGCTGCAAGCAGATGGAACAGCGGCGGATAGTATTCGTCGTTCGGCCACAGGTGGGTGGCCGCGCCGACGCCTTCGCCGAGGATCTTGCGGATGAAGTAATAGTGCGCGGGCGCGTCGATTTCGTGCAATGGGTTCGTCCAAGCGGCGGAACCGTGCGGAAACCAGGCCCATACGATTGCGGCGGCGAGCGCGACGCCGATGACGGAACAGACCGGCAGTGCGATGCGGGATAGGCGGGGAACGGCGGAATCGCAAGGCAAAGGAGAAGTATCGTTCGTCGTCTTGTTTGCTATCTTGTCCGTCGTTTTAGCCGTCGTTTCGTCTGTCGTCTTGCTTGCGGCGACTGCGCTGTCGGCTTCATCGACTGCGTCGCCGGCCGCTGTGGGAATCGTATTGTCTGTGCTGTGCTGCTTCATCGCCATCCATCGTAGCCGAAGCCGCGAAAGCAAGCCACAAATCGCAATCGCATCTGCATTTTGTAATCCAAAACTGGACCGTGCGGCAACAAAAGCTGGAAAGGCATCTAAAAACGGATGGAACATGCACGGGATGGGCGCAAGACGGACGCGGAACGCGGGAAGAATAGGCGGACGTAGAGCGGAGACGAGCGCGAGCAGGAACAAAATCGCCGCTTATCCAACCTTCGATTTTCAGGAAGTATTCAGACTTCACACAGAGGTATAACAGTGTTGCGCAAGAAAACAATCACGTTGGATGGGCAGGATGATTGCACGGGGCGCATTGCGCTGTGAGCGTACTCGCTGTCGTTGCTTGACTGTGTGCGTCCCGGCCAACGCTGGCGTCGGCATGCGTCGACGCGTAACTACAGAGAACTGGAGAAGTACCGCATGTTCGTTCTCAAGAACGCATGGGCTGCGCTCGGTCGCGTCAAATGGCGTACCGCGCTGACGGCTTTGCTTGCACTGCTGGTGTCGTTCTCAGCCGCCGTGGATCTGGCGGTGCTGAGAGCCGACGACAAGGCGAATAACGAAACATACCAATCGCAGAAAGCTTCGGCGGTAATTCGGCCGAGCGCGAAAGTCACTGCGAAACGCGACGGCGCGGACTCCAATTACACCGCCAATTACATGACGTGGGACATGTACACCAAGTACGCGGAAGCGGTGCAGAAGAACAACTTGACGTTCGAATACACGCTCGCCACGTCGGTGCCGGTGCGCGCCAGCAAGTCGCTGCAGGCGATCGCGGCGAAAAGCGACACGAGCGAGGACAAGACCGGCGGCAACCTGACGTTGCAAGCCTTCTACACGAACGATGCGGCGAAAATCAACGACTACGGCACGTTCAAAGTGGTCAAGGGCAAGCAGCTGAACTACAAGACGGCCAACGACGGCGTGCTGGTCTCTCAGGCAGTGGCCAAGAAGAACAATCTCAAAGTGGGCGACAAGGTGACCGTCGGCAATCCGACGAAGGCTTCCGAAACCTACAAATTCACCGTGCGCGGCATCTACGAGTACACCGGCGAGGCGCCGGCCGGATACGGTTCCGACGCGAAATACGCGAAAGACAACCGCGAGAACGTGGTGTACACGTCGTACATCAACTTCGCGCAAAGCGGTCTGGACGTGGCCGGCACCAAGGGCTGGGCCATCCCGAACCTCAATATCATCTTCACGCTGACCGATCCGGCCACATACAACAAGTTCGTGCGACTGGTGACAAAGGCCAAGCTGGACACGTCGAAGTTCACAATCTCCTCGCCGTCGCTTGATGCGTACAAGAAGCGCATCGCACCGCTGGACGCCGCCGCCAAGGCCGCGCGCACGGCGTTGTTGGCGACCCTGATCGTCGGCGGGCTCGCGCTGCTGGCATTGGTGCTGTGGGCCGCGATCGGTGGACGCCGTGACGAAATCGGCATGGCGATGGTTTCCGGCGTCACCAAGGGACGTTTGGGATGGCAATTCATGCTGGAAACGTTCATGATGACCGTTCCAGGCTGGGCAATCGGATTGATTGCCGGCGCGCTGCTGGCCAAGCCGCTTGGCACCGCATGGGCCGGTGGACAGGCTGTGGCCATCACATCCGCATCCGTGTGGAACATGATCTGGTACGGACTGGGCGCCTGCCTGGTTCTGGGCATCATCGCGTTCATGCGCGTGGGATTCTTCGATTTGGGTCAGCTGTTCGCAGGCCGTTCTGACGATTCGAACGAATCTGCCGAAGCGAAGAACGCAGACGAGCCGGAGGAAACAGTCGAGTCGACGGAACGTACGGAGGTGAACGCATGAGCGAGAAAGACGTGAAAGACAACGAAACCGAAGCATTGAACAACGCTGCCGCTGAAAACGCGGAAAACGCGGACATCGAGGCGGGCGAAACCGATATGGCCACGTCGATCGAATCGGTCGATTTCGCGGTGGTGTATGACGATGGAGGCGATTCCATCGCAACCGAATCGGCAGAAAACGCGGAAAATACGGAAGGCATCGCCACGGAAGACAGCGTTGCCAGCGACAACGCGAATCGCGTGAACGAAACGCTCGCATTGGGCGCGACCGACGACGAACAGTCGCTCGACCAGCACGAAACCGTACAGGCGGACTCCGCAACCAGCGTGTCATCGCAAATCGACCGCGAAATCAAACATCATCGCAAGAAGGACGCATTCTTCTTCAAGGCGAACCCGACATTCGCGCTCGACCATGTGACGGTGCACAACCGCAAAACCGGACGTGACGTGCTCGACGACGTTTCCCTGGCGTTCCATGCCGGCGCGACCCACGCGGTGCTGGTGGATGCCGAAGATGTCGAACAGCATCAGGCGCTGGTGGCCACCATGGTCGGCATGATGCGGACGACCAGCGGCAACGTGATGCACAAAAGCACGAACCTCGCCGACGCGACACCGGTCGACGTGCTTGGACACCGCATCGGTTTCATTCCGCAGCGGTTCGCCGTGCGCGGCGACCTTGACGCGGAAGGCAACGTGCTGTACGCCATGGACGCGTCGAACCGCAATTTCCTGCAGCCCAAGCCGGTGATTGCGCGCGAGCTGCTCAAGCGCGTGGGATTCGAGGAAGTGACTTCCGGTCTGCCGGTGGGCAAGATGAGTGCGTTGGACCAGCGTCGTGTGGCAATCGCGCGTGCGCTGAGCTGCGAGGCGGAGGTGATTATTGCCGACGAGCCGACCGCTGGATTGAACCGTGACGACGCCGCCGTGGTGCTGGGGCTGCTGAAGAAGGCCAAGCGCGATGAAGATCGTAAGCGTGCGATTATTGTGGTGACCGATAATCCGGAGGTCGCCGATCAGATGGAACATTGCGCGGAGCTTGAGTAGCGAGCGGCGTTCTGCGAGGCGAAAGCCTTGCGGACTGGTGTTGCATGCCAGTCCGCAAGGCTTTTTTCGTGCTGATTCTGGTTCGTGCCGATTCGCGCTGGTTTGCGGTGACACACCGCTAAAAACATGTCATATGCGCTATGTGTGGCAGACTCTTTCATCTTTGGAATCTCAAACCGCTATGTGTGGCAGATCGTTTGACGCCTCGTGAGTTAGAGGGTCTGTTTTATACCCCCTAATGTATGGCGGGAAAAGAGAAGTGCCACAGATAGCGGTTTTCAGTGCGCAAAACTCGGGCGGCAGCCAGGCTTCGAGGAATTTTCGGGTGTATCTCGCTTATGAATGGCGGATTTTTCCGCTCGACGCGTGCTATCTCGCTTATAGATGGCGGATGGTTTTGCCGCATGAGACTTAGAGGGGATTGAACTTGCCCCCTAACACCTAGTCTTCCTGAGACACCCGCCATTCATAAGCGAGATAGCATCCGGCAGACACCGAAATCCGCCATTCATAAGCGAGATAAGTAGGTTCGCTACTCGGCGATGCGCATGTGGTACTGCTCGGCGAGCGGTTTGACGTCGAGGACGCCGTAGCGTTCCAGAAGGCGCAGCCATTCGCGCTTGTTGCTTTCGCCGAAACGGGCGGCCTTGCGCGTGTAGGCTTCGGCGGTCAGGAACTTCGGCGGAATCGACTTGCTGTTGTACTTGTCCGCCACCATGACGACCTCCTGCTCGAGGTTCATTGGCACGTAGTCGGCCGGGGGCAACGGCAATCCCTGCGATTCCACGGTTTCGCGGGTGAGGCCCACACCTGTGTGGTTGCGTGCGAACTGGGCGATCGATTCGTCAACGCCCTCGTTCAGCAAGTATTCGTAGCCTTTGAGCCCGTGCTGAACATAGTGCGGACCGTCGAATTTGAGCGGTTCGCCGTCGGAACCGTCCTGCTTGAGCAGGAAATACGTGCCGATGTCGTGCAGCAAACCGCCAATGACCACCAGATGCTCGTCGATGAGCCGCGGCGGAACGGTACCTCCGGTCAGCCCTTCCGTGGACGGCACCGCAGGCATGTGCAGCATGCCGAGTGATTCCTCGCCGGTATTGTCTTTCGTCAGTTCCAGCCCGAAGTCGCCGGTTTTTTCGGGAGCGTCCGTCGGCAGGGTGCAGCGGCGGGTGAACAGCGCGTTCTGCCGGCGGGCCATGCGGCGGGCGATGTCGGCCACGACCACGCAATGGCCGTGGATAAGGTCGTATGCGGCTTGCGATTGCGCGATTTTGCGATGTAGCTCATCCACTTGCGCAAGAGTGGGGATATAGCCGGTCGTCGGCTTGTTCGATTCGGTTGTTTCGTTCGATTCGTTCGTCATACGCCCATCTTAGGCACGTTCCATCACGCCCAGCATACGGTTCCTGACGCAGTTTCCAAAACGGTTCCCAACAGCCGAAGGGATTCATACACCACGCCAGATAAATCCCGGAACGGACACGGATTCAACGGTTTCCCCGTCTTGTCAACGATGTTCCAAGGAATGCCGCCTTAAAACGAGCATTCATCAGCTGCCCGCAGCGGACGGCACGATACGCGGGGACGTTATGTGCGGAAAATCAGATGGAACGGACGCGGAATTCGCCGGTGCGGTTGGAAGCCACGATCATCTGGTCGTTTTCGAGGCGGGTCCAGCCGTCTTCGGCGCGCTGGTCGAAGCCGGAGCTGGCCACGACCACGCCCTTCGGCTGGGCATCGTCGTTTCCACCGAGCGCACGGTAGCGCAGCACGCGGTAGTCGCGCGCCTGCTCGCCACGACCGTACTGGTCGTAGATTTCGACGATGCGCTTGGACGTGACCTCACGGCCGGCCGCGCACAGGGCGATGAACTGGTCCTGGCTTTGGATCATGCAGTTGTAGCTGGACTTCGGATAGCTTTTGCGCAGTTCACGCACGGCCTGCGCCACCGCCTCGTCGAGTGCGAAGCCAAAGCCGATGTATTGCAGGATGACGGCGAAGAAAATGGCGGAATCGGAACGGCCGCCGGTGGACTGCACGATGCTCGGATCGACCGGGAACGCGCGATTCGTAATGATGTTGCGGCCCTGGTCGTCAGAAATGTCGCCATTGTGGATGAAGCTCAGGCCGTTCGCATAGAAGGGCTGCTGGTTTTCAAGAATCAGCGGCAGGTTGGAGCTGGCCAGGCGCAGATGCCACAGGCCGCCGCGGGCCGGAGTGTTGGCGAGCTCGTCGAAAATCGGATCATGACGGGCGGCGATGGTGTTTTTGTAGATCGCGGTGCCGGTTTCCGGAGTCGGCGCACCGCCGTCGCGACGGTATGGCGATTCGTCCGGCACGGTGATCAGCGCGGCGCCCCAGCCGTCGTTGTGGATCTCGCTCAGATTTCGGAAATCGCGCACGTTCTGCATGCCGAGCACGCCATTGAGGTTGGTGTTGCTGCCTGCCGTCGCGAATCCAAGTAATCTGCACATGGTTGATTACTTTAGCGACGGCAGGTTTCGACGCGCGCGTGCCGTTATCGGAGTTGCTTATAGCCTGCGCTTCACACGCGCTTCAGACGCGGCGGACGCTCGGTGGCGAGGAACAGCGGCTGAATCTCAATCAGCGGATTGTAGGGAGCGAGTCCGAACCATTTGACCGGAGAGCCGGCCAAATGACGAATCGCGTACTTGATCTGCAGTGAAATCGCGCCCTTCTGGGACACCTTCGACTCGGGCATCAACGCCTTGTGAATCAGCACGTAGCGGATAGGTCCGATGTTCGGATCGGCATCCAGCTTCGGGTAGCGGGTGGTCTGCTTGGGCAGATCGCCGGACTTCGACAGATCGTTCATGATCTGGTGGATGTATGCAGGAATCGACTGCGACACCTTGAAGCCCAAGCGAATACGCACGCGGAACAGGAAGTCCGTGCCGAAATTCTCCACCGAATACTCGCGCGTGAACGGGTTGTCGGACGTTTCCACCGACACCGCCCACCATGCGCGGGCGCGCTTCGGATGGTCCGCGAAAATCGAGAAGAAGATGTCGGTATCGACACGCTTCATTTCCGGATCGGACGTCAGATAGACGATGTTGTCCGTGAAATACGGAATCGAATCGTCCTCATGAAGCTGCTTCAGAACCGGCACGCAATCGGCGGGCTGCATATGCCGGCGTTGCGCGCGTTCCAGCTTCGTGCCTTCGTTCCACGTGTACATAATCAGCAGAATCGCCAATGTCAGCAGCATGGTGAACCAGCCACCGTGCAGGAACTTCGCCATCGAAGCGAAGAAGAACAGGAACTGGATGGCCAGGAACACCACTGTGAACACGACCGCGCCGACGCGCTTGCCATCGTGCCAAATGTAGACGGCCAGCAGAATCGTCGTGGTGATCATCGTGACGGTCAATGCCAGGCCGTACGCGGCGGAAATATGCTCCGAATCGCGGAACATCGCCAAAACCAGCAGGGTGGAGACGCACAGCACGGCGTTGACCACCGGAATGTACAGCTGGCCGCGGGTACGAGCCGGATAGCGCACCTGCAGGTGGGGCATCCAGTTGAGTCGCGTCGCTTCGGAAACCATGGTGTAGGCGCCGGTGATCAACGCCTGCGAAGCGATCACGCCGGCGCACACGGACAGCAGCACCGCCACGTAGCGTACGGACGGGGTCATCATTTCGAAGAACGGATTGAGGCCGTGCATGTGGTTGTACGCGGTGTCGTCCCAATGGTTGAGCATCCACGCGCCCTGGCCGAAATAGCAGAGCACAAGGGCGATCTTGATGAACGGCCACGTGAAGTAGATGTTGCCGCGGCCGACGTGGCCCATGTCGGAATACAGCGCTTCGGCGCCGGTGGTGGACAGGAACACGGTGCCCATGACGGCGAGGCCTGCCGCATTGTGGTGGCTGAAGAGGAACTCCACGCCGTACACCGGATTCAGCGCTTCAAGCACGCTCCAATCGGAGCTCAGGTTCACCAAGCCGACGACGGCGAGGAACGAGAACCAGATCATGACCACCGTGCCGAACGTGCGGCCGATGCGTTCGGTACCGCGCGACTGCACTGCGAACAGGCAGACGATGATCACAATGGTGATCATCAGCGTCAGTTCTTTGTTTTCGCTCATGATCGGTTCCAGCAGCGGCAGTGTTTCCAAGCCTTCCACTGCCGAGCTGATCGAGACGGCCGGCGTAAGCACGGAATCGGCGAGGAACGCGGCGCCGCCCAGCATGGCGGGAATCGCAAGCCATGCCCCATATTTGCGGATCAGCGAATACAGTGCGAAGATGCCGCCTTCGCCGTTGTTGTCGATGCGCATGGCGATGAACACGTATTTGACGGTGGTGATCAGCGTGATCGACCAGAAGACCAGCGACAGGATGCCCAGCACCGCGACGCGATCCGTATGCGCCAAACCGCCTTGGCCGTTGAGGAACGTCTGCATGGTGTACAGCGGCGAGGTACCGATGTCGCCGTATACCACGCCAAGCGCCACGATGGCCATGGCCGGCGTGATTTTGTCCGGGCCGGACTGGAGACGGCTCCACCAGCGGCCGATGCGGCCCTTGCTGGCGGCCTCGTCAAGTTTCGCGGCTTCCTGCTGCTGCGCCTCGTGCTCCTTGATGAGCGTCTGGCGCTCCTCCTTGGTCAGGACCTTGTGCGAGACCTTTGGCGCCTGCGTGTACGTCGCTGCGTGAAGCAGCGGCTGTTCTTCTTCGTTCGGCTCGTTAGCCATAACGCTTCCTCCAAGTGGCGGGCCTTCCAACCCGCTCCCCAAAATAAAACGCAAGGTGTGACACTAGGAGCTTGGCAAACCATTGTCAAATCTTCACACGTGATTCGGCACGTCACGCATGAAATTCACATATGCTTAATCGTTTGTATTTTGCTTATTTTCTGGCGATTACGCAACTGTTACGTTGAGGCCCATGCGACCGTCACGGAACCGCCACGGGATTACCGCGAAATCGCCATTCTTTTTAGATGCCGTACACTTCGCGCGTCGTTTCACGCGTGGCTTTGGCGATTTCAGCCAACGGTCTGTCAAGATAGTCGGCGAGCGCCTGCAGGGTGTACGGGATCATATACGGCGCGTTGGTGCGGCCGCGGTAGGGCATCGGACTTAAGTAGGGGGCATCGGTTTCGACCATGACGTGGCTCATGCCGACGAGTTTCGCCGATTCGCGGATTCCGTCGTTGCCTTTGTAGCTGGATGTGCCGGAAAGGCTGAGATACCAACCGTTTTCGCGGGCGATTTCACCCATTTCGGCGTCTCCCGAATAGCTATGGAACACGGTGCGTTCGGGGGCTCCATCGGCGAGCAACGTTTCGATGACTTCCTTGTGCGAGTCGCGGTCATGGATTTGCATGGGCAGGTTGAGTTCCTTGGCGAGCGCGACGTGGGCGCGGAACGCCTCGCGTTGCAGTTCCTTGGCGGATTCGCCGGTACGAAACAGGTCCATGCCGGTTTCGCCGATGGCGACGACCTGGTTGGGGTAGGTGGTGGCGAGGCGGTGTACTTCGGCCATGGCTTCGTCGAAGGGGATGTCGTGCCAGGGCTTGTATTTGATGGGCAGGCCGTCGGGGCCGGGTGCGCCGCGGTGGCCGTGCAGCACGGCTTCGTTGGGGTGTATGGCGATTGCGGCGTGCACGGTTCCGGGATGCTCGCGGGCCATGTCGATGGCGGTCATGAGGTTGGGCAGCTCGCAACCGCAGTCGATTACGCCTTCGACGCCGACTTTCTGGGCTTGTTCCAGCAGTTCGTCGACGCTGTAGACGGGTACTTCGCCTTGGCCTTTTTCCATGGCTTCGTGACTCATGGCTTGGGAGAAGGGCACGACGGATGCGACGTGGGTGTGGTTGTCGATGACGTGCGCGTCTTCGGGCAGCGGCTGCGGGGCCGGGGCCCAATTGCGATTGCGGTGGTGCTTGCTCATGTTTTCCAGATTAGTCCCGATTGGCCCTGCACTGCGGGCGAACTCTCGTTCGAGGGTTCAAACGAGGGTCCGCCCGTTTCGCGGCATACACGTCACTTAATCGTGATGGTGGTGAACGACCATGCCGGTGCCGTGTAGTCGCCGTCTGTCAGATCAATCGCGGTCTGCCGCGGCCTGGTCGGTGATTCCTCACCGACCTGTCCCGCATACGGATTGTCTCCGGCTAGGACGGTGGCCGTGGCGGATGCCGCCGATGCTGTGGAAATATTCAACTCGGCAAGAATCTGACGTAGGTCGACGCTTATTGGCGCGTCCATGGCATTGACCACGCGCACGTAGGTCTCTCCGGCTTTGTCATTACGTGATACGGTGACGGTACGCCTTGGCTCGTCCTTAACCTCCGTGCCATCCGCAATCAGCGTTCCATCGATGTACAGCTTCATGGCTTGGCCGCGGTCGGTGACGTTAACGTGCACCTGCCACGTGGTGCCCGGCCGCACTTCGTTCATGGAGACTTCGGTGCCGGCAAGCGCATAGGCGGTGCCGTCGCGGACCACGCGCACGCTGTGTCCTCGACCAAGTGAGATGATGTTGTGGTTCTTGCCGTCGATATCGCCACAGATGAGGTCCATGCCCCATTTGCCTTCGTAGTAGACGACGGTGGCGTCGATGCTGTAGGAATCCGCATGCAGGTCGAGCGGAGTGTCGATGGTCCTGCCGTCGTAGGCCACGTTGCCGAGGTCGATTGCGTCCCCGGCTGCGGTGGTGATGGTGATGTTGTTGAGGTCGGCTTTGGCGTTGCCCGCGATGCGTAGTTTCACGGTGTCCGGCAGGCTGCGACGCAGCGTGGACGGGCCTTCGACGGTGACGGGCCACGCAGTGTCGGCCGTGGTGGTGGCGTACATCTGCTGCACCCAATAGCTGTAGGGATGGTAGGCGCGTTCGTTGTCGAAGTAGATGAGGTCCGGATTCCAGCTATGGTGCCCATTCTTGGCGAACAGCGGGGCGTAGGAGGCCATGGCCACCACATCGCCGTTGAGTTCCATGCGTCCCATGAAGGCCGCTTCGGACAGGCCGTTGATCAGTTGGGTGTTCCAGGAGCCGTATTCGCCGAGGTAGACCTTCGGTCCCTTGCGGTCCGTGTGGTCGTAGTGGTCGAGGTTGTGGAACCACCAGCTGGACGACTGGTAGGAATGTTCGTCGACAATCGGCAGACCCGCTTCGCGCGCGTACTTCCAGCCTTCCTCGTAATCCTGACCGCTGGGGGCGGGACCGACGGTGCCGACGACGACGATGTCCGGATATGCGGCTTTGACGGCGTCGAAAATCTGCTGGAAGCGGTTCTTGAACACGTCGTCGATCAGGTCCTCGTTGCCGATGCCGAGATACTCCAGATTGAACGGCTCGATATGGCCCATTGCGGCGCGCTTGGCGGCCCACTTGTTGGTGGCCGAATCGGCGTTGCAGAAGTCGATGAGGCCCAGCACTTCGTCGATGTAAGCGGGCATGTCTTCCTGAGCCACAGGCACCGGGCCCTGGCTGGTGTTCTGGCAGCTCATGCCGGCCGGCAGCACGGGCAGCGGCTTGGCTCCGATGGTCTCGCACAGGCGAAAGTACTCGTAGAAACCGATACGGAACGACTGGTGGTAGCCCCATACGTTGAAGTTGTGCGGGCGATGCTCCACCGGGCCGATGGTGCGGTCCCAGTGATACATGTTGTTCAGGCCCAGTCCGTGGGTGATGCAGCCGCCCGGGAAGCGCATGAAGCGCGGGTGTAGGTCGGCCAGCGCCTCGACCAGATCCGGGCGGAAATGCTTGAGGTCCTTATAGGTGGTTCGCGGTTCGAGGCTGACGAAGTCAAGGTCGATGGTGCCGGGTTCGGGGAAAATCAGGCGGAGAGCGCCTTGGGTGGCGATGATTTCGGCGTTGGGTTGCGGGGCGGCCTGTGCGCTAGTAATAGTCAGTTCGGCGCGAAGCTGGGTCCATTCGCCGCAAGCATTGGAGGCGGGTGCGGTCACGACAGTGGCAGCGAGCGGCTTGCCATCATCGCCAATCAGTGCGACTTGCACGGGCAGCGCTTTGCCGTGGGCACGGGTCCAGATGGAAAAATCGTAGGTCTCGCCGGCGCGGAACACCATGCCGTCGAAACCGAGGTTTTCCAGAGCGGGAGCTGCGGGGGTACAAGCCGAATCCGTCTGGGATAGGGCCGAATCGGCCCGAGACACAGCCGAGTCAGCAGTCTGCTCGCCACTCACCTTGCCGATTTCGGCAATCGCGTAATGCGGGTTCTCTTCGGCCACCGGCGCGGTCTCCCCCACACCGAATGCGGCGAACGAGCCGGCGGGCACGATCTTGCGCCAAGCGGTGTAGTTGCTCCACTCGGGCTTATCCGCACGGTTGTATTCGAACGCGCCGTTTTGCACGAGTTCGCTGTTGAGCCCGCCATCGCCCGAATAGCTGATGTCTTCGAAGAACACGCCCCACAGGTCCGTGCTGATCTTGCGTACACCAGCTTTGTCCAATGTGGCTACCAGTTTGTCTGCCATCGCCAAACCACTCCCCAGATTTCACCCGCGTGCAGAAGATGCGAGCATCTTCTGCACATCAAATATGTAACGGTACATATTCTAAACTATCTGCCACACTCAGCAACCCCGTGCCGACTTCAGCGCGTTTCGCTCTATTTCAACATTTTCCAGAACGTATTCCAATCACGACTGCATGTTTTTCACACGTACCGTTACATATTTCACAGTGTTTATCGTTACCGATAATGCCATCACGAAACATACCTAAAGCAACATCTCGTCACTCTTCCGGCGCTCCACTGGCCACGCGAATCATCGCGTACTGGGACTCGTAGAGGCGGTAGTACGCGCCCTTGGCGGCGAGCAGCTGCGCGTGCGAGCCGTGCTCGACGATCTGGCCGTGATCGATGTAGAAGATCTCGTCCGCGTTCTCGATCGTCGACAGGCGGTGCGCGATGATGAAGCTCGTGCGCCCCTTGAGCAGATGCTGCAGGCCGGCCTGCAGCGCCTCCTCGGTGCGCGTGTCGATGTTGCTTGTCGCCTCGTCCAGGATCAGGATACGCGGGTCGGCGAGCAGCACGCGCGCGAAGGCGATGAGCTGGCGCTGGCCGGCCGACAGGGTCGATCCGCGCTCCTCCACCACCGTGTCGTACCCGTCGGGCAGTTCCATGATGAACTCGTGCGCGTGCACGGCCTTCGCCGCCGCCTCGATTTCCTCGTCGGTGGCGTCGAGCTTGCCGTAGCGGATGTTCTCGCGCACGTTGCCGGAGAAGATGAAGGTGTCCTGCAGCATCACGCCCATCTGCCGGCGCAACAATTCAAGCGTCACGTCGCGCACGTCG